>Ga0209341_10005407_pt1 | contig 11569 bp, 10 predicted proteins | sample RifCSP13_2_FD_184020 | JGI IMG/M metagenome (GOLD analysis project Ga0209341, IMG submission 184020) | Soil microbial communities from Rifle, Colorado - Rifle CSP2_sed 13_2 (SPAdes) (version 2) | ecosystem: Environmental > Terrestrial > Deep subsurface > Rock core/Sediment | place: Rifle...
CGCCTCGTCGGTCCCCAATCCTCAGCCCGGCCTGGGCCCCATCCGGTTCAGGGGACGGTCCAGGTTATGTCACCGGTCAGGCTTACGCCCAACTCCGTGCGCAGGGAGTTGCCGCTGCAATCCTCGGCTCGCGGCGGCAAGCAGGCCTTCGCGACGCCGAATATCGTGGCTAAGACGCGTTCTCTGTGGCTATGCGCAGTGGGGAAGCGCCGCGAATGGCCGCCGTTCCTGGCCTACGCCTGGTCGTCCCAGGCAAGTGAGAGTCGAACGTGGGCCTGGAGGGAGAGGTGAGGCGCCCGAAGGTCGTCGAACGAGAAAGACACCGGGTTTCAGCGAGAAACCCGGTGTCTCTTTCCGCGAGCGGCAAGTCCGCTCTCCCCGCCAGAGGCGTTGCCAGACTGCTCGTTGAAAGGCTGTCGAAAACGTCGGGGCGTTGCGCTTTTCCGCGAGCCCTTCTCGTGTGGCCGGATTCACCCGCGACGCATCTCGTCGCGCAGGGCTCGATATTCGAGCACGAAGACTCCGCTCCTCTCGAGTGCTTGCCGGAGATGTGGGCTTGAGAAGGCCTCGAAATCAGCCACTCGAATCGGCCAATCGTCGGCAATCGACTCGATCTCTATTCCGGGAAGCGCCGGATGGTAGACGAGATGGGTGAGCCCGGGGCGCAGCCCGCCCAGCCTGGCTTCGTACTCGCCGAGCCGGTCTCCCTTTGGCGCCGCATGCAGATCTGCCATGGCATCGAAGATGGGCAGCGCCCCGCTCCGCTCCAACTCTTCCAATGCCCCGATGAGCTGCGAGGCCGACTCCGGAGGAACGCCCATGCGCGCCAGCGCCTGCACGGAAATCTTCAGGATCAGGGCCGGCAGGCGGTATTCCTGGGCCAACGCCAGATAGGCGGGAGCCAGGGCTGGATGCAGGACCGATCCCATGTGAGTATCCATGTGGGTGACGTCCATCCCCTCCGCCAGCGCCCGCACAACCTGCGCCCGCATCTCGGCAGCGGCCGCCTTCGGATCCATGTGCGCGTAGAGCGAGGCGTTGTCGCGCCACATGCAGCCCTCTTCGTCGAGCAGCCCGCTGGCCGGATCTCGAGTGGAAATCGGGCTCCAACGCTGGACGTCCCACTCGCAGTTCAACGTGAGATGCACGCCAAGATCCGCCTGCGTGGATCGCTCTCGGCCGTAGGCGGCGATCTCATCAAACCACGGGCACGGCACCATGACCGCCCCGGTGCGGACGACATCCTGATCCGCGATCCACCGGAACGCTTGATTCGCGGCATGGCACATTCCCAGGTCGTCGGCGTGCGGGATGACCACACGATCGTCGGGACCGAACCCGAGGCGCTTGAGGAAGGGATTCATCGCCTGACCTCCGGTGCGGCGCGGCCTGGCGGCAGTCGATCCGGTTGGAGAAACTCCACCCGGCGTTCAGACGCCTACCTCCGCCGGCGCAGGCGGGGGAGAAAGGCTGGAACCCGCTCGGCATACGCCCGCCAACTCTCTCCAAACTCGGCTTCCATGGCGCGGTCCTCACGCCGAGCTCGAAAGATCAGCCCCAGCATGTTGGAGGCGAAGAAGAGCATCGCCCAGGTCCGATAGAGGAGAAGGCCGCCGATCCCGGCGAGGAAGACGGCCAGGTACATCGGATGGCGGACCACGGAGAAGGGCCCATCGATCACGAGCTGATGGCCGGCATGGAGACGTACGCCAAACCCGCTCGCCGCGCCGAACATCGTGCCCAGCGCGCGCAGCCCCCACAGGTAGAGCCCGAGCGAAGGGAAGTATATCGCCGCGCCCAAGAGCACGAGGGCCATTCGTGACGAGTCGCGGAGTTCGATCGGCAGCGGCCGCCAGAGAAGAATGAGGATCACAAGGTAGAGCAAGGTGGCCGCCCCAAGGATCGGCCAGCGCAGCAGATTCCCTGCCGGCCCCTCGATCCGGCCGGCGGGCCTGCGACTCGCCCTGGAAAGGCTCCATAGGGCGGCGCCTAGCGTCGCCAGCCCGGCGACGCCTCCCAGCCGCGAGATCCACACTTCAATCACAGGACTGCCCAGGAACTCTACGAAAAAGGCGGGTCAGCGGTCGAGTTGCGCCTCGAGGAGATAACCGGTCCCCCTGACGGTGCCGATGCTTTCGGCGTTGCCGCCGGCTTGCCGGAGCTTGAGCCGGAGCCGGCTGATCACGGGCCGGATCATCGCCGGCGCCTCCCAGCTCTCGACGCTATACCCCTGAACCTCTCGAACCAGCTCCTCGCAAGTGACCACCTCTCCCTGACGCCGGAAAAGCGCCAGGAGAAGGCGGGTCTCCGCCGGCGTGAGCTCGACGCCCGCGCCCCCGCACGCAATCCATCGCCGATCGACATCCAGGCGCAGGCCGCCGAACTCGATCTCCGGCGGGAGATCCGCCCACGCCTCCTGCGGCCGGGCTTCCGCCGGGGCGGCCTCCGCCGCCGACCTCGCTTTCTGCTCCTTCCGTTCCGCCGCACGCCGGACAGTCTCGAGGATGTCTTGGGTGCTCGTCGGCTTGAGCAGGTAGTCGTAGGCACCGTGGCGGACGGCCTGGATCGCCGATTCCAGGGAGCCGTGAGCGGTGAAGACGATCACTTCGATGTCGGGGGCAAGCTCGGCCGTCTGCTGCAGCACGGCAACGCCGTCGAGATCGGGCATCTTCAGATCCAGGAGCATGACGTCGCACCCCCCTTCCCGCAGCCGTTCGAGCGCCGCCCGGCCTCCGTCCGCCTCCACCACTTCAAACCCCTCCAGGTGGAGGATCTCGGTGAGCGTCATGCGCCCTACGTCGTCATCATCGACCACCAACACCCGCACCGCCACTTCTACTCCTTGGCCGCCGGCGGAAGCAGCACCCGGATCGTCGTCCCCGCCCCGGGATCGCTCTCCACTTCCATCGTCCCAGAGTGCGCGGCGACGATCCCGTAGCTGATCGCCAAGCCGAGCCCCGTGCCGCCCTCCTTGGAAGTGTAGAACGGCTCGAAGAGGCGCGGCAGATCCTGCCGCGGTATGCCCACGCCCGTGTCGTGGAAGGAGACTTCCACCCGGTCGCGCCGGCGCCCGGAATGGATGGCAAGCTTTCCTCCATCCGGCATCGCGTCGATGGCGTTGATCGCCAGATTCAGCGCCACTTGCTGAAGCTGGAACGCCGCCCCCCAGACCTGGGGAAGCCCTTCTTCGAGCTCGAGCGAGAGGGCAATGCCTTTGGTCTGGCACTCCGAGGTGGTGAGCAGCACGACGTCGCGAACCAACTGATTCATGTCGACAAGATTCCGGCTGGAAGCTTCGGGTCGGTAGAACTCAAGCATGTGACGGACGATCCAGCTGAGGCGGTCGAGCTCCTTACGCGCCATGCGCAGATACTCAGCCTGGCGCTCGCCTTCCACGCCCTCCCGGCCGGCGAGGTCGAGGCAGTTGCGCATCGACTGCAGCGGGTTGTTCACCTCATGGGCGATCGAGGCCATCATCCGCCCGATCGCGGCGAGTTTCTCGGTCTGGACGAGGCGCTGCTGGGATCGCTCGACTTCTCGGACGTACGACCGTAGAGCTCCATACAGGCGCGCGTTCTCCAGCGCCACAGCCACCTGGCGGGCCAGGAGGATAAGCGTTTCGCGCTCGGGCTCGTTGAACGGCGCCTCCCCCAAAGGACGCGCCGCCAGGAGAATGCACGTTCCCTGGCTCCTACGCACCGGCACCACCATGGCCGAACCGAGCTGCCCGGCTTCCAGCCAGTCGCGGTCGGCCGGCTCGAGGTCGGCGCCGTCGCGGCTCAGATAGATCACCGCCAGACGCTCGGCGCTTCGCCCCAGCGCGGGGACGACCTCCGCCTCGAGCCCCACGCCCTCTCCGCGCTTGGCTACCAGCCGGATCTGCGCCGAGGCCTCTTCCTTCAGATAGACGCCGGCCACCGAGCAATTGAGGTGGCTACGGACGGCGTTCACGACCCGCGCGCCCAGGCTGCTCTCTTCGGTCTCGCTGAAGAGGGCCTCGGTGAGGCCGAAGATCGGCTGCAGGATGCGGCTCCGGGCGGCGTCGCGTCTCGCCCGGTTGGTCTCATACGCCTGCTGCACCTGCCTGAGCATCGCATCGTTGGATTCGAACGGCTTGAGGATGAGCCCGGCGGCGCCCTCCTCCATGGCCTTGATCGCCGTCTCGATCGTGCCGTAGCCGGTCATGAAGACCACCGCGAGATCGGGCTGCAAGGCGAGGGCCTCACGCATCAGCGCGAAGCCGTCCATTCCCGGAAGCCAGATATCGAGGAGCGCCAGATCGAAGGGATGGTCGCGCAGCGCCCCCAGCCCCACCGCCGGCGATTCGGCGGGCGTCACCTCGTAGCCGGCCTTGCTCAAGAGGCGAGAGCACAAACGCACGATCTCCGGCTCGTCATCGACAACTAGGGCTCGGCCAGGGCTCACGTTTCCACCCTCCGTCCTCGACCGCCGTGGGCGGCGGCATGCTTGTCTTGTCGCTGCAGAGATTATAGGCCAGGTTGGGCCCTGTGGGTACTCAGCCTCCAGTCCCACACCTGTGCTATACTGGGCTCGTAAACGGGCGTTCTCAATCCCCCATCCAGGAGCCCGAATTGCCCCGGCACTTCCTCGCCATCTCAGATTTCACGCGCCCGGACCTGGAAAAGATGCTCCAGTTGGCCCTCGGGCTGAAGGACGAGCGCCGATCGGGCGGCAACTCCCCGATCCTGGCCGGCAAAGTGCTGGCGATGGTCTTTCAGAAGCCGAGCCTGCGCACACGGGTCTCGTTCGACATGGCTATGCGCCATCTCGGAGGCGATGCGCTCTACCTTTCCCCAGACGAGATCGGCCTTGGAAAACGGGAGTCGATCGCCGACGTAAGCCGCGTCCTCTCCCGTTACGTCGACGCGATCATGGCCCGAGTCTTTGCCCATGAGCACGTCCTTGAGCTGGCTCGCCATGCCTCGGTGCCCGTGATCAATGGGCTCAGCGACTACAATCACCCCTGCCAGGCTCTGGCCGATATGCTCACCATCCTGGAGCGTTTCCGCAGGCTTGAGGGCCTGAGACTGGCCTACATCGGGGACGGCAACAATGTGGCCGTCTCTCTCCTGGCCGCCTGCGCCCGCCTCGGCGTCGATTTCACCATCGCCAGCCCGGAAGGGCATGAGCTGCCTCGGGAGGTCCAGGCCCTGGGGAAGCAGATGGCACACGAGAGCGGAGCCCAGGCCCGGTTCCTCAAGGATCCACACGAAGCCGTGAGTGGCGCTTCCGTGATCTACACCGACACGTGGACCAGCATGGGCCAGGAGGCCGAAGCCAAACGTCGGGAGGCGGTCTTCCCGCCCTACCAGGTGAACGCGCAGCTGCTTTCCGAAGCCCAGCCGGAGGCGATTGTCATGCACTGCCTCCCTGCCCACCGCGGCCAGGAAATCACCGACGAAGTGGCCGATGGCCCTCACTCCGCGATCTTCGACCAGGCAGAGAACCGCCTGCACGCCCAGAAAGCCATCCTGGTGACTCTGCTCACCTGACCTCCGGCGGCTGCCGCTCACCGGTCCCAACGGGGGCCCGGCCTGCGCTCGTCGTCTGGGTGGGCTCGGGCCTGGATCCACCCAGATCCTCATTGCCCAATGCCCTCCACCACCGACCCCATCGACCTCGAAGGCAAGTATGGCGCCCACACCTACGACCCGCTGCGGGTCGTCCTCACCCGTGGACAAGGCGTCTGGCTCTACGATCTCGCCGGGAAGCGATACCTGGACTGTCTGAGCGCCTACTCCGCGGTCAACCAGGGACACGCCCACCCGCGAATCCTGCGGGCTCTCACCGAACAGGCCGCACGCCTGACCCTCACCTCGCGGGCGTTCTACAACGACCAGTTGGGCCTTCTTTACCGCGAGCTCCACGATCTCACGGGGTATGACCGCGTGCTTCCCATGAACACAGGGGCCGAAGCCGTCGAGACGGCGGTGAAAGCTGCCCGCAAGTGGGCCCACCGCGCCAAGGACGTCGCCTCTAATCAGGCGGAGATCATCGTCTGCGCCGGCAACTTCCACGGCAGGACCATCACCGCCGTCTCGATGTCGTCGGAGGCTCAATACCGCGAAGACTTCGGCCCATTCACACCTGGTTTTGTCGTCGTCCCCTTCGGAGACGCCCGGGCGATGCAGCAGGCGATCACCCCGCGCACAGCCGCCGTCCTCATCGAGCCGATCCAGGGCGAGGGCGGCGTGATTGTCCCTCCGAAAGGCTACCTCACCAGAGTGGCCTCGCTCTGCCGTGAGCACAAGCTGCTCCTCATGCTCGATGAGATCCAGACCGGCCTTGGCAGAACCGGGACGCTCTTCGCCTATCAACACGAGGAGAACGCCCGGCCCGATGTACTGATCCTCGGCAAGGCTTTGGGAGGCGGGTTCTACCCGGTCTCCGCAGTCCTCAGCGACGATCCGGTGTTGGGCGTTTTCGAGCCGGGTCAGCACGGATCCACCTTCGGCGGCAACCCGCTGGCGGCGGCCGTGGCCCGCGAGTCCCTACGAGTGCTTGTCGAGGAGAAGCTGGTCGAGAACTCCGCCACCGTCGGTGAGTACTTCCTGGAGCAGCTGGCGGAGATCCCCAGCCCACAGGTCCGCGAGGTGAGGGGCCGAGGGCTGCTGATCGGCGTGGAGCTCAAGCCCGAGGCGGGCGGGGCTCGTCGCTTCTGCGAGGCGCTCCAGGGCGAGGGGATCCTGTGCAAGGAGACCCATACGCACGTGATTCGTTTCGCGCCGCCTCTCGTCATCGATCGAGCCACCATCGATTGGGCGCTTCCCGCCATCCGGCGCGTGCTCACGGGGCCGCGGGCGGAAGCGCAGGGAGATCGAGAATGATCATTGGGATCCCGAAGGAACGCCGTCCCTACGAATACCGCGTGGGCCTGCACCCGGCGGGAGTCCACCTGTTTGCTCAGCGCGAGCACATCGTCTACGTCGAGCGGGGGGCCGGTGTCGGCGCCGGGTTCAGCGATGACGACTATGCGCAGGCCGGCGGGATCATCGCCTATAGCGAAGAGGAAGTCTTGCGCCGGGCGGATCTCGTTCTCAAGTTCGCACGGCCGCTGCAGGAGGAGCTCGACGTCCTGCGAGAGGGCCAGGCTCTGGCCGGCTTTCTCCATCTCGAGGCCGCACGCGAAGACAAGCTTCGCGTGATTCTCGATAAGAAGATCACCGCCATTGCCTATGAGAAGATCCAAGATGTCGACGGCTACCGTCCGGTGCTCGCTCCGATGAGCCGCCTCGGCGGCCAGATCGTCCCTCAGGTGGCCGCGAGGCTGATGCAGAACGACTTCGGCGGGCGGGGGATCCTGCTGGGAGGTATGGTCGGGGTTCCCGCGCCGGAGGTGGTCATCATCGGCGCAGGATCGGTCGGCGGCACGGCGGCCGGCGTTTTCGCCGCGTTGGGGGCGCATGTCACCGTGCTCGATATCGACATGCGCCGCCTGCAGGAACTTCAGGCCTCCTGCGCCAAGCCGCTGGTGACAATGTTCTCCACTGCCTACAATATCGCTCGCGCCTGCTCCTACGCCGATGTCTTGATCGGGGCGGTCTACGTCCCGGGTGAACGGTCGCCCGTCATCGTCACGCGGGAGATGGTTTCTCGCATGAAACGCCGCGCCGTGATCATCGATATGGCCATCGACACGGGTGGATGCATCGAGACCTCTCGACCCACCTGCCACGGCGCGCCCACGTATATCGATGAAGGCGTGATCCATTGCTGCGTTCCCAATCTCCCGGGAGTCCTCGGCCGCACAGGGACCTACACCCTCTTCAACGCAGCCTATCCCTACCTGGCGGCGATCGCCGAACTCGGCCTGGACGGCGCCTTGAAACAGCTCCCGGCCCTCGAGCGCGGGATCGATACGTTTCGAGGCGAGGTTCGACATCTCAGGCGGCTGGTGAGCCTGCGGAGCGCTGAAGAATGAACTGGCCCCTCGAAAGCAAGGCGCGGGTGACCACCGCCGAAGAAGCCGTCAAGGTGATCCAATCCGGATCCCGGGTGTTCCTCACCGGAAACTGCTCGGTGCCGCAGCAGCTTCTGGCGGCCCTGGTCGCCCGTGCCCCTCAGCTGAACGACGTCGAGATCATCCAGGTGCTCACCATCGGGCCGGCGCCGCACGTCGTGCCGGAAATGAAGGGGCACCTGAGGGTCAACACGCTATTCATCAGCGACAACGTCCGCCAAGCGGTCCATGACGGGCGGGCGGATTTCACGCCAGTGTTCCTCTCCCAGGTCCCCCTGCTCCTCCGAACCCACCTGAAGCCCGACGTCGCGCTCATCCATGTGGCCCCTCCAGACGAACACGGCTTCTGCAGCCTGGGGATCGAAGCCGGCCTCTCCAAGACGCCGTCGCAAGTGGCCCGCATCGTCATCGCCGAGATCAATGAGAAGATGCCCCGCACGCTGGGGGATTCGTTCATCCACATCTCGAAGATCACCTATGCCGTGCCGGTGAACTACCCGCTCGCCGAGCTGGCGATGGGCGAGCCGAACGACCTGAGCAAGGCGATCGGTCGTCACGTCGCCGAGCTGATCGATGACGGGTCCACCCTTCAGATGGGGATCGGAGCGATACCCGATGGCGTGCTTCACTTCTTGGGGGAGAAACGCGATCTGGGAGTTCACACGGAGCTGTTCTCCGATGGGGTGATGAACCTCGTCCAGCAGGGTGTGATCACGAACGAGAGAAAGACGCTGCATCCGGGGAAGATCGTAGCCGGTTTCCTTCTCGGCACTCAGCGGCTCTACGACTTCGTCGACGACAACCCGATCATCGAGCTGCACCCCACCGAATACGTCAACGACCCCTTCGTCATCGCCCAGAACGATCAGATGATCTCGATCAACTCGGCGATTGAGGTGGATCTCACCGGCCAGGTGTGTGCCGACAGTATCGGCCCCCGGCTCTACTCGGGAGTCGGCGGGCAAGTGGATTTCGTCTACGGCGCCGCTCGCAGCAAAGGCGGCAAACCGATCATCGCCCTACCCTCCACAGCCTCCCTTCGCGGCGGAAAACCGATCAGCCGCATCGTCGGGATGTTGAAGCCCGGCGCGGGCGTCGTCACCTCCCGGAATCATGTGCACTATATCGCCACGGAATATGGAGTCGCCTACCTCTTCGGCAAGACCATCCGCGAGCGCGCTCGGGCGCTCATCGACATCGCCCATCCCGATTTCCGCAGCGACCTCGAACGACAGGCTCTAGAGCTCAACTACATCTAGACGCCCCGCCTCCTCCATACGAATCAAAACGCCCCTGCAACATGCAGGGGCGTTTTGCCCAGCGGCCATGGGCGGGCCCCCCTCAGCCAAACATCCCCGTCGGCTTCTCCGAGTCTGGGAGCGGCTTGGGCTCCGCGCGCGTGGGCACGGTCGCTGCCGGCGTTGCTGCCGGCGGCGCTCCCGGCGCTCGGGCGGCCTGGGGAGGCGCAGGCGGCATAGGCCCGGGAGCCGCCACTCGCTGGCGCCGGCCGAGCAGGAAGCCGAGGAATAGAAGAAACCCGGCCCCCAGAATGAGGAGCAGGCTGTGCACGAACACCCTGCCCAGGATACGGTCTCTGAGACCATCCAGGATGCTCTGCAGAAGCCGGGTAAGGGCTTCCGGCAGCGCCGCCTCCGCGAAGACCTGGGAGATCATCCCCTCCGCCAAGCCGGAGCCGATGAGGGCCGCAAGGAGCGAGAGGAGGCCCCCGATCAGAAGCGGGATCCCCCACCATCGAGCAAGCCCGCGCAACGAGCGCACCACGAGGGCCATGATGAGACCCAAGAAGGAGAGCGGGAGAAGCCAACCCCAGCTGGTGAGTGCGCGCCACAGCCGCATTTGCTCTTTCACGGCCATGACCGTGGCGGGGTTGGCGGACGGTTGCGCGGGCTCCGGTCCACCCAGGTCGATCTGGGGAGGCATCGCCCGCGCCGCTTCGATCAGCCCTTCCGTCGCCAATTCGGAGATTTGGGTCCGATGGGGTTCGGGTGGCTCGCAATATTGGATGGGCACCTCGCCGCCCGCGGAAGCGGCCAGCCCGAGCTCATCCAGTTGCTCCACGGTGCACGCAGGCCAGGAGTCCAGGATCGTCTCCACAAGCCTCGCCGCACCGCCGCTCAGGAGGCCTTGCTGGATAGGGCGCACATCCAGTTGCAGGCTGGGCGAAAGCTGCTCGTTGTCCATCCACTCGTAGAGCCCTGTGAGGATCCCGCTCACCTGGGAGCGCGCCCATTCGGGAGGGATCAGAAGATCGAGCACACGATCCACTTCGTCCGGCTCGAGGTACGACATCGCCCGAGCCAGGCTGAATTCCGGGGCTCCGCCGGCCGCCTCCGGGCTGAGCAAACGCTCAGAAACGAGTCGCCGAAGCGCCCCCGAGTCCAGCCCGCGCTCGGTGATCACGCCGGCCACCTCTTCCGGCGAAAAGAGAACACGGCCGGCATTGAAGCCCATCACTGCCAAAGGTAGCAGGAGCGCCAGGCCGGCGGCAAGAAGCACCGCAACGATCCGGCCCAGGGCCCCGGCGCAACCGCCAAGTCGGCTCATCGGACAATCCCTCCCGGCCGCGAAGCCCCGGCCTCGACCGGCCTCGGCATCGAAGATGGTCGGGTGGCAACCACCTCCCCCGCGGCGATAAAACCTGCCCCGATCCAGAACGATGCTCCCAGATGTTCGGAAAGCAGCGCCGCCCCCAGCCCCGCCCCGACTACCGGCTGGGCGAAGAACATCAGCCCCGCCAAGCTGGCGTCCAGCAGGGCCAGAGACTTGTTCCAGAGATACATCGCCGCAGCGGTCGAGACAACCCCAACATAGAGGACACCCACGATAACGCCGGGGGTGACCTCACCAAGATCGATCATCGGCAACTCCCGTGTGGCCAGCGCCAGGCTGAAGGGCAGGCCTCCCAGAAAACTCACCAGGCTCAGAGGAAGCGTCGCAACGTCACGCGAGATCCACTTGATGAGGACGGAGTAGAGCGCCCAGGTGAGAGCGGCCCCGATCAGCGCCAGGTTTCCCGCCGCCAGCTCACGATCGAGCCGAGCGTTGCGTGGGTCCAGAACAGCCAGCACTCCGATCGTAGCCAGGATCAGCCCGGCCAGGCCGGGCCGGCTCGGCCTCTCCCGCAGGACCAGCCCGGCGAAGACCACCATGAAGGCGGGTGTTGCCGAAGTGAGCAGAGAGGCGTTGGCCGCCGTGGATAGCTGGGTGCCGATGAACTGCAGGCCCACCGAGACGCCGTAGCCCAGCAGCCCGATCAGGAGCGAGAGAAGGAGCTGGCGCCGCGAGAAACGGACCCGGCTCTGCAGTGCCACGGGGACGGCGAGGCAGGCCGCCCCGAGCAGCAGACGCAGCGTAAGAAGGGTGAAAGGCGGGACGACATCCAAGACGACCTTGGTGACCACATACATGCCACCCCAAATGCTGGCTGCTGCCAGGCCAGCCGCGATCCCCGCCCAGCTCACCTTGTCCTCATGAGCGCACGATTATACGCGGGAACGCGTTTCGAGCCCCTCCGCGTTGGATCGTGCTCGTTCCTTCGCGCTTCAGAGGTTGTCCGGCAGGGGGCTT
>Ga0209341_10005409_pt1 | contig 11568 bp, 13 predicted proteins | sample RifCSP13_2_FD_184020 | JGI IMG/M metagenome (GOLD analysis project Ga0209341, IMG submission 184020) | Soil microbial communities from Rifle, Colorado - Rifle CSP2_sed 13_2 (SPAdes) (version 2) | ecosystem: Environmental > Terrestrial > Deep subsurface > Rock core/Sediment | place: Rifle...
TTTCGAATTCGGCGAGTATAAACAGGTAAGTCCCCCTGCCGGGCGCGGGGGCTTCGATCGATTCGGTTTGGATTTGGGCTGAAAAATCGGAAAGCCTCCCGGCTGCGGCCTTGAGCTGCCTCTCGGCTATGGCCAATGGCAGATTAGAGACCGCTGATGTGATGCGGATTTTTTTGAGCCTGCCGCGCCCGGTCATCTTGAGCGGGACCAGAGGGGTCTGTGCCGGGTGTATCTCCGCCTCTATGGAGCCGCCTCCGCCAGGATAGTAGCCCCTTGCAGTGGTATCGATACCCGCCTTCAAGCCCATGTGCCTTATCGCAGGCAGGAATACCTCTTCAAGATAGTCCGGAGCAGGACACCACGGCACATGCGTACCGCCGCTTATGGATAATTCTGATTGTCCGCCGCTTAAAAACAGCGGCAATAGGACGGTCTGGAATACGAGCCCCACAGAGCCTGCGGTGCCCACAAAAAAGGAATACCTGCCCGGCTTTGGCCTGCCGGGCAGGTATTCAACAATCATCGAACCTGGTTCCGCGCCTTTTATTTTTCCGCCGGTTATGGCCGCGACGGCCTTTGCGCCGAGAACGTGCTGGGGCTTAAGCCCTGGCCGCTCGCGTCCGGCCCTCACGTTAAAGATCCTGAAAGGCGCGCCTGTGATCGAGGAGAGGCTTAAAGCAGTCCTCAACATCTGACCGCCGCCCTCGCCGTAGCTGCCATCGATTTCGATTGCCGGCTCGATTATTTCTTGACCTCTTTGCCGAGGCGCTTCTCGACGCTCTTGAGCTTCTCGGTCAGGCGGTCCTGGGGCTTGCCGGGCCTGATGTCGAGCTGAATGGTGCTGGTCACGCGGGGCGCTTTCTTCAATACCTCCTCGTGGCATTTCTTCACGAGCGTCATTATGTCGTCCCAGCCGCCCTCGATGATGGTGCCCATCGAGTTTGCCTTGTAGGGCAGGCCGCTCTCCTGCACGACCTTCAGCACGCTCGCTATCGAATCCCCCATGCTCTCGCCGGTCCCCAAAGGGATGATGTTGAACTCCGCAAGCATCTTATCCTCCTTCTGCCCCCTGAGAAACGAAGACGGGGCGCTCGCCGGGATGAAATATCCGCTCTATTTTCTGATTATAGCAGGTTAACGGAAGAGGTATGCTGGATGCGGGGCTTAGAGCTCCACCCCGTCTATGATAGAGGCGCACCTGGGGCACCTGGAGTCTTCGATGACGTTCTTTTTGACGACAAAGCCGCTGCGCTCGATTAAAAGCTCGCCGCAGCCGTAGCAGTAGGTGGACTCTCCCTTGCTGTTCGGGATGTTGCCCGTGTAGACGTACCGGAGCCCCTGATTGATGCCTATATCCCTCGCCCTCTCAAGGGTCTCAAGGGGCGTGCGGGGTACGTCCATCAACTTGTACGACGGGTGGAAGGCGCTTATGTGCCACGGCATGGCGATGTCGGTCCCGGCTATCCATTGAGCTATCTCCTTCAATTCCCGGTCGCTGTCGTTCATTCCAGGGATGAGGAGGGTCGTTATCTCCACCCAGATACCGGCTGCCCTCAAGCGCTCTATGGATTCGAGGACAGGGGCAAGGCGCGCACCACAGACCTTCTTGTAGAAGGATTCGCTGAATGACTTGAGGTCCACGTTCGCCGCGTCGAGGAAGCCCTTGAGCTCCTCGATGCACTCGGAGGTCATGAAGCCGTTCGTGACGAATACGTTCCTGAGACCCCTGTCCCTTGCGAGCAATCCGATGTCCTCGGCGTACTCGAAGAATATCGTAGGCTCCGTGTAGGTATAGGATATGCTCGACGAGCCCGTCTCGTACGCGTTGTTGACTATCTCCTCGGGGGTAGCCTCGTCGCCAAGCACAACGCCCCTGTCTCTCGGCATCTGGGATATCTCGGAGTTCTGGCAGTGGAGGCACCTGAAGTTGCAGCCCGCGGTCGCTACTGAATAGGACCTGGAAGAGGGCTGGAAGTGGTAGAGGGGCTTTTTCTCTATCGGGTCTATCTGCTCCGCGACGAGGCGGCCCCATGTATGGGTATACAGTACGCCGTCTATGTTCTCGCGCACGCCGCATATGCCGCGCTTGCCCTCACGGACGCGGCAGCGGAAGGCGCATAGCCTGCAAGAGGCGTCGCCTCCCTCGGCGCGGGTGTATAGTCTTGCCTCCTTCATTCCTCTACCAGGCTGCTGAAAAAGCCCATCTGCTTTGTTGGCCTCAAGGCTGGGCATAAGCGACGTACATGAAGAGTACGACTCGTTCCTCGCTCCCCGATTTAACCGGGGCCTCGCATATGGAGCTTTTTGAGCAGCCTGAATAACATCTGCGTTTTCAACAAGCCTCCAAACTGCTCCGCGTCGATTACTCGTCGTCCCTCCGCCATACAACACGGGCTATTTTGGTGTCAACGCTCCATTTGTAGGCGATCTCGCCGCTGAAGGTCTTCTGTATTACCTGGCCCAGTCGCTGGGCGAGCTTGCCAGTGGTGGTCTTGACTTCGATAAGGCCGTCATGGCGGCGTATCTCGATTATCTGCTCAAGGGGGTTTATGTGGAGCTGCCTGTCCTCCTTGTTCGCTATCAGGTTCATTATCTCGTCCCCGTGCGCCTCCACGAACTTCCCTTCTATCGTAAGGTATCCTTCGGGGTACTTGTCCCGGAACTTCTGGCATCCGGGGCAAAAGACGATCTCGGTGGCCGGCGCGTCGGAGAGCCTCTCCGGAAGCTCCGCCCTCTGGTACCATCTCTTCTCATGGTAGACAGCGCCGCACCGCTTGCACAACGCCATATCCAGCGGGGCCTCCTTGTTGAGGTACGGGTCCCCGCCCGGGTCAATGGCCTTTCTACTCATTATGTGGGCGCCCTTCTCCATGAGACCTTTGCCGGCTTTTTTTGGCATAAATATCATCTCCTCCATCTCTTTAGCCTTATTATATCAAGAATCCAGCAAGCCAGTCCTTAAATATGCGGGCTGGGATGAGCATTGCCGCTAAAGGCGCAACGTTTTTTTTGAGATTATTCCCGCGGTCAGATCTTTTTGAAGCGTTCCTTGACCTTGTTGAGGATGATGGGCATGGACGAGTACTGGATCTCTTCGAGGGGCAGCCTGTGCGGCTGGAAAGGCCCCTGCCTGCGCAGATACCCGGCAGCCTGGTTCGCGGTCTTTCTCGTCTCGTCAAAGCTCGGGTCGTCGAACATGTCGTGCGGGCCTATAAGGCGCGCATCCGAGAGCTGGTATCCGGCGGATATGACGCGCGGCGGACCGTCGAACCTGGCCGAGTTGGCCTCATAGAACGGCACGGGCATCACAGGGCCGATGTGCGAGTATCGCATCCAGCCCGAGACAAGCCAGGGGAACGAGAAGGCCTCCATGACCTCTCCGACCGCCGGGAAGCCTGACTGGCAGCGCGCTATCAGGGCGGGCTCGGAGCTCGCGCCTACCCTGCCGGCGTGCACGTCGTATTTCTCGCTCGAGACAACGGCGGCCACCTCGCCGTCGGTCCTCCTTGCCACCGAGGTGACGACGTACCTCGATGTCGAGCCAATGAGCGCGAGAAGCACGTGCAGCTCCTCGGGCGTACTGAGGTCTATGGCCCTGCCTTCCTTCAGGTCAAGGACCCTGAACGTAAAGCCCGCGAGCATGGCCGGGTCTGAGATGAGCCCCGCCGTATTGAAGGGGTCGGCGAATATCTTGTAGAGCGGGAAGTTCCAGGCCCCGACAGAGGTCTTGTTGGCGAGGAAGATGAGGACCGGCTCGCTGGTGCGCTCGACAAACTCCATCTCCGCCGAGCCCGGTCCCAGGCACCGTACGTTGCCGGTGAAATCATCGAGCATGCCGCGCGAGGAACCGTAGAGCTTCAACTCCTCGGCGACCTCCCTGCACGCGAGAAAAGTGTCCCAGACAAGGCCGTGTATGCCCCTGTCGTCCACGCCCATCGAGTGGGTCAGGACGAGGCTCAGATCGTCTCCGCACCTCAGGACCTGGAAGTCGCGTATCCGGCCTTTCCCGAGCGAGGCGAGCGTCTCCCTTGCGACGTCGAGCACCTCCGGGTGGCTGCTGGTGTGTCCGACAAAGCCGCCAACGTCGGCAGTGAAGACGCTCAGGGTAATTTTTTTATCGGCCATCAGCAACGCTCCTCAAAGATACGTAATCGCGCAAGGCAGGAGGGCGCACGCGCCGCTTCGGCTTGGACAGGCATAGGCGGGTTGGATGGAATGGACGCACACAATAAGCCCTGAAAGCGGCCGAACGGGATATCCAGCCGCTTAAAGGGCGCAGGATCCGGGAACTATGAACCCCTTATGAGCCTCTCTTTGCCCTTCTGGTAGGCCTCTCTTCCAGCGTCGAAGGCCGCCTGGAGGTCTTCCTTCTTGTCTGTGACGAGCTGCCTTACCCGGCCTCCTGATTCGGAAGCCTTGTATCTCGCATCCTGGTACCTGTCTCTGGCCCAGTCCCCTGCGTCCTCAACGCCATCCTTTATCCTTCTCCTGGTCTCTATCCCGGAAGCGGGGGCGAAAAGAAGGGCAACTCCGGCGCCTATTACCCCTCCGATAAGGAAAGCCATGGCAACGTTCTTAGAGTTGTTCATCTGTGCCACCTCCTTTTTTTGCTCTGTCCCTGTGGAAAAATCGTTTAAATCCCTCTTCAGCCCCGAAAAGGAAGCTCAGGAAACCTATGATCGGGCCGCGTACGTTGTCCACGATAAGCTCTCCAAGGCCGGTCACCTTAATGCCTAGGTCCTTGACCCTCGAAATAAGCTCCTCGACATCGGCGGTCTGGTCCTGGACCTTTTTGCCGACGAAGTTGACTATCTCCACCGTTTTTTTCGTTTCGGTCGTGAGCTCCTCTACTGCCTTGAACGTCTTTTTGAGCTGCAAAATCGCCGGTACAAGAGCCACTGCGATAATAAAGAAACTCAAGCCTATCAAAAAAATAGCGAGGTCGTACACATCGGCAGTAATCGTCATCTTGCCTCCCCTTGTTTCAGTATATCTTGGAATGTACTTCTGTCAAGTTTGCTGGCACGGTGAAACGGCAGTTAACGTGCTGAAATGTATGGATATTTTTGCAGCGTACAAGCGCGCGAGGCGTTTATTGACCCCAATGGAATGCCGATTATAACAGATTTCTTCGCGAAGTGTGACCTTAATACCTTGACAGAAATCCGTGAAATAAAGTATCATGTAAGGGCATTCGACACTCAAATCCCGAGAAGGACTGCTGGATGAAGAAGCTCATAGTCATATTCCTGGCAATAGCCTTCTTCGCCGCGGCCTCGAACGCCGCGGCAGAGGACGTCATGCAGAGGACGCTCAGGGACTCCCTGTACGGCGGCCTCATCGGCGCCCTTGTCGGCACGGCCGTCATGTTCCTCACCGACGACCCTGGGGACAATATCGAGTACATACCAACTGGCGCCGCTATCGGTATCCTTGCCGGCGCCGCTTATGGCATGGGCACGAGCATGGTGCAGACCTCCTCAGTGACTGAGGTCGACGGGGACGGCGTATCTTTCAGCTTCCCGACCGTGACCGCCGAGAAGATCTACGACGAGAAGCTCAACCTGGTCGAGGAGATAGAGAAGATCGACCTGGTAAGACTCAGATTTTAATATAAAATTAAAAAGCCCCGCATGCTTTTGCATGCGGGGCTTTTTTCATTTCAGGCCCGCTAAACAATCCAGGGATGGATTGACAGATTGCGAGACCGGAGTCGAGCGATTGCCGGCTCTTATCCTCTGGCCTATACCGAGAGGGGAGGGGTAAGGAGCGCAGTATCCTCCCTCAGGCCGAAGAGGATGTTCATGTTCTGGACAGCCTGGCCTGAAGCGCCTTTTACAAGGTTGTCTATGGCTGAGACAGCAATGGCCTTCCTTCCCTCCACGAAAAGCCCTATATCGCAGAAGTTCGACCCGCGCACCTGGCTTATGTCGGGGAACGAGCCCTGTGGATGGAGCCTTACGAACCTTTCCCCTGAGTAGAACTCGCTGTAGAGCGCGTGCATATCGGCGAGGCCCATCTCCTTGTTCAATTCCACGTACGCTGTCGTGAGTATGCCCCTCGATGCCGGGATGAGGTGCGGCGTGAAGCGCACGCCAAGGGGCGTGGAAGCGGCCAAAGAGAGCTCCTGCTCGATCTCCGGCGTATGCCTGTGGCAGCCCACCTTGTAGGCCTTGAAGCCTCCGGCGACCTCGACGAAAGATGTCTCGAGGTTCCCGCTCCTGCCCGCGCCTGAAACACCGCTCTTCGAGTCGATAACGACCGAGTCCTCTGTTATGAGCCCCTTTTTGGCGAGCGGCGCAAGCGCCAGTATGGCGCTCGTCGGATAGCAGCCCGGGTTGGCGACAAGGCGGGCGCCCTTTATCTCCTCCCTGTGAAGCTCAGGCAATCCGTAGACCGCCTCAGAAAGGAGGGCGGACGACCTATGCTCGCCGTACCACTTGTTATAGACCTCTGCGTCATGGAGGCGGAAATCCGCGCTTAAGTCGATGACCCTGCCGGCCTTCAATAGCTCAGGCACTATCTCCTGCGAGGCCCCGTGGGGCATGGCGCTGAACGCGACGTCCGCCTTTACCGATTTTACGTCTTCCAGGTCGCTGAATGCGAGGTTGTCGTAGAAGCCGCGGAGGCTCGGGAATACCTCTGAGATCTTTTTGCCCTTGTACTGCCTGGAGGTGGCCTCTATTACCTCGGCATCTTTGTGCATGGCGAGTATCCGTAGAAGCTCGAGCCCGGTGTAGCCGCTGGCTCCGAATATGGAGACTTTCATTGTAATCGTCCTTCCTTGCAAGCAAAAAATTGTTTAAAACCTCAGCCTCAGGCTGCTCAAAAAGGTCCAGATGCGAGGCCCCAGTTAAATAGGGGAGCGAGGAATTTAGGCGTACTCTTCTGTACGTCGCTTTTGCCGCGACGAGACAACAAAGCAGATGGGCCTTTTTCAGCAGCCTGTTAATAAAAAAGGGGAAGGCCACCGGCCTTCCCCTCGAAAGTGGCTTTCCTTTTGGATTACCTCTTGGAGAACTGGAACCTCTTCCTCGCGCCCTTCTGGCCGTACTTCTTCCTCTCCTTCATCCTCGGGTCCCTGGTGATGAGGCCCGCCTTCTTGAGGACTCCACGCAGCGATGCGTCCGAGAGGCAAAGGGCCCTCGCGATGCCGTGCCTTACCGCGCCGGCCTGGCCGCTCTCGCCGCCGCCGTTGACGTTGGCAATTACGCTGAACTTGCCCGCGGTGTTGGTGAGCTCGAGGGGCTGCCTGACGATGCTACGGAGGGTGTCGCGGCTGAAGAACTCCGCAATCGCCTTCCTGTTAACGGTTATATCGCCAGCCCCGACAAGAAGCCTTACCCTTGCAACCGAGGTCTTGCGTCTGCCTACCGCGCTGAATACGTCTGCCATTTACCTTCTCCCGTAATTAATCCTTTTTATTTGGCAAAGGGCACAGGGCCCTGCGCCTGATGGGGGTGGTTCTCCCCGCTGTAAACCTTGAGCTTCTTGACCATGTCCCTGCCGAGCCGGTTCTTGGGGAGCATGCCCCATACGGCCTTTTCAATGATCTCTTCGGGCTTGCCGGCCAGGAACTTCTGGAAAGACTCGGTCTTCAAGCCGCCCGGATACATGGAGTGGTGATAATAGACCTTGTCGGTCGCCTTCTGGCCGGTCACGGCCACCTTTTCGGCATTTATGACCACAACGAAATCGCCGGTGTCAAGATGCGGAGTGAACGTGGGCCTGTGCTTGCCGCGAAGCACCGTCGCGATGCGGGCCGCAAGCCTTCCGAGGGTCTGGCCCTTGGCGTCGACCAGGAACCACTTCTTTGTATTTGCGTCTACTTTGGGAATGAAAGTCTTCATCTAATAAACCCCGACATTGATTTGAATTCTAAAATTTAAAGGATTTGGCTTCGTTTGTCAAGGGTAAATTTCCCGGACAGGACAGGCCAAGACAGAGAGGAGCAACTATATACCTTCTGGGCCGGGAAATCAATGCAAAAACCTTTTGTACCCCAATTGACCCCCGGCAGGCTCTATGCTACATATAAATGCATGAAAGAAAAGGAAACCAGGGCAGAGATAGGCCGACTCCGGGAAGAGATAAACCGCCACAATTACCTCTATTACGTCCTGGACAGCCCGGTCGTGACCGACGCCGAGTACGACCGGCTCTTCAAACGTCTCCAGGCGCTCGAGGCCGAGTACCCCCAGTTCATAACCCCGGACTCGCCCACGCAGAGGGTGGGCGAGAGGCCCCTTGCCGCCTTCGGCACCATAAAACACTCGATACCCATGCTCTCGCTCGCGAACGCGTTCACCAGGGAAGAGGCCCTTGAGTTCGACGCTCGGATAAAACGGCAGCTCGGCTGGAAGCCGGAGGACAAGGTCGAGTACATCGGAGAGCCCAAGATGGACGGGCTCGCGGTCGAACTGGTCTACGAGGGGGGTGTATTCACGAAGGGTTCAACAAGGGGCGACGGCGTAGTCGGCGAGGACATCACGCAGAACCTCCGGACGATAAGGTCTGTTCCCCTGAAGCTCCACGGACAAGCGCCAGGATACCTCGAGGTGAGGGGAGAGGTCTTTTTGCCGCTCGAGGCCTTCCGGCGAATAAATAAGGACCGCGAGGCCAAAGGCGAACCGCTTTTCGCGAACCCCCGGAACGCGGCCGCCGGGTCTGTGCGCCAGCTCGACCCGAAGATAACGGCCTCGAGGCCGCTCGATATATTCTGCTATGGGCTTGGAATGGCAGAGGGGGCTCATTTCAAGTCCCATTACGAGGCGCTCGGGATGCTCAAGAAGCTCGGGTTAAAGGTCAACCCGTTTGTCAGGCTCCTTGACGGCATAGATAAGGCCATCGATTATCATGACGAGATCGAGGCAAAGAGGGAGGAGCTCAATTACGAGGTCGACGGCGCGGTATTGAAGGTCAACAGCCTCGAGCTCCAGAAACAGCTTGGCGTCATAACCCGGAGCCCGAGGTGGGCGCTCGCCTACAAGTTCGCGCCAAAGCAGGAATCCACGAAGGTAATGGCGATAGCCGTGGGCGTGGGCAGGACGGGCGCGATAACGCCGGTAGCCATGTTAGAGCCTGTCTCCGTCGGCGGCGTCACCATAGAGAGGGCAACGCTACATAACCTCGACGAGATAGAGAGGAAGGACGTCCGGGTCGGCGACACAGTTATCGTGCAGCGGGCAGGGGACGTGATACCAGAGGTGCTCACGGTTATAAAGGAGAAGAGGCCTGAGCACACACGGCCTTTCCGCATGCCTGAGGCCTGCCCTGAATGCGGCTCTGCCATCGAGAGGGTCGGCGCCATACACTACTGCACAGGGGGGCTCCTCTGCCCCGCTCAATTGAAGGAGAGCATAAGGCACTTCGCCTCCAAGCGCGCCCTCGACATAGAGGGCATGGGAGAAAAGCACGTAGAGCAGTTCGTCGAGGCAGGGCTATTGAAAGACGTCGCAGATATCTATATCAAGCTCACGCCGGATAACCTTAGAGAGCTCGCCAAATGGAAGGAGAAATCCATCGCCAACCTCACGAGCGGCATAGAGAAGAGCAAGCGCCCGGCGCTGGAAAGGCTTATCTACGGCCTTGGAGTAAAGGGCGTAGGCGAGCACATGGCCAGGTTACTGGCAAAGACCTTCGGCTCGCTTGAGAACCTTATGGAGGCGACAGAGGAGGAGCTTCTTGACATCGCCGAGATCGGCCCGGAGACATCGATGTCGATAGTCGATTTCTTCAAGGAGCCGCACAACAGGGAAGTGATAGAGAAGCTCAAAAGGGCCGGCATGGAGTTCCCTGAAGGGGAAAGGCAGGCCGCGAAAGGCCCGCTCTCCGGCAAGGTCTTCCTCTTTACAGGGGCGTTGAAGACCATCACAAGGGACGAGGCAAAGGAAATCGTGGAATCGCTCGGAGGCGAGGCGGCCTCGTCGTTATCCAAAAAGGTCGATTACGTCGTCGCCGGCGAGGAGCCCGGCTCAAAGTACGACAAGGCAAAAGACCTCGGCCTCAGGATTATAGACGAAGACGAGTTCAGGAGGATGTCAGGAAAGTAGGGCCGGCATTCTTATGCCGGCCCGTGCTTTTACTCCTTTATGACCGTTATTACCCTGGTCCGGTCCTCGGGATAGCCCATTATGACCACCCTTGACCCGTCGAGCTCTTCCTGCGTCAGCCGCGAGAGGCTCTTCCAGCCTTCGGTGCCTATCCTCCTGCACTCCCCTCCTGCGCAGTAGTCCACGGCAGCGTCGCTGCTAATGGCGACGGGCATCGAGACTTTGTCAGGGCCCAGGAAGCCGGGCACCTCGGAGTCGAGTATCAGGGCCTGGTTTTCAGGGTCGAGCGCGTTGAATGACCCGGCGTAGAACGTCTCGTAGAGGATATCCCCGCCCGACTGCTCGAAGAGCGAGGGCTTGTCGTCCTGAGAAGGCACGCCTGCCGCGTAGTCATCGAGCCCGCCGAAATAGTATGCTGGCGCTGGAGAGGCCGCGAGCAGGATGAAAAACGGCAGTATGAGCAATGTTTTTGCGTGTACCATTTGGAACACCTCCGGTTCTTTTCTCTATAGATAGATTCTATCAAAGATTCCGGAGGATGCAGCCCGGGAGGGCTTATGTGATTGGATTATTTGAAGAAGTTCTCCCTCTCATAGGCCAGGGGCTTCGCGCCCTCCCTTCTCGTGCCGGCGTCCACGACCTCGCCTATGAAGATGGTATGGTCTCCGGCCTCGTGATAGGAGGCTACCCTGCAATCAAGCCACGCTATGCAGCCCATGAGCACCGGCGCGCCTGTTGTCTTTATCTCGTACTCGACCCCCTCGAACTTGTCGGTCCGCCTGCCGGTCTTGAGCCCGAACTGCTTGCCGAGCTCCATGTCCTCGGGGCCCAGGATGCTCACGGCGAAGATGCCGGATTCCTTTATCATGTCGTGGGAGAACCTGGTGGTGCCGACGGACACGGTAATGAGCGGAGGAACGAAGGAGGCCCTCGCGGCCCACGCGGCGGTGAGGGCGTTTAGTTTCCCCTTGTGGGCCGTGCTTATGACGTATACCCCGTGGGTCATGTACTTCTGGGCCTTTGAGATCTCTTCTTTTACGGCAGACATCCGCTACCTCCGGAGCTTGAGGGCTATGTCGTCGTAGTAGGCGACGGCCCTGCCCCTTGTGTTGTCCGTATCAGTCATTATCACTACGCCGCTTATCCTGGGGGGCTCGGCCTTGAAGAGCCTCCTGTAGTCCTCGAGCACGTTCCTCTCCTCGGCTATCCAGTTCCTGGCGAGGCCGGGGCCGCTCTCTACCGCGACCATCATTACCTTCTCGGTGAACGGGTTGGGCAGAGTCCCGTCCCTCTCGAGCCTGTTCGCCCATACGTAGCACAGGGCGTTGCCGGGCGGGTCTATTTGAAAGATGGTCTTTGTGAGAGAGTGCTTGAGCCTGTCGTAGGCGCTGGCCTTCTCAGACTCGTACTCGAATGTGACGTAGACCCGCGCGGCATAGTCGTCCCCGTCCTTGCGCCGCTCATTGCCCTTCTCGATTATATTCTCCACCTTCCATCTCCACGAGAGCAACTGGTA
>Ga0209341_10005412_pt1 | contig 11560 bp, 8 predicted proteins | sample RifCSP13_2_FD_184020 | JGI IMG/M metagenome (GOLD analysis project Ga0209341, IMG submission 184020) | Soil microbial communities from Rifle, Colorado - Rifle CSP2_sed 13_2 (SPAdes) (version 2) | ecosystem: Environmental > Terrestrial > Deep subsurface > Rock core/Sediment | place: Rifle...
CGATTTCGATCTGTCCCCAAGCCTCCACTGCCAGTTCGCAGCCATGCTGGCGGTACACCTGCTGCCAGGATTCGTAATCAGGCAGCTCGGTGTCCACGATGAGGCCATCGAAATCGAAGATAAGGGCTTTAATCATTGCTGGCGCAGTATAACCGAAGGGAATCCGCCTGGAATCCACGATACGTGCATCGCCGGGCTCCTCTGACTTCATTTTGCGTCTTTGCCGATACGCTTCAGCTTGGGCTACTTGACCGGCTTCAGGCCCCAGATCTGTGGCAACTCATACTAATGAGCCTGCGCTCCCAGTTTTAGAACTACCCCGTTTTAGTCATGAGCACCATGATTGCGCGGTTATTTTAGTCCTTAGGCTTACTTGGATTAAATCGTGTTCCTACAAAATAAACCGCGACCGCTAATACCGGCAGAGCCAGCAAAACGGGCAGGACTCTAGACGTTGCATCCTCGCTCTGTCCGGCGGGATTGATGCAAACCAGTGTGGTGCGCGTTACCTGATCCCCTTCGGAGTCAATAGCTGGTTCAGTCTTATTGTTCAGTTCAAAGCCGGGTGGACAAACGTGGAATCGAGGAATCCAAGCGTGCGCGGAGCAACCATGCCGGCTGCAAGGTGAGCGGGCAGAGCAGGAAGATAATCACGGCTGCAGAGGTGAACAAACGCGGAATGGTCATAGCTACCCTCCAAGGGCGAAAGGTGACTCCGTGGTTACCTAGTAATCCACTTCATAGCATGCTTTAAAAATATCTAGAAGAGCTTTATCACCGCCTGCGCTGCCCAGCCGAAGAGCGGCTCGGAAAACACGAAGAGCAACACAGTGGCCACCGCGCTGGCCATGGCGGTCAGGTTCAGCCAGGTTTCACGCACCACTTGCGGCTCGCCATCTTGCATGAACATCACCACCACCAGTCGCAAATAGTAATAAGCTGAAATCAACGAGGCCAGCATGCCGACGATGGCCAGACCCACAAAGCCGCCTTCCAACACGGAGCGGAACAGGAAGAACTTGCCCGCAAACCCCAAAGTAGGCGGCACGCCGGTGAAGGACAGCATAAAGACGGCCATGGCGATGGCCAGACCGCGGTGTTTGCGGCCCAGGCCGGCGTAATCGCTGAACTCCAGCCCACGCCCTTCGCGTTGCTCCAGCGCCATCACTACCGCCCAGGAGCCGAAGCTGGCGAAGGCGAAAGCCAGCAAGTAGAAGAGGGACGAAGCCACCACATCGAAGCGGGCCGCGTCGGAACCATAGGCCACGACCGCCATGAGGATGAAACCGGCGTGCGAAATGCTGGAGTAGGCCAGCATGCGTTTGACGTTGTTCTGGGCGATGGCCAGCAGGTTGCCAGCGATCAGCGTCGCTATTGTGACCCACAGCAGGACCGGAGTGATTTGTTCGCTGATGCTGGGCAAGATGACCAGGAAGGTGCGCAGTAGCGCAGCGAAGCCGGCTGTTTTGGCGCCCAAAGCCATGAAGGCGGTCACGGAGGTGGGCGCGCCCTGATAGACATCGGGCGTCCACATGTGGAAAGGCACCGCGGCCACCTTGAATCCCAAGCCCACCAGGATCAACCCGGCGCCCAGGACGAGATAGAGCGGATGCGCCAAGCCGCCGGCCACGGCAGCCACGATGGCAGTGAACGAAGTAGAGCCGGTAGCCCCGTAGACCAGGGCCACGCCGTAGAGCAGGAAGCTGCTGGCGAAGGCGCCCAGCAAGAAATATTTCATGCCGGCTTCCTCGGAGCGCGCCTCGGGGCGGGCGAAGGCGGCCAGCACGTACAGCGGGATGGAGAGCAACTCAAGTGCCAGGAAGACCAAGATGAGGTCACCGGCAGAAGCCATCAGCATCATGCCGCTGATCGAGAACAGCAGCAGCGCGTAGTATTCGCCTCGCGCCAGGTTCATACGCTGCAAATAACCATAAGACAAGGCCACGGTCAGCAGACCGCCCAGGATCAGCAGTAGATCGATGAAGGTGGAAAAACCGTCCACCACCAACATGCCGCCAAAGCCTTCGGCCTCCAGGCCGATTTGAAATAATACAAAAACACCGGTGGCCAGCAAGCCGAGCAGGGTCAGGAAGGGCACCGTGCCCGGTTCTAGGTCTTTGTTGAAGACCACCACCAGCAAGAGGGCGCAAGCCCAGGCCACCAGCACGATCTGGGGCAGCAGGACCTGCAAGTCTAGACTGGTGAAGGAGGGCACGGTTAATGCAAGGCCAGTGTGGGGGACTGGAAGATGGTGAGGAACTGCTCAACGGTCGGGTGCATCAGGTCAAAGAAGGGCTTGGGATACAGTCCAATCCAAAAGATAAGGGCCAGCAGTGGAACGATGACGGCCAACTCGCGCCAGGTCAAGTCCTTCAACTTTTCGTTTGCCTTCTTGGTGAGCGGGCCCAGGAACATGGCTTGGAACATATACAGGATGTAGACCGCAGCGAGGATCACGCCGATGGCGGCGATGGCCGTATACCACACGGAACCCAGCGCCCCGCCGGCCTGCCCGGCGCCCCAGGCTCCCAGCAGGATGGTGAACTCGCCGACGAAGCCATTCAAGCCGGGCAGGCCCATCGAAGATAAGCTCACGATCAGAGTGACCGCCGCGTATATCGGCATCACCTGCCACAGGCCGCCGAACTCCTCCAGCTCACGGGTGTGGCGGCGCTCGTAAATAAAGCCAACGATCAAAAACAAAGCGCCGGTGCTGATGCCATGGTTCACCATCTGCAAGATGGCGCCCTCCACGCCTTGCGCGTTGAGGGCAAACAAACCCAGCATGACGAAGCCCAGGTGGCTGATGGAAGAATACGCCACCAGTTTCTTCACATCCTTCTGCGAATAAGAAACGATGGCGCCATAGATAATGCCGATGACGGCCAGGGTAGCAATTGCTGGCGCCAGCTGCACGGTCGCCTGCGGGAACAGAGGCAAATTGAAGCGCAAGAAGCCATAGGTACCCATCTTCAGCAGCACGCCGGCCAGGATCACCGAGCCGGCGGTAGGCGCCTGAACGTGGGCGTCCGGCAGCCAGGAATGCAGCGGCCACATGGGAACTTTGATGGCGAAGGCGGCGGCGAAGGCGAGGAACAGCCAGTATTGCACATCGCCCGGGATGCCCCCCTGGGCAACCAGGTCGGGGAGGTAGAAGGTGCCCTGGTTGATGCCCAGCCACAGGATGGCCAACAACATGAGAATAGAACCCGCCATCGTGTAAAGGAAGAACTTGATGGCCGCGTACATGCGCCGATCCCCGCCCCAGATGCCGATCAGAAAATACATCGGCACCAGGGTGAACTCCCAGAAGATGTAGAAGAGAAACAGGTCCTGGGCGAGGAACACGCCTACCATGCCGACTTCGAGCAGCAAGAAGAACAACATAAAGTCGCGCACGCGGTCCTCGACGGCGTGCCAGGTGGAGAGGATAGAGATAGGCGCCAGGAAGGTGGTGAGCAAAACCAGCAGCACACTGAGACCGTCGATCCCCAGCGCGTACTTGATGTTCCAACCCGCCACCTGGATCCAATCGCGGTTGATTACCATCTGCAGGGCCGGGTTGCTGGAGTCGAAAAGGCTCAGCACCCGCAACGAGATGCCGAATGTAATCAGCGAGGTGCCCAGGGCCACCCAGCGGGCAAGGTCATGGCGCCCTTTCAAGAACAACAGCGCCAAGACTCCGAGCAGTGGGAAGAAGGTAACCAGGTTTAGGGGTTCAAAGATAAAGTCCATATCCATCCTCAGCTAGAAAACACCAGGTATCCGAGCACAAGCACCACGCCCAGGAAGGTTACCAGCGCATAGTTGCGCACAAAGCCAGTTTGGAACAAGCTTAAGAGTTTCGCCGAGCCGGTGGCCAAGGCGGCCAGGCCGTTGGCGATGCCATCGACGACGCCCAAATCGACGGGATTCGCCAAAAAGCGCGCCAGCCGCTGAAAGCCTTTTGCGATAAAGCTTTCGTGCACCCAATCGTGTAAGAATTTCCAATCGACCACGTCCGCCAGGAAGGCGGCCAGGCGCTGATAAGGTCGGATGATGAGCCAGGCATACAACTCATCCACCCACCACTTGTTCTCCATGCCCGCAAAAACGCGGCCCAGGCGCGCCTTCAGGGGATCGGCCTCATCCTCTTTGAGCGGAATGCGGCCGTAAAGCGTCCAGGCCAAGTAAATGGCGACCAACGCAAGCAGGGTCGAGAGCAAGGCCACGAACACATTGAACTCGGTGGCAGGCGCCAACTCAGGTCCCAGAGTATGCGCCAACCAACCGGTGAACCAGTGTATGCCCGGCAAGTTTATTAGCCCGCCAAGCACCGAGAGCGCGGCCAGGGCGACTAACGGCAGCGTAATAATGCGTGGGCTCTCCACGGCTTTCTCGGCCGGGTGCGAACGGGCTTTGCCAAAGAATACAAGCAACACCTGGCGGCCCATATAAAAGGCGGTCAGGAAGGCGGCCGCCGTGAGCAGGACGTACACCAGCGGATTGGCCTGCAGGGCATCTGCCAAGATTTCGTCCTTGGAAAAGAAGCCGGCCAGCGGGGGTATGCCTGCCAAAGCCAGGGCGCCGACCAGGTAGACCCAGAAGGTCAGCGGGATCTGCCCGCGCAGCCCGCCCATGCCGCGCATGTCTTGCAGGTCGAAGGATGCGGCATGAGCATCATGCTGTGTTCGAAGCTGAGGCTTGCTGCCCAGCGGGTGATGAGCGCGCTCCAGGGCCAGTATGACGGAGCCGGAGCCAAGGAAGAGCAGGGCCTTGAAGAAGGCGTGGGTGACCAAATGGAACATGCCGGCCACAAAGGCGCCCATGCCTACCGCCGCTACCATGTAGCCCAACTGGCTGATCGTCGAATAAGCCAGAACTTTCTTGATGTCATATTGCCCCACCGCGATGGTGGCGGCGAACAGCGCCGTCAGGCCCCCCACCACAGCCACGGTGGTCTGGGCGGCGGGTACCGCAGTGAACAGCGGCGCCGAGCGCGCCACCAAATACACCCCGGCGGTCACCATGGTGGCGGCGTGGATCAGCGCGGAGACCGGCGTTGGGCCAGCCATGGCATCCGGCAGCCAAACATATAAGGGCAGTTGGGCTGACTTTCCAGCCACGCCCAATAACATCGCCAGGGTGATCAGCATGATCATCCAAGGGGGCGCGGTTTCCGCGCTGGGCAGCACCGCGTCAAAACTCAGCGAGCCGAAGGCCCAAAAGATCATGAACATGGCCAGCAGCATGCCGAGATCGCCTATGCGATTGGCCACGAAGGCTTTCTTGGCGGCCTGGGCGTTCACCGTTCCATGCTTACCATCGGGATTACGCGCATACCAGAACCCGATAAGCAGGAAGGAGCACAGGCCCACGCCTTCCCAGCCGACGAACAGGGTCAGGTAGCTGTCGCCGCTCACCAGGATCATCATGGCGGCGATGAACAAATTCAAGTAGACGAAGAAGCGGGCGTAGCTGCCCGTCTCTTCCTTATAGCGAACATCGAAGTGCATGTAGCCGGCGGCGTAGACATGGATCAGAGTGCCGACGCCGGAGACCACCAGCATCATGGTCACCGATAGGGTATCCACACGGAGAGCCCAAGGCACTTGCAGCGCACCGATGTTGATCCAGTCCGCAAGGCGGACCACCGCGCCTTCAGGGTGCGCGTTCAGCGACACAAACTGGAGCACAGAGACCACGAAGGCGGCGGCCGAGGCGCCGATGGCGATCAACGCGGTGCCGCGTTCGCCGACGCGCCTGCCAATGACCGCGTTGAGCAGCAGGCCAATGGCGGGAAAGAACACGATCCAAGGGACAAGGTCGAAAGCTTCCACGCTAACCCTTCAAGCTGCTGATCTCATCGATATCGATGCTTTGCTTGGTGCGGAAGATGGCCACGATCAGCGCCAGGCCGACGGCCACCTCGGCGGCGGCAACGGCGATGACGAAGAACACATAGATCTGTCCGTTCAGCGATTCGTAGCTGCGCGCAAAGGCCACGAAGAGCAAGTTGGAGGAATTGAGCATCAACTCGATCGACATGAAAATAATGATGGCATTGCGCCTCACCAGCACCCCCAACGCCCCCAGAGTGAACAAGATAGCGGACAGCGCAAAATAATACGAGACGGGCACCATGCTAGCTCGGATTCTTCCGTTCTTCTTTGGTGAGCACGATCACCCCCACCATGGCGACCAGCAGCAAAACGGAGGTGACCTCGAAGGGCAGCAGAAAATCAGTGAATAGGGATTCTCCTATGGCTTGTGGGCTGGCATACCCCGAGGCGGCCGGTTGGATTAGGCCCCTCAAATCCCCGCGCCCAAAGATAAGGGTGCCCGTTTCGACCAGTAGTACCAGAGCCAGCAGGATGGCCAGCGGGCGCTGCCAGCCGCCGCGGTGGCGGCCCTGGATGTGCTCGGCGCCCAACAACATGATGACGAACAGGAAAAGCACCATGATCGCGCCGGCGTACACCGTGACTTGCGCCATGGCAATAAAGGGCGCGCCCAGCAGCAGGAAAAAGACAGCCACAGTAGCGAAGTTCAAGATCAGGAAGAGGGCGGCATACACCGCGTTGCGGCTGAGCAACATAGCAACCGCCGCGCCCACCGCCACGGCGGCAAATCCAAAAAAGAGCAGGAGGTCGATGGTCATGGCATCAATCCGGGTTCTTCATCACCGGGATAGAACGGTCGAACATGCCGGGCTCCACTTGCTGCGGAGTGGGCTTTCCGCCTGGCGTCACGGGTTCCAGAAGCTTTTCGCGGGTGTAGATGGATTGCGAGCGATCGGTGAAGGAAAGCTCGTAATTGTCACCCAGAATGATGGCCTCGGTTGGGCAGGCGTCTTCGCAGTACCCGCAGAAGATGCAGCGCAGCAGGTTGATCTCATACGTGCTGGCGTAGCGTTCCCCGGGCGAAAAGCGGACGGCGTCTGTGTTTTCCGAAGCCTCAACGAAGATGGCGTCGGCCGGGCAAGACGCGGCGCACAGCGAACAACCGATGCATTTCTCCAGGCCATTGTCGTAGCGCTTGAGCACATGGCGGCCCTTAAAGCGCTTGCGTACCGGACGTTTGACCTCGGGGTATTGATAGGTCTTGGACCTTTCAAACATGGCCTTGAAAGTGATCCACATCCCCTTGAGGATTTCGAACAGGCCGCCCATCACAGGTCCAGCCCCACGAGGACGATGGCGGTCACTACGATGTTCGCCAAGGCCAGCGGCAGCAGCACCTTCCAGCCGAAGCTCATCAGGCGGTCGTAGCGCAGGCGCGGCAGGGTGGCGCGGATCCAGATCATCACACCCAGGCTGGCGACGATCTTGGCGGCCAGGTACAAGGGACCAAGCAGGGGGAACTGGTCCACGAAGGGACCGCGATAGCCGCCCAGGAACAGTGCGGCAAAGATGGCGCTCACCGCGATCATCTTGATGTACTCGCCCATGAAAAATAAGGCGAACTTCATGCCGGAGTACTCGGTGTGGTATCCGGCGGTGAGCTCCTGTTCCGCTTCGGGCATGTCAAAGGGGGAGCGGTTCACCTCAGCCAGTGCGGCAATGTAGAAAATAATCGCGCCAAGTGGCTGAAACACGATATACCAGATGCCGCGTTGCGCATCCACGATGTCGCCTAGGCTCATGGACCCGGCCAGCATGATCGGCCCAACGAAGGCAAGGCCTAGCGCCAGCTCATAGCTAATCATCTGGGCCGAAGAGCGCAGCCCGCCCATCATGGAGTATTTATTGTTCGAGGACCAACCTGCCAGCACGATGCCATACACTGAGATCGAAGCCACCGAGAGGATGTAGAGCACACCTACATTGAGATCTGCAATGCCCAGCGGAATCATGCGGCCGAAAAACTCGATCCTGCTGCCCCAGGGCACCACGGCCAAGATGACCAGCGCGGGCAGCGCGGTAATGATGGGCGCCAGGATAAATACAGCCTTGTACGCTTTGGCCGGAATAAGTTCTTCCTTGAAGAAGAGCTTGATGCCATCTGCAAGCGGCTGCAGCAAGCCCCAAGGCCCCGCCCGGTTAGGGCCAATGCGCACCTGGATGCGGGCAGCCAATTTGCGCTCGTAAAAGGTGGTATAGGCAAAACCAGTCAGCAAGATGGCCAACAAGAGCCCGCTCTTCACCACCCACTCAACGACCAACCACCCATCCATTAGACCTCGACCTTTACTGGTGTTGGGCCGCTGATGGGAAAGCCCACACTGCGCGGGATGAGCACCACACCTTTTGGCAGGCTGTTGTCGATCTGGATGCTCACCGTGGATTGCGTTCCGGTCATGGTCAGCTTGGCCGGCTTGCCCAGCTCCAGACCCAGGCGCTCGGCATCCTCAGGATTCAGCATCACCTGTGGACCTTGCAAGCGGGCGCTGAGCAGCATAGAGGGAACCAGCGTGCTGCCGCGGTCGTACAGGTGGCTCACGGGCACGGCCAGCAAGCCTTTGCTGGGCTCGCGTTCCAGCGGGGCCGTGAAGGAAAGCGCCGGCCTCTGGCCGCGTTCGGCGGCGCTGCTCAGCTGCACGCCGAGGCCTTGTGTGTTGTCGTAGGTGGTGCCCCCGTAATACACATCCTCGCGGCCGACAATCGGCCACTGGGGTATGACCTCAGCCAGCCTACCGTAATCCAGGTCCTCATAGGCTTCGGTAGCCGCGGCCAACTGCTTGAAGGCCAGCGAGGCCAGCTTGCCTTCCAAGTCCAGGCCCAATGGAGCCGCAAGTTGGGCGGTGATCACAAAATCGGGGCGGGCCTCGCCGGGCGCGGGCACCGCCGGATAATAAAGCTGCACGCGGCGCTCGCCCGACGTAACGCTGCCCTCGCGTTCAGTGAACGCCTGGGCCGGCAACACCAGGTCGGCCGCCTGGGCCGTCTTGGTCAGAGCCAACTCCTGCACGATGAGGAACTGGGCCGCATCTACCGCGGCGGCCAGTTGAGGATCATCGCCTGCCGGGTCGGCGCCGACGATATAGAGCACACTGGCCTCCTTAATTTTCGCAGCCAGGTCCGCGCTGGGGCGCAAGCCTTGATCCCAGCCGCCCTGGGCATTGCCCTTATCCCACACGGCCACCAGGCCGTTATTGGCGCGGCCTACGTGATCGGTAGCGATCAGCAGGTTGGCCGCCGCAGACGCCAGAGATTGCGATGCCGCCAGGCCAGTGCCTTCGCTGCCATAGAATACGATCAGGTTCTCGGCCTGCGCCAAACCTTCCGCGGCCGCCTTCAATTCATCGCCGCGCAATAATTTCTTTACCGCTTCCGTTTGGTCCGGGCGCTTGGGAGAGAAGCTGTCCACCATGGCGTTCAACAGGGCGGCTTCCTCGCCATATTCATAGCGCAGCACGTACCTGGCAAAACGGTCCAGCTTGGTGCGCCGCGGGTTGGCAACAATCAACGTTGCGCCGCGTTGGGCGGCCTGCTTGACGCGCAGCCACCACAGGGGCGCCTCCTCTTCCAGGTCGCTGGCCATGACCAGAATCGCTGATTCGGTACCTAGGTCACCCAGGTTGCTGCCGGTGCCCAAGCCTACCTGCGCCACCAGCTCGCCGCCGGCCATCTGGCTGTAGAGGATGGCTGCGCCATTGGCTTTGGCGCTCAATTGCCTAATATTGAAAAAGTCCTCGTTGCTCAGCCGCCCGCCGGCCAAAGTGACCAGCTTGCTGCCCGCCTTCTTAATCTTGTCGGCAGCGGCTAACAGGGCTTCCTCCCAGGAGACCGGCGCGAACTTACCGTCTTTACGCAGCAAAGGCTGCGTTACGCGGTTCTCAGCTTCCGTATAGTGATACGCAAAGCGGCCCTTGTCGCAGATCCAGATCTCATTCACCATCTCGTTCTGGCGCGGCATCACCCGCTTCACCACCTGGCGGCCGCCCGCCTCGGCCTCGCGGCGGGTGTTGAGCGTAGTGTTGCAATTCACGGGACAATGTGTGCAAATGGAGGCCACCGGCCTCAGCTCCCAGGGTCGCGACCCGAAGCGGAAGTCGGCTGTGGTCAGCGCGCCCACCGGACAGATATCTGTGGTGTTCCCGGACCAGTACGAGTCAAAGCCGGGCTCGGAGAAAGTGATTATCTCCAGGGCCCGGCCGCGCTCGGAGAACCCGATCACCGGGTCGTCCACCACTTCGGATTGGAAACGGGTGCAACGCGCACACTGGATACAGCGCTCGCGGTCCAGGAAGATTAGTTCGCCCAGAGGCACGTGCTTGTCGAGGCGGATCTTCTCGTCGTACATGTAGCGGCTGCGTCCGGGGCCGAATTGCATGGTCAGGTTTTGCAGCGGACACTCGCCGCCCTTGTCGCAGATCGGGCAATCCAGCGGGTGTGAGGTAAGCAGTAACTCCAGGATTTGGTCGCGCGCCTCCTTCACCTCGTCGGTGTAGCCGCGCACCACCATGCCTTCTGCCACAGACAGCGTGCAGCCCGTTTCCAACTTGGGCCCGAATTGGATCTTGGGGCTGCCGTCGGCCTCAAGCGCAGGTTGGCCGGTGGTGCGGTCGGTAAGCGGGCGGCCCACTTCCACCAGGCACATGCGGCACATGCCCACGGGTTCCATCTTAGGGTGATAGCAAAATACCGGAATATCGATGCCGGCTTGCTTGGCCGCATCCACCACCAGGGTTCCCGGTCTTGCCTTAACCTGGCGATCTTCAATGGTCAGGGTGACCAGTTGCTCAGCGGCCTTGGTGGCACCAGCGTCGCTCATTTCGCTCCCACCTTTGTTTCAATGGATACCGGCGCGGGCTGCGCCTTAGCTTCGAAATCTGCGCGGAATCTCTCGATGCTTGAGGTCACTGCTTCGGTGGCGAAATCGCCGAGAGCGCACAGGCACTTGCCTTTGATCCCAGTTGCGACTTCGTTCAACAAAATGACATCCTCCCAATTGGCCCCGCCGCCGCAAATGCGTTCGGTTATATGCTTCATCCAATATGTGCCTTCGCGGCAGGGTGTGCACTTGCCGCACGACTCGTGCGCGAAGAAACGAACGGTCTTTTTGATCAGCCAGTCCATGCTGACCGAATCGTCGATCACAATGATGGAGGCCGAGCCCAACATAGCGCCTACGCTGGGCACGTTCTCGTAATCCATAGGCGCATCCAATGCCTTATCGTCCGCCACGATCAACGAGGACGAGGCGCCGGCCGGCATGATGGCTTTGATCTTGCGGTCACCGGGGATACCGCCCCCATGGGTAAAGATCAATTCGCGGAAGGTGGCGCCCAGGGGAAGCTCATAGTTGCCCGGCCTCTCCACGTTGCCGCTCAGGCTGAAAATTTTGGTACCGGGGCTTTTCTCCGTACCGAAACCGCGGAACCAGTCCGCGCCGCGCTCCACGATCAACGGCACGCTGGTGAGCGTCTCGACGTTGTTCACCACCGTCGGTTTGCCATACAGGCCAAAGCTGGGCGGGAACGGCGGGCGCAACCGCGGTTGGCCCAATTTGCCCTCCAGGGATTCGAGCATGGCGGTCTCTTCACCACAGATGTACGCACCTGCGCCTATATGGGTATAGATGCGCAGGCCGTACTCCGTATCGAAGAGCTTCTCCCCCAACAGGCTCTCGCGCTCCA
>Ga0209341_10005413_pt1 | contig 11560 bp, 13 predicted proteins | sample RifCSP13_2_FD_184020 | JGI IMG/M metagenome (GOLD analysis project Ga0209341, IMG submission 184020) | Soil microbial communities from Rifle, Colorado - Rifle CSP2_sed 13_2 (SPAdes) (version 2) | ecosystem: Environmental > Terrestrial > Deep subsurface > Rock core/Sediment | place: Rifle...
GCCGAACGGGCCATCGTGACCGCGCGCTTCGGCGGGAGCCGTGCTGCGTATCAGTCCGCCCTCGCGGAGGCCGGCGCCAGCGTCTCCGTCGCCCGCGGGATCATCGGCGACGAGCTGCGCCGCCGCGAGATCCTGAGCCGGCGCCCGGCGGCGCGTCCTTCCGGCGGGGACATCGAGCGCTTCCGGACGACATACGCGCCGGTGCTCACCCGCAGGGTGGTCGTGTCGCCGAAGCCGAGCTGGCTCCCGGAGGGAAGCGGCTTTGCGCTCGCCAGCTCTGCGCCGCAGGCGGTTTTCCGCCTGCCTACGGGCCGAGCCGTCACTGTACGCACCGCGGAGGGCCGGTTCACGGTGCGCGCGCTCGACGCTCCGTACGCGCTCGCGGCGGTGTCGCTCGCTCTCGCTCGGCCCGCGATAGTCCGAGAGCTGGTCGCCGAGCGCCGCGCGGAGGCATATGCGGCCTGGACGCTTCAGAAGCAACAGGGTGCCGAGAGCCGCCTCGTGTGCGAGCGCGACCGCCTGCCCGAGCTCGGAGTCGTCACGCTCTCGAGCTTCGCCCCGTTCCTCGCCCTCGATGAGGGCGAGGCGGCCCGCTGGGCGGCGTCCCGTCGGTCGTAGTCCGGTTCCCCTAGGCAGAACTGCCTGAAGGCAGTTCTGCCTTATGGCCAGTCGGCCTCGAGGCGGTCCTTGTCCGCACGCTTGGCGCGGTTGACGGCTGCGGACGCGCGCGCGTCGAGTGACTCCCGGGTCTCGTTCGGGCGCCACTCGACGAGGCCCGCCGAGAACGTCATCCGGCCGACGTGCGTGAACCCGGTCGCAGCGACCTCGTCGCGGGCGCGGCCGTAGAACTGACGGGCCTCGTCACCCGCTGTCTCGGGGAGCAGGATCGCGAACTCGTCACCGCCGCGACGACAGACGGTGTCGGTCGCGCGCGCGAGGCTGGCCAGCACGGCGGCGTACTCCTGAAGCACGAGGTCGCCGCCCGGGTAGTCGAAGCGCGCGTTGACCTCCTTGAAGTCATCGAGATCGAGGAGGAGGAGGGAGAGAGGACGGCCGGTACGGCGCGCACGGGCGACCTCTCGCTCGAGCTCGTCGTCGTATCCCCTCCGGTTGCGGACGCCCGTGAGCGCGTCGGTCACCGCGCGAAGCTCGGCCTCGGCGTAGCGACGGGCGTTCGCGAGCCCGGGCGCGGCCTCGTCGACAAGCGCCTCGAGCGCGTGCGCGTGCTCGGGCCGGAACGCGCTCGAGGCCCGCGCGAAGGAGGCCAAGGCGCCGGTCTCGACGCCGTCCTCGAGGACGGGGACGACAAGAGCGGAACGGAATGGGCCCGCGTCCTCCTCGGGCGCGGGCCCGTAGCTCCACGCGAGCGTCAGGGCGCGGAACGGCCGCGCGTCGGGCGGGCCGAGCGCGGCCTCGAGCAGCGCGGCGCCGTCCTCGACTCCGAAAGACGCTGTCGCATGGAGCTCTCCCGGGCCGCGGACGCGAACCGCGGCGGCCTGCGCTCCCGTCCTGAGCGCCGCCTCCGCGACGAAGCGGTCCAGCAGCTCGGCGAGGTCGAGCGTCAGGCCGAGCTCGCCTATGCCCGTCGTGCGCACGTCCTGCGAGCGCTCGACTGCGCGCTGGAGGTTCTCCGAGATCGCCTCCATGTGGTGGTCGAGCTGCCCGAGCACGGCCTCGAACCGGCGCTCGGAACGCGCGCCCGTCAACCGGACGGCGATCACCACCGCCGCCAGGATTGCCACCGCTGAAGCGGCGGCGACCACCGCAGTCACCATCGCATCCCAACCACTCCCCTAGACACTCACTGTATTCAGGGATACGGCTGTTCGCTACGGGGCGCTCCGCGCCGGCGCTCGGGCTCCCGCCGGGCGTAGGGGCGAGATATGTCTCGTCTTCGTCAGCGGTGCAGGTCCGGGCGACGCATGCGTCGCCCCTACTGGGCGTCCGAGGAGCGGCTGGAGGCGTCGGTGCAGTCCAATGATGCGGGCGTCTCTGCTACCATCTCGCGGCCCGGTTGGCGGGCCTGCGTGCCCGCCGGCTTTTCTGTGTGAAGAAAGCAAACGACCCGTCGTAGGAAGCAGCGTGCCCACCGTCAATCAGCTCGTACGCAAGGGCCGGAAGGCCCCGGAGTCGAAGACGAAGACCCCGGCTCTCCGGGGAGCGCCGCAGAAGCGCGGCGTCTGCACGCGTGTCTACACGACAACGCCCAGGAAGCCGAACTCCGCGCTGCGTAAGGTCGCGCGCGTCCGTCTCACAAATGGGATGGAGGTCGGCGCATACATCCCGGGCGAGGGGCACAACCTCCAGGAGCACTCCGTCGTGCTCGTCCGCGGCGGCCGTACCGCCGACCTCCCGGGCTTTCGGTACCGGGTGGTCAGGGGCGGCCTCGATGCCGCCGGCGTCTCGGAGCGCCGCCAGGGCCGCTCCAAGTACGGCGCGAAGAGGCAGTAGAGGAGCAGAGAGTGCCGCGCCGCGCCGAAGTCCAGCCTCGCACGCCCGAGCCCGACGCCGTCCACGGCTCCGTTCTCGTCGCACAGCTCGTCAACCGGATGATGCTGAACGGAAAGAAGTCGGTCGCGGAGCAGATCGTCTACGACGCGCTCGCGATTGCGTCCGAGAAGACCGGCAAGCCGGAGCTCGAGGTGCTCGAGCAGGCGGTGAAGAGCGTGACCCCGGTGCTCGAGGTCCGCTCGCGCAGGGTCGGCGGCGCCAACTACCAGGTTCCCGTCGAGGTGCCGCAGCGCCGCGCCCGCACGCTCGCGCTCCGGTGGCTCGTGCAGAACGCGCGCGACCGTCGTGAGAAGGGGATGCCGCAGAAGCTCGCCGGCGAGCTCGTCGACGCGCTCAACCAGCAGGGCGGCGCGTACAAGAAGAAGGACGACATCTACCGGATGGCGCAGGCGAACAAGGCCTTCGCCCATTACCGCTGGTAGGTCTGGCGCTGGTAACGATGACCACGCTCGCCACATCCGTCGCGCTGGACCGGGTCCGGAACATCGGGATCATGGCCCACATCGACGCGGGCAAGACGACGACGACCGAGCGGATCCTCTACTACACCGGGCGTACCCACAAGATGGGTGAGGTGCACGAGGGCGCGGCCACGATGGACTGGATGGCGCAGGAGCAGGAGCGCGGAATCACGATCACGTCGGCCGCGACGACGGCGTTCTGGCGCGATTATCGGATCAACATTATCGATACGCCCGGGCACGTGGACTTTACCATGGAAGTCGAGCGCAGCTTGCGTGTCCTCGACGGCGCGGTCGCCGTGTTCGACTCGGTCGCGGGTGTCCAGCCGCAGTCGGAGACGGTCTGGCGGCAGGCAGACCGCTACCGCGTTCCCCGCATCGCGTTCATCAACAAGATGGACCGGACGGGCGCGGACTTCGACGCGGCTGTGCAGTCGATGCGCGACCGGCTCGGCGCAACACCCGTCCCGATCCACGTTCCGATCGGACACGAGGACGACTTCTCGGGGATCGTCGACCTCGTCGAGATGAAGGCCGTCATCTACACGAACCCGCTCGGCACGGAGTTCGCGGTGGGCGAGATCCCGGCTGAGCTCGCGGCGAAGGCGCAGGAGGGCCACCACGGCCTCATCGACGCGATCGCCGAGTTCGACGACGAGCTCATGGAGACGTACTTGGAGGACGAGAGCGCGGTCACGCCGGAGATGATCCGGCGGGCGCTCCGCACGGGTACGCTCGCCGGCCGGATCACGCCCGTTCTCGCCGGCTCGGCGTTCAAGAACAAGGGAGTGCAGCCGCTCCTGGACGCCGTCGTCGACTACCTGCCGAGCCCGGTGGACGTCCCGCCCGTCCAGGGCATCGACCCGAAGAGCGCGGGGGAGGCGACGCGCGAGGCGACGCCGGACTCACCCTTCTCGGCGCTCGCGTTCAAGGTCATGACCGACCCGTACGTCGGCAAGCTCACGTACTTCCGCGTCTACTCGGGTCAGGTCCGGGCCGGCGACCGCGTGCTCAATACGACGAGCGGGAAGACGGAGCGCATCGGGCGCATCCTTCAGATGCACGCGAACCACCGCGAGGAGCGGGAGGAGATCGCCGCGGGCGAGATCGCCGCGGCCGTGGGGCTCAAGTTCACGACCACCGGCGACACCCTCTCCGTCCACTCGGCCCCGATCGTGCTCGAGTCGATGGCGTTTCCGGACCCGGTCATTTCGGTGGCGATCGAGCCCAAGACGAAGGGGGACCAGGACAAGCTCGGCCAGGCGCTCCAGCGGCTCGCCGAGGAGGACCCGACCTTCCGCGTCTCCACGGACGAGGAGACTGGCCAGACGATCATCGCCGGGATGGGCGAGCTCCACCTGGAGATCATCGTCGACCGGCTCCTGCGGGAGTTCCGGGTCGAGGGGAACGTCGGGCGCCCGCAGGTCGCCTACCGCGAGACGATCGGCCGGTCGGTCGAGAAGGTCCAGGGCCGGTTCGTCCGCCAGACGGGCGGCTCCGGCCAGTGGGGCGACGTCGTCATCAACCTCCTTCCGCAGCAGCCGGGCGGGGGCTACGAGTTCGTGGACAAGATCGTCGGCGGCAAGATTCCGAAGGAGTACATCCCGGCGACGAACGCGGGCATCCAGGAGGCGATGAGCGCGGGCATCCTCGCCGGGTACCCGGTCGTGGACGTCAAGGTCGAGCTCGTCGACGGCTCGTACCACGACGTGGACTCGAGCGAGCGGGCCTTCAAGATCGCCGGCTCGATCGCGTTCAAGGAGGCGATGAAGCGAGCGAAGCCGAAGCTGCTCGAGCCGGTCATGGCGGTCGAGGTCGTCACACCGGAGGAGTACCTCGGCGACGTGATTGGTAACCTGAACGGGCGTCGCGGCCGGGTCGAGCACCTCGAGCCGGTCGGTGGGTCGCAGTCGATCCGCGCGAGCGTGCCGCTCGCGGAGATGTTCGGCTACGCGACCGACCTGCGCTCCATGACGCAGGGCCGCGCGACGTTCACGATGCAGTTCGACCGCTACGAGGAAGTACCGGCCACAGTTGCCAGCGCAATTGTGGTTAGTGAAACAGGCTAGGAGAGGTCTCCTAGCCCAGATTTTCCGGAGGAAAATATGGGCAAGCAGAAGTTCGAGCGCACCAAGCCGCACGTCAACGTCGGCACCATCGGCCACATCGACCACGGCAAGACGACGCTCACAGCCGCGATTACCAAGGTCCTCGCTGAGATCGGCACGAACACAGCCATAACGTCATTCGACGAGATCGACAAAGCTCCCGAGGAGCGCCAGCGCGGCATCACCATCAACACGGCGCATGTCGAGTACGAGACCGAGAACCGGCACTACGCCCACGTCGACTGCCCGGGCCATGCCGACTACATCAAGAACATGATCACGGGCGCCGCCCAGATGGACGGTGCCATCCTCGTGGTCTCCGCCGCCGACGGGCCCATGCCGCAGACGCGCGAGCACATCCTCCTCGCCCGCCAGGTCGAGGTGCCGTCGATCGTCGTCGCGCTGAACAAGGCCGACATGGTCGACGACCCAGAGCTCCTCGAGCTCGTCGAGATGGAGGTACGCGAGCTGCTCTCGAAGTACGAGTTCCCGGGCGACGACATCCCGGTCATTCAGGTATCGGCGCTCAAGGCGCTCGAGGGCGACCCAGAGTGGACGCCGAAGATCCTCGAGCTGATGGCCGCCGTCGACTCCTACATTCCCGAGCCCGTCCGCGACGTCGACAAGCCGTTCCTGATGCCGATCGAGGACGTCTTCACGATCACCGGCCGCGGTACCGTCGTCACCGGCCGCATCGAGCAGGGCAAGCTGACAGTCGGCGAGGATGTCGAGATCGTCGGCATCCATCCCGAGACCGCGAAGACGGTCGTCACCGGCCTCGAGATGTTCCTGAAGACGCTCGACTACGCGCAGGCGGGCGACAACGCCGGAGCGCTCCTCCGCGGTATCAAGCGCGAGGAGGTCGAGCGCGGGCAAGTGCTCGCCAAGCCGGGGAGCATCACGCCGCACACGCAGTTCAAGGCCGAGGTGTACGTGCTCTCGAAGGACGAGGGCGGCCGCCACACACCGTTCTTCAACGGCTACCGGCCTCAGTTCTACTTCCGCACGACGGACGTCACCGGCTCGATCGCCCTGCCCGAGGGCCAGGAGATGGTCATGCCGGGCGACAACACGAACATGGAGATCAACCTCATCCAGCCCATCGCCATGGACCAGGGGCTCCGCTTCGCGATTCGCGAGGGTGGCCGCACGGTCGGCGCCGGCGTCGTGACGGAGATCCTCGCGTAGGGCAGAGGCGTGCCTCGCCCCCCATCCGCGTAAACAGGCCATGCCGCAGCAGAAGATCCGAATCCGACTGAAGGGCTACGACCACCAGCAGGTGGACCGCTCCGCGTCCCAGATCGTTGAGACGGCGCAGCGCACCGGCGCGACCATCACGGGCCCGGTTCCGCTGCCCACGGAACGAAACGTCTACTGCGTGATCCGCAGCCCGTTCAAGGACAAGGACTCGCGGGAGCACTTCGAGGTGCGCACGCACAAGCGGTTGATCGACATCCACAGCCCGACCCCGAAGACGGTCGACTCGCTCATGCGCCTCGACCTTCCGGCGGGCGTCGACATCGAGATCAAGCTGTAGCCAAATGCTGCGCATTTGGTTAGCACCCGAGATGACCAGTCACCGACACCTAACCAATCTTTCGCCCGAGCGAGGGGGGGCTTCGTGAAAGGCATCCTTGGGCGAAAGATTGGCATGAGCCAGGTCTTCGACCCGGAGACGGGGACGATGACCGTCGTCACCGTGATCGAGGCGGGACCCTGTCCCGTCGTCCAGGTGAAGACGGTCGACACGGACGGCTACGACGCCGTCCAGCTCGCGTTCGAGCCCGTCGCCGAACGGAAGCTCTCGAAGCCGGAAGTCGGCCATCTTCGCAAGGCGGGCGTCGAACCTCACCGGCACCTCGTCGAGGTGCGCGGCGACAGCGGCCTCTCGGTCGGCGAGACGGTCACCGTCGAGGCGTTTGCGCCCGGTGACCGGGTGAAGGTGTCCGGGATCTCGATCGGCAAGGGCTTCCAGGGAACGATCAAGCGGCACGGATTCACGCGCGGGCCGGTCTCCCACGGTTCACACAACATCCGCAAGCCGGGATCCATCGGCGCGTCAGCGACCCCGTCGCGCGTCTTCAAGGGGATGCGGATGGCCGGCCGCATGGGTGGCACTCGCCGCACCCAACCGGGACTCGTCGTGCACGAAGTCGATACCGAACGCAATCTCCTCCTCGTGAAGGGCTCGGTCCCCGGCCCGGCGAGTGGGATCGTGGAGATCAGGGGGGCCTGAGCACGTGGTTGCTTCGACGGCACCGAAGGCGCCCGTGCTGGGCGGATCGGAGGTCAAGGAGGTCTCGCTCGAGGCCGCGGTCTTCGCCGCCGAGCTCAAGCCGCATCTCGTTCACGAGGCGGTTCGGGCGGAGCTGAACGCCGCCCGCGCCGGCACACGCGGCGGGAAGAGCCGCGGCCTCGTCGCCGGCGGACGCTCCAAGCCGTGGCGCCAGAAGGGCACCGGTCGCGCGCGCCAGGGGACGACCCGCGCGCCTCACTGGACGGGGGGCGGCATGGCCTTCCCGCCCGGAATGCGCAACTTCGACGTGAAGGTCAACCGCAAGGCAAAGCGCGCAGCGCTCCGCGGCGCGCTAACCAGTCACGCGGCTGCCGGAACGCTCGCTCTCATCGACGGATCGGCGTTCGAGGGCCCGTCCACGAAGGCGGCGGCCGCCCTACTCGACGACTGGGGCCAGAGGCGGCCCACGCTCGTGATCGCGACCGATGACGAGGAGGTACTCGTCAAGTCCTTCCGCAACTTGGAGAAGGTGCTCGTGACGGTGCCTGCCGAGCTCGAGGTCGCTGCCGTCGTGTGGGCCCGTTCCGTGCTCGTGAGCGAGGCGGCGCTTCCGTTGGTGCTCGCGCGTGCGGGCGCCGAGACGGAGGAGGGACACCGGTGAGTCTTCACCCCAACCAGGTCTTGCTCGCCCCCGTCGTCTCGGAGAAGAGCTACTCGCTCATCACCGACCGCAAGTACACGTTCAAGGTGCACGAGGACGCGCACAAGACCCAGGTCCGGCAAGCCGTCGAGGAGCTCTTCGACGTCGAGGTCCAGAGCGTGAACATTCTCAAGGTCCAGCCGAAGCCGAAGCGGCGTGGGCTCACGCGCGGTCGCCGGCCCGGCTGGAAGAAGGCGATCGTCCAGCTCAAAGAAGGTCACGAGATCGAGATCTTCGAGGGGGCGAGCGTATGAGAGCGGTCGCTCCCGGCACACCTCGCGCACTGGCTGCGGCTGCAACGCGTCGCATCGCAGCGTCCTCGGTCGCACCCGTACCTTTCAGGTACGAGCGCTCCCTGCGTCCTTGCGCTGCTCGCGTTTCGCCGATCCAGCGCGCGATCCGCACCGGGAGAGACCGCTAGTGGCCCTGAAGAAGTACAAGCCGACGAGCCCCGGGCGCCGCTTCATGGCCGTCTCCGGCTTCGAGGAGATCACCAAGGCCGAGCCCGAGAAGTCGCTCCTCGAGCCCGTCAAGAAGACGGGTGGTCGCAACAACCGCGGCCGGATCACGACACGCCACCAGGGTGGAGGCCACAAGCGGCGGTACCGCACGATCGACTTCAAGAGGACGAAGGACGGTGTGCCGGCGAAGGTCGCGGCGATCGAGTACGACCCCAACCGGTCGGCGCGCATCGCGCTCCTCCACTACGCCGACGGCGCGAAGTCGTACATCCTCGCTCCCGCGCGTCTGCGTGTCGGGGCGATCGTCGAATCCGGTCCCGACGCCGATATCAAGCCCGGCAACGCGCTCCCGCTCGCGAACATCCCCACGGGAACGCTCGTGCACTCAGTCGAGCTCAAGCCCGGCCAGGGCGGCCGGATGGCGCGCTCGGCGGGCTCATCCGTCCAGCTCGTCGCGAAGGACGGTGACCACGGTGTGTTGCGGCTGCCCTCGGGGGAGCTGCGCCGTGTGCTCCTCACCTGCCGGGCGACGGTCGGCCAAGTGGGGAACTCCGACCACGCGAACCAGGCGAGCGGCAAGGCCGGCCGGAGCCGCTGGCTCGGCAAGCGGCCGACGGTGCGCGGCTCGGCAATGAATCCCGTCGATCACCCGCACGGCGGTGGAGAAGGCAAGTCGAAAGGCGGCCGCCACCCGGTCACCCCGTGGGGTGTGCCGACGCTCGGCAAGCGCACGCGCCGCAAGCACAAGGAGTCCGACAAGCTGATCGTCCGCGGCCGGCGCCGCGGCAAGGAGAGGAAGCGTTAAGTGAGTCGCTCGTCCAAGAAAGGCCCGTTCGTCCAGGACCGGCTCCTGAGCCGGATCGAGGCCCTGAACGCCTCCGGCGAGAAGCGGATGATCCGCACCTGGTCGCGGGCCTCCACGATCTTCCCCGAGATGGTCGGGCACACGATCGCGGTCCACGACGGCCGCAAGCACGTGCCCGTGTTCGTGACCGAGCAGATGGTCGGCCACAAGCTCGGCGAGTTCGCACCCACGCGGACCTTCCGCGCGCATTCCGGCGACCGCCAGACGCAGGTGAAGAGGCGCACGTGAACGCGGTGGCGACCGACGACCGCATGAGGGTGCGCGCGCAGGCGAAGTGGGTGCGCATGTCCGCGCGCAAGGCGCGGATCGTGCTCGATCACATTCGAGGCAGGACCGTGCCGGAGGCGCGCACCATCCTCGCCTTCACCCAGCGCGCCGCCGCGATCGACATCGAGAAGGTGCTCCGGTCAGCGGTCGCGAACGCCGAAGCGAACCACGGCCTCGACGGCGACGACCTCGTCGTGGAGGCGGCTTACGCGGACGAGGGCCCGACGCTGAAGCGTTGGAAGCCGCGCGCCCGCGGCCGGGTGAACAGGATCCGCAAGCGGACCTGCCACGTGACTCTCGTGCTCGCCGAAGTGCCGCAGCCGACGTCGAGGCCGCGGCGAAGGGCCAAGAGCGGGGCGGCCGTTGAGGCAACGCCTCCGGAAGAGACCACCACCGCGAGGCCGAAGGCTTCGCGGCGACGGAAGAAGAAGGAAGGAGTGGCCGCTTGAATTCGCTCGCCCTTCTCGCATCTCGCAGGCGCCGGGGCGCTGCAACGCATCGCATCGCTACGTCCTCCGCCCTACCCCAGAAAGTGCTGACGCACTTTCCGGGGACCCCGGGAAATGCAACTGCACGATCCAGGGGTCAGCACTCTCTCCGCCGAGAAGTCTGTCGCGTAAGCGCAGCGGACTTCTCGGCGCTCTACGAGCGCTCCCTGCGTCCTCGCGCTGCTCGCGTTTCGCGACCGGCGCCTACGACCTGCTCGAAGGGAGAGCGGTAATGGGCCAGAAGGTGCACCCCGGCGGGTTCCGCGTCGGCGTCATTCACGACTGGAAGTCCAACTGGTGGACCGGGAAGCAGGAGTTCTCGGACTACCTTCTCGAGGACGTCAACATCCGTCGGCACATTCTCGACAAGCTCTCCCACGCGGGCCTTTCCGACATCCTGATCCGGAAGGACAAGCAGCGGATCACCGTCGACATCTACACCGCCCGACCGGGCATCGTGATCGGCAAGTCCGGAGTCGAGGTCGACGCCCTGCGCCGCGAGCTCCATGCGATCACGAAGAAGAACGTCCACATCAACATCAACGAGATCAAGCGTCCCGAGCTTGACGCGAAGCTCGTAGCCCAGTCGATCGCCGAGCAGCTCGAGAACCGCGTCAGCTTCCGTCGCGCGATGAAGCGCTCGCTGGCATCTGCGATGCGCTCCGGCGCGCAGGGGATCAAGATCACGGCCGCGGGCCGCCTGGGCGGCGGCGAGATGAGCCGTCGCGAGATGTACTCCGAAGGGCGCGTGCCGCTGCACACCATCCGCGCGGACATCGACTACGGCCTCGCCGAGGCGAGAACGACCTTCGGCGCCATCGGCGTCAAGGTCTGGATCAACAAGGGCGAGATCATGCCCGAGGGCTACGAGGGAGCCGGAGGACGTGACGCACGCCTCGGCGACCAGGATCAGGCCCGCCGCCGACGTGGAGCCTCCGCGGAGGGACTTGGCGCCTCGCGTGAGGGCCGCGGCCGTGGTGTCGACCGCGAGGGCCTCGGGATCGTCCCGCGCCGGCGAAAGGGGCAGCGGCCCGGAGGGCGGCCCGGACAGCGCCCGCGCCGCGATACGCAGGCTCAGGCTCCGATCGAGCCGACGCCCGCGACCGAGACACTGCCCGTCGAGCCGGAGACGCAGGCCCCCGAGGTCGCTCCGGAGACGCGGGCCCCCGAGCCCGCTTCGGAACCGACTCCGGAAAGCGGAGGTGAACGCTGATGCTGATGCCGCGGAAAACGAAGTTCCGCCGCCACCACCGCGGACGCCGCGCCGGTATCGCGAAGGGCCAGACAACCGTGCAGTTCGGCGACTACGGGCTCAAGGCCCTCGAGACAGGGTGGGTCACGAACAGGCAGATCGAGGCCGCTCGCATCGCAGCCACGCGGAAGATCCGCCGGAGCGGCAAGGTCTGGATCAACCTGTTCCCGGACAAGCCGGTGACGAAGAAGCCCGCAGAGACCCGAGATCG
>Ga0209341_10005416_pt1 | contig 11556 bp, 11 predicted proteins | sample RifCSP13_2_FD_184020 | JGI IMG/M metagenome (GOLD analysis project Ga0209341, IMG submission 184020) | Soil microbial communities from Rifle, Colorado - Rifle CSP2_sed 13_2 (SPAdes) (version 2) | ecosystem: Environmental > Terrestrial > Deep subsurface > Rock core/Sediment | place: Rifle...
TAAAACGTCGACATCCCCATTATGCAATCACAGAAACAAAAGCATTCGCTATTCGTAAGGTGGCGTAAGAAAATTATTGTTAGGGATTCTAACAGGCAATCGAATTTTAATTAAGGATATCGCTAGTGATTAATCTAAGGAACTTCTTAACCGACACTGGTGAAAATTCGAGTGAAAGTAGATCGGTGTTGATTTCGGGTCATGATGTGGTGAATTAGGGAGATAATGGTAACAAACAGGATAGGTTACAAACAAGATGATTTAAGGTCGAAATCTAATATGATCTCCGTGCAGGCTTCCCGGAAAGGGAAAAGGGAGGAAAACAAAGGTCAAGCCACCAATAACGAGTCCAACGATGATAAGCAGCTCCAAAATCTGTTGGAATATCTGGGCTTAGGTCAGTACCCCGGTTTGATACCAATCTTGAGAAAGTTGGGGTCTGGCACAACGACTACGATGATGATATTCGTTTCGTCCGATATTCCTTGGATTATTTAGAGACGATGAAAACCGTCCGAAAAAGATGCAGCTTCTTGATTTTGCTGAAATAGACTACGTAATGCCGCATGCACAAATTTCTTTTTATTGTAGTAAGGCTTTGAATATGCTCGGTGAATCACACTGCTCCAACAACTTCTTTAATGCCGCCATTTTTCTCAACCGTGACAAGCGGACCGCCTGAGCTAAGAGATATTGTCGTAATGGACTTGGCAGTTATCATGGTCGTTGCTGGGATAATGATTGCCATTACCTACAAGCTGAAACAGCCAATGGTTATAGGCTACATTCTTGCTGGCATGGTAATCGGACCTTACACGCCGCCTTTCTCTCTCGTCAGCAGTATTGAAACTATCAACCTCCTCGCAGAGCTCGGCATCATCATGCTGCTTTTTGTTGTAGGAACTGAATTTCCTGTAGCCAAGTTGCGAGCTGTGGGGCGCATTTCTTTGGTAGTTGCACTAACAGAGGCTCTTGGAACGTTAGTATTAGTATTCCTCATCGCTCAAAACCTTGGCTTTTCCTTCTTTGATTCGATGTTCCTTTCTCTCGCAATGTCGATCACAAGTACAGTCGTGACAGTTAGAATATTGGAAGAGCTTGGCATGATTAAGGACAGATCATCACTATTGCTGCTCGGAATATCGATTGTCGAAGATATACTTGCAATTAGTATTCTTGCTGTACTTCAGTCAGTAGCAGCCCAGGGCGGAGAATTTTCAGTTCTAGGGATAGCAATTTCAATTGGAGTAGTTGCCGCTTTCATTGGCAGCACACTCGTTATTGGTTCAAGGTATATGCCTAGGATCATTGACAAAGCGGGAAAGACGAACGATTATGCGCTGCTGCTTATAGTAATCCTTGCTCTCGCGTTCGGACTTTCATTTGTTGCAACAGGACTCGGACTGTCTGTTGCAACAGGTGCTTTTCTTGCAGGAGTACTGGTTGCTGAATCCAAGAGTGCTGCTGTAGCCAAAATTATTACTACTCCTTTGAGAGACATGTTCGCCGCTATATTCTTCATTTCCATAGGCGCACTCATGGACATATCTCTGATACCACGCTACATAGTGCCTGCTGCGATTTTCATTCTAGCCTCATTTGCCTCAAAATTCCTAATAGTGACAGGTATTCTTGCTAAGGCCAAAGTCGATAGCACTACATCCATAAGAACTGGGCTTGGCATGGCATCTGCAAAGGGGGAATTGTCTTTGGTAGTTGTCAAGGGAGGGCAGGACGTAGGAGCAATTAGTTCATCGCTTCTTCCCATCCTCGGTGTAGTTACTATCGTTACGACCTTTATGACACCGTTTATCATACGGTTTAGTTCAAGAATAAATCTATCCAAGTCGGAAGATTCTTCATAAGCACCTCCTGGCTAGAGGTATCATTTTTCCATTCTAATCCAGCAACTATCTTTGCCACTGGCTAGCCAGTTGAAGCCCTAGGTGCTTCCTTTTTTAACTATTGCAAATTAAAGGAAGAAGATCTGCGCGCTTGCATGTTCGTCTGACAGCGTGTTGGCGACGATGTCGCCCATCTGGCTCCTGCTTTCCTCCGCGACCGGCTCTATCAGGTCCTTGGTGACAATGTCCTCCTTTTGCCCCGAAAAGAACCCGAGCACGACAACAAACGGCTTGCCGTTTCCGTGCGAACACAGATACAGCAGTTGCCGGTCGCCGACGCCAACAGAACTGCACCCGGAAAGGTCGGCAGGGTATTCTATCAGTCGCGTTGACGCTGCAAGGGCGGATTCCATGGAAAATCCATTGCTAAATGGTATAACAGGGCACAAGCTAGTACCCGTTTACAAAAGGATGGACTTGAGCTAGTTGGCGTATAATCTTAAAATAAAGCACCCACGGTGCACACTTCATGTATCGGTCGCGGCCCAAAGACAAACTGGACGACCACGTGCTCAAGTTCCTCTCTTCGATTCAGCAGGACCAGTCCATACTTTACTACGACGTCCAAGGTAGCGAGGCGCACTCGATAATGCTACACGAAATGGGTCATCTCACTTCTGGCGAGCTGAAAAAGATACTGGCGGCGCTTGAGGAGGCGAAGCAAGAGCCAGATAAAATCGAGACTGAAGGCTACGAGGACATCCACGAGGCGATTGAAGCGTTCGTGATAAAAAGGGCGGGCATGGACGCCGGGGGCAAGATGCACACCGCCCGGTCGAGGAACGACCAGGTGGTGCTTGACATCAGGATGAAGATACGCGACGATATCAACGACGTTTGCGCCGCGCTTGCAAGTCTCATAGTGGGGCTGGTCACGAGGGCTCAAGAAAGCAAACGGGTCCCGATGCCGATGTACACTCATTTGCAACAGGCCCAGATAGGGACGTTCTCCCACTTTTTGCTGTCGTACGCCTATGCGCTCATGCGCGACATGGAGCGGCTGTATCTCGTGTACCAGCGGGTGAACCAGTCTCCACTTGGCGCGTGTGCAATAGGAGGCTCGAGCATCAGCATCGACAGGAAAAAGACCGCGATATTGCTTGGCTTTGACAGCATCGTCAGAAATTCGATAGACGCGACCAGCTCGCGCGACGCTTTCCTTGAATATGTGGCAACGCTTGCGATATTGATGAGCACCCTCGGCAGGATAGCAGAGGATTTCATAATATGGTCGACCACCGAATTTGGCTTTATCGAGCTTGCAGACCGGTACAGTTCTACGTCGAGCGCGATGCCGCAGAAAAAGAACCCCGACCCGCTGGAATTGACAAGGGCCAAGGCGGCGATTATCACGGGCAACCTCGTGTCAATTCTCGGCATAGTCAAGGCGCTGCCGTCCGGCTACAGCCGCGACCTGCAGGACGTCAAGCCGCCTCTGCTCGGCACGTCTGCAACCACCCTTGACGCGATTAAAGTAATCGACGGCGCAGTCAGATCGCTCAAGATAAACAAGAACAAGATGCGCTTGACATTGCAGAGCAGCTGGTGATGAAAAACAAGATGCCGTTCCGGGCGGCCCACAAGATAATGGGCGCGCTTGTCGACAGAGCCGCAGGCAAAGGCAACATGCCGCTTGCCAAATTGCAGCCGTCAGATGTTGCTTTTGTGCTCAAGGCGCAAAAGGCAAATGTCAAGCCCGACGAGCTGTCAAAAATAATCAAAGAGATGACGCCGGAAAAGTCATTGCAGGCGCGAAAATCGACAGGGTCGCCCAATCTTCATGAACAGGAAGAAATGATAAAGTCGTTATCACAGGGGGTATCAAACTACAAGATCGGGATTCAAAGGCGAACAAAGATGGTCCAAGGATCTTTTGACAACCTTGACAGGATCGTCATGAAACACCTGCAATCGTGACTGCTATCGCACTTTTAAAGTGGATGCCGTCGAAATCCGAGCCCTTTTGCCTGCGTGATGGCGCTTGGAGCGAAAAAAGGCGCCTGAATTCGCTGTTTCAGTTGCGAGAAGGTTTATATCACATCCGAAAGCAGTTAAAATCGCAATAAATGTCGCTAAAATCAGACGATCCAAACTACTATGCGCACCAGTACAACTGGAACGGCGAAAACGCCCAGAAGAGAAGGATAAGGATTCTCGACAGCACGCTGAGGGAGGGCGAGCAGCACCCCGGCGTCTCGTTCACGATAAAGCAGAGAATCCAGATCGCTTGGATGCTCGACTCTTTCGGAGTCGACCAGATAGAGATAAGCCCGGTGGTGTCACCGGATCACGCTGAAGCGACCAAGACGATAATCAGGCAGGGGCTGCGCGCCGACATTGTCGCACACACGAGGGCAATCAAGCCCGACGTCGACATTGCGATTGCCTGCGGCGCTACGTGGGTCGCCACTTACATGGGCATTTCTGACATACATTTATCGGCAAAACTAAAGATCACGCGCGAAGAGGCCAAGATCAGGGCGCTTGAAGTCGCCGATTATATCAAGGCGCACGGATTAAAGTCAAGGTTCACTATGGAGGACGCCAGTAGGACAGAGCCGGCGTTCCTTGTCGAAATGTGCAAGGAAATGAACAAGCGCGGAATTGAAAGGATAAGCATACCCGACACGGTCGGCATCATGCGGCCGCAGGGCATGTACAATTTGGTAAAAATGGTGCACGACAGCATCGACACTTCTAGGACGTCGCTTGACGTTCACTGCCACAACGACGTCGGGCTTGCGCTGGCAAACGCGCTGGCAGGATGCGAAGCAGGCGCCGACCAGATTCATACAACCATAGACGGGTTTGGCGAGCGCACCGGCGTCCCGAGCTTGGCAGAGGCGGCAGTAGCGTTGACGCTTGTCTACAGGTCAAGCAACGACCTCCGACTCCACATGCTGAAGGACCTTTCAAAGACGATCTCTGACTATATCCACATGCCAATTCCAGAATCAAAGCCGGTCGTGGGCGACAGTGCGTACAAGCACAAGGCCGGCACGCACCTTGCAGCCATACTGCGCAACCCAGCGGCGTACGAAATAATAGAGCCGAAAATAGTTGGCAACAGGCGCAAGATAGTGTTTGGCGAGCTTGCAGGCAAGAACGGTGCCGCGTACCTGCTGTCGCTGCTCGGACTGGAGACAGGCAGGCACGAGGCGGAGACTCTGGCCCGGGGCCTGAAGGAATTACGCATGGGCGACATACTGGAATTATATCTAGATGACAGGCTGGAGAGAAAGATACTTAACGACGCTGCTGTAAAACTAGACCCAGCAAAGGAGTAGAATGGCATGGTGGTAAAGTGTCACGAATGTGATGCAGAGATAAAGATGCCTTCCGACTCGATAGAGGGCGAGATCGTAACCTGCCCTGACTGCGGTGCAAGCTACGAGCTTGTCAAGTCGGGAGAAGGATTTAGCATAAAACCGGCGCAGGTTGTCGGCGAGGACTGGGGACAGTGAGGCAGGAAAAGGCCAACCAGTCGTCATCAAATTTTTCCAAGTCCCTTACCATCCTCTACGACAACATCAGGTGGGAAGAAAAAGCCCTCTACGAAGCAGCGAAGAACAAAGGCGTCATCGTCGAAAATGTTGACTGCAAGAATCTTTTCGTAAACCTGAACGACAAAAAATCAAAATACAGGGGGCAGGCTGTGCTCCAGCGCAGCGTCAGCTACTTCAAAAATGTCCACTCTACGGCGGCGCTTGAAGGACTAGGGGCGCGCGTCATTAACCCGCTTTACACGGCGATGCTGTGCGGGAACAAGATGTATGCCCACATGGAACTGGAAAAGGCGGGCGTCAGGACGCCAAAGGCTGTGGCGGCGTTTTCAGAAGAAGGGGCACTCGCTGCCCTCGACGAGTTCGGCTACCCCGCGGTGATCAAGCCAACTGTCGGCAGCTGGGGCAGGCTCATCGCGCTCTTGCGGGACAAGGAAGCCGCAAGGGCAGTGATTGAAGACAGGGAGCACATGTTTCCACTGTACCAGGTATATTATTTTGAGGAGTTTGTCGAGCGCCCGCCCCGGGACATCAGGGCAATAGTAGTCGGCGAGAGTCTGGTGGCTGCCATTTATCGCTATTCCGGAGAAGGCGAGTGGAAGACCAACATGGCCCTTGGCGGCCACGCCGAGGCGTGCCCGGTGACAAAGGAGCTGGAGGACATTTGCCTCAAGGCCACGCGGGCGCTGGGCGGCCAGATTGTAGGCGTCGACCTGATGGAGAGCAGGAACGACGGCTTGATGGTGCACGAGGTCAACAATACCACTGAATTTAAAAATACCGTCCGGGTTACAGGAGTTGATATCCCCGGATTGATGGTAGACTATGCACTAAGGCAAGGAAAGTAAGTAATTGGTTTCGCCAAGCTACGCTCTAGAGTTGTTGAAGAAAGCGCTGGAGCTTTACACACCATCCAGATCTGAGGCTGCCCTTGCCAGCATGATAAAGGACAAGTGCGTGAACGAGCTTGGCTTTGAGCAAGTCAACATCGACAACGTGGGCAACATCATTGCCACGAAAGGAATCGGCGAGCCCCGCATCCTGCTGTGCGGCCACATGGACACTGTGCCGGGACAGGTGCCTGTCAGGATAGAGGACGGTCACATCTATGGCCGCGGGGCTTCGGACGCAAAGGCCCCCCTGATGGCGATGTTGCTGGCGGCGTCAGAATTTCCGAAGCAGAGAGGGACTGTGATATTCGCAGGAGTGGTCGACGAAGAGGGCAACGCGACTGGTGTAAAGCAGCTGGTGAAAAGCAAGTTGGGCGTCGACTATGCGGTGTTTGGCGAGCCTTCCGGCGTTGAAAACATTACAGTCGCCTACAAGGGCAGGCTTGCCATCAGGCTCACCTGCGACGTGGGCAACAGCGCGCACGCCAGCGCGCCGTGGCTTGCCAAGAACTCGATAGAGGAAATGTACGACTTTTGGAAGGCGATCAAGGCAGAGATAGAGCGGGTCGGTAAGGCAGAGAACAAGGCCAAGTCGATCAGCTGCAGCCTGACCGAGATAACCGGCGGCTCGAGTCACAACGTCACGCCCCAAAAGACCAAGATAACGATCGACATCAGGGTTCCTACGATAACGACCTGCGACAGCGTCCTTCGCACAGTCGACACGATCATTACAAAGGTCGCTTCGGAAAAAGGGATCAAGGCCACCTACAGGATAGAAGACAAGACCGAGCCCTTCGAGGCAGACCATACCTCGCCGCTTGTCAGGGCGCTCCTGCTTGCGGTGCTTGATGTGCGCAACAAGAGGCCGATGCTTTTGCGCAAGACCGGCACGGGCGATATGAACGTGCTCGGACACAGCTTCAAGATACCGGTCATCACCTATGGGCCTGGCGACCCGCATGCGTCGCACACTGCCGACGAGCGTGTAAACATTGACGAATACGTCGCGAGCATCGAAGTGTACGAAAGGGCGCTTTTCCACCTTTCGCGCCTGCACCACTTGAAGAAAAGAAAGAAATAGCGATGCCAAAATATAGGCGTCAACTGCTCGGTAGTCCATGCTATGGTTTGTGGGTACTGGCATCAACGGCTATCGCGGCTTAAGCCTTGCCGCGCTTGATGCCCTGAAGAAATGCGACGCGGTCTATGTTGAGAGGTTCACGAGCTCCCTTTCTGATACTGATTTGCAAGGCTTGAATTCGCTCCTTGACAGGGAAGTTACGCCTGTTCAGAGGTGGTTTGTCGAGGACGGCAGGGAGATCCTGGAAGCTGCCAAGACAAAAGAAGTCGCGCTTGTCACTTATGGCGACCCGTTTGTTGCGACAACCCACATTGAGCTCCGCTCAAGGGCCGCCAGAAACACTGTCAAGACCGCGGTGCTGCACTCTGCGTCTGGCATCGCCTCCATAATGGGCGAGGCCGGCCTGCATGCCTACAAGTTTGGCAGGATGGTGACAATGATGTCAGAGCCCCAGTCGGCAGTGAACGTCTACGACACCATCTTTGAAAACCTGCTTGCGGGCAGCCACTCGCTCATTTTAACAGAATACAGCCATGACGAAAGCAAGGAGCCATTCTTCCTCGATCCTGCTTCGGTGTTCAGGATGCTGTTGGACGTGGAGCGCGACCAAAAGCACCAGATCTTTTCCAGCGATACGTTTATCGTGGTTGCCTCTAGAGTGGGCACGGCAGACCAGAGGATAATATCAGGCAGGGTTGGATCGCTTTCAAAGGTTAACTTTGGCGCCGGCCCCCATTCGGTGATTGTCACCGGGTCTCTGCATTTCACAGAATCAGAAGCGCTAGCGGCCCTGACAGAAAGCATTGACGGGCCGGGCGACAATTCGCAAAATATCAAAAGAATTTCCGTGCAGATGGTTGAACGGTACGCGCCTAAGGCAAAGCAGGCGGTGCAGCAGATGCGCGAGATCGTAAGGCAAGATGCTAACAACAAAGGGATGTTTGAAGTTCTTGACAACGCAGAATACTACATCGCAGACGCCGAGCGATTCCTGCGTCAGGCCAAGTTCGAGCTTGCGGTGCTCAGCATCGGCTATGCGGAAGGGCTGGTTGACGCGCTGCGGTTCCAAAAGGGCATCAACCCGTGGGAAACCCGTGGTTGACATATATGTGAGAAGCAGAAATCGACAGGCGTGTCGGAAGAAGGCTTCAGGCTACTTGCCGAAGGCAAGATCAAGGATTTCAACAGCTGGAGGATGAAGAACCTAACGATGAAGCTGGACTTTTCTGGAAAGGACCTGTCGGGCAAGAACATCTCTGGCGCGTACCTTAACGGAGTTGTTGCGGACAGGGCCAATTTTTCCCGCGCAAACCTGTCCGGCGCAAACCTTGTGCAGGCCAGCCTGAATGGCGCGAATTTCGAAGGCGCCGACCTGACTGAAGCGCTCCTAATGTACACGGAAATGAAGGAAGCCCGGCTTGCTAACGCAGGGCTGGCAAAGACGAACCTGATGTGGGCCAACCTGCAGGGTGCCGACCTGACGGGAAGCAAGATGTCGCAGACCGTGTTTGTCGAGGCAAACCTGCAGAGCGCCAAGGTCACAGGTGCCGACAAGGCTGGCACCTACCTGAAATACGCCAAGCTGGACGGCATGGCGTGGTCCGAGCAGGTCGCTGAAAAGCATTAATAAAAATTTTGTCCAAACGTTTGGATCAACCGTTATATTGATTTCTGGTGAATTTCCGCCATGGCGGCAGGCCGTGGCGTTCTTGTGTCAGCCTCGTTTTCCAAAGATTTATTAATTATCAAAGAATTCTTTTCTCTTAGTATGGCGCAAACCCCTCCGTCTGGAGGAAAGGCATCTCGGCGCGACTTTCTAAAATTAATGGCGGCCGCAGGTACTGTCATGACGTTTGCTCCCTTTGTGGACTGGGGCAAGTTCCTTCCAAACCCTGCGAGCAACGTGGGTGGGAAGGTGAAGGCTCAGCTGGTCAACGGCGAAGTCATCAATGTCAGTACTTTTGAACCCAATCATTCTGACGTAATCATTTACCCCAGGAGCGAGGACGAAGCGCTAAACAAAGAATCCTTCCGCACATGGCAGCTGATAAGGCTGCCACCCGAGCTTGGCGGCGAAAAGAACGACGCTTCTGCTTTCAGGGCATACAGCATGATTTGCTTGCACCTCTGGTGCCTGTGGAAGTACTGGCCGCAGGAAGGCAGGAAGAGGGGAGAGTGCCCCTGTCACGGCAGCATGTACGACCCGCTGACTGGCGCGGCGTTCGCAGGCCCGGCTTCACTGCAAGGCCCGCCTTCAAACGTGCTTCCAAAACTTGACCTTGAACTAGATTCAAATGGCGATTTGATAATACTGCCTCCACGATGGGACCCCAATGCAAACGGGATAGTTGGATATGGGCGCTACCTTAACGTATGAGAATAGTTTTGTAAGATTCATCCGGTGGGTGTATGCCGGAGTAGAGCGAACTATATTCATGGGGATGAAGTTCACCTTCCCTGGAAGGTTCGTCAGCCCGCTTGGCTTCCTCGGCATGCTGGCCGCGCTGCTGGCGCAAGGGGGATCAGCAGACCCGAATGCGCAGCGGTTCTATGAGCAACGGGCGACGCAAGGGCCAACAGGGCCAACAACACAGCCCCCCGAGCCAGATTATTGGCGGGAGAGGATCGAACGGGATGCGCAGCGACAGTACGAGGAACAGCTCACACAGCCGAGGCTCAACCGGATGACCTCACGAATCCGGACGATGCCAATCCAGGAGGATCTGCGCCCACCCTCGCTGGCGCGTCGGAAGCAGTGAGTATCGAGATGGATTTTCTGTTGACCCGGGAGGAACGCGAACGATTCGCCGCATGGTTGGAACACGAAGCGGATACTTATAATGGAGTCATCACACAGATGGAGGCCTTGCGGCAGGAACTCGTGGTGAAGCACTTCAAGATGAAGGTGGCCGCTTACCGGATCGTGGCGAAGGACGTGCGGATTACCGAGGAGACTACCCTGGAAGGATGACCGGTTTGGTCTGGAAGAACAAGCCGAAACGAAAGGAGGACGTCGTGAAATATGGATGCGGGATGAAAATGAGCGGCAAGGTGAAAAGCCCGATGGTTACCCCGAAGAGTGGGGGGAAGCGGAAGATCGGGGGAAAGTAGGAGGGGACGATGGCATATATCGGATTCAAGAAACTGGAGTCGAAGATCGCCAGGCGGGGGAGCACGAGAGAGCCCGGAGCTGTCGCGGCCTCCATTGGCAGACGGAAATATGGCGCCAAGAAATTTCAGCGTGCAGCGGCTCAAGGGAGAAAACTCGGGAAGCCCTAGCTACGCTCGGTAACCCTTGAATCGAGTCGGCCGGATACTGACGGTGGAATTCCTGAGTTGTGCGGACAGTAGCCGTAGAACCCAAAAGAAAGATTGCAGTTATGACAGAGAACACGGTAACCGCAGGGATAGCCTTCTCTCTTGAGACGGCGCAGAAGTTTGTCGCCACGATCACGCCTGTTTCCGCCTCTGCCATTGATGTGATCCATCGCCAAAAATTCGAACATATCTTCCTGGCAACAGGCACACCGCCCTCCATAGGCACGAATGGTTTCGACGCGGAGATCGGATCTTTCGCGTTTTCCACGGATGCGGCCAGCCCTTGCGGAACAGAGCAGACACCTGGATGGTACTCTTCCATTTTTCGCGGTGCCGTACTGGTTGGTGGGCTTAAACTCCTTGCACGCAGGACATCGCTTCTGGCCAGAGCTGTCGAAGGGATGGTTGCACCTCTTCCTGGGCAGAGTGATCTCTTTGCCGCGCACCTTTCTTGTGTAGTGCATTGAGCACATACCCATGCAGGATGAGATTCCGTCGCATCCACTGACCGAACACGGTTGTCCCCGCCGAGGGACAGTCGGATCTGTCTTGGATCTCTGGCGTGGAATGGTCAAATCCTTTCCACACAGCAGCCTGTGGTAGTGGAGGACACACATCCTGCGAGCCTTGACTTTATCGGTACAACCAGGAATCTTGCATTGCATGGTCGTTACACTAACTTGCAAGCAGACGAAAGTCAAGAGTAGGGTGATCTCATGGCCGAATTGAATCCGCAACTCCTCGCCCTCTTCGCTCAACAGATGGGGCAACGCTTGACCCCGGATATGCTGCAAGGCGCGATGCTGGCCAAGGGGCTTGAAGAGTATTCCAAAGCCATGAAGCCGAAGCAGCAGGCC
>Ga0209341_10005418_pt1 | contig 11555 bp, 10 predicted proteins | sample RifCSP13_2_FD_184020 | JGI IMG/M metagenome (GOLD analysis project Ga0209341, IMG submission 184020) | Soil microbial communities from Rifle, Colorado - Rifle CSP2_sed 13_2 (SPAdes) (version 2) | ecosystem: Environmental > Terrestrial > Deep subsurface > Rock core/Sediment | place: Rifle...
CCCCTCGAGCAGGGCCTCGTTGACCGCCACCAGGCCGTAATCTAAGGTGACGAATTGCCGCAGGTGCTCCAGCGCCTCCGCCGGGGTACTGGCCTCCCGCACCTCGGCGCCGGCCAGCCGGAAGCCCGTCGCGGACTCGGAGTCGGTGACGATGCCCAGCCTAAACAACGACCATCTCCCGCCGGACGGCCTCGCGCGGCAGGCTCAGGAACTTGCCCCGCGCGATCAACCGGAGATTGGCCACCTCAACCGACTTCATCGCCAGGTAGCCGATGATGATATCGAGGCCCAGGGGATCGCCTAGATAGCGGCGGGCCAGCGCGCGGGCCGTATACATATCCAGTTCGCGCTCGAAGGTCACCAGATTGGTCGGCAGGTCCCCCACAGGGAACCCGTGGACCTTCAGGCGCTCCCACGCAGGGGCCTGCGTCTGTGGAGACGACAGTGCCCGAAAGAGACTTTCGGCGACCACGGCGCCGCCAGGAATGAAGAAGCGGAGCCGCTGTGCTTCCGGGAGGCTTCCGGCCGCCGCCAGCTTCAACGCCGTCTTGACGTTGGCCGCGTCGATCTCGGCCTGCAGAACCCCGCGGAGCACCACGGCATCGCCGCCGCGACCACCGGTGCGGCGGAGGCCCCACTCGGCGTACCCCAGGTCCAGGCGTAGCTCGATCGCCAGAAGGTCCTTCGACGTCACGTAGTTAGCGACGCCTCGGGCCAGCGGGCCCGCCAGAGGGTGGTTCAGGGCTTCGAGCGTGCCGGCCAGCGCCGTCAGGTCCGGATACCCGGCCATTTCTTTCAGCACGACTTCGCTGAGATTGCCGGCGGGGACCAGCGCCCCGACGATCTCCTCTGCCGGCCTGCCGGCGTGCTTCCCGCGGACGATCACGCGGAGGTTGGCCAGGTCCCAGCGCAGGAGAACCACCTCGATCAACGCTCGAGGCCGATCGTCGGCAAACCCGAGAATCGCCCGTGCGCTGCGCCGCACGTTGTGGGTCAGCGCCTCGTCAACGGCTCGGAGCCCCTGGTATCGGACCAGCGCTTCCTGCAGGTCACTCGCATATGGCGTCGTGGCCAGCCCTTGAAGAAACGCCTCCATCGTCGGGGTGCCCAGCAACTCCTCCAGCCTCGCCGACGGCAGCAGGCGGCTGCGCATCGCGCGTACGCGGGCGTTGATGTACGGAAAGTCAGGCATCGGACCCTACGACCGGGGCCACAGCACTCCGGCGACCTCGGCGGCAAGCATGGGGCGGGCTCGGTCGAGCCGGGAGGGCAGCGTGTTCGTAACGACGAGCCGTCCGTCGGTCGAGGAAATGCGCGCGCCCCCCTGCACTACGGGGTCGGCCTGAATCGTGACCTCCCAGCCGCGTTCCTTCACGAGGGCCTGCGCGATGGACTGGTCGGCCGGGTTCACCGCCACGATGGCTCGCCCGGGGAAGCCCCGCAGCCCCTCTTCAATGAACATACGGAGCGCCGCAGGATACCGCTGTCCGTTGCTGACAAGCCGCGACAGTTCAGCCTCTGCGCCTGAGAAGACGGTGGTGATCGCCTCGTCCTTGACCTTCAGCACCAGCGAGGCGGCCCGCAGTTGCGCGGTGCTCTGCGCCTTGACCAGGGCCGCTTTGGCCTCGGCCTCTATCCGCTCCTTGTGCGCCGCGAGCATCAGGTCCGCCTGGCGTTGCGCCTCGGACGTGACGGCCGCCGCCTGCGCACGGGCCTCGGTGAGCACCTGTTCGCGCTCAGCCGCGGCCTCGCGTTCGAGCAGCGTGATCAGCTCGGAGCTCATCTCGACCGCTGCCCGGCGCTAGATCTTCCCGATGATGAAGAACGCCACGAGGAAGCCAAAGATAATGAGGGTCTCGGGAAGGACGAGGAAGATCAGCATCTGACCGCCGATTTCGGGGCGTTCGGCAATTGCGCCGGCCGCCGCCGCGCCGATGCGCGACTGCGCCCACGCGGTGCCGATCGCACCGCCGAAGATGGCCAGGGCCGCCGCAAGGCCCAACAGCCCATGGGCCAGCGTGAGCTGCCGGGCTTCTCCGGCCGGAGCCTCTGCCGCGAGCACGGCCGACGCGGTCATCAGCAACACCACCGCGATTGCTGCAAACACGAACAGCACTTTCCTCAATCTAGTCACCTCCTGTTTTGTGCAACGGCTGGTACGAGTTGCCCGTTTCGTCGTGGTACTTCAGCTTGGTAAGGAATTCCACCCAGTTTAACCGGGCGGGCTGAATGACGTGGCCTGCAAAGGTGAAGATGAGAATCACCATCTGGAAGAAGATCCCCACAAAAACCCCGATGAATACGGGGCCAAACTTCCCGCCCAGCTCGTTCGCGACGTTCGCCAGCACCGCGGCCGCCAGTCCGACGCCGAACAGCCGGGCGTAGGACAGCACGTTCCCCATCCCCGAGATGGCCTCGAGCAGCCACATGGCAGCCATCCGGTTCAGCGCGAACCCGATCAAGAAGAAGATCAGGAACGCCGCCGCCAGGGCGAGCCCGGGCGTGAAGAAGCTCGGCGGGAGGACTTTCCCCATCGCACCGAGCAGGGCGAAGAGCGCCGCAACCCCGGAGATCATGGCCAGCGACTCCAGAACCCCGACCGGGTGCCGGTGACGCGCCGCCAGCACCAGGTGGAGCAGGTAGCCCAGCATCACCTGGATGAGTCCCATGCCGACGGTCAAGTAGAAGAAGGCCGTGGTCTGCTCCACCCGGTTGAAGATCGGATGCACTCCGAAATGATGCTCGATCAGGTTGCCAAAGAACTCGAGATACAGCGCGCCAAAAAGGATCGTCCACACCGACAGGATCCGCACAATCCACGACATGTCGGCCAGCGGAGCCGGTGTGACGCGGATTCCAAGGTTGATCGGGCCCAGAGCGACGTCCCACGTCTCGCCCCGCCGGGCTTTGTTCCGCATCCACCAACCAAACGCGAAGAGCAGCCCCCCGAGCGCGATGTCTCCGACGACCATCCCAACAAAGATCGGAAAGAAGATCGCCATATAGACCGTCGGATCCAGCGTGCCGTACCGCGGGGGCTTGAACAACCCGAGCAGTCGTTGAAACGGCCTCACCAGCGGTGAGTTGTCCAGCAGCACCGGGACGCCGGCGGTGTCGTGCGGATCGGCCGGCACATCGTGCACCACGACATCGCGGCCGAACCGGCGCTGCAGGGTGCCGCGGACGTCGGCAATGTTCTTCGCCGGCGTCCATCCGTGCAAGATGAACGTGTAGCGCGACTGCGCCAGGCTGGGGATCGCGTAGAGGCGGGCCAGTTGATCGGCCACCGCCCCGCGGATGGCGGCCAGGCGTGGCCGGTGGCGCCGGGCCCGCTCGGCGAGCGAGCCCGAGATGGCGGCCAGCTCCGCCGGGAGCGCGGCTTTCCGGCGCTCCATCAGGCGGATTGCCTCGAGGGGATCGCCCTCGCCGTACCTCGCGGGCAGCCGCAGTTCCGAGATGCCCGCCTGAGTCAGAAATCCCCTTACGCCCTCCTCGTCGCGGTGCGTGTAGGCGACCACCACGCCGATCTTGCCCTCTTCGACGGTCCGGCTCACGACCTCAACGCGGCCCTGGGTCAGCTCGACCAGCATGCTGCGCAGCGCGGCCACCACGGTCAGGTCTTTGCCGCGCAGGATGAAGCCGACGGTCTTGAGCGCGCGGCTGCCGGCGAGCGCGTTCTGCAGCGGCGCAAGCACTCGGACCGCGCCCTCGTAGGTCCGGATCAGTTCCTGCTCTTCTTCCGCCTCCAGCCGCCGCCGCGTGAGTGCCTGGACGTCGGTCTCGATCGCGCCGATCTCCACCTCGAGGGCGTTGACATCGGCGGCGGTCAGGTCGTCGGCGCGCGCCGGGGTCTCGATACCCACGGCGGGCAGCAAACTCAGCAGGCCGTCGGCACGCATGCGGAGGCGCTCCAGGACGGCCTGCCTGGTCGAGGTGGATTCATCCAGTTGCAGGGCGGCAACCGGCGTCTCTTCGGCCTCGATGCGGTCGATGTGCACGACGCCCATGCGCTGGACTTCCTCCATCACCTCAGCCACCAGCCGCTTGGGGCCGAAGATCAGCACCCGGCGCATCTCAACGATCATGCAGAGGTGCCCTTGACGATCCGGTCGACGACGAGCTGGACCGCCTGGGCCTGGGCCTCGGCAGCCTGACGCCGTAGGGTCTCCACTTCACGGGTTCCGCGGGAGGTCAACTCGTTCTGGATGCGGGCGACTTCCGCCGCTACCCGCTGCTCCTGCTCGCGCGCGGCGGCCGCGGCGGTGTCGCGGGCCTTGTTCTGGATCTTTTCGGCCTCGGCACGTGCCTGTGCGACCAGCGACGCGGCGTCCGCCTTGGTGGCGGTAAGCTGCGCCTCAAGTGCCCGTTCTTTATCGGCGATCAGGTGAAGGAGGTTCTCGTCCGTGCGGTGGTCGCGCCCGTGCCCGCCCCTGGCTGACTTCTCTGCGCCCATAGCCCCCGGCCCCTCGGCACAAGAAACCCCCAGGACGCGTCACCCTGGGGGTCGACTCCCTTATGGATGGTAGCAGGGGCCCTACCGGCAGTCAACTACGGGCGCAGCAGCTGTAATAGGTCCATGATTTTGTCACCCTCCAACGGGCCAATGAATCTGTCACCCTGGGACCATGATCAGGGAGACGATCACCTTGACCCAGAAGGAGCACCACCGCGTGCATCTCCTCACCCGGGTTCAGCACGGCACCCTGCAGGCTGGGGCAGCCGCCCAGCTCCTGGGCCTCTCACTGCGGCACCTCCGTCGGCTGCTCGCCCGTCTGCGCCAGCAGGGCCTCGCGGCCCTCGCCCATGGCAATCGCGGCCGGCCCTCGCCCCGGCGCCTCTCCGAGGTGGTGCGGGCCCGGGTCCTCACCCTGGCCCGCACCACCTATGCGGGCGTGAATGATCACCACCTCACCGAATTGCTCGCTGAACGCGAGGACCTGCATCTGTCGCGTCGGACGGTGCAGCGGCTTCTCCGCGCCGCCGGGATTGGCAGTCCTCGCACCCGCCGCCCACCCCGCCATCGCCGCCGCCGGGACCGCATGCCTCAGGCGGGCCTCCTCATGGACGGTAGCCATCACCCCTGGCTCGAAGAGCGCGGGCCGCGGCTCGTGCTCCACGCCGCCATCGATGACGCGACGGGCCAAGTCCTCGGCGGCGTCTTCCGCCTGGAAGAGGACGCGCACGGCTACTTCCTGCTCCTCCGCCAGCTTATCCGCCGCTCTGGCCTCCCCAGTGCAGCGTACACCGACCGCCACGGGATCTTCCACCGCGATCCCCGCACCCCGCTGACCGTGGCCGAACAACTCCAGGGCCGGCCCGAGACCACCCAGGTCGGGCGCGCCCTCCAGGAACTCGGCATCCGCTGGATCGGCGCGCGCTCTCCCCAGGCCAAGGGTCGGATCGAGCGGCTCTTTGGCACCTTCCAGGATCGCCTCGTCGTCGAACTCCGCCTCGCGCAGGCGTGCACGCTCTCGCAGGCCCAGCGCGTGCTCGACCGGTTTCTCCCGCGCTACAATGCCCGCTTCACTCAGGCCCCCGCGCACCCCGAGCCCGCCTGGCGATCCGCTCCGCCCCTCGCCGTCCTCGATCGCATCTGCTGCTACAAGTACCAGCGCACCGTCCAACGTGATCACACCGTGCCACTCGATGGGCGCCTCCTCCAGCTCGCCCCCGGGCCCGGTGGACGCAGCTATGCCGGCACCCGCGTCGAGATTCACGCCCACCTGGATGGCACGCTCGCGGTGTATTACCGGGGTCAGCGCCTCGGCGCGAAGGCGCTCCCCCGAGGGACGCATCCCTCTGCGCAGCCTCGGGAGCGATTCCGTGAGGGCACGCGGCATCCCACGACCCCTCTCCCAGGCAACGGCGAGCAGCCACCCCGGGAGAGGTACATCCCTCCGGCGCACCACCCGTGGCGCCGAGCGGCCGCAGTCGACGTACGACGCACGCCGCTCCAGACCCAGGACGGTGACACATTCAAAAATCCGTGAGGGTGACAGGATCACTGGCCTACGACACTACGGGCGCAGCAGCAGCGCGGCCGCGCCCACCAGGTTGATGAACGGCTGCGGGAAGATTCCGATGACCAGCGTGCCTAGTGCCGTAATCCCCAGCGCTACCTGCAGGGCCGCCGGCCCTATCACCGGCTCCGTGGACGACGCCGGCAGCAGGTACATCACCCGAATCACGTTGACGTAGTAGTACAGCGACACGACGCTGTTCGCGATGGCGACCACGGCCAGCCAGATGAGCCCGTTGTTGATCGCGCCGCCGAAGATATAGAACTTCCCGAAGAACCCGGCCGTCGGCGGGATGCCGGTCAGCGACAGCATGAACAGCGCCATCACCGCCGCCAGAGCGGGCGAGCGCTGCGATAACCCGGCGTAGTCCGGAATGTCAACGGAACCCAGCCGCTGTTCCAGCAGCACGGCGACGAAGAAGGCGCCCAGGTTGGTGAACGTGTAGGCCAGCAGGTAGATGAGCAGCCCGGGCGTGCCGAAATCCCCCTTGAACGCCGCGACGCCGATGAGCAAGAACCCGGCGTGCGAGATGCTCGAGTAGGCGAGCATCCGCTTGATGTTCCGCTGCGGGAGCGCCAGCAGGTTGCCGACCGTCATCGACAGCGCCGACAGGCCGGCCACCAGCGTGACCCAGTCGAGCGAGGTCGGCGCGATGGCCACCAGCAACAGCCGCACCAGTGCCGCAAACCCGGCCGCCTTCGACGCGACGGACAGGTACGCGGCCACCGGCGTCGGCGAGCCCTCGTACACGTCGGGCGTCCACTGGTGGAACGGTACCATCGAGATCTTGAACCCCAGGCCCGCGAGCGACAGGCTCAAGGCCACGATCAAGGCCGGGGTGGGCGCGGTGCGGATCCGTTCGGCGATCGCGTACAGATTGGTCTGACCGGTCAGCCCATACAGGATCGAGAACCCGTAGATCATGACCGCCGAGGCGCTGGCGCCGAACAGGAAGTACTTGATCCCGGCCTCGTTGCCGCGGGCGCTCGCCTTGAAGTAGCCGGCCAGCACGTACGAGGTCAGGCTGACGAACTCGATCGACAGCGCCAGCAGGATGAGATCGGCGCTGCCGGCCATGAGCACCAGGCCCAGCGTGGTGAAGGTCAGCAGCGCGTACAGCTCGCCCTCGAACCGCGTCTGTTTCCTGAAGTAGTCCATCGCCGAGAGGATCACCAGGATCGCGGAGATGATGACAATGATCTTGAAGAAGACGGCGAACCCGTCGACGGCGTAGGTGTTGAAGAACACGGTCCGCGACGGCAGCACCTGTGCCCCGGATGCCGGCAGGCCCAGCATCCCGAACGTCGGCAGGAGACTGAGGACCAACCCGATGATCGCCGCCCATCCCACCACGATCTTGCGGTCTTCGGCGACGAAGAGGTCGAGCACGACGAGCGCCAGGCCCACCCCAGCGAGCCAGAGCTCCGGGGCCAGCGCCAACAGTTCGTCCGGCTGGATCGGCATCGACCGTCCTACTTGATCGAGGTGACGAGCGCCGTCATGGCAATGTTGATCATGTCCAGCAGCGGCCGCGGATAAACGCCGAAGACCAGCATCAGCGCCGCCAGCGGCACCAGCGAGATGACTTCGCGCCGATCCATGTCAGGGAGCTGTGCCCAGCGGGGGTTCAGCGGCCCGAGGAAGATGCGCTGGATCGTCCACAGGAACATCGCGGCCGAGAAGATCACCCCGGTGACGGCCGCCACGGTCAGCTCGGGAAAGACCCCAAACGCGCCCACAAAGATCAGAAACTCAGCGATGAAGCCCATCAGGCCAGGCAGGCCCAATGAGGCCAGCATGGCCATCGTGGTGATGCCGGTGTAGACCGGCAGCCGAGCGCCCAACCCTCCGAAGTCGTTGACGCCGCGGGTATGCGCCCGGTAGTCGTAGATGATGCCGACGATAAGGAACAAGGCGCCGGTGATGATGCCGTGGGCGATCATCTCGAAGACGGCGCCGTTCAGGGCGATCGTCGCCGCGGCGGCCTTCGCCGGCACGCCCACAGCGGCGGCGGCGGCGGCCGTCCCGAGCATCACGTAGCCCATGTGGTTGACGCTGGAGTACGCCACGAGCTTCTTGAGGTCGGGCTGCGCCATCGCCACCAACGCCCCGTAGACGATGCCGATCAGGGCCAGCAGCGCCACGACCGGCGCGTAGAGTTTGAACGCTTCAGGCAGCATGGGCAGGCTGACCCGGATGAAGCCGTAGGTGCCCATCTTCAGGAGCACCCCGGCCAGGATGACGCTGCCGGCGGTCGGCGCCTCGACGTGGGCGTCCGGCAACCAGGTGTGGAACGGCCACATCGGCACCTTGATGGCGAACGACAGGAAGAATCCCCAGAACGCCAGCGCCGCCAGCACGGGGAGCCTGGCCAGCGGCTGCAGCTCGATTAGCTTGAGCATGTCGAACGTGCGCGGCTCGGCGTTGAAGTAGAGCAGCAGGATCGCCAGCAGCATCGCCAGCGAGCCCACCAGTGTATAAAGGAAGAACTTGATGGCCGCATACTCCTTGCGCGGCCCACCCCAGATGCCGATCAGGAAGTACATCGGCACGAGCGTGATCTCCCAGAACACATAAAAGAGGAAGAAATCCAGCGCTGCAAACACCCCGATCATGCCGGGCTCGAGCAGCAGGAACAGGAACATATACTCCTTCAACCGCACGTCGATGCGCCACGAGTAGACGATCGACAGCACCGACAGCAGGGTCGTGAGGATGATCAGCGGCAGGCTCAGGCCATCGATCCCCAGGTGGTAGTTGATGGCGATGCCTGGGATCCACGGGTACTGCTCCTTAAGCTGCATCCCGGCCTTGCCGATCTCGAACGGCCCCAGCAGCCACACCGAGACCAGGAAGGTGAGCAGCGAGGTCACGAGCGCCGCCTGGCGCATCAGGCGGTCGTTCCCCTTCGGGATCAGGAGGATCAGCAGCCCGCCTAGCAGCGGCAGGAAGATCGTGATCGTCAGCGCGTAGGATGCCATCAGCTCCCCCTCATCTGAACAGTCCGGTGGCCAGCAGCACGATCACCCCGAGCGCGATCACCAGGAGATAGTTCTGCGCGCGACCGGTCTGGACGTACCGGAGCGTACCCCCCATCAGCTTGACCGATGCCCCGATCATGTTGACGGCGCCGTCGACCACATAGGTATCGATCACTCCGTAGAGCCTGGCCAGCCCGAGTCCGCCGAGGCCGATCAGGTTTACCAGCAGGTCAATGACGTAGATATCAAAGCTCCGCAAGGCCTCGGCGATCCACACCGTCGGCCGCACGAAGGCCACGGCATACAACTCGTCAAAGTAGTACTTGTTGGCCACCAACGTGTGCAGCGGGCCTACCGCGCCGCGCAGCGTGGACGCCGGGATGATCTTCCAGTAGTAGACGACGTACGCTGCCAGGATTCCGGCTCCCGCGATCCCGAGCGAGGCGGCCGCCAGGCCCAGGTTGAACGGGGACGCCTCGATCCCGGGGAAGTGCAGGAACCGGTGGAAGGGATTGCCGAGGAACGGCGCGCCCACCAGGCCGATGACGGCGGAGAATCCGGCCAGCACCCACAGCGGGCCGGTCATGACGCGCGGGCTCTCGTGCGGATGGGCGTGGTGCGAGCGCGTCGTCCCCATGAACGTGTACAGGATCACCCGGAACATGTAGAACGCCGTCAGGAACGAGGTCAGCGCGCCCAGCACGAACAGGGTCGTATTGTGGTGGAGCGTCTCGAGCAGGATCTCATCTTTGCTCCAGAACCCGGCGAACGGAAAGACCCCGGCCAGCGCCAGCGTCCCGATCAGGAACGTCCAGTACGTGGAGGGCATGACCTTCGCCAGCCCCCCCATTTCCTTGATGGAGTTGGTGTGCATCGCGTGGATGACGCTGCCCGCGCCCAGGAAGAGCAGGGCCTTGAAGAAGGCGTGCGTCATCAGGTGGAACATCCCGGCGGTATACCCGCCCACGCCGAGCCCCAGCATCATCAGCCCGAGCTGGCTGATCGTCGAGTAGGCGAGCACTCGCTTGATGTCGTCCTGCAGCACGCCGATCGTGGCGGCCATGAGCGCGGTGATGCCACCGATCCAGGCCACAACCTCGAGCGCCTCCCGGCCGGGCGAGGCGTAGAACAGCGTGAAGGTCCGCGCGACCATGTAGACCCCGGCGGCCACCATCGTGGCGGCGTGGATCAGGGCGGACACCGGCGTCGGGCCTTCCATGGCGTCGGGCAGCCAGGTGTGCAGCGGGAACTGGGCCGATTTGCCGACGGCGCCGCCAAAGAGCAGCACCGCGGCCACGGTGAGCAGCGGCAGCCCGCCGACCACCAGTGGGCCGAGGGCGCCGTCCCGGACCCTCGCGAAGATCTCCTCGAAGCGGAACGTCCCCAGGTGCAAGAAGATCAGCAGGATGCCCAGGAACATGAAGAAGTCGCCGACCCGCGTGGTGATGAAGGCCTTCATCGAGGCCCGCGCCGCCGCGGGCTTTTCGAAGTAGAAGCCGATCAGCAGGTACGAGCAGAGGCCGACCAGTTCCCACCCGGCGTAGAGGAACAGCAGGTTGTTGGCCAGGACCAACAGGAGCATGGAGGTGGCGAACAGGGACATGTACGCGAAGAACCGGGGATAGCGCGGGTCGCCGTGCATGTACCCGATCGAGTACGTGAAGATCATCGACCCGACGACGGTGACGACCAGCAGCATGACCGTCGTGAGCGAATCCACCCGAATCCCCAGGTCGAGCGGCACCTGGCCCAGCAGCATCCAACGGACGTTGGCCTCGTACGGCTCGGCATGGCCCAGCATCTGGAAGAAGATGCCGATCGACAGCACCGCCGCCATCGCGATGCCGGCGACGGCGACGTAGCTGCCTCCCCCGGGCAGGCGCCGGCCGAAGGCCACGATCAACGCGAAGGCCGCGAGCGGGAAGATCGGGATCAGCCAGGCCAGCTCAACCATCGGCTACCACTTCATGATGTTGATCTCATCGACATGAACGGTCTCAAGGTTCCGGTAGGCGGCCATGACCAGCGCCAGTCCGACGCCCGCCTCGCACGCCGCCAGCGTGATGACGACGAGGGCGAACACCTGACCGTTGAGCGCCGTGGGGGCGACGTACTTGTTGAACGCGACCAGGTTGATGTTGGCGGCGTTCAGCATCAACTCGATGCCCATCAGGATGGCGACGGCGTTCCGCCGCGAGAGCATGGCGTAGAGCCCAAGGCAGAACAGCAGGGCGCTGAGGACCAGGTAATGCGTCAATCCCACCTGCACGGCCGCCTCCGGTGATGACGTCAGCGTTCGCGGCGGGCGATGATGATCGCGCCCATCAGCGCCACCAGCAGCACCAGGCTGGTGACCTCAAAGACCAGAACCAGATTGGTCAACAGGGCCTCACCGATCCCGCTGGCGGTGTACTGCGGGAGCGCTTCTTTGGCCGTCGGCCAGGGAGCCCGAATGAAGACGCTGATGAGCAGCAGCGCCAGGGCCCCCGAGGCCACGATGCTCATCGGAACCTGCTCGTTGATCTGGCGGACCCGCAGGCCCGTGCCCCCCTCG
>Ga0209341_10005420_pt1 | contig 11553 bp, 17 predicted proteins | sample RifCSP13_2_FD_184020 | JGI IMG/M metagenome (GOLD analysis project Ga0209341, IMG submission 184020) | Soil microbial communities from Rifle, Colorado - Rifle CSP2_sed 13_2 (SPAdes) (version 2) | ecosystem: Environmental > Terrestrial > Deep subsurface > Rock core/Sediment | place: Rifle...
CCCAGCGGCTCCGTGGAGTTGTCGCCCTCGATGGCCTGCTGATCCTCGTACCGGCCCAGCGAGCGGGTGAACATCCCGGTCAGCAGGGAGCCGATGTCCACCGCCGAGTCCTCTAGGAGTTCCGAGGAGACCTTGTTGATTCGCATGAACTTCTTGATCGTGAACGCGACCTCGGACAGGGTGGGGTTGCTCTCGGACGCCGCTGCCTCTTCCGCCACCGCCGCCCAGGTCACGTCGTCCGTGGACGCGGGCATCGTGCCGGCGTCACGGGTTGTGGTGAGGACGGTGCTGATCGGGCGGGTCACGCCGCCGATCGCGCCCTTCGCCAGAATGATTGATGTCCGCTGGTCGGTCGGGACGAGGAAGCCGCCCTCGCTGTCCGTGTCCTCCTGGAGCGCCTTCCGCTCACTGTCCCTGAGCCGCATCAGGGCCTTCCGGTCGTCGGCGCTGAGTGCTCGGATGCCGTAGCGGATGTACTTACAGAAGGCGTCGTTCTCCTGCTGGGCCGCGATCTTCAGATCGGGCGTTAGCCGCCGGACGATGGCCGGGTGCTGGACGGAAGCGGGGTAGCCCTTGATCCAGCCCTCGGTCTTCTCATCAGCGAAGGGGATGACCTCGAAGTTGCCCGAGGAGTCACCGACGGCCCCCTCCTTGCGGAGATACACGCCAGTCTTGGCCTCGGACGGGTCCTGGCCCTTGATAAGAGCGTCGGTCAGGTTGCGAACCTCCCCGGCGGGCTCGTACTTCTCCAGCGCCGCCTTTAGGGTGGCTTCCTGCTGCTCAGCCTCGTCGGCCTCCTTGTCCTTGGCCTGGTACTCGTCCCAGAGGGGCTTGTACGCCGTCTTGTCGTCACCCTCCAGGGCCTTCATCGCCCGACCCAACAGGTCACGGGCCTCGTTTCTGAGTTCGGTGGCTGTTCCGCTGCCCCCCGCCATCATGGGGAGTAGCGTGCCATCCGAGTAGAGATAGTGCGCGGCACCGTCCTTGAACACGGTTGCCACGAGAACGGGCACCTTCCTGAAGGTCCTGATGCCCGCCTTGAATCGGCCCCAGGCCGTTGCGAAGAGCCCATCCTTCGGTCGGGCGACATACGCGCCAAACAGGGCAAGTGCCGTGAGAAGCGATGCCGCTATCCACTGCATCGCTGGTGACAGGATTGTCATCTGAGAGTCCTCCTTATGATCGTGCCAGTTCGCTCTGTAGCGCGCTCCTCATCTGGGCTCGCGCCACCATCTCCTCGTCATCGGAGAACTGCTTTCCGTCCCCCGGTTCGGATGCTGATTCAGGAGCCTTCTCCTCTTCCGGCTCCGCGTTGTCCTCCTCCATCCCCATCGCCCGCTCCATGCGCCCCATCGCCGTACGCATGGAGCCCATCGCGCCCCGCATCTCGGACATCATGTCCTTGAGGCCGCTCAGGTCGGGGATGGCCCCCTTGATCGCCAGGGTGCGCGTCTCTCGGTTGGCGCCGACCAGAACAGGGCTGACCTCGAAGAGTTCCAGCCCCTTCAGGAAGCGGACGCGCTGGCCGTCAAAGTCGCCTTCTTCGTCGTCCAGGACGCGGAAGCCGAAGCTCCATTCCTGCAACCCCGCCATGTTCTTGACCGTCTTGTAGGCTTCCATCCCGGCCTGTGTGTCGAGGAAGAAGTGGCCGTCGAATACCGCCTGCTTGCGGGATACCTTGACGGTGCCCTTGCCGATGGGGGCATCCCAGCGATGGGCCCAAACCATCGGCACTTCCTGGCCGTCCTTGAATGCGCTCGGCTTCACCACGTCGCCGTCAGAGTCGATGGTGTTGAAGACGGAGAACGCGGCCTGTATCGTGCCCGCAGCGTCGTCCTTGAACTCGACCGGGGCCGTTATCCACTTGTCCATTGGTTCCTCCAGGGCATAGAAAAAGCCCGCTTCCGGGCTGCTTAAGCAGCTCTAGAAACGGGCTCTGGTTCCGAAGAACTCTTTGGCCCTGTATTCGGTTGTCTAGATTATGCGGGTGAACGGTTCAGACTGTCAAGGGGAACGGGGTTAGGCGGCATCCTCAAGCCAGTCGCGGAACTCGTCTTCCACATCCTCAAAGTCCAAGCGGTCTAACCAGAATTCCCCATGCCGAAGACGAGCCCACCCCGCAACCCGACTCTGCCAACGAACTTGATCGCGCTCCTTCCGCTGGCGGCGGTGCTGTTCCTTATGGTGCGTTTCACATAGCACCATCAAGTCACTCGGCAACTCGTCTCCAAGCCGCTTGTAGGTGAGATGGTGGACGTGGAGTGGGACATAGCCCCAGTCATCATGGAAGGCCATCTGGCCACAGCCCCCGCGTTCACAGGCCCACTCCGCTCGCTCTAGGGCTGTGGCCCGCTTCTCCTGCCATTCGGGTGAGTCCAGGTACTCACGGTATTGTTGGCTGTATTCAGTTGTCATGGCTGTCACCTCCAAAAATTGTGATGACAGCGGCCGCTGTTATCCCGTATTGCGGATTTTGGCATTAGAAGGAAAGGCTTGGCAAGCTGCAAGTAGATAGTAAACGTGAAATTTGGCGACATCGTGAATCCAAAAGCGATACGCTAAGCGATACGCTAGAAGTCGCTGTGAGTCGCTCCGTGCGGATTTTGCCACCCATTGCAAGCAGCGCTTTACAACGGAACGTCAAGCGTCTACAACGGTACGCTGTGCGTCTACAACGCTGCTGCTAGTCTTCCGACGGAGACAGCCAGCGCCATCGAGTACCAAGCCGATAGCCGTATATCCGCCGAGGGGAGCCTATGATTTTGATAATGGCAAGATTCTCCTCGTCATTTGTGTGCCTCACGGCATGACGTTGAAGCGTCCTCGGGCTGGAATAGACCATATTTGCCACTTCTCGCGTTGACAGCAGCGAGTAGGCTCGTCTTTCTCGCTGCCACTTCGCATTACGGCAGGCATCACTACAGAATCGACGCCTTCTTGTCCGCCGACGAGGTAGTTTGCCGTCGCAGTTCCTACACTTGCGAATCACAGTGCAACCCTTATCGCTTAATCCCGTGCTCCGCTCGCGACTTCTGCTTCCGCTCGTTGCGCTGCTTCTGGCGCTCGCGCCCCTCAGTCTTCTGGCGCTTCTTGCTCTGCGCCCGGCTGCGCTTGCTCATACCGTCACCCCAAACCGCGCCTCGTTCTTGCACTTCGGGCAACGGATCACCGCCCCCACCACATCCTTCGCCAGCAGCCGGTTACACTCAGGACAACGGGCTTCCTTGATCTCGTGCGCTCCGTTCCCCGCTGCGCTCGGCACCACTGGCCCCCGGCTTCTCACGCATCTCGGATGACTTGTCGGCGTTGCCTCGAACTCCTCTATTGTGCGGATGCTGCCGTCCGCGAAGTCGGGATCGTTATGGGCGCTCCACCCACATTCAGGCCCATCGTGTATCTCAACGTGCGTGAACCCCGCCTCCCGATAACGTGCCGCCGCCGCTTTGTTGTCGGCAATCGCTAGCTCCGTTCGGGCGACTGTCTCTGCGCGGGAGCGATTGAACGCCGGCAGGTCCTGGAGCAGCCGCGCCGTCTGCCGCGTCGACAGCCCCTCGTTGCGGGCCACGAGTAGCGCCTGCTGGACCTGCTTGCGGGTCTCCTCTGTGATGCCGCTGATGCGCTCCCCGCCATCCGCCAGCAACCGCACCGCCCGTGGGTCCTGCGCGTCGAAGCCCGGGGGCAAGCCCACCTCCGATCCGCCCATCTCCCATCCGATCTCTATCGCCTCCTGCCAGTAGGCCAGTATCGCCCGGCGCAGCAGCTCGTCTTCCTCCAGCGGTAGGACATCGCCCACGTCCAACGCCTTCACCGACTTCGGGAGCCTGCTCACCACCCGGCGCCCTTGGGCCTCGAAGAAGTCCGCGATCCCGTCCTCGGCCCGCTCTATCAGCCGCTCCCGGGTGGTGCGCTGCTTGACCTCCGGCTCTATGAGCATGGCCGCTGCCCTGCGCCCGTTGATGCTAGCTGTTACCGGCGTCTCCACGACCTGGTTGAGCGCCCGGACGTAGAAGTCGGCGCCGTCCACCGCCGGCAGCCCCACGGCATCTAACGCCTGGTTGATGGTCCAGCCTCCGCTTTTCACCATCTCCAGCGCCGTCTTAAGCCGGTCGCTGTTGTCCTCCTGCAACGCTTTGACACGCGACATATCGAGCACGAGCTTGGCCCCGCGCTGCTGTGGCGTGCGGTACTCGCTGAACAGCTCCTGCGTCACCCTGGACGCCCAGGAGTGCGCCAGCGGGCTCATCGTCTCCGACCAGAAGGAGAACTGCCCGCCCTCAATCGATGTGGTTGTCAGCCCGCCGGCGGCCTCCAAACCGACCCTAGCCCCGACAAGGATGGGCGGCACCCCGAACACGGAGCAGATGCGGGACTCGACGTGCGCCCGCGTCCTGGGCATCTCCATGTCCTTGATCGGCAAGCCCATCGCTTCGTAGGACACCCCCTCAGCGGGGAGGATCATCACCTCAAACCACTTACGCATCCCGTTGAACATCCGCCGGAACGCACCCTTCAGTTCCTTCGCCTCATCGGGCGTCGGCTTCTTCGTCGTCTTGAGGATGCCCAGCGGGACGCCGGCGTTGCGGAAGAACGCCCAGTCGAACTTCGTCATCTCCGAGTCCACATTCCCCTCGTAGACGAGAAGCGCGACCGGGGATAGGCCATAGAAGTCGTTGAGCAGGTTGCGGGTGCGCCAGTGGATCACGTCAGCGCGGGGAAGACGGGAGACGACCCGCCCATCGACGCTGATTTCGAACACGTCGTTCTCGCGGCGCGCCCCAGGCTTGATCTTCACGTAGTCGGGCCGGATGAGGCGAAGCTCCTTGACGTTACGGAAGCTGGCGTTGCGGTCGGGGATATTGGAGCGCCGAACCTTCTGGATGTAGACGTTGCCCGCTGCCCGGTGGTGGGTTGCCATCGTCGCCAGGAACTCGTAGCCGTCCATCGACTCGTTCGGGTCCGCCAGCAGGTCAAGGACTTCGTGCGCCTCTTGCTCTTGCAGCTCACCCTTGCCGTCCGGGAGTAGGAGTTGCGGGTTCAGCTCCGCGAACGACGTGGCGATCTCCTCGATGCAGGCGTAGACGAGCGAGTTCTTGGAGTAACCCTCATCCAGCCAGTTCGCCAGGTTCTGGCCGGTGTCCAGGGGTTGGTTCTGTTGCCAGGTCGGGAGAACGTCCACCCCCTGCTTGTAGCGGATGGGGGTGGCCCAAGCCTCAAAGATATCGTTCATGCCTTCTCCCCTCGCGGCGCCAGAAGCCCGCCATGCACACTGGGGGGTACTAGCCCCGATTCTGACCTGCGTATAGATGCAAACCCGCCATACTCGGTACGGGTACTCCCGTAGATGAAGCCGGTGCCGTACTTCTTGGGCTGGCCGTACTTGGCAGGACGGCGAGAGTACGCCATCATTTCCCCTTCCCGAATATCCGCTCGTAGTCCTCAGCGCGAACGGCCCACATCATCCCCTTGTTCGCGTTCTGGATCGCCTCGTTGACGTTGGCGTCATCTTGGAACTGCTGGGGCACCTCCCGCACCGTCCCGTCAGGCTGCTTCACCTTGTTGTATCCGAGAACGTGCCTCACCCCGTCACACTGGATGTAGTCGCTGTGGGTGCGCTCCAGTCTCGCCTTCTCCTCGCGCAGCTGCTTGCCGTCCAGTCCGGGGGAGATGACCGTGATGGTGCGTGGCATTACAGGCCGTACCATGTCCACGTCGGGACGGAAGAGTAAGTGATTGTGATCGTCTGGCCGGCGGGAACCAGCACCGACACGAACTCACCCGTGGCCAGAGTCAGACCCGTGGTGAGCGCACCCACCGCGATTGCGGAGACGGTGCCGCCCTTGATATAGACCTGGCAGTCCACCATGAAATCGTTCTTGTAGGCCACGGTGCTTGCAGGGACGGCAGGCGCGAGAGCCCCTTGGGGGTTAAACCCCACGTCATCGCGCACCACCATACTTGCGCTGGCGTGCTTGGAGTAGGGCGTTGTTCCCAGCGCGTTGCACCCTACGCACAGGATGTTCGTACTGTCAGCGTAGAAACTCTTATGGCTGGTGTTGTCCGCAACGTATAGCCCGAAGGCATGGATATTGTCACATTGGCTAAACAGGACAGCGGCCTGGGTAGCGTGGGTGGTCGCATCAACGCGCCCGCCGAAGAAGGAGACATTGTGAACGTTGCCGTTGAACTTGTATCCATTAGTACAGGCTTCCACCTTGGGGCCAATCAAGGTTATATCGTTGCCTCCCCCGGAAGTGCCCACGTCATATGCCAACTCTGCCTTATAGATGAAGGGAGCAATCAGGGTGGATGACCTCAAATCTCTTATCCAGATACCCTTTGAGCCCGCCACGACACTATCGTTCATCGCCTGGATGCCGATGTAGACGTTGCCACCGCCGCCCAACTCGAACCCGTAAGGTGTTACGTGCTGAGTGTAGACGTGATAGAGGCGGTTCTGGCTGCTGTTGGCATGGGATGAGTACCCCGCGTTACTGAAGGTGCCGAATATCAAGATGCGGCTAAGGTTGCAGAGCATCGCCTGAGCACCCAGATATATTCCATTGGTGCAGTTGCCCACACCCTCGATGCCGATGTCCTCGATGATGGTAGGGCCAGCCTCCCCTGGTCCCGCGTTGTTGTCGAGGTACAATGGATTGCCTGCCACACCCAGGTCGAAGCGGAGCAGCGTTGCAGCCTTCTTCTGGGAGAAGTTAGGACTACCGCAACCGAGCAGCGCCAGAGGCGGCTTGCCGTCTAGGTCAATCGGGTTGACGCATGCGAACGTCCCCTCGGTCAGCTCCACCTTGCCCGCACCAGCGGCGGCAATGGCGGCGTTGATGTCGGGGCCGCCGAGCACGTAATCGGCCTGCGCCTTGCGGAGCGCGGAGGCGGCCGGGTGGGTGACGACCTTCGTCGCGCTGCGGCCCGAGGGCAGAGCCAGCCGCTCGGCCACGTCAGCGTAGTCGCCCTTCGGGTTCAGCCCCAGCTCAGCCTCTATCGCTTCAATCTCGTCGTAAGCCTGGTTGACATCGGTGGCCATGATGTCGTCAACGGTGTCGGTCCGCTGGCTAAAGGACTTCAGGCCACCCGGGTAACTTGTCATCGCTTCCTCTCCCGGTAGGCACGCTGGCGGGCGGCATTAGACAAGGCAGGACCACAACGACAAGTCGGGCAATGCTTCGCGTTACGCTCCGTTACGGTTTCAGCGTTACGCTCCGTTACGCGACGCTTGACTATCAATGGGACACAGAACGGGCACGCATCGAGATAGCCCGCGTAACCGTGGCCCGCCTTGCAGACTTTCCCGCTCATATCCCGGCCGCCCAGACGAACAGCCGCAGGGCGAACCCGCTGCCCAGCGCCATCCCGACCAACGCCACAACCGTCACCCCCAGCATCACCAGCCGCCTCACAGCGCCCACAGGCCGACCCCCGACACCTTGAACGCGGCCATCGCCAGCGCCATCACGCAGTCCTGCACGATCCCTTGATCGTTGTCCTCATAGCCCAAGAGTTCTTCCTCCAGCTCCCGGATGTACGGGAACTTGAGCCGTCTCTGCTCCAACAGCAATGATAACGCATCGAGAGCCTGCTGCTTGGACTTGTGAGTGAACACGAAGCCATCCGCTCGGCAGGTCAGGTTCTCCAGCACTGGGTCGCCGGCCCCGGTGGAGTCGATGACCGTATCGCCCTTGTACCACTCGCCGTGAGCGTCGATGAGGTTCTGAATGCGCGGATACGGCATCCCTAGGAGGCGCTGGAAGGCGACCAGCTGATACGGCTCCTGCGTCACGTCCACCGTAACGCCTACCGTCGCGTCGTGGTGCCGGCCGATGTCCCAAGCGTTCAGGTAGCGCCTGTTCTCTTGCGGCTTCTGGAGGCCGATAGATGCGTCATGGGCGGCCTCGATATCCCCAGCCCGGAAGCGCGTCATCCCGGATTCAATGAAGTCGCAATCAAACTCCTGCGCCCACTGCTGAGCGGTGTACTTGGGCCGCTCGCGTTGGAACCACGCCTGATCGTAGACGGGGCAGGCCCGCCAATCGATAACGTGCCGGGACCAGCCCGCGCCCTCAAGCCCCGCCCAGATGCGGTGAAACAGGTTGCGGCGCCCCAGTGGCGTGGAGACAGACGTGATACGCCCGCCACGGGCTATCGTAGGAGCGACAGCACCGAAGATGTCTTCCGCCCACATCTGGTGAGCGTGTTCGTCCAGGTACACATGGTTCGCTGGGTAGCCCCGGCCGGTGTCCTTTGATGCCGGCAGAGAGATCAGCCGTGAGCCGTTGGTTAGCGACATCTCCGTCTCGTTCGACTTGACGAGCTGATCTTGCAACTCAAGTCGTCGGAGCATCTGATAGGCGTAACTCAGAATGTGGGTGGCGGCACGCTCGTTCCGGGATACGAACAGGGCCAGACTGTCGGGCTCAGTGAAAGCCCCGTCCAGCGCTTCAGCCATGATTGCCGTCGAGATGCCTATCTGTCTCGCCTTCAGGATAATCCTCTGTGGGCTGGGATCCATCCACACCGTTGCCTGATATCGGTAAGGTTGGCCCGGCAAGAGCCTGCCCAGCCGGAAGAGACGACTGCCCCGCAAGAGCGGTGAGATAGGCGGACTCGGCGGCGCTGAGATCGCCATGCGCCTGCACCTGTCCTTGCTGCTGACTGAGGTTAATGTTCAATCCTTGTGAGGCTGTGGCAGGATTGTCGATTAGCTGGAGGGCCAGTGCTGTAATCGCCCTTTCCTGCATCTTGGGGAGGCGCTTGCTCAACTCGTGCGAAACCTGCATCGCCATTTCTGCGACTGCGCCAACACGCTTGGTCTCGTACAGTTCCCGCAAGGCACGCAGGCCACCGTATTCCTCGGCCGCCCTCCAGATCGTGTGCTCGCTGATGCCGTGACGCTTGGCCGCGTCGGGGGCGCTGGTCATAATGGCGTCGGCCAGAGCCACAAGCTTTTGGGCTACGGGCAGACGAGTGCCCATCACTTCACCGCCCTCCATCGCCGGAGCTGCGTCCATGCGGTCGCGGAATTACGGAGAGCACCGGCCATTGCCTGGGCGGCAAGGCCGGCCTTGAACATGCTCACCGCGAGACGTCGCCATCGCCGCCGCTCACGCCACCGCCGGAGCTTCCGGCGCTGCGCCCCGACGATACCGCAGGTCACGCCGCTTCCTCCCCGTGGTCGCCGCACTCGAAGTAGATATCGCTCGCCTGGCAGCCCATGCCCCTCGGGATGCCCACCACATCGCTAGCGTTCTCCGGGCTCACGATATCCCTTTCCTGAGCGGGTACAGATTGTCCAACCCCAGCTGGAGCGTTGTTGCCTGCAGCCAACGTAGCGCCCTGCGGCGGCGCTCCTGGGCTATCCGGTCGCGCACCAGTGGCAGGCCGCCGCGACGCCGCAGCCGGCGGAAGTGGGCGAGGTGCTGCGTCATCACTTCACCGCCCGCCCTTTAGCCGCTGGTGGCGGTCCCCGACGATGTGGCAGGTCACCCTTTGTAGGAATGGCCCGCGAATCTCGCTCGCGCCGAAAGCTTGAACCTCAATCTTGTCCGCAGTGGGATCTAGATAGCAAAGGGTTGAGGCAACCGACTCGCTTTCTCCTGCGGCCCCAGCAGCCATTACCTTACCATTGACAAGTATCTTGACCCTGTCGTTGGTCTTCTCGGGCCATATAGCCCTAGCGCTGAGGCAGTGCAAGTCCTTCACATCAGTTCCTCGCGTACTCCCAGGGCGACGGGAAGATGATGCACAACACCGGCGGGTCGCGCACCACCATCGCGGAGGACGTCGGCCAGCAGCCGAACATCCCGACCAGCCAGCGAGCTTGCGTGACCGTGAGGACCGGCATCATCGCGGCACGATTATAGCACGCGTGTTCCCTCACTTCTCCTCCAGCCGCTTCCGCATGTCGTCTTCGGTGAGGGCGAGCACCACGCAATACGGGCAGTCGCAACTGCGCCCGAACCTATCCAGTTGATCGGCGGCGATGTCCCCTTCAGTAGGGATATGTAGCTGTCGCTCGCGGATGGTTTGTTGTAGCTCCTCCACCAGCGCCCGCAAGACGGCGACGGTGCGTGCCAAATCATCCATTCGCGCAATGCAAGGTTCGTGCGACCAGACTTGCAACTCTTCTCCAGACATTTCGGACTTTATGACTTCACTCCTTTGTGAGCCGATGGTATGCGTTGTAGAGTGCGTTTGTCTCCAGCCACTCAGGCGATGCTCGAAATCGCTCCTCTCCGTTGACGGTTACTATCACGTCATCCCCATCCATCGTCACATCAATGTTCCATTTCCCCCGCTCCTCCGTGAGCCGTGCGACCTCCAGCCGGGCGTCAGCAAGGGCGGCGAGGAGTTCTTGGACTGCGTAGTAACAAGGGTTTGACGCGATGTGTTTCTGTTCCAGCCACACCAACTCGCCCGCCGTCAGCACCGCCAGTTGTTCGTCCTTCATCGCACCCTCCGTTCGCAATCGCATTCCCCTGTGACATGATCCCGCACGGTTGAGTGCGCCGAGAGCCCCAGCTTCATCGCGATCATCGGCATCGACCAGCCCTCGCGGCGCAGGGCGATGATGCGTTGGTGCCGAGCCCGCACGTTCGCCGGCGCCTTGAAGCCGAGCGCGGCGTGTGCCTGCGGCTCCGGGATCACCACCGGACCTCGCACATGAGCCCCGGCGTCTCCCCGTAGACCTTGCGCACCAGCGCCTTCGTCACCTGGCTATCGTCGTGGTAGACGATCCCCTTGAGCGCGTCCAGCACCCCGCGCAGCAGCTTGTCCGCATCCGGCTTCACCGTGGGCTGCGGGCGCCGCTTCGCCGACACGCTGGGCGGGCGGGCGATGGTGAACGTCACCTCAAGGGCGACGGGGCCGGCGAGGACGCCATATTGCCAGTCCTGTAGCACGAAGCGGATCGTCTCCTCCCAGCGCCGGACCGCCGGGTTGTCGCTTGTCACAATCGCGCGCCCGTTGCGGACGAAGGCGCGGGCTGAGCCTTTCGGTTGGGGCTCGCCCTTCACGGTGAACGACCAGGAGCTCACGGGGATATCATCCGCCCATACGCACCGGCAACTGAACCAAGCGGGCGATTAAGAGCGTCCGCTACCTCCTGCCAGGTCTCGCCTTGCTCGCGCATCTGCCAGATTCGCAGCCGCTCAGATTGGCTGAAGCATCGCCGCTGCCGGCCTCGCTTCGAGCGATTACACGGCAGCTCGAAGCCCTCCAGGTCGCTCTCCCGCACCCACCAGTTGCCCCACCTCTGCGCTGGCAGCAGGCCCTTACCGATCCAGGTGTTAACCGTCTTGTGATGGACGAAGAACCGTTGGGCGATCTCCCCAGGGCGCAGATAACGCACCGTCCTCATGTCGAGCGCCCAGTCCCGCAGGTTCGGCTCCGTAATGCGCTCCGGCTTCCATACGTGCCAGTGGGCGGGACATTCTAGGAAGGTGAGGAGTTGCTCGCGTGTGATGTAGCGCTCGAAGTGGTGGCCTATTCTGGCTCCCCGCCGCGAATGCAGGCATCCACGCCTTATCCAGGCGGACACTGTCT
>Ga0209341_10005422_pt1 | contig 11551 bp, 12 predicted proteins | sample RifCSP13_2_FD_184020 | JGI IMG/M metagenome (GOLD analysis project Ga0209341, IMG submission 184020) | Soil microbial communities from Rifle, Colorado - Rifle CSP2_sed 13_2 (SPAdes) (version 2) | ecosystem: Environmental > Terrestrial > Deep subsurface > Rock core/Sediment | place: Rifle...
CCTCCGTGCCCGGCGTCTTCGCTGCCGGCGACGTCGCCGACTTCACCTACCGCCAGGCCGTGACCGCCGCGGGCACGGGCTGCATGGCCGCGCTCGAAGCCGAGCGCTACCTCGAGGCCCACCACTCCGGCCACTGAGGCGCTTTCGGCCGACGTGGGGCTCGTTCCCGACCGGGGCCGAGGCCCCGGCTCACGCAGCGGGGTGATCCGCCTCTCAGAGCGCAGGTAACACCCGTTCTCAGTTATGGCCTGTCGAGCCCGAGGCTCTTCCTCACGGGTCCGCCTTGTCAGAGGCGGGAGGCGTGGGCATTGCGCTCAGGCTGGCCTGCCCTGGTGTTCGGCGTCAATGTCCGCGGGCGGAGACATGCGGGCCCCCCACCCCGATCTTTTCCCCAGAGGCGAGAGGGAATCGCGCACCGATCACACCCACAGCACCTGGCGGCGCAGCTCGCGGTCAACGCGCAGGGGGGCCGCCGGGCCTTCGTGGCTGATGCGGCCCCGGTCCAGCACGCTGACCCGATCGGCCAGCGCCAGGACGAGGTCGAGATCGTGCTCGACGATCAGGATGGGCACCTCCCGGCGCAGGCGGTCGAGGGCGCGGAAGATCGTCTCGCTCACCGCCGGGGCCAAGCCCTCGAAGGGCTCGTCCAGGAGGAGAAGCTTGAGGTTGCCCGACAGCGCGCGCGCGATGGCCACCATCTGCTGCTCGCCGCCCGAGAGGGTCTCGGCCCGGCTCCCGAGCCGCTCGCGGATGCGGGGGAAGAATTCAAAGATCCGCTCGAGGTCCCAGCGGACGCCCTGGCCGCCCTGCCGGCGGAGCCGGCCGAGCTCGAGGTTCTCGGCCACCGAGAGGGTCGGGATGAGCCGGCGTCCTTGGGGCACCCAGCCCACGCCCAGGCGCGCGATCGCCTCGGGGGAGTGGCCGGCGATCTCGCGCCCGGCGAACTCGATACGGCCGCGGGCCGGTGGGGCCAGACCCAGCACGCTCTTGAGCGCCGAGGACTTGCCGGCGCCGTTGCGGCCGAGGAGAGCCAGCACCTCGCCCGACCTCAGCTCGAGTGAGACCTCGTGGAGGATGTGGCTCTTGCCGTAGAAGGTGTCGATGCCGCTGACTCGGAGGACGGGAGGCCCGGCCGGACCGGTTGGGGCGCGGCCGGCCTCGGCGAAGAGCAGATCGCGGCCGTGGCCCAGATAGACCTCGTGGACTTTGGGATGCTCGCGCACCTCGGCGGCCGGGCCATCCACCACCACGCGCCCCTCGTTCATGACGGTGATGCGGTCGGCGAGGGTGAAGACGCGGTCGATGTCGTGCTCGACCAGCAGCACCGCCATCCGCTCGCAGAGCCGGCGCAGCAGCGCCGTGATCCGCTCGCGCTCGGCCGGGGCCAAGCCGGCCAGCGGCTCGTCCAGCAGCAGCACCCGGGGACAGGCCGCCAGCGGCAGCCCGAGCTCGAGCAGGCGCTGGCCGCCGTAGGAGAGGCTCGAGGCGGGCACCTGCTCCAGGCCTTCGAGCCCCAGGAAACGCACAAGCGCGCGCGTCTCCTCGTTCACCCGGGTGAGGCTCGAGTAGGGGCGCCAGCAGTTGAAGCGCTGCGGATCGCGCGCCTGGACGCCGAGACGCAGGTTCTCGAACAGCGTGAGCGAGGGGAACAGGTTGGTGATCTGAAAGGAGCGGGCGATGCCCTGGCCCACGACCCGCTCGGGGGAGAGCCCGCCGATGCGCCGGCCGTCGATGACGATCGAGCCGCCGTCGGGCGGGTACATGCCTGAGATGGCGTTGAAGAGCGTTGTCTTGCCCGCCCCGTTGGGCCCGATCAGGGCGTGGAGCCGCCGGTCGGCCAGGGTGAGGTCTACCGTGTCCACCGCCGTGAAATCGCCGAAGCGCTTGCTCACCCCGCGACAGTCGAGGAGAGGGCCCACCGCCGGCGCGGCGCCGTGGAGGAAGCCGGGCACCTCGGCCCCAGGCCGCGGCGTGAGGCGCGCGGCCATGGCGGCCGCCTCCTCGTCCCGCCGGCGGAAGGGGCGGAGCAGCCGTTCGCCGAGACCGATCAATCCCGAGGGCGAGAAGAGAATGAAGGCCATGAACATGAGCCCGAACCAGAACTGCCACGAGGCCGTGTGCTCGGAGAGCAGCTCGCGGAACAGGATGAAGAAGGCGCTGCCCAGCGCGGGCCCGAGGAAATGCCCCATGCCGCCCACGATGGTCATGGCCACGATCTCGCCCGAGAAGGCCACGTGGACCTGGTCGGCCGACGCGAATACCTTGAGAAAGGTGAAGAGGCAGCCGCCCAGGCCCGTCACCGCCGCGGAGAGCGTGAAGGCGATCAACTTGTAGCGCTGCACGGGGTAGCCCAGGAAGCGAGCCCGCCGCTCGTTGTCCCTGATCGCGAGCAGCACCCGGCCGAGGGGGGAATGGACGACGCGCCAGAGCCCCCACGCGACCAGCATGATCCCGGCCGCCGTCACGTAGTAGAAGGCCACCTGGCTCTCGACCGGCAGCCCCAGCAGCGACCGCCGCGAGATGCCGCGCAGCCCGTTCTCCCCGCCGGTGAGGGCCGTCCACCGAAAGGCCACCGAGAAGATCAGGGCCGTGAAGGCGAGCGTGAGCAGGGAGAAGTAGACGCCGCGCCGGCGCAGGGCCAGGAAGCCGACGATCAGGCCCATCGCCGCGGCGAAGAGGGTGCCCAAGGCGATGGGCGCAAGCACATGGCCGGGCAGGTAGTGGATCTGCACGAGCGCCGCGGCATAGGCCGCCAGCCCGAAGAAGGCGCCGTGGCCGAAGGAGAGGAGACCCGTGTAGCCCAGGAGGAGGTTGAAGCCCAGGCCCACCAGGGCGAAGAGCGCGATCTCGGTGGCCAGGCCCTCGGTCATGCCGATGGGCCGCATGGCCCACGGCAGCAGGAGCAGCGCCGCGGCCAGGAGCACGAGCGGGTGAGAGAGGCGCCTGGCCGCGCTCATTCGAAGCGCTCGAACCGCTCGCCCATGAGCCCGCGCGGGCGCACGAGCAGGACCAGCACCATGAGGGCGTACATCGAGGCCTCGGCCGCCGGCGGGTAGAAGAGGACGGTGAGCCCGCGGACCACGCCGACGATCAGCCCCGCCCAGACCACGCCCCAGAAGCTCCCCAGCCCCCCGATCACCACGATGACGAAGGCGGCGACCACGATCTCCGTGCCCATGGCCGGGTGCACGCCGGCGAGCGGCGCCGACATCACGCCGGCCAGGCCGGCCAGTCCCACGCCGAGCGCGAAGATGGCGGTCAGGATGGGACTCAGCGCGATGCCGAGCGCGCGCACCATCTCGGGATCGCGGGTGCCGGCGCGGACGACCAAGCCGAAGGAGGTCTTGTTCAGCAGGAGCCAGCAGCCGGTCACGGCCGCGGCCGACGCCGCCAGCACCGCGATGCGATACCGGGAGTAGATGAAGTCGCCGAGAAAGACCTGGCCGCGCAGGGCTTCAGGAATCCCGAACGGCAGCCCCGTGGCGCCCCAGATGAGTCTCAGGCTCTGCTCGGCGGCCATCGCGAGTCCGAAGGTGAAGAGGAGCGCGAGCCCCGGGTCTTCTCGATAGAAGCGGCGGATGGCCAGGCGCTCGATCACCACGCCGATGAGCGCGACCCCGATCGGCGAGAGCGCCATGGCGCCGGCGAAGCCCAGGCGCCGCTGGATCTCGTAGGCCAGGTAGGCACCCAGGGCGTAGAAGGCGCCGTGGGCCAGGTTGACGACGCCGCCCAGGCTGAAGATGAGCGAGAGCCCGAGCGCGAGGACGATGTAGTACGCGCCCACGAGCAGGCCATTGGCCATGTGCTCGAGGATGACGAAGGCCGGCATGGGTCAAGTGGCGGGCGAGATTCCCCTCACCCTGCCCTCTCCCCCTCTCTCATCCTCACCCTCTCCCCCTTTGGGGGAGAGGGCAGGGTGGGGGGAGAGTCTGGTGAGGGGAGGTGGTTACGCCAGCGTGCAGGGGTTTTCCTGCTTGGTCGGCTGGATCACCTCGAGGGACTCGTTCGCGCCCGGCACCGTCTGGACCAGCTCGAAGATGTCCCACTTGTCCTTGGCGTCCTTCTTGTCCTTGACCTTGACCACGTACATCTCCTGAAGCAGCTGGTGGTCCCAGTCGCGGAAGCTGCCCTTGCGGCCCTTGAGGATGTCGAAGGTCGCGCCCTTCTCGAAGTACGGCACCCACTTGGCGGCCTCGGTGCTCTTGGTCTCCGCCATGGCCTGGAGCAGGATCTTCACCGCGACGTAATCGCCCCAGGCCTGGTTGTCGGGCGGCTTGCCGTGCTTGTCGCTGTAGCGCTTGGTGAAGGCCTGCGCGGCCGGCACCGGTAGCCCGTGATACCAGAGGCTCTGCCAGTGGCCCGACAGCGCGTCGATGCCGGCCGCCCAGAACGGGATGGTGTCCATGACGCCGCCCGCCAGCGGGATAGGGATACCGTATTCCTTGTACTGCTTGAGGAAGGAGGTCTGGTCGGTGCCGGCCAGGTTGATGTAGACGAAGTCCGGCTTGGCCTGGCGGATCTTGAGGATATAGGCGCTGTAGTCCGGCGTGTTGGTGGGGACCATGTCATTGGCCAGCACGGTGCCGCCGTTCTCGGTGAGGAAGCGCGAGGAGACGCGGAAGAGGTCGTGGCCGAAGGCGTAGTCGGCCGTGAGCATGTACCACTTGGCGCCTTTGATCAGGTTCTTGCTCTTCTGCCACGTGCCGATGGTCTTGGTGTACATCGTGTTGCAGCCTTCGACGTGGAACATGAAGCGGTTGCAGCTCGCACCGCGCAGCGCGTCCGAGTTGGCGCCCGAGTTGACGAAGACGACCTTCAGGCGGTTGGCCTGCTCGCCGATGGCGAGCGCGGAGGCCGAGTTGATCTCGCCCACCAGGCAGAGGACCTTGTCGCGCTCGACCAGCTTCTGCGCCTTGGTGACCGCCACGCCGGGATTGACGCTGTCTTCCGCGATCAGCTCGACCTTCCGGCCCAGCACCCCGCCGGCCGTGTTGGTCTCGTCCACCGCCATCTGGGCCGCGTTGAACCCGTACTCGCCGAGCTGGCCGAGGAAGCCCGTGCGCGGCGTGAGGTGCCCGATGCGGATGGCCTCAGGCTGGGCGCGGACGACCGCGGGCATGCCCAGGGTCAGGGCACCCGTGGCGGCGGTCTTGAGCAGGGTCCGGCGGGACAAGCGGGTCTGGTCATCGCGTGCGGAAGCCATGGGTGTCCTCCCTTTGCGGGGGTCGCGGTTGTGGCCGGTTGGGGGACAGCGCTGCCCACCGGCGCGGGTAGTAAACCCCGATGCTTGGGCGTTGTCCAGCGCCTCATGCGGGGCCGGCGCGCGGGGTGGGAAGCGGCGGGCGGGGAAGGAATAGCACCAGGAAGGCCTGTAAGCCGGGACCAATAGGTGCACGACATGGACCGGGCAATTGGGCAAGGCCAGGCGCGCCATGAGCGTAGATGCCATAACATTCTCAGTCATGGCCAGCCGAAGCTCAGGTTCTTGCCTTGGCACAGCGATCGCCAGCGCGTGCTACACGGGACGGCAGGCCTACCCGAAGATGCGCTTCAAGCCGCTCAGGAAGCCACCCGCCTCCGCCAGCACCTTGTCCAGCTCGCCACAGTCGAACCACAGCCCCTCGCAACTCGAGCACTTGTCGAGTTCCACGTTGCGGTAGGTGATCGTCACGAGGGGTGCGGCGCACTTGGGGCACCGGTTGCGCGCGACGGCCAAGATGCGCTCGCGCTCCCCTTCGGCGGCGCGGCTCTCCTGCTCGGCCAGGGCCTTCTTGCGCCGCTCGAACTCCTGTCTGGCGAAGTACTCTTCTTCCTGCCCGCTCGGGGTGACCGGCATATGGCGTCCGTCCTTTCGAGTCCTCCCTGCCCGCTCCCGGGGGGGAGAGGGCAGGGAGGGTGAGGGGCGCGACTACTGGCAACTTTCCATCGCCTACTGAACGTAGATAACATGAAACCCGCTTTCAGTCATGGCCGGCCGAGGCTCAGGCTCTTGCCTTGGCAGCGCGGCCACGGGTTCGGAAACCCGCCCGTGCATCTCCCGATGCACCCGGAAAATGTTGCCGTCGTACGCCTCGGTGTCGCGCGCGGGCAGGTAGCCGGAGTGCTGCGTTGTGTCGGTCATCGCGCGGTCCTCACCGAGGATCGGATCGTGGGCCAGGGCGCCGGAGCGCCGTTGACCCGCCTCCTGTCACGCCCGCCGCGGGCACCGGCCTAGCTTTTCCGCAACGCCGGAACGACCTCCTCGGAAAGTAACCGCATGCTCATGAGCGAGGACGACACCGGCATGCCCGGCCAATGGGGACGCAGGACCCAATGGGTCACGCCGACTTCCTTGCGCACGGTTTCCAGCTGCCGGTAGCACTCCTCCGGCGTACCAATGATGAAGCGGTCGGTGATGAGCTTGTCGAGTTCCTGGTCCATGCTGTCCCCGCGGGGCATGGTCTGGTTCTGGCCCCAGCGGGTGTAGCCCGCATACTTCTCGGCCAGATAGGGCCCGGCCATCTCCACAGCGGCCGCGCGACTGCGCGCGCAGACGATCTCGCGGAAGCAGGGCACCTCCGTGGCCGGCGGCAGGCCCGCCGCCTTGCGTTCCTCGTGGAACATGGCCATCTGACCCGCCATGGTCTGGAGCGTCGCGTGGGGAGGAATCATCCAGGTATCCCCCAGGCGGGCCGCGCGCTTGACCGCCGCATCCTGGTTGCCCGCGATCCAGATCGGCATGTGCGGCTTCTGTACCGGGCGCAGGTTCATGCGCACGTTCTCCAGCTTGCAGGTCTCATCCTCGTAGCTGACGGAATCTTCTGTCCACAGGCGCTTGATCAACGCCAGGTGCTGCTCGAACCGCCGCACGCGCTGGTCCATGGGCACCGCGAAGGCGTCGAACTCCATCTTCCGGTAGCCCAGTCCGATCCCGAGGATGAAGTTCCCCCGGCAGATCACGTCCATGCTGGCGGCCGTCTCCGCCACGTACACCGGATTGTGCAGCGGCAGCAGCAGGATGCCGATGCCCACCGCCATGTGACCCGCGTCCGCCTGCAGCCGTGCCAGGTAGGGCACCCACTGCAGGGCGTGGTTGTTGCCCTCGTTGAGGTAGTGGTGTCCCGTGAACAGGGAATCCCAGCCCTTGTCCCGCGCCAGCTTCACCATGGCGATCTGCTCGTCCAGGGCGCTGATCAGGTCCTTGTCCAGATAGTGCTGGTTGGTCAGGTAGACACCGACTTTCATCGTTCTCTCCTCAAGAGCGAACTGTTTTCAGATCTTGCGCAACGCCGGGAGCAGTTCGTCGGAGATCATGCGCATGCTGTGGAGCGCCGATCCCAGGGGCATTCCCGCCCAGTGGGCGCGGAAGATGAGGTGATTCACCCCCGCCTGCTTCCAATAGGGTTCCAGCTCCCGGTAACAGTCCTCCGGCGACCCGATGATGAAGCGGTCCCGGATCAGCTCCTCCAGGGGCTGGTTGATGCTGTCCCCGCCGGGCATGGCCTCGTCCTGCCCCCACTGGGTGTACGCCTGGTACTTGGCCGTGAGGTAGGGCCCCGCCAGATCGAGCGCCTCCTTGCGGTTGCGGGCGCAGACGATCTCGCGCACGCAGGGTACGGCATGAGGCGGCGGCAGCTTGGCCAGCTCGCGCTCCTCCCGGAACAACGCCAGTTGGCGCACGAGCGTGGGCAAGGTCGCGTGCGGGTTGAGCATCCAGGCGTCGCCGACCCGCGCGGCGCGTTTCACCGCCACGTCCTGGTTGGCCGCCACCCAGATGGGCGGATGGGGCTTCTGCACCGGGCGGATGTTCATGCGCACGTTCACGAGCTTGCTGCTGGCGTCCTCGTGGCTCACCGATTCCTCGGACCACAGGCGCTTGATCAGCTCCAGGTGGCCGGTGAAGCGCTTCACGCGCTCCTTCATGGGCACGCGGAAGGCGTCGAACTCCTCCTCGCGGTAGCCCAAGCCCACCCCGAAGACGAAGTTCCCGCGGCAGATGATGTCCAGCGTGGCGACGGTCTCGGCAATGTAGACGGGATTGTGGATGGGCACCAACAGGACGCCCAGGCCGCAGGTCATGTGCCCCGCCTCCGCCTGCAGGCGCGCCAGGAAGGGCACGGCCTGGAGCTGCTTGTTGTTGCCCTCGTTCAGATAGTGCTGTCCGGTGAAGACCGAGTCCCATCCGCGGTCCCGCGCCAGCTGCACCATGGCGAACTGCTCGTCCAGGGCGCTGACCATGTCCTTGTCGACAAAATTCTGATTGGTGATGAACAGGCCGACTTTCATGCTCTCCTCCCGATGGGTGGCCAAAGAGATCCACTACAAGAGCGTAGATTCTTCTATGTCATGGCCGGGCTCGCCGGGGGCTCCGATCCCACGGCGTGCCCTCCCACCCCCGTGTGACCCCGTTGTCGCCGCACGCGGGACAATTCCACACGATGGTTTCGCCGTCCGCCTCGAACGAGGCGAGAATCTCGCCGGGACACCGCCTGCGTCCCGGGCTCCGCCGGCAGGGCACGTTCGTAAGGGGATCATCCGCCGACCGCCCGCTCGTCACCCAGGCCACGATGGCTCCGAGAAACAGGGCCAGGTTCAGCGCCGGACCTGGAAGACCCTCGGGGATGGCGCCCGAGTCATCCAGGCAGTGCCGCATGTCGGTCACCCACGAGCCGCCGATCCGTCTACCCATCGCCCTCCTCGCCGTTCCCGCGTGCCCTACCGTCCGCGACGCCTGGCGATCACGGTCCATCCTCCACCTCGGCCCGGCCGGCGCCGCTTCCGACCGTTCTCCGCCTTCCAGAGCAGCAGGGGATGCCGGTGCACCCGGTCCAGCAACTCGGGCTCGTCCCCCACGACCAGCTCCGGCTGGAATTCGCCCCACTGGATGCGCTCGGCGTATTCCTTCTCGGGGGCCGACAGCGTGGCCAGGGCGGTCATCATGGGCGCCATGGCCTCGGTGAGCGCCTCATCGATCTCCTCCTGGGACAGGGAGGGTCGGTGGGGGAGTGCATAGGTTGGCAAGGCGCGATCCAGACCACCGCTCAGGACGACGAAGAGGCGGCGAAGGAGCCCGGCGTCGTGCGCCCATCGTCCCCGGGCGAGCCCGGCAGCATCGTACAGATCCCGGGGTGCCCCGCGGTCGACCAGCGCCAGGAGCTTGCCGGCGAGGGTCTCCTCGAGGCCGACCAGCGGAGCGCGCCACGGGAAGTCAGGATCGGGCGTCCACCCGTCCTGCACGAGGACGGGTTGGAGGGAGACGCGGTAGAGGTAGTTGACATCCACCTCGATCCGATCCGGCGTGCCGAGGGCGTTCCGGAAATGGAGATAGGTCTTCCGGCCAGCATGCTCCCGGGCCCCCCACTGGAGCCGGTAGCCGTCGCCCTCTGCGACGAGGCCGAGCGCCCGTTCGATCTCCTCCTTCTCGCGGAGCATCTCGTCGCGCTCCACCGGCCGCACGTAGTTGAAGTCGAGATCCACCGACAGCCGGGGCGCCTGAGCCCCGAAGAACAGGTTGAGCGCGGTCCCGCCCTTGAGCGCCAACCGCTCCCCGAGGAAGGGATGGCGTCCGATCTGGTCCAGGACGCGGCCCAGCCGGAGGACCTTCTCCAGGGTGTCGGACCGGAACCCGGTAGCTCCGGCCAGCCCCGCGAGGAAGTCCGCGCTAAACGTCGGCACGCGCCGCCCCCGGTGCCCAGCGCTCGGGCACGATCAGGTTCCACCGAGGCTGGAGCCGCCCGCCCCGCTGGCGCTTGTCCAGGTAGATGCGGGCGGTCGGCCGCTGCGCCGCGAGGCGGCCCAGCAGCGCGTCGGGCACGAAGAGGCGCTCGGCCGCCTGCGCGAGCACAAACCCCACGATGGCGAAGGCGCGGCGCTGGTCGAGCAACGTTAGGTAGCGCTCCAGGCGGTCGAGGTCGAGGGCCGAGACCGAGCGCGCGGCCTCCATCACCTCGTCGATGCCACCCGCGTAGCGGGGCAAGAGGAAGCTGTCGACCAAGGTGCGCTCGGGGCCGGTCAGGCGAAGCTTGACGCCAGCCCGCTCGAGCGTCTCGACGCCGAAGTCCTCGGCGCCGCAGGCGCGCAACGGCTTCGGATGGCGGAGCGCTCGCACGCGCCCGCCCGGGAGCCGAACGTCCTTGCGTGGGCACGCCGTCACGTAGAACACGTCGCGGTAAACCGAATGCGCGAGCCCGAGCAACTCGAGCGCGCTGTGGTAGGCGAGCACGGTGTCGGGGCGCAGCGCGGCGGCGACCAGGAAGCGGTCCGGACTGAAGCTCCCCGCCTCCATCCCGGGAGGCACCACGGCGTAGAGCCCGCGCTCGACGAGCTTGAGGCGACCGCGCCGGACCGCGTACCGGAGGCGTCGCATCGCGGCGTGCCGCGAAGTCCTGGGACCACGCGCCACGGCACAGAACTCCTCAGGGGTGAAAACCGGGTGCTTGGCCCAGAAGCGTTCCTGGTCTGGTTGTTTCTGCTCTGTTCCCGAAGTGTCCATTCTATGCCCGTTATGAGGTGAATTCGAAGACGAACATGTTTACTCTCATGTCCCGAAGATACCACGGGCTAGTATCTTCAGGTCGGAAACGTAAACATAACCTCCGACGGCAATCTCCTCAGAACGCGCCGTTTTCAGGCGATCAGCCTCACCCTGAGCCCCGTCCGGCGGATCCCATGGCTCCAGAAGCGGGTAAGGACCCCCGAAGCCACGAGAGGGACATGCTTCGCTCAGACCGGCCGGCTCCCGCCCCACCCCGGTCCGCTCCCGTGTCGGGAGTGGTCGCCAATTCTCACCTCAGGTACCCACGCTTGGCCCGGCACGGAACGCTACCCGCACCAGCCTGCCCATGCCCTTCGATTCCGCGCCCCGCAGGAAGGCGAGGGGGTCGAGCCAACGCAGGAGATCCCGCAGGGACGATGGGTCGAAGAACTCGCGCTCCGGCTTCATTTTCCCGCCGTTCTGGCATACCCTGACGCGGACCTACTCACCGAGGGGAGGCAACCATCATACGCATCGCCGCGCTCGTGATCCTCACGCTGGCCACGCTGGTCTCGGGCGTCACCGCCCAGGAGCGGTGCCCGACCCGGGCCATCTCCATCGTCAATCCCTTCCCGCCGGGCGGCATCGCCGACCTCACCGGCCGCCCGCTCGCCGCCCCGCATATCGCGGCGGGCAAGATGCGGGCGCTCGCCACCTGGGGCGCCACCCGGCTGGCCGCTTTTCCCGACGTGCCCACGCTCGAGGAACTGGGCTACGACGTCGAGTACTACCTCTGGACGGGACTCTTCGCTGCCCGGGGCATTCCCGCCGGCGTGCTGCAGACGCTGCGCGACGCCACGCGGCGGGCGGTCCAGGACGACGAGTTCAAGGCGGCCATGGACAAGGCCAAGACGCCCATCGCGTACCAGGACGCTGACGAGTTCAAGGCCTTCTGGGACACGGACGCCAAGCGCATCGCCTCCGTCATCCAGTTCATCGGCAAGACGGAGGCGAAGTAGTGCGGATCGACCTTCACACCCACGTCGTCCCCCCGCGCTGGGAGGATTTTGCCACCCGGTACGGTGGCGGCAAGTGGCC
>Ga0209341_10005425_pt1 | contig 11547 bp, 9 predicted proteins | sample RifCSP13_2_FD_184020 | JGI IMG/M metagenome (GOLD analysis project Ga0209341, IMG submission 184020) | Soil microbial communities from Rifle, Colorado - Rifle CSP2_sed 13_2 (SPAdes) (version 2) | ecosystem: Environmental > Terrestrial > Deep subsurface > Rock core/Sediment | place: Rifle...
CGCGCCCAGGGTTCGAGCTGCCTGAGTCAGCCGGGGGTCCAGGTGGGACCAGTAATCTCCAACCATCCTCAGGACGATGGTCGTGTTGTAGAAAACATGCGCGACCAGGATGGCGGCCAGGGTGTTGGTGAAGCGGATCGGGGGGACGCTGAGATCGAATAATTCGATCAATGCCAGGTTCATCCAGCCGCGCGGACCGAGCAGTGCATAAAATGCAGCTGCTACCACCACGGTTGGCAGAACGAAGGGGATCAAACTCAAGGCCTGGATCAGGGATTTTCCGCGGAACTCGTAGCGGGCGAGCAGGTATGCACCTGGTAGGCCGACGACCAGAGTTAGCAAAGTAGAAAGCAAAGCCTGCCAGAAGGTGAACCAGATGATTTCTTGGACAAAACCAGACTCGGCTGCCTCCAACAATGGCCCGCTGGCGCCCGTGCCGCTGCGCGCAAAGCTGAGGCGTAAAATACTGCCAAGGGGATAGAAATAAAACAGGCTAAGGAAGAGCAGCGGGAGCGCCCAAAGCGCCAGCAAGTGGAAGGAATTACTCCAGCGTGATAGAAGCGCGCTCCTCCAAACCTGGCGGTTCAACGGATGACGGCCTCCGTCCACTGCCGGATCCAGGTTTCCCGGTTCTCGGCGATTCCTTCGGGACTGACCTCGGCAGGTTGTTCGGGCGCCGCCAGGAATTTCTGAAAGGTTTCGTCCAGCTCGGCGTCTGGGTTGACCGGGAAGACAAACATCTGAAGCGGGATATCTTCCTGAAACCTCTTCGACAGCATGAAATCGATCCATTTTTCCGCCAGGGGGCGACTCTTTGTCCCCTGGAGGATGCCGGCAAACTCGATTTGCCGGAAGCAGGAACCCTCACCCACGACCACCCCGGTCTTGGGTTCATCCAGCGGCTCTTCGGCGAAGATCACCTCGAATGGCGGGCTGGAACTGTACGATACGACGATCGGGCGGGTACCTCCCCAACGGCTGAATTCCGTATAGTAAGCAATCTCCCAATCGTTAACCACCAGGACATCGTTCGCAACCAGGCCGTTCCAGTAATCCAGGTAACCACCCTCACCGAAATGCCCGATGGTTGCCAGGAGAAAAGCCAGTCCTGGAGAGGAAGTGGCGGGATTTTCGACTACCAGGAAGCTTTTATACTCCGGTTGCAGTAAGTCTTCCAGGTTCTGCGGCGGAGCAATGCCCTTATCCTCGAAGAATGTTTTATCGTAATTTAAGCAAACATCCCCAAAGTCTACCGGTAAGGCACGGTGATCTTGGTCCAGCTCGAATTCGTCCGGAATCTGCACGAGCAGCGGAGATTGGTAAGTCTCGAAGATGTCTTCTTCCAAGGCCCGGCTCAAGAAAGTATTGTCGACCCCGAAGAAAACATCCGCCAGGGGAGCGTCTTTCGCCAGGATGGCTTTATTCAGAGCAATACCTGCATCGCCGGCTTTCAGGAACTTGATCGCGGCGTTGTTCTCTGCTTCGAAGGCTGCCTTGACTTCCTCGGATATGGCAAACGAATCGTGGGTCATCACGGTCAGGGTCTGAACTGACGGGGTTATCGTAGTAGATTGTCGGGGTGATTGGGGGGTGATAGTTTTCCCAGGAGAACAGGAAGTAACCGTCAAGAAACCCAATAAAAGTGCCGTATAGACAACGCATTTCTTCGATTCGAACATACATACTCCTTATGTATTTTCAAACTCCTCAATCCGGTGGACGACCAACATCGTTCCACGGTGGATTTTGACCTCAACTGGTGAAGAGACCATTTCGTTAGAAATACTGAGCGTCGATCCAAAGTGGAGTGTTGCATTCACGAGAGGCCACTGGAGATTCTGCGTGGTGACCCCAGTTACCTGCGGGCTCAGCGGGAGCAGCGAGACGATGTCGCCAATGTCGCCGGGGATGGATAATGAATCACGATCGTGCAGGATGTACGCCGTGTCCGGGCCTTCTATAACGACCAGCCGGGATCTGTTCCATTCCTCTCGTGATAAAAGCAACAGGTTGGCAAGCGTCTGGTCCAATCTACCCCCCAGCAATCCAAGCAGGAGGATCTCGCCGGCGCCTTGTTGCGTGGCAAAGCCTATAGCCAGTTCGAGGTCTGTTTGGTCTTTATTACGCGGGAAGGTGATAAATCGTGTTTGTCCGGCCTCCAAGGCAGCCCGCTGCTCTGAAGCGATAGAATCCATGTCGCCAATGACGAAGGTTGGCGTCAGGCCGAGGGAAATGCAATTCCTGGCCCCGCCGTCCGCCGCGATCAGCAGGTCATCCTGGCGGATGGCAGCTTTAACGGCATGAGGATATGCGATGTTCCCGTTTGCGAAGATCACAGCACGCAAATTAAAATCCCTCCTCGGTGTGCCGGAGGAGGGTGAGTATGTTCTCGATAGGTGCATCCCTCCGCCGGCATTACCCGGATCAGGTTCATGGGTCGAAGACTGAAGGTCTTCCTCTCAGCCTAGCAGAACCAGGCTCCCCAAGCGGAATGTATTTATCTGTGAAGTATAAAGTGGGTGGGAGGAGATGTCAAGAAAAAAGGTTGCGATTCGGCCTGCCGCGGCCATTCGATTTACCATTCGGCCCGGGGATTGGATCTGCCAGATATTCTTGCTCAGGATTTCCAACGATGGATGGCACCAGGGTTGTTTCAAACATGTCCAATTCCGCAAGAATACTATAAAGGAGTTCTAACAAGACGTTCTTGACGCTTTCTTTCTCGACTGCCACGCAACTCAACAGTCTGGTTCTAGAATCTAACCGCAGTGCAATGCGCATGTCCTCCGGTTCCCAGGCATCTGGACGATCTTGTTTATTCGCAGCAACCACAAATGGAGTGGGAGCGTAAGCCCGGAAAGTTTCCAGGATGCTGCGGGCTTCACGGAAGGTCTCAGGGCGAGTGCTATCGACAACCACGACAAAACCGAGCATCCCTTCTGAGAGGATCTCCCACATGAAGTCGAATCGCTTTTGCCCGGGAGTCCCGAATAGATAAAGAACCAGCTCTTCATCGATGGAAATTCGACCGAAATCCATCGCGACCGTGGTCGAGTCCTTGATCCGTTCGGCCGCGGAGGTTATTTTTCGCTCAGTCGAGACGACGTCGATCTCGCTCACCGACCGGATAAACTCCGTTTTCCCGGCACTGAACGGGCCTGTCACAACCATTTTCACCGTCTGCATTAGAAACTGCCCATATCTTGACCTCTTTTTTGATCCGATGGTCTCCGAATCCGTGCTTGCGCGCAAGCCTGCATGGTACGGAAACCGCGCCCTAACTTATAGGGATCTGATTCGGTTGATAAGCCGATAAATGAGTGATTTCCTTTCTTCCTTGGCTTCGGGGGTTGCGGGCGTGGACATCTTGACCTCCTTAGCTGGATTTTGGGAAGCCCTTTCAGGTCGTACCATCGCAACGAAACCAGCCTGGAGCAGGCTGAATACGATCCGCCGCATCTCGAGATCCGTTAACTGGAGGTGCTGAGCGATCTGCTGCATGGTATTGTTTGGATGAATGAACGAGATGACTCGCCACTCTTCGGGGGATAGTCGTAATTGGTTGAGATTCGTTCCAGGTTGGTCGACGAAACGCAATGCCATTTCCAGGCTGGGAATCTCGTCCTGAAGGTGGCTGCACTCATGGGTCCGCCGGGAACCTTCGAGGATGATATTCTCCAGGTTCACCCGCACGGTTATTTTTCCATCCGGTGGAGTGACGTCGGTTTCGAAATGGAACAGGCCCTCAGCCCAGGTGAACAGCCGGTCGAGAATATCCACAAAATAGGCCTGTACGCTGGCGAGGATGTCTTGTTGGGTAAAGTAATTTCCATTGATCAGTAACAGGCCGAGTTCTTTATCGGTCATCGACTGGGTGTGCTGTTTGATGCGCTGGTACTGTGCCGTAGACAGACGGTTGGTTTTGTGCAGGATCCCGGCGAGGCTGGTATCTTCGTCGCCGTTCTGCGCATAGGCAAGCTTGCCCTCGCGAAAGTAAACAGAGACATCTCCACCCGACCCTTCAACGACCAGGGTGCCAGTCTTATGAGCCAAGTTGATTAAATTAAGGAGATGAGTGACTGTGAAATCACACAGATTGCCTTTTAGTGTCATGATCACCTCATCGATAAACTAATCCTGCCAGGTCTAACTTGAAGCGAGCTCGGATGAAGATCGAATCTGCTTATTCTAAGATCTCATATAATCGGGTCGCGATCGGCTTGACACGCTTAATGCTTCTGTTTATAATCCCTGACGCTGTTTTCCTCGGTAGCTCAATTCGGCAGAGCGGGCGGCTGTTAACCGCTAGGTTCCAGGTTCGAGTCCTGGCCGAGGAGCCTTGTTTATTAAGGATTCAGGTAACACTATATCCCTTGCTGATTTTTAAAAAGTAAAAATATTTATTGATCGATTGTATCAAAAAACAGGCGCCTCTTCAATCAGAGGCGCCTGTTCTTTCGTATACAAATCTGATAGGCAATCGGGCTGAGGCCTCAGCTTTTCTCGGCAGGCTCGCTTTTCGCAGGAGTTTCGCCGGGTTTGTCGCTTTTCTCGCTGGTTTCGGTTTTCGAACCGTTCGCTCGAGAAGAACCTGAAGGCGAGCGGTGATCGGTCGCGTAAAAACCTGATCCCTTAAATACAATGCCGACCGGCGTAAAAATTTTACGAAGCGTCCTCTTCGAACATTCTGGGCAGCGAGTTAAAGGCGGGTCAGAGAATTTTTGATTACGCTCGAAACGCACGCCGCAGTTATCGCACTGGTAGGTATAAACCGGCATGAACAATCACCTCGATCCTGCTGAGGAACAAACAATACTTGTCTACGCGGCATTATAGCGCGCCTAAAGCGGGTTGGCAAGACATCCTGCGCAAGAATTTTATTAATTTTCTGGTTAGAATCTAACTTATCCTTCCTGAGGTTCGGCTACTGGAAGGGTAAAGCAAAAGATACTCCCCTGGGGGTGGTTGGGTTCAACCCAGATTCGACCACCATGAGCTTCCACCGCCAGCCGGCAGTAGGCCAAACCGAGGCCGGAGCCGCGCCGGCGGGAAGTCCTCCCGGGCACCTGGCTGAAGCGCTCGAAAATTTTCTCTCGATACTCCTCAAGAATGCCTGGTCCGTTATCGACGATTTTGATGAGCATAGACTTATTTTCTTCCAGGCTGGCGTCGATACAGACACTCCCACGTTCAGGAGTAAACTTTAGCGCGTTATCGACGATGTTATTGAGTACACGCTGTATTTTTCCCGCATCGATCGATACGGGCGGCAGGCTCGCCGGGACATCGTTGATCAACGTGATCCCATATTCCGATGCCTGGACATTGAACTCCAACAAGGTGTGGGCAATAAATGGTTTTAAGGATACGCGCTCCAGGTCAAGTTCAATATTGCCGGATTGCAGGCGGGCTATCTCCAACATCGATTCGACCAGGTTGAGGACTCGTCGACCGCTGCGTTGCGCGATGTTCACTGAGGATTGGATGATCTCCATTGACCCACCTGACTCGATCGTCTCAGTGATTAGATCTAAGGCTGCCAGCACAGCGCCGATTGGAGACCGCAGATCGTGTACGAGAGTCTCGGAGATCAGATCGCGCGTTTCTTTGATCTGTTGTTCGTCGGTGATGTCCCTCAAGACAATCAGCCACCCGGTAATTTTTCCATGCTTATCGGCGACCGGCACGAATGTCCGTTCCACTACCTGAGGCGGTACCCGTTCAGTGACGATGTATGTCGAAGTGGAAGTGATCCCTTCTGGTGGCCCATCCATTTGAAGGAGAAGGGAGCCGGCTTGCTGAGGAGAAAATCCAATAATGGGCAACACTGGTTGAGATAGTTCAGCGAGGCGTTTGCCGATAAAATCACTTTGCGGTGCCAGGGTGATGTGAGCCATGGCTTCATTTACTAAAGTAATCCGCTCATTTTCCTCAACCAGCAGGATACCTTCCCTCACTGAATTTAACACTGCGGATAATCGATCCCGCCCGATGGTCACATCTGAAGAGAGCAGCGCGTTGTGCAGGGCGATCTCGATTGCCACGCTCGCCTGACCTGCCAGGATGGTCAATAAGTTAAGGTCGGCCTTTGTAAACTCGGTGTCCGCGGAGAGCGAAAAAACTGCCATGCATCCGATCACGCGTTCGGAGGTTATCAAGGGGACGCCAACCCAGGCGTAAGGGGCGTCTTCGCTGGGAGGTAAGCCGATGCGCGCCAGTTCCTGGCGGGCGTGGTGCGGCAGCAGGATCGGTTCGCGCAGCTGGATCACCCGATCGGTTAGCCGGTCGGTTAGGGGACGGCGCGGCCAGACCTGGCGCTGACCATGTTTGACTGCCAGGGGATACCAGAGCTGCTGATCAGCAGAATCGTAGAGCGCAACATAAAAGTTATCAACATTCAGCACCTGTGTAACCTGTAATTGAATCGATTCCAACAGGATATCTAGGTCTAAGGAGGAGCTAATCGTCCGGCTGATCTGGTTTAAGGTGGATAATTCCCTGGCTCTTCGTTCGAGGAGGCTGCGTGGCACGCTAAGACGGTTGGCGAGTACAGCAATGGCGATAACGATCGAACCAACCAGGAAGATAACCTGGGTTAGGCCAAGTGTTGACGCTCGGATGGAAAGCAATGTCAGTGGAAGTGGAAGGAATTCTATGAATAGAAAAGCCAACGAATCGTTGGCCTGACCCAGATCGACTTTCCCGTTCCCGATCAGGTTTTCTCCAACTACTAAACCAGCATGGCATACCGTGAACACCACGCCTGCACTGATCAGTGGGAGGAGACCAACTTGGGTCATGCTGGCCGGCAAGCCGGCAGGATATGATAGTTTGACAATATATATAGATATTGCCAGGGAGATGAGCAGGGAGCCGGTTAAGAAGGCTGCTTTGTTCCAGTAATCTTTATCAATAACTCGCCGTGATCCTGACCTGCGTTGGATCGTCAGGTAAGATTTCACTAAAAGGAAACCGCCGAAAACACCTGCGATAATCGCAAGGCCTGTATTTACAAGACCAAAAAGGATCCCGGCCGGTAAAACGAACGTGTTGAGCAGGTAAACCTGTCCCTGGAAAATCTCCACCGGGAACAAAATCAGGATTGCCAGGAAGCTGGCGATGAGTAGTATAGTCCAAATCGAATAGGCGGGAAATGGATGGTAGCCGGCTGATAAAGCCAGCGATCCTACTCCGACCAGAGTGACGCTCCAGCGGAAGAATGTGAGAAGGTTACTTCGAGGCACTAATCGCTAGTCTCGTTGATCGGCAGTAGCAGGCGTCGGAGAGGGGGTAAGGGTCCTGCTGGGCGGGGTGGACGTGTTGGTTGGTCTGGCAAGGGTCGCAGTCGGTGTTAGAGTCCTGGTCATAGTGGCGGTGGAGGTGGGGGTATTTGTCTGGGTTGGTGTCAGGGCCGCAATCCACATTTGAGCCTGGTTCTTCCATGCCTGGGGCACTCCGGTCGAGGGTAGATCCAATAATTCCTGCCAGTCCTTTGCAGCGGCGAGCTGCGCACCTGACGCTTTCTGGGCCTGCGCCCGCCAGTAGTATACCTCAGCCAGCTGCTTTTCATCTATAGCCAGATCCTGGCTGGCGGAGATCTGGGCAACTGCTTCCACATACCGCCCGGAAATGAACAACGCCCTGCCTAAGCCGAGACTTGCCGGAAAAGAGCTACGGTCCAGGTTGCGCGCATAGAACAGGTCATTGACAGACAGCTGGTCATCATACATTCGTAAGTAGGTTAAACCACGGTAGAGATACGCGTCGAACAAGTCATCCTGGAGTGCGATTGCTCGATCGAACGCTTTAATTGCTTGGCTCGATCGGTTTCCGAGTTCATAATCTGCTCGACCAAGGTAAACCCAGGCTTCGGCGTTTTGTTGTTCGTATTGCGTATATATCTCCAGGAAGCGGCGCGCCTCTGAAGGGTTCCCGGTTAGAAGGTGAGCCTTGCCAAGCAGTAAGTACCCAGGGAGGAAGGTCTGGTCAAGAGAATTGGTTGTCTGAGCTTCTTCCAGCCCCTGTTCATATTGACCTGACTCCAGATACGCTTCAGCCAGGTAGTGGTGCAGAAGAGGGGATTGGGCAAGCCCTTTCCCAGCCGCCTTCAAGTCCAAGAGGGCAGCTTCATGCTCGTTCGTGGAAAGATAATGGGCAGCCCTTTCCAGGTAGGCCTCGCTGAAATTGGGATCCAAATGGATAGCTCGATCCAGGTCAGCAGTAGTACTTGCGTTCGGGTCGATTATGCGCAGAATTCTCGCCCTGCCGAGGTAGGCAGGTGCGAAATTTTCATCGACCTGAATGGCTTGCTCGTAGGCCACCAGCGCGACCTCGAACTCGTTCATGAAACGATGTGCTTCACCAAGATAATAATATGTGTCCGGGGAATCCGGTTCATCCCTGGCGGCCTGTTCTATAAACTTCACCATATTGAACAATTCACCCCTCTGGTAAGATCGCAGCCCCGCACGATACGCCTCGCTGATCGGGTGTGGTGTATCGACGTATAGAGGGGTAGGAGTGTAAGTCGCTTCTAAGATCATCCACAGCGGTATGGGTCCGGAATAGGTCGCCTTGGGGGTTATGACTGCAGAAGTGTTCGTGGGGAGCATGGTTGCTGTCGGTCTCGGCGTTCCCGGTCTGGGGGTCACCGTAAACTGTCCGGCCTCAAGCAGGCCCATGGACTTGAATGGATTCCCAAAGAACCCTATGAGAAGAACACTCAAGAGGAACAGGGCTGATAAGACCAGTAGTACAGAACGTTTCCACCCTAATTTGGAGGATCGTACGGCATTCGTCTTAAGGGGTCTTGCTTCTTCGGGCGCAATCCACTTCCTGCGAACTGGAGGAGCCAGCATATGTGACACCTCCGGCTGGAACGCACCCAGGAGTATCAGGCCCAACCTGGCGGAAGAGTTTTCCGGTTCCAGGCGGAGGACGTTTTGAAGACAAAAGATTCTCTCCTTAGATGAGTCAACAACGGTGCTCATCCACAACCAGCAGGCGGGATTTGCCTGGTCTGAACGCAGCAGGCGGGTGAATAATTCGCGCGCCCGCTCCTGCTCGCCGCGCGTAGCTGCATCCACTGCCTCTCGGAACATATTCTCTTCTGCCACGCTTCACCTCTTGCAGGAGTGTAGCATAGGGGAGGGGCGCTATCAAGTTTTGAAGAGGCACCTCAAAGATCTGTAAGTTTCACAAAGGGTATAATGGCGCCTATGTTCTTCCGGCTTCGTTTATCATCCGGGATGCAGATAGGTGGGTTCCTGGCGGCAGTCTTGGGCATAGCAGCCTGCGCCCAGGCGCCTCCTTCAATTCCCCCAACACCGACGGTCGGTTCTAGCCTCGTTCCCTACCGCTCTTCCACGCCTTCATCAACTCTCCCGCCTTACCATCCAATCAAAACGAAGCATCCCACCCCTCAGCCGCCGACTCCCACCCCATTAACCTATACGATCGTGAAAGGCGATACCATGCTGGGTGTGGCGTTACGCTATGGCGTCAGCCTGGAGGATCTCCAGACCGCTAACCCCGAAGTTGACCCACGCTTTTTGTCGGTGGAAACAATCTTAATCATCCCGCTTGGAGAGAGCAGTCCACCTTCCCTGGCGACTCCCACTCCCCTATCGGTGGGAATGGCTGGACCGACCTGTTACGTAACCTCCGACCTCGGGGCATGGTGTTTCTTGCTCATCCAGAATAACCTGGACGAATCCCTTGAAAATGTTACCGCCAGGATCTACCTGGTATCCGATAGTGGGGAAGTAGTGGGTGAGGAAATCGCCTTTACGCCGCTGAATCTGATCCCTCCCGAAGCAGACTTCCCCGCTATGGCATTCTTCGAACCGCCGCTGGCCCAGGGTTTCAACCCTGGCGCGGAATTGACCAGCGCCTTGCCGGCCAGCAATGTAGGCGAGCGTTACCTGCCTGCAACGATTAAGATAAACCAGGTGGAGATCGATCCATCTGGCAGACAAGCGACCGTGGAAGGGATCATCTCTACCCCTAAGAAGAGTGATCCCGCTGGATTAATATGGCTGAGCGTGGTTGCCTATGGATCGAATGAGGAAGTTGTTGGAGTGCGCAAGTTGGAGATAACCGGTCCGGTTGAAGCGGGGGTTGATCTGCCTTATTCACTGGCGGTATTTAGCCTGGGTCCGCCCATCCAGCGCGTCGAAGCGTTCGTCGAGGCCAGACCCGAAGACGGAACCGAATTGGGTACCCCAACCGGCAACTGATCAGTCCAGGATCTTGCTCCCTCTTCAATCTGGACTCTGGCTTTTATGAGGAAAACATGCTCAAGGGGACAGGTGTGAAGACCAATATGAAGACGATCAATCCCAGGATGGCGATGGCCTTGCGTCTTCTGTCTAATGGAGTAATCTGATCCAGGGGTTCTGCGAAAACACGCCCCAGGAAGAATATCAGAAACGCCCACAACCACCAGCCAGACCAGACCGTCCCGAGAACGAGTAAGAAGACCAGGATGAAAGGCACGACGGCGCGCGCTTTTTGCCCGATCAGGACGAAAAGGACGTGCCCACCGTCCAGCTGCCCGGCCGGGATCAGGTTGAGGGCAGTGATCAACAGGCCCGCCCAACCCGCCCAGGCGATCGGGTGCAGGAGCACATCCACCCCTCCTAAGGGTACCGGCCTTCCGGTGAAGAAATACCGGAACCAGTATATCAGCGGGGATAAGCCCTCAAAATTCTGCGGCTCGGGCAACCATTGCCCGAAGATGATAAATTTCAAGAACAGATACAGGACCGAATTCCCCTCCAGGCTGAAGCTCTCACCCTGGCGTAATATACCCGGCAGCTCGTCTACACGCGAAAGGGCAAGACCGAGCATGAGAACAGGGATGGCGACGAACAGGCCTGCCAGCGGTCCGGCGATACCGATATCGAGCAGGATGCGCTTGTTCTTGGGTGGTTCCTTCAGCTGGATGAATGCGCCCATCGTTCCGAACGGACTGAAGGGAAAAGGTATGAAGTATGGCAAGGTAACCGCGGAGCGATGGTAACGCCCGGCCAGGTAATGGCCGAACTCGTGCGCAAGCAGGATGGCAAGCAGACTCACCGTAAACATCAAGCCATCGGCTAGTGCAGTAAGCAGATGTGGGGATAGCAGGGAGAGATCGGTAGTGAGCGGTCCTGAATAGTGGGTAATCGTACCGGCAAATAAGACACTCAAGACAGTCAATAAAAACAGGGTCAGATTGATCCAAGGATTCGAAGGTCTTGGGCGGACAACCCCTTTAACCAGCATGATGCTCTCGGATGCGGATTCTTCTCGAAAAAGTGGGGTGATATCTAAGGGGCGCAGGGAGGCAGCCAGGAGCTCGTAGGCTGCAGCCGAATCCATCAGTAAGTTCCCACGGTAGCGAACTAGAAAGTTCTGTTTGTCGTCTCCCCAGGTTACCTCTTCGATGCGAAAGACTTTTCCGACAATCGAGGCATAAGGATCTGTGGGAGAGGTTAATGGGATAACATCAGTAAATGAAATTGTCATATAGAATGGCGTTCGATAAGTGAACGTTTTTTTGCG
>Ga0209341_10005426_pt1 | contig 11547 bp, 9 predicted proteins | sample RifCSP13_2_FD_184020 | JGI IMG/M metagenome (GOLD analysis project Ga0209341, IMG submission 184020) | Soil microbial communities from Rifle, Colorado - Rifle CSP2_sed 13_2 (SPAdes) (version 2) | ecosystem: Environmental > Terrestrial > Deep subsurface > Rock core/Sediment | place: Rifle...
GCGGAAGCGCACTGATCGGCTGTCCCCCGTCGGCCGGCGGTTTCTGAGGCGCGGGTGCCGTGGTCTCGACGGTTACCGGCTTCGTCGCCAGTAGGTCGACACCGATCGTGCCGGGCTTGATGCCTGTCCCGAAGCCGACGTCGCCGGCCCCGGGGACGCCGGCATCGGCCGATCCCGCGCGGCGTTCGTGATACCCAATCGTTGACTGTTCGAGATGCGGGCTGAGCCCGCCGCCGACGCCGCCGATGAACGCCGCCTGTCCCACCTCCGCCCCGCCCTTGCCCTGAGCAAGAGCCGAGGCTGTCGCCGATGTCGACCCGACGATCGCCCCGCCGACCGTCGTGACCCCCCTGCGGCCCTTCGCGAGATGCTCGACGGCCATGCCGCCGGCGCCACTGATCGGTGCGCCGGCAATGCCACCCACAATCGCTTCCGGAATCGACTCGCCGGTGAGCGCGGCCGATGCGACGTTGACCCCGGTGCCGCTGACCGCTTCTGCGCCGATTGAGCGGACCACGTTGCCCGTCCTGCTTGCCGCCTTGCCAACCTTGAAGCCCTGACGTGCTACTGCGCCGGCGCCAGGCGCCGCGCCGATGGCCAGCCCCGTGCCGCCGCCAACGCGGGCGGCCTTGAAGGTCTTGCTTGCCGAGATCCCTTCCCCCGAGATGGCCTGATCCGCGAGCGACCCGCCCGTGGCCCCCAGCGTGCCGGCAAGGGTCGTCGCGCCACCCACGGTGACGCCGGCCCGCACTACGCTCACCCCCTGGGCCACCTTGAGGCTTACCAGCCCGGCTGCGCCGCCGGTGGCGAGAAGGGTCAGGCCTTCCTTCAAGATGGTGAGGCCGAGCACCCACCGACCGGCGCCGCTCACGAGCTCGGCTTCCCATGTGCCAAGCTTTTCCGTGTAGTACTTCGCAAAGCTCTCCAGGGCGAAAGCCTTCCAGAGCGCCATGGAGTAGTTGCCTTGTTTGACGAGATCCCGGGTGACCGTGCTCAGCACTGTGGCCGTGTTCAAGAGCTTGAGCATCTCGCGCTCGTCCAGGTCCTCGACACCGGTCGCCCACTTCACCAGTCCGTGGACGACCCACTGCTTCTTGTTGTGAACAACGCGCTCGCGGTATCCCTCATAGGCGGACTCGGCTAGGTTTGCCGACTCGCGGGCGTACCTGACGATCAGCTTTCCGGCCTCGTTCTTGAGCCCCTGGGCCTCCTCGAGCGAGACCGGGATGACCATTCCGCCCCCGGGGGGCTCGAGGAGCGCGACCCCGGGGTTATCAGGGGCGGGTCTTATGCCGTGGATGGTCTTCACGACCTGCTCGAACTGGTCCCTCGCGTCGCCGCCCAACGGGCGCAGGGCGATCGCAAGGTCGCGTTTCCTGATCTCTTCGTTTCTCGCCACGCGTTCGCCCGCCAGGGCCTCCTCGAGGGCCTGGCGCACGCTGGACAGCTTCCGCAGGTCCGCCTTGCTGGGCGACGTCCTGAGGTAGGCGACGATCGTGTCCAGCTCGTCCGCCATCTCTCGCTTGCTCATCCTGGTGACGTCCAGGGATGCGCTCAGTGAACGCGGGCGCGTGACGCTCGCTTTGGTGCGTGCTGCTGCCTTTCCCTTCTTCGGGGCGCTCGGCGTCTGGAGCTCCTTGAGACGAACGTCCAGCTGCCGCAGGCGGATCCTGCGCGCGTTTTCCTCATGAGTCGATGTCGTCTGCTTGTCCAGCCAGCGTTCGATGTCGCTGATCTCGTCCTTGACGTCGTTGTAGCTCATCGACTCGACGGGCCTGTCACTGACCGGCTCGGCGTAGATGTCCGACTCCCCCATCAGCGCTGTCAACGCGCTCTTTGGCCGTCCACCTCGGGGCGCGCGCTGGACCGCCGAATTGCCGAGCAGGTGGGTCACGGCACGGTTGCCAACCGCGCGCTGGAGAGACGTAATGCGCGCGGGGTCGAGGTGGCTGGCCTGCGGGCCGGTGAGCGGCATTCGCCCACCCAGGCCGCCGAGTGCGGCGAGCCCCTCGACCGGGCCTGCGTGCGTCGTTTCTGCGACCGGCGTTGCCTCGGCCTTGCGCTCCGCCTTCTCGGCGGCTGGCGCCTGGGGTGCGGTCACGTGGACTGGCGGTCAGTCGCCATGAGCCCGATGTACGGGCCGAACTCGTCCTCGACGGTCAGCCGCCCCAACTTTCGATACTCACGCTCGGTGCCGCGGATCAGGTCGGCCATGGTCACGGGACGATCCGCCTCGGCAGCGAAGAACGCCGCGGTCAGACAGACGTTGCGGATATTGCCGCCACTGAATTTGAAGCGCCGAGCCATGAAGTCGAGGTCGATGTCGTCCGCCTGCGGCAGCTCGGCCGGCAGGTGCATCCGCCACAACGTGCGCCGGTCGTTGTCCTCCGGCATCGGGAAGTCGACGATGACATCTATCCGGCGCGTGAACGCGTCGTCCAGGTTGCCGCGCAGGTTGGTCGTCAGAACGGCCAGTCCGTCGAAGCGCTCCATCCGCTGGAGGAGGTAGGCGATCTCCACGTTCGCGTACCGGTCGCGTGCGTCCTTGACCTCGGACCGCTTACCAAAGATCGCATCGGCCTCGTCAAAGAGCAGCACGCCGTTGACCCGATCGGCCTCCACGAAGATGCGGTCGAGGTTCTTCTCGGTCTCGCCGATGTACTTGTCGACGACCGTCGAAAGGTCGATTACGTACAGATCAAGTCCCAGCTCGCCGGCGATCACTTCGCTGGCCAGGGTCTTGCCGGTACCGGAATCGCCGGCCAGGAGGGTCGTGATCCCGCGCCCGCGCGAGGCGCGGCCGCCGATGCCCCATTGGTCGTAGACCCGCTCGCGCTGACGCGCACGCGCCGCCAGCTCGTGCAGCTGCGTCAGGACGCCCGGGGGCAGCACAAGATCGGTCCAGCTTGCACGCGGCTCGACTCGATGGGCGAGTCGATCGAGGCCGGCGGCATTCTGTGACCGCGCGCCGGCCTGAACGTCGAATGGTTCGACCTCGCGACCGTGGGCACCGGCCGACAGGCGGCCGGCCTTGGCAGCGCGCGCCACCTGGATCGGCGTGAGCCGGAATGCCATCGTCGCCCGCAGCAATGCCGGGTCCGCTGCATGGCCGTTGAACGCCGCTGCCCACTGGGCTGCGCGCTCAGCCACGGTGGGCTGTGGCACCTCCAGCAGCAGCGGCACGGCGCGCGACCAAGCCGGGTCCCACGCGCGCGCGCCCGCGAGCACAACAGAGCAGGTCGCCTCGGCGAATAGGTCGATGACGCCGGGCGCCCGCTCCAGCAACGAGTCGACTGGCACTCCAACGAGGACCCAGTCGCGCAGCCTTGCCTCCCTGATAACTGCGTTGGCAGATGCAACGGGGTCGGCCGCGGCGGCAAGACGGCCCAGATCAACCAACAGCGGCACCCGACCATTGCGCACGACCGATGCGGCGGCCACCGATGCGGCCGACGTTCCGCCTGGCTCGCGCAGGTAAACGGGCGTCATCCCGTTGGCCAGTGAACTGTCGAGCGGCCCCCAGGGCGTGCCCTTGCCGGAGGGCACGTCGAGCAACTGGGCGGCGACCCCGGGGTCGAAGGAGTCGTCGCCGACGAGATGAGCCGAGACACGATCGGGGACACGCAGCGAGCGGGTGAGCAGCGGCCGGTCGGGGTCCTCGATGGTCAACAGTCCGCTGGCGACGAGCTCACTCGACGGCGCCAGGCGAGCGCGGCCGTCAGCGCTCGACGGTTCGATCCCGGACAGCTCGAGGGCCAGCCCGACGCTGGCCCGCCTGCGCGTGACGTCGTCGTGCAGGTACCCATAAAAACGCTCGAATCGGGGATCGAGATCTGGTGCAAGGGCTACGAGCAGGACGTCTATGTCGACCAGATCGAGGGCGAAGGCGCCCGCCAGCCGGCGCAGGCGAAGGCGCTCGCCATCAGCCTCCCATTCGTCGGCGCGCTGCTCGATCTGTTGCGAGATGTCGGTGGCGGACGGGTCCCAAAGTGACGTACGCGGCCTGCTGAGCAGGTCGTCGATCGCTGCGTCGCCGAGGTACAGGCCCCGAAACCGGTCGTCGGGATCAGGATCCCGCTCGCGCCGGCGCGCGACGGCGACGTGCAGGCGCGCCGAGAGCAGGTCGAGCCGCGCGAGCAGATGCTCCAGCGAACGTTCGTGCGCTTCTGCGTTTTCGAACAGCTCGGTCATTGCCGATTGAACTGGCGAACCCTGATCCTTCGGCCCTGTTGATCCGGTGTGCCGGCGGCGACCACTTCGTCGGGCACGCCCTCCGCGGCGTCGGGAGACGGCTCGCTGGCAGGCAATCGGACGATCTTGTGGTCGGTTGCTGGCCGCTTCTTGTCGCGTGCGGCAGCCGTGCGTTTCCCGGCGGCCGGCGTTTCCGACGCCCCCTCGCCGGTCGTCTCCGCGGCGCCGTCCGGGCCGAGCAGTGTCAGGCGTGGCTCCTCGAGTACCGGCGGACCGGCTTCGAGGCTGCGCGCAATCGAGAGCGGCGCGGTGACCACCAGGTCGAGCGACGGCTTCAGCTCGCCGCCCATCGCCGACCAGACGTCGGCGATCGAACGATCCTCGACCGGTGGCAGGGCGACGGTCAGCAGCACGGGTAGCTCCTCGCCCTCGAGGCTGCCGGCGAGCAGCTCGGCGGGCATGTATTCGTGGCGTACGAAGCACGACAGCATGGCCGACAGCAGCCGGTGCTCGTCTTCGGGCCGCTGGGTCCACGCGGTCACCAGGTAGGACAGGCGATACCTGCGCGGCGGGAGCCGGCGCTCGATGACGCGTCCACTCTCATCCTTCACGTCTTCCCACGATGTCTGCCGGCGAGACGTGTCCTCGCGGATGTCGTACAGGTACATGTCGACGACCGGCGCGTTGCGCCGCGCCACCCACTCCTTGGTCGGGGCGTCGAAGGCGACCTCGACCCCTGAGCCATTGAGTGCGTCGCGGCGGACGAGCGCGCGCAGCGATTCGTCGACGTCGTGAATCATCGCGTGACGCAGGTTCCGCGCGCGCGACGTCGGCGACAACCGGGCGCCGGGCAATCATTCGGGCGGCATTGCTGCCCGAACGGGCAGCGGCGCCTTCCCCAAGTGCGGGCCGGGCGCACCTTGCCCGCCCGCTCGTGCGATGGGAGGCTCGGGCCCGTCCGCTCTGCACACCGGAGGGCATCGCATGCCGAACTATCTCTCGCCCGGCGTCTACGTCGAGGAGGTCGAGGCCGGGTCGCGTCCGATCGAGGGCGTCGGGACGGCCGTGGCCGCCTTTGTCGGCCTGGCCGCAACGGGCCCCACGAATGCCCCGACGTTGATCACCAACTGGGCGCAATTCGTAAACACCTTCGGTGATTTCACCGAGGGTGCCTACCTCGCCCATGCCGTCTACGGCTACTTCCTCAACGGCGGCGGCTCGTGCTACGTCGTGCGCATCGGCGGCGATGCCCCGATGTCGGCGGCGCGGGCCGAGATAGCCAGCCAGAAGGACGACAAGCTCGCCGGCTACCGGATCACCGCGCTCGAGGCCGGCCCAGCGGGCAACCAGATCAGCGTCGAGATCGGTGAAGCAGCCGACGCCGCCGAGGACACCTTCCGCCTGACAGTCAGCGCGCCCGGCCGCGACACCGAGACATACGACAACGTCAGCACCAAGCGCGGCAAGACCAACGTCGTGACGATAGTCAAGGAGCAGTCCAAGCTGATCCAGATCGAGGAGATCGGCAGCGCCGGCGCCGTCGAGCGCATCCCGGCGCGCGGCAAGACGTCTCTCGCCGGTGCGGATGGCGCCAAGCCGGTGCGGCTCACGCCTGACGACTACGTCGGCGACTCGGCCGATAGAACAGGTTTCGGCGGCCTCGAGGCCGTGGACACGGTGACCATGCTCGCCGTGCCGGACCTGATGGGCGTCTACCAGAAGGGCACGATCGACCTGGAAGGCGTCCAGGCCGTCCAGCAGGCGATGATCGCGCACTGCGAGCTGATGGGCGATCGGGTCGCCGTCCTCGATGCCCCTCCAGGGCTCAACGCCCAGCAGGTGCGCGAGTGGCGGGTCGACAAGGTCGGCTACGACTCGAAGTACGCGACGCTGTACTGGCCGTGGATCAAGGTCCTCGACCCGCTCACCTCGCAGGGCGTCCATGTCCCGCCGAGCGGCCATATCTGTGGCATCTGGGCGCGCAACGACGACACCCGCGGCGTGCACAAGGCGCCGGCCAACGAGACGATCCGCGGTGCCCTCGCGCTCGAGCTCCAGATCACCAAGGGCGAGCACGACCAGCTCAATCCGGCGGGGATCAACTGCATCCGCGCCTTCCCTGGCCGGGGCATCCGGGTTTGGGGCGCGCGGACCCTGTCGAGCGACCCGGCGTGGCGTTACCTGAACGTCCGACGGCTCTTCAACTACGTCGAGGAGTCGATCCTCGAGGGCACCCAGTGGGTGGTCTTTGAGCCGAACGACCTGAACCTGTGGCAGCGAGTCAAGCGCACGCTCAACGCGTTCCTGATCCGCGTCTGGCGCGATGGAGCCCTCTTTGGCGCGACGCCGGGCGAGGCCTTTTACGTCAAGTGCGACGCCGAGACGAACCCGCCCGAGGTCGTCGACGCGGGCCAGTTGGTAGTGGAGGTCGGCATCGCGCCGGTCAAGCCGGCCGAGTTCGTCGTCTTTCGCATCGCCCAGTTCTCGGGTGGCGCTGCGCTGACCGAATAGCAGCCGCCCGCTCACAGGCCAGCCATCCAATCTGAGCTAGCCCGATCAGTGTCACCGACAAGGAGGACCTAACCGATGCCGAAGGGCCTACCCGACCTTCCCTCAGACGCACTTGCGTCGTACACCTTCGCGATCGAGATCGATCGGACTGAGATCGCGCAATTCTCCGAGCTGAGCGGCCTCGCCTCCGAGGTCGACGTGATCGAGCTCAAGGAAAACACGCTTGACGGCAAGCTCGTCATCCACAAGGCGCCAGGGGCAGTCAAGCCGGCAACGCTCACCCTGAAGAGAGCGAAGAACTCGTCCAAGGCGCTGTGGGACTGGCACCAGGCAGTGATGCTGGGCAAGCTCGGCGACGCCCGCCGGAACGGCTCGGTGGTCCTCAAGAGCTTCGACGGCTCTGAGGTCGGCCGCTACAACTTCACCAACGCGTGGGTCTCCAAGATCAGCACCGGCACGCTCAAGGCAGGCGCCACCGAGATGCTGATGGAGGAGGTTTCGATCGTCACCGAGTCGATCGAGCGGGTCTAGCAGGGCAGCAGGCTACATCATGATCCACGCGCCCAGCCCGGCAGTCGCCGGCTCACAGGCGGTCCCGGACAACGAGCTGCGCACCGAATTCCCGTTCCTGCTGCCGCGCGGCTACGTCGATCAGACTGGCGGCGTCCACCGCGAGGGCGTGATGCGCCTCGCAACGGGCAAGGACGAGATCGTTCCGCAGCGCGATCCCAGGGTGCGCGAGAACGAGGCGTATCTGACGGTGCTCCTGCTCTCGCGCGTCATCACCCGCCTCGGACGGCTGGGCGAGGTCCACCCGGGGATCATCGAGAACATGTTCGCCTCCGACCTCGCCTTCCTGCAGGACCTGTACCGGCGCATCAACCAGGAAGGCACAACCCAGGCCGCGGTCAGTTGCCCGGCGTGCAACCACGAATTCACCGTCGAAATGGCAGGTGAGCGCCTGGGGGGGTCGTGACGTACGCAGCCGAGCGGCTGTACGAGGAGGTTGCGTACGTGGCCTACCACTTCCACTGGTCGCTTGACGAGATCCTCGATCTCGAGCACGCCGACCGGCAGCGTTTCGTGGATGAGATCGCGAGCATCAATCGCCGCCTCACCGAGGAGGAGTAGCTCCGCATGCGGCTGCCTTGGCCGTTCACACTCTTGAAGCGCGCTCCCGCGGCGGAAGCGGCTGCCGCACCATCACCGCGAGCCGGGTCCGAATCCCGCGCGGGGGACGAATGGCGTCAGTTACCGCCCATCACCGAGGCGATCGGGCCTCCGCCGCTGATCGCGCCCACAGCGCCGTTCGCGGCGGATCTGGGAGCGGGCAAACCGCCACCACCTGCCCTGGCGCCCCTGTCGCACGCCCGGGGACTCGACGCGCCGAGCGGGATCATTCTGGGCGTCGCGCGGCCAGTCCAGCGCGTGGCTGACTCGGGGACGCGACCGCTGCTTCAGCGTCGCCCGGCCCGCAATCGAGCGAGCCTGGCCGCAGATGCGCCCCCCATGGAACCCCCACCGTCCGAGTTGGTGGCCCAGCAGCCTGGAACGGTCGCCGACGCGCCCCTTGCATCCGTGCCACTGGCGCGTCCCCGTCGATTGGTGGTCGCGATGACGGAAGCGCAGAGGCCGCCCGCGAAACTCGCGCGTCTGTCAGAGCGCGATCGGGCAGCACTCCCTGTGCATGCCGGAGTGGTCGGTCAGGCCACGGCGGATACTGGGTCGGCTTCTGCCGTCGCCTTGCCGATGCCCTCGCCCGCAACGCGCTCACCAATCCTGTCGTTGCCGCCTGCCCAGTCGACCGGCGAACCCGATCGGACCATTCCGTTGCTAGGGCCGATCTCGCGCAAGCCACAGGCCGGACCGCGCGCCGAGGCGGTGTCCTCGCCGATCATCTCGGGCCGACCAACCCTCGGCCGATCGCGTCGGTTGGGCCTTGGCTCACCACTGGCGGCACTGCCCGCGACAGCAAGGCCCGTAGCAGCCGGTGAGGGCCCGACGCCATTGCCGCTGTCCGATCCGACTACGGTCCAGCGCAAGCCACAGGAAGCACATACGGCCCCGGCTCCCGTCCATGACAAGGCCGCTTCGCCGCTGGCGGCGGTGCCTGCTGTTGCGTCGACGGCGGTGCCTGCTGTTGCGTCGACGGCGATAGTGGCCCGACCAATCCCGGCAACGTTCGTCCGTCCGCCAGCGACGCCGACCGTGCCCCTCGTCTCGGCGCGACCGCTCCGGGCCCGTGTCCAGCGGGCGCCGCTGACGGCATCGCGATCGCGCGCGCGCGATGAGACCGAGCGGGACGACGAAGCGTCGGTCAGCCGCAGCCCTGTCAAAGTGCATCGCGGCTCTGTCGCCTCAGAGCTCTCGGAGTCGCTCGATGCGAAAGCGTTCACTCACCAAGGCGAGATCTACCTGCCGCCGAGCGCCGGTCCGATGGGTTCGCCGACTGCACGTGCGCTCATCGCGCACGAGCTGACACACGTCGCCCAGCAGCGCGCCTACGGCAACCGACTGCCACAGGAGCACACCTCGCACGGTCAGGAGCTCGAACAAAAAGCCGCCGCGGCCGAGAAGCATCCTGAGCTGCCGCTCGCCCAGCCCGCGAGCCGGCCTGCCGTCGCCTCCGAGTCGACGTCCGACCAGATGGCGGAGATGGCGCAGCGCAAACCGGCAGATACCTCGGGTGGCTCGGCTGCGACCGTCGAGACGTCGACCATCAACTTCCCCGGCCAGGTCCAGCGCGCGCCGGCCGACAACGCCACGAAGCGCGCGCCGACAGCGGCGGCCGATCCAGGCAATGGCAGGAAGACTGAAACGGAGCTCGAAGAGCTGGCCGGTCAGCTCTACGGCCGGATCAGTCGACGCCTGCGCCGCGAGCTACTGGTAGATCGCGAGCGCGCCGGCCTGATGGTCGACCTGCCATGACCGACTCGATGACAGCAGGATCGGGAGTCCGTTGATGGCAGCGACTGCGCTCGGGTTGCGCTTCAAGGTGAGCATCGATGGCCAGGATTTCGGCAACTGGCAGAAGTGCGACGGCTTGACCCTCGAATACGACATCTACGACTACAAGGAAGGCGGCGAGAACGGCTTTATCCATCGCCTTCCCGGCCGTGTGAAATACGAGAACATCAAGCTGACCCGTCCGATCGACGAGCACACCGCCCGCGTGACGATGTGGGTGATGAGCCAGCAGATCATGTCGCTCCCCGGGACCGGCCAGATCTCGGTGCTCGACCCGGCGGGCGAGGCCGTGGCGGACTGGTATCTGGTCGGGGTTTACCCCGTTCGCTGGTCCGGCCCAACCCTGGATGTTGACGGCAACCAGCTGGCGACCGAATCGCTCGAGCTCGCCCATAACGGCTTCGTGGGACCGATCTAGAGATGGGCAGACTGGGACCGGGAATTCCGTCGATGGCCATGTCGAAGGCCACGCTGGTCGTCGTCGCCGGCAAGGGACTAAAGACGACCGAGCTCAAGTTTCAGTACAACCCCGAGCACTTCACACTCCAGAAGTCAGCTGATTGGAAGGCTCCCGACCAGAGCTCCGCCAAGTCGACGGCCGAGCCAACCTTCACGAAAACGAACCCCGCTACGATCACCATGGACGTCTTTTTCGACGCCTTCAGCCTGCCATTCGGCGACGTCACGGACGATGTCCAGACGCTCATGATGTGGACCAAACCCTGCCCAACGCCGAACGACCAAGGCAGCTACCAGCCCCCGGTGCTCGCGTTCAACTGGGGCTCCAGCGCGGCGCTGAACGGCTTTCAGGGCTTCCTCAAGTCCGTCTCCGCCCAATACACGATGTTCCGCAGCAATGGAACGCCGGTCCGGGCGACTTGCAGCATCACACTCGAGGAGGTGCCCACCTCGACCTGGCCCCAGAATCCGACTTCGGGTGGCAAACCGGGCCTTCAGGCGCACGTTCTGATCGAGGGCGAAACGCTTCATTCTGTCGCCTGGGCCGAGTACGGAAACGCCAGCTACTGGCGTGGAGTGGCCGCCATAAACAATATCGATGACCCCCTGCGCGTCGCGCCAGGCACGCGTTTGCTGTTGCCGTCGCCGCGCGATGCACGCGGCATGTCGTAGGCAGCCATGGCCCACAACTACGCCGTACGTGCGATGACCGTCGTCGACGGATGGGAGCTGGATGAGAACCTCCAGGCGTACGTCGAGCAGGTCGTTATCGACGAGCACATTCTGTTCCCGGCCATGTTCGCGATCAGCATGCTCGATCCGAAGGGAACCATCCTGGATCGCAGCGGTCTGCGAGTGGGCGCCGAGGTCGAGATAACGGCCATATCGGGGGACGACCCTGAGGGCAAGCCGTTGATCAAGGGCGAAGTCGTGTCCGTTGAATGCGACTATGACGAACTTGGCGGTCGCATAGTCGCCCGCGGTTACGCCGCGTCCCACCGGCTCCATCGCGGCCGGCGCACGCGGACATATCTCGATGTCACCGATAGCGACATCGTCAAGAGTGTCGTGGACGAGGCCCGGATCGAGGTCGACACGATCGAACAAACGAGCGAGGTGTACGCGCAGGTAACGCAGGCGAACCTGTCGGACTGGGACTTCCTGGCTGATCGGGCGCGGCGAATCGGCTTTGAGCTGGCGATGGTCGAGGGCAAGCTCCACTTCGGATTGCCGCGGCAGTCGGCTGAAGCGCCTGACCAGGCCGAAGCGGACCCAGACTCCGAAGCGCCCGATCCAAGGCAGCTCATCTTCGGCAAGAAGCTGCTTGCCTTCCACGGACGCCTCACCGCGGCCGAACAGGTGGCGGAGGTCGAGGTTCGCGGGTGGGACGAGACGACCAAACGGGCCGTCGTTGGGACG
>Ga0209341_10005429_pt1 | contig 11544 bp, 9 predicted proteins | sample RifCSP13_2_FD_184020 | JGI IMG/M metagenome (GOLD analysis project Ga0209341, IMG submission 184020) | Soil microbial communities from Rifle, Colorado - Rifle CSP2_sed 13_2 (SPAdes) (version 2) | ecosystem: Environmental > Terrestrial > Deep subsurface > Rock core/Sediment | place: Rifle...
CATCACCCTCGCCGACGCCGCGGCTAGCGGCCGCACCATGCCGAGGGTGATCGGAGGCAGGTACGGGCTCTCCTCGAAGGAGTTCACGCCGGCGATGGTCAAGGCGGTGCTCGACGAAGCCGGAAAGGAGTCCCCCCGGCCGCGGTTCACCGTCGGAATCCTCGACGACGTCACCGGTCTCTCCCTGTCGGTCGACGATTCCTTCCGCCCGTCCACGCTCGGGGTGATCGGGGCACTCTTCTACGGACTGGGCAGCGACGGAACCGTCGGCGCCAACAAGAACACCGTCAAGATCGTCGGGGAGAGCACGCCGCTGCATGCCCAGGGGTTCTTCGTCTACGACTCCAAGAAGTCGGGTGGGTCGACCGTCTCGCATCTGCGCTTCTCGCCCACCGCCATCAACAGCACCTATCTCATCGCCAACGCATCGTTCGTCGGCGTCCACCAGTTCGACCTCCTCGAGAAGATGGAGGTGCTGGATCGTGCCGCGGACGGGGCCACACTCCTGCTCAACAGCCCGTATCCGCTCGACACGGTCTGGGTGCACATCCCGATCGAGGTGCAGCGCCAGATCATCGACAAGCATCTTCGCCTGTTCATCGTCGACGCCACGCAGGTGGCGATGGACGCCGGCCTGGGCCGCCGGGTCAACACCGTCCTCCAAACCTGTTTCTTCGCTCTGAGCGGACTCCTTCCGGTCGACGAGGCCATCGAGAAGATCAAGGCCTCGATCGCCAAGACATACGGCAAGAGGGGCGAGGCGGTGCTCGACCGCAACTTCGCCGCCGTCGACGCCGCTCTGGCCGCCCTGTTCGAGGTGAAGGTGCCTACGGAGGTTTCGGGAGATGCCCGCATGCGTCTACCCGTCCCGGTGGAGGCACCCGCCTTCGTGCAGTCGGTCACCGCCGAGATCATCGCCGGCCGTGGCGACCTCCTCCCGGTGAGCGCCCTGCCGGTGGACGGGACCTTCCCCACCGCCACCTCCCAGTGGGAAAAGCGCTCCATCGCGTTCGAGATCCCCATCTGGGATCCGTCGATCTGCATCGACTGCGCCCGGTGCGCGCTTGTCTGCCCCCACGCCGCCATCCGCATCAAGTACGTCGACGAATCCACCCTGGTCGGCGCCCCCGACTGGGTGCTGACTGCCGGCACGAAGGGCAAGGACTTCCCCGACAAGCGCCTCATCGTGCAGGTGGCGCCCGACGACTGCACCGGCTGCTCGATCTGTGTCGACGTGTGCCCCGCCCGCAGCAAGGAAGAGGTGAAGCACAAGTCGATCAACATGGAGCCGAAGGAGGCGCACCTCGCCGCCGAGCGGCAACGCTTCGACTACTTCCTCTCCCTGCCCGAGATCGATCGGCGGGAGGTCGAGGTCGCCTCGCTCAAGGGATCTCAGGCGCTCCGGCCGCTCTTCGAGTTCTCCCTCGCCTGTTCCGGGTGCGGGGAGACCCCGTATCTCAAGTTGCTCAGCCAGTTGTTCGGCGACCGGTTGATGGTGGCGAATGCCACCGGGTGCTCGTCGATCTACGGCGGGAACCTGCCGACGACCCCGTGGGCGGTCGACGGCAACGGCAGGGGCCCGACCTGGTCCAACTCGCTGTTCGAGGACAACGCCGAGTTCGGTCTCGGCATGCGCCTCGCCGTGGACATCCGCGGTGACGTCGCCCGCGCCGCGCTTCGAGGCCTGGGCGGCGTGCTCGGCGACGAGCTGGTGACCGGGCTCATCGAAGCCGACCAGTCATCCGAGGCCGGACTGGCAGATCAACGCGCCAGGGTCGCCGCCGCTCGCGAGCGACTGGAGGCGGTCGACTCACCCGAGGCGCGAGCGACGCTCCCCATGCTCGACTCACTGATCCGCAAGAGCGTGTGGATCGTGGGCGGCGACGGCTGGGCGTACGACATCGGCTTCGGCGGCCTCGACCACGTCCTCGCCACCGGGCGCGACGTCAACGTCTTGGTGCTCGACACCGAGGTGTACTCCAACACCGGCGGTCAGGCGTCGAAGGCGACGCCACGCGCCGCGGTCGCCAAGTTCGCCGCCGGCGGCAAGGCCACCGGCAAGAAGGATCTGGGGATGATCGCCATGGCCTACGGCAACGTCTACGTCGCCCAGATCGCCATGGGGGCCAACATGACCCAGACCGTCAAGGCGTTCGCCGAGGCGGAGGCCTACCCGGGGCCGTCGCTCATCATCGCCTACAGCCCTTGCATCGCCCATGGCTACGACCTCGGCGAGCAGATGTCGCATCAGAAGGAGGCGACCGCCAGCGGGTACTGGGAGCTGTACCGGTTCGACCCGCGGATGGGCCAAGCCGAGGAGCATCCGTTCAAGCTGGACTCCCGGGCGTCGTCGATGTCCTTCGCCGAATTCGCCCGCAAGGAGGCCCGCTTCTCCATGCTCGCCGGAGCCAACCCGGACCACGCCGAGGAGTTGATGCGAGCGGCCCAGGAGGACATCGACGAACGCCGGCGCTTCTACGAGCAACTTGCCGGCCTGGAACGAGGCCTGCCCGGAGAGGAGGTGCCGACATGACGCCCCGTCTCGAGACGAGGTACCTCGGCATCGAGTTGCGCAATCCGCTCGTGGTGTCGGCGTCGCCGATCGGCAAGGACGTCGAACGGCTGGTTCGCATGGAGGAGGCAGGTGCGGCCGCCTGCGTGCTCCCGTCGTTGTTCGAGGAGCAGATCGAGCACGATTCGATGGCGGTCCATTCGGTGCTGGAGTACGGGTCCGAGTCCTATCCCGAGGCCCTCTCGTACCTCCCGGAGATGGTCGCCTACAACACCGGACCCGAGCGGTATCTCGACCTGATCGGCCGGGCCCGCGAGGCGCTCTCGATCCCGGTGATTGCGTCACTCAACGGGTCGTCGCCGGGAGGGTGGACCTCCTACGCCACGCAACTGCAGGATGCCGGCGCTGACGCCATCGAACTGAACGTCTACTTCCTCGCCACCGACCCCGACGAGACGTCGGATGCGGTGGAGCGGCGGTACCTGGACATCGTGGCTGCGGTTCGTTCCGCGGTGACGGTCCCGCTCGCGGTCAAGGTGGGGCCGTACTTCTCGTCGATGGCCAACATGGCGCGCCGTCTCGTCGAGGCCGGCGCCGATGGCCTCGTGCTGTTCAACCGTTTCTACCAGCCGGACATCGACCTGGAGCGCCTCGAGGTGGTGCCCAACGTGGTCCTGTCCTCGTCGGTCGAGTTGCGCCTTCCCCTGCGGTGGATCGCCATCCTCAAAGGGAGGGTCGACGCGTCGCTGGCGGCGACCACCGGGGTCCACGATCAATTCGACGTGGCCAAGCTCCTCCTCGCCGGTGCCGACGTCACCATGATGGCCTCGGCCCTCCTCCGCCATGGCTCGGGCCGACTGCGGGAGATCTACGACGGGTTGATCGAGTGGCTCGACCTCCACGAGTACGAGTCGGTGGAGCAGATGAAGGGCTCGATGAGTCAGGCCGGCGTCCCCGATCCCGAGTCATTCGAGCGGGCCAACTACATGGAGACGCTGGCCTCGTACGTGATCAGGTGAGGTGCGGAACCGCCCAGTTCAACGATCGACCGCTCCGGGGGTCCCATCGACCTGTGGCGCGTTCAGAACTGCTGCTTCCGAGTCATGTCTGAGCAGGACCGGGCGTGAAGTCGCGGAGGAACTCCAAGCCCTTCTGCTCGTCGATGAAGATCCGGAAGGGAATGAGCAACCTGTCGATGGCCGCAGGAAACGGCCCGACTCGTTGGTCTCGATCGGCGCGCACGATCATCGCAACCGCGCTGACGAGGCGAGCGATCCTCGGGATCAGGTAACCCCACGCGTCGGGTGTGGCGCCTTGCCATGCGCGGACATCCCACAGGGCCGGGCGTGGCACCCCTTCGCCGAGACGCCCGATCACATCGAGTGCCTCGGCAAAGCTCGCCTCGGTTCCCTGGTTTGCCTTCGTGCGGATGATCAGGATGCCGCTGGCCAGGGAGAGGTACCCATTGGCGGTTTCGACCACGGAGCTGTCGTCTTCGGTTGGCGTCGCCCGGTCCCCCGACGTCGTGTCCACGCAGGAACGGTAGCCATTGGGGGATGGCCGGCACGGATTCGTACCTGGTCGGAGGGCTCCCGGGCCGTGGTCACCATCTGCGGGTGTGATCCCATCGGTACCCGCACCATGGCCGCCGCCATGGCGGGTCCGGTGGTGCCATAAGGTGTGCCGAACAGTCGGCAACAGAACGGACGCCATGTGTTTCTCGCCTGAAGCCGACCTGATCGGCGGCCTCGTGGTCGGCGGCGTCGGTGTGGACGCTCTGCGGCACGTTCGCCACCGACGGGAGGTCGCAATCGCCGCCCTTCCGGTGCTCTTCGGGGTCCACCAGATGATCGAGGCTCTGGTGTGGTGGGGGCTCGACGACGTGGTGCCGGCATCGCTCGGGAACGCCGCGGCGTGGGTCTACCTCGTCATCGCCTTCGCCCTGCCGGTGGTGGTTCCGCTGGCGATCCTCTCCCTCGAGCCCGACACCGCCAAGCGCCGTCAGATCATCCCGTTCATCGCGTTGGGGGCCGCAGTCACCATCGTCTTGTTCGTGGACCTCTTCTCGGGTCCGGTGACCGCCCACATCGTGGCCCGCACCATCGAATACGACGTTCATCTGTCCTACGGGGGGCAAATCACCGCGCTCTATGTGATCGCCACGTGCGTCCCACTGCTGTTGTCCCGCAACCTGCGGATACGAGTGTTCGGGATCCTCAATCTGGTGGCCGTGATCGTCCTCGCCTGGCTGATGGCGACGCGGGTGATCTCGCTCTGGTGCGCCTGGGCGGCCGTGACCAGCATCGTGATCGTCATCCATCTGAGGACCGACAAGCGGACGGGTCGACCGGTGGCGATCACAGTCCAGCCCTGAGCTCGAACCCCGTCTACCCCTTGAACAGACGGACCAACGCGATGCACCCTGCGGCGGTGAGGCCGGAGACCGGGATGGTGAGTCCCCACACCCAGACCACCCGCCGGGCCACCCCCCAGCGCACCGCCGAGAGGCGGCGGGTGGCGCCGACGCCCACGATCGCACCGGTGATGGTGTGGGTGGTGCTGACCGGGATGCCGAGGAAGGTGTTGAGGGCGAGGGTCGTGGCGCCTGCCGTCTCGGCGGCGAAGCCTCCCACCGGTCTGAGTCTGGTGATGCGCGACCCGAGCGTATGCACGATGCGCCACCCGCCGGTCATGGTCCCCAGGGCGATTGCGGCGTGAGCAGAGAGCACCACCCAGAGCGGGATGTCGGGGAGCGAACCGCTCGGGCCTGACGTGAGGAAGCCGCCGGCCACGAGGACCGCGGTAATGATGCCCATGGTCTTCTGCGCGTCGTTGCCGCCGTGGCCCAGGCTGTAGGCCGCCGCCGACACCAGCTGGCCCCTGCGAAAGATGTGGTCCACCCGCTCGGGGGCGGAGCGACGGAACATCCACAGGAGGACCACCATGTTCAAGAATCCGAGGACCATGCCGAAGAGCGGCGAGAGCACGATGAAGCTCAGGGTCAGTATCCATCCTCTGGCCTGGAGCAGGCCTGCCATCGGGCCTCCGGTGAGCAACTGCGCGGCGATCGCCGCCCCGGCATATCCCCCGACGAGGGCGTGGGACGAGCTCGAGGGCAACCCGACGTACCAGGTGATCACGTCCCAGGCGATCGCTCCGATCAGCGCACTGAGCAACACCCATAGCCGCCAGTCGTCGGTGACGCGGCCGATGTCGACGAGGCCGCCGCCGACGGTCTTGGCCACCCGGGTACCGAAAACCAGGAACGCCAGGAAGTTGAAGGTCGCGGCCCACACCACGGCAGCCCCCGGGCGCAATACCCGGGTCGACACCACCGTGGCGATCGAGTTGGCGGAGTCGTGCCAACCATTGGCGAAGTCGAACGTGAGCGCAGCAAAGACGATGAGGAGGGCAAAGGCTTCGGTGCCGTTCACGTGGTGTGTCGCGTCTCAGGTGTGCTTGACGACGATGCCTTCGAGGCTTTGTGCGAGGTGTTTGGAACGGTCGATGGCGTCTTCCAGCTGCTCGTAGATCGAGGCCCACTTGATGACTTCGATCGCGTTGGACTCCTCGGTGAACAAGCGGTGGAGCGCCTCGGCATAGAGGACGTCGGCACGCTTCTCGAGTACCCGCACTTTCTGGGCATGCTCGGTGACCTGGTTGCGCGCCTCCAGTTGTCCGAACGCGTCCGCGATCTCGACGAGTGCCGCGGCGAGCAGGCCGGCGATCTCGGGCACGTCGGGGCGAACCGACACGACGTTGACGATCTCGAGCCGACGTGCGAGCCCGTTCACCGTGTCGATGATGTCGTCTGAATGCGTGGTGAGTAGGTAGATGTCCTCGCGGTCGATGGGGGTGATGAAGCTCGTGTTGAGTTTGTCGACGATGTCGGCGACGAGGCGATCGCATTCCTTCTCGATGGCCTTGATCTGTTCGGCGTATCCGGTGCGGTCTTCGTAGTCGTCGAGTAGGTGGACGAACAAGTTGGCGCCGGCACTCACCTTCCCGATGAGATCGCTGAGGAAGGCGAAGTACTTCTCCTCACGCGGGATGAAACGCACCAGATCCTCCGCCGTCTCTCGGGCTTGGAGGGTGCGCCTATCCGCGCACCCTCTCACGGCGGTGACACTACCGCGCCGGACCGTCCCCTCATCCAGGCGATCGACTCGTCGGCCTGAGCCGTCCCGGACCTACAGCACCAGGGCCCACACGCCGACGCCGTGGAACTCGAAGCCCGACCTGGTGAGCTGATCGGTCAACCAGTCGACATCGGGGACCATCACCTTCATCAGGGCCACACCCGCTTCGACGGCCCGGTCCATCAGGGCGAGGACCATTGCGTGGGCGTCGTCGGGCGTCGTCTCCAGCCAGTGCACCTGGTAGACGTCGTCCTCATCGACTTCGGTCATCGCCCAACCAGGTCGGCCCTCCACCAGGTTGTGGTTACGGGCCGCGAGCAAGAGGTGATCGATGGTCATCGTGCGCCACACCCATCCGATCGGCAGGAGACCGCCGGCAGCCAGGGCCAACTCCCCGGTGGACCAGGAGAGGAACGCTGCCTCTGCCTCGGCCGCAGGGGCGTCGTCGAGGCGCTCCATGGGGGGTACCCGGATCCCCCCGTCTCCTTCGGGCACCGGTTCACCGATCGCCCGTTCGCCGCGCCGCCACTGAGACACTTGACGGAACCCCATCGTCGAAACCTGGGCCTGACTGGCGGCATTGCGGTCATCGATGGCGAGCCGGACGATCCGGGCGCCCCGGTCCCGTGACCATTCGCACATGAATCGGGAGGCCGCGGTCCCGATGCCCTCGCGCCGGTGATCCGGGTGGACTCGCATCCCCTGAGCCCATGCTTCGGTGGGTCCGACCATGGCGACTCGCCCCATCGCCACCGGCGATCCATCGAGTTCGGCCACGACCACCGTCCCGGCCGGATCGGCGAGCCACTCCTCGAACACCTCCGCCACGTAGTCGCCCCAGTCGAAGGTGGCGCGTGTCCACTCGGCGATCGAGAGGAGATCACCGGGTCTGCCGATGCGGACGGTGAGGGGCATGCTGCATGAGGGTATCGGTGTGGCGGAGCGGGAGAGGCGCCTGTTTCCTCACCCGGAGGGGGAGGTGGCGCCTCGCGGAGCGAGGCGACGGAGGGGGTAACCCGGGAGCATGGTGTCGGCCTAGACGCGAGGAGCGCAATCGGGCTGCCCCCCTCCCGGCTTCGCCGGACTCCCCCCTCCGGGGGGAGAGGCGCCTGTTTCCTCACCCGGAGGGGGAGGTGGCGCCTCGCGAAGCGAGGCGACGGAGGGGGTAACCCGGGAGCGTGGGTGCGGGGCTCTTGACCGGCTCGACGCGTGGGCGCATGGTTGCAGGATCGGACGTCCCTCGCACACGCGACGTGCCGCGGCCCGAGCCGCCGGGTTCCGCAGGTCGATGACCATCTCCGAGGCGAGGGTGTGGGAGGCGATCCGGGGGAAGGCCACCGGCGCTCGCTTCCGACGACAGACTCCGATCGGGCCGTTCATCGCGGACTTCGCGTGCCTGTCGCCGCGCCTGGTCGTCGAGATCGACGGCCTGAGTCACGAACGGGCCGATGAGACGGTGCGGACCGAATACCTGCAGGGTCGGGGGTTCACTGTTCTGCGGTTCGACAACGAGATGGTGGCGAAGCACCTCGACGATGTATTCGAGACGATCAGGGCTGTCGTCGAGGATCTGCGCGAGTGAGGTGCCGGGCTGCCCCCCTCCCGGCTTCGCCGGACTCCCCCCTCCGGGGGGAGAGACGGGCCCCCTCTAACCACGAACCACGAACTGACCGATCAGTACGCCGCGAGCAGCCTGGCGTGGTGCATGATCCCCTCCACCGACGGGTAGACCTGGTCTTCGAGGGACGACGAGTAGGGGAAGGCGGGTACCTCAGGCGCGGCGTACCGGCGGACCGGGGCGTCGAGCCATTCGAAGGTCTTCTCGGCGATCTGTGCCGACACCTCGGCACCGTATCCACCGAACTCGTTGTCCTCGTAGACGATGAGCACCTTCGACGTCCGTTGCACCGCCGCTTCCACCGACACCCAGTCGAGCGGGCGGAGGGTGCGCAGGTCGAGCACCTCGGCGCCGATCCCCTCCTCGGCGAGACGGTCCGACGCTTCGATGGCGAAGTGCGACATCGCCCCGTAGGCGATGATCGTCAGGTCGCTTCCGGTGCGGCGCAGCGCCGCAGTGCCGATCGGAACGCGGTGTGGGCCAGCGGGCACCGATCCCTTGACGAGTCGGTACAGCTTCTTCGGTTCGAGGACCAATACCGGGTCGGGGTCCTCGACCGCCGACCACAGCAGGCCCTTGGCGTCGGCAGGGGTGGATGGGACCACCACCTTGAGTCCGGGGACGTGGGCGTAGAAGGCCTCGACCGATTGGCTGTGATAGAGCGCCCCGTGCACCCCGCCGCCGTACGGGGTGCGGATGACGATGGGGCAGGTCCAGCCGCCACCGGAGCGGTAGTGCAGGCGGGCCGCCTCGGACACGATCTGGTTGAACGCCGGGTGGATGTAGTCGGCGAACTGGATCTCAGCGATCGGCCACGCTCCGGCGGCCCCCATCCCGATCGCGGCGCCCACGATCGACGACTCGGCGATCGGGGTGTTGAAGCAGCGGTCGGCGCCGAAGGCGTCGGTGAGGCCCACGGCGTGTTTGAAGACGCCGCCTTTGGGGTCGGCGACGTCCTGGCCGAACATCAGCGTCTGGGGAAACGCCGCCATGATCTCGTGGAGCGCCTTGTTGATAGCCGTGACCATGTTCATCTCTTCGCCGGGCACCGCGGCGGCGACCGCTTCGACGGGGACCACGTTCTCGATCGGCCGGGCATACACGTAGGCCATCGGGTCGGTCGGGTCCGGGGCAGCCTCGGCGACCTTCACCGCGGCGCTCACCGTCTCCACCGCCTCGGTGTCGATGGCAACCTCTTCGTCCTGGTCGAGGAGGCGGCTCTCGATGAGGTATTGGCGGAGGTTGGCGATCGGGTCGCGCTTGCGCCACATCTCGATCTCCGCCACCGGGCGGTACTTGTCGTCGTCTTCAGAGGTGTGGGCATAGTGGCGGTAGGTCCTGCACTCGACGAAGGAGGGACCACCGCCGGCGCGGGCCCGGGCGACCGCTTCGGACGATGCTCGGTACACCTCGAGGAGGTCGTTGCCGTCCACGGCCTCCGAGTGCATGCCGTACCCGCGAGCGCGTTCGGTCAGGTCGCCGGCGACTTCATGGATGAGCGGTACCGAGATCGCGTACTCGTTGTTCTCGATGACGAACACCACCGGCAGGTCGCGGGTGCCCGCGAGGTTGAGCGCCTCGTGGAAGTCGCCCTCTGCAGTCGACCCCTCCCCGCCCCACACCATGACGACGCCGGGGTCGCCGCGCCGCTTCAACTCGTACGCGATGCCCGCGGCGTGAGGGAACTGGGTGGCGATCGGAGAGGAATGGCTGAAGATGCGCAGCGCGGGGTGCGACCAGTGGTTGGGCATCTGGCGCCCGCCGCTGTTCGGATCGCTCTCCTTGGAGAACACACCGAGGAACAGGTCCACCAGCGAGAGTCCCATCCCGAGGGCGACCCCGACGTCGCGGTAGTAGGGGAGGGCCCAGTCGTAGCGCTTGTCGAGCGCGGCGGCGCTGCCCACCTGGGTCGCCTCATGACCCGAGGACGACACCACGAACGGTGCCCTTCCCTGGCGGTTGAGCGCCCACATGCGGTCGTCGACGCGGCGGGCGAGCACCATCGTCCGATACATCTCGAGGAGCACGTCGTCGCTGATCCCGAGATCGAGATGGTTTTGGATCGGGTCGATACCGATCGCCACGGAGGCCTCCCCTCTCAGTTCCTGTCGTCGCCGCTGCGGCGGAACAGCCTGAGGTTGCCGATGTCTCTGATGCGTTCCTCGGCGAGGTCCACGGCCGCCACGTTGGGGGTGACCCCCCGCTCCCGCGCCGCCTCGAGTACCCGCATCGTGTTGTCGTACACCTTGTCGACGTGTGCCGCAGCCTTCTCCGCCGTGTAGCCGCGCAGCTCTTCGGAGACGTTGATGAGCCCGCCGCCGTTCACGACGAAGTCAGGAGCGTAGAGGATGTCCCGCTCGGCGATCCGTTCGGCGTCCTCGGGTGTGGAGAGCTGGTTGTTGGCCGAGCCGACGATCGCCTCGCAGCGAAGGCGGGGGATGGTGGTCTCGTCGAACGTCCCGCCCATGGAGCAGGGGGCGAACACGTCGCACTCGACGTCGACGATGTCCTCGGCGGACACCACGTCGACTTTGAATGCCTGGGTGGCTCGTTCGATGGCAGGGGGGTAGACGTCGGCGACGGTGACCGTGGCCCCGGCCTCGATGAACCGGCGGACCAGATCGGAGCCGACCTTGCCGACGCCGAGCACGGCGACCGTGCGGCCGGACATGTCTTCGGACCCGTGCATGAACCGCAAGACGGCCCGGGTGGCGGCGATGAGGCCGCGGGCGGTGGCCGGAGACGGGTCGCCGGAGCCACCTTCCTCGACCGGCACGCCTACGACCCAACGGGTTTCCCGCCGGATCATCTCCATGTCGTTGGCGTCGGTGCCGACGTCCTCGGCGGTGATGTAGCGGCCCCGGAGCGAGTCGACGACGCGCCCGTAGGCGCGCCACAGGCGCTCGGACTTCATCTTGCGCGAGTCGCCGATGATGACGGCCTTGCCGCCACCCAGGTCGAGGCCCGCCGCCGCCGCCTTGAGGGCCATCGCCTTGGCGAGGCGAAGGACGTCTTCGAGGGCCTCGTCGTCGGATCCGTACGGGAAAAAGCGAGTCCCGCCGAGGGCGGGACCGAGTGCCGTGGAGTGGATGGCAATGATGGACTTGAGGCCCGAGGCGGGGTCGGATCCGAATACGACCTCCTCGTGGCCGCGATCACCAATCGCGTCGAATACCCCCAACTGCGGCTCCTTTCGAGGATGAAGGCGAGTCTAGCCCCGGGCCTGAGAGGCGGTCCGGGGAACATGCCACCACAGATCGGTACCATCGGCACAT
>Ga0209341_10005432_pt1 | contig 11541 bp, 14 predicted proteins | sample RifCSP13_2_FD_184020 | JGI IMG/M metagenome (GOLD analysis project Ga0209341, IMG submission 184020) | Soil microbial communities from Rifle, Colorado - Rifle CSP2_sed 13_2 (SPAdes) (version 2) | ecosystem: Environmental > Terrestrial > Deep subsurface > Rock core/Sediment | place: Rifle...
GCAAGATCAAGCCCAACGACGTCATCGTCATCCGCTACGAGGGTCCCAGGGGCGGTCCCGGCATGCGCGAGATGCTCCAGGTGACGGGGGCGCTCCAGGGCGCGGGGCTCGGGGACACGGTGGCGCTCATGACGGACGGCCGCTTCTCGGGCGCCACCCACGGCTTCATGATCGCCCACATCGTGCCGGAGGCTTTCGACCGTGGCCCGATCGCCGCTCTCAAGGCTGGCGACATCATCAACATCGACGTGAAGAAGCGGCGTCTCGACGTCGAGATCACGGCATCCGAGATGAAGACGCGCCTGGCCAAGTGGAAGGCGCCCAAGCCGCGCTACACCAGCGGCGTCTTCCACAAGTACGCCAAGACCGTGTCCAACGCCTCCGAGGGCGCGACCACCGGCTGAGGGTGGCCGAAGGATGGCGGCGGCGGCCGCTCGCTAGCCCGTGGCTACAGTCGGGGATGGGGGGCGCCCCCGCGTCGGCCCCGGCGGTCGCCATGGAACGGCGCTCAGCGTAGGGCGCCGAGGCCACAATGCCGAACCTCTTCGAGGAGTTCCGTGCGGTGGTGGGTGCCCTGACCCGCGCGGATGTCCCGTATGCGGTCTGCGGGGGGCATCGCGATGTCCATCCACGGACTCAAGCGGCTGCGCGGTTCGCCACAGGACATCGCCGACATCACCCTCCTGGAGGGGCAGGCTTGACCCGCGCCGAGAGGGCCGTCCTCGCGACCTCACAGGCGCGCGACCTGTGTCTCTCGCTTCAGCGGGCGTTCACCGGACCGCAGGCCCTCGAGCGGCTCCGCGCGGGCGAGGCGGCGGTGCTGGCCCCGGATGCGCTCCGCGTGGCGCTCGGGCTGGCGTGGGCTGCGCGCGACTTCACCGTGGTGCGCGCCGGGCTTGCGAGCCTCTCGGAGGATCGTGTCGCGGCCGACCCTGTCCTGTCAGCGTTTCGCGAGGCGAGGCGACGCGACAACGATGTCCGCGATGAGGGTCGAAGAGGGAGCGCAAATGACATAAAGCCCATTCCCAGTCATCGCCTTGGCACAGTTTCCTGCGCGCTCACGCTCTCCGCAAAAGGGACGTCGAACAACGCGCCGGTCGCGGGGGCGAGCCTGAAGTGGACCGTGAATCGGCCGAACAGGACTCAGGCGAGCGGTACCGGGACGACCGGTGCCGGCGGCGGCGCCTTCTACAAGTACCGGATCAAGAGCAGTGACCCCGCGGAACCTACTAGGCGACGGCGGACGCGGACATGGGCGGAGCCGCCACGGGCGCGGGCTCGAGCTTCGCCGTCCAGTAGCGGGGCGGAGGAGGACCCAGGAGAAACGAAAGGCCGGCGGGAAGTCCGCCGCGGCCTCCGCGTGAAAAGACGTCGGCAACCAACCTCAGGCGGTGCGCCGTCTGTGCGCGAAAGCCAGCACCGTCAGCGCCAGTCCGACCAGGACGAGGCTGCTCGGTCCAGGAACTCGCTGCCCTCGGGTGTCGTAGAACGACAGATGCGAGAGTTCCTTCTCACCCGGGGTGAACCATATGTTGGAGAATTGCACGCTGGCCGAGTCCGGATCCGGGGTCCCCTCCCAAAAGAGGTTGAACCCGTTACCGGCCTTGGCCACCCAGTACCGAATGAGCGGATCCTCGGGATCATTGGGCGTATAGACCCATGTGCCGCTGGCGAAATCAGGGTCGTCCGGGAAGAAGGCGAACTCGCTTCCGTCGATGGTGGGGAAGAGGCTGTTGACTTCGACGTCTACCAGGGATTCGAACTTGATGATGATCGGGGAGTCGTTGAACGCGCAGTTGTCGAAGCCCTGGCCGAACACCCCGGAGCAATCGCTGGCGCCGTCGAAGAAGATGACCTGCACGGCAGCGCTGGCTGGCGTCGCCCAAGTCAGCAGGCCAGCAAGAACCGTTGCCGCTAGGGTGAGGCTGTTGTTCGTCTTCATCTGTAACCCCCTGAGCAAGCCGAATTTCCTTCGGCAGAGTTGGCGACTCACCGCTGTGGTGTACTAGTCAGCAAGGGGCGTGCCGAACGGGGCCAGCGCGTCTAAGTACCAGTTTTTCTGACTATGAATGACCACCCCCTGCTGGTCGCTCGCGAGCCCAGCGAGGCTGAAGGTAAAGAAAGCCGACACCCTCTGAAACCCGGGTTTCCAGGGACACTACCCACGCCCGCCCGGGTTCGTCTCGACGAGACCGGCGTTGACGCCTTCGACCCGATCTGTGACCCTATCCCAACTGACTCAGAGGCGGCTCGAGCTTGGCCTGCCTGTCCCAAAGCGGTGCGCTGCGCGGGATCCTTCAACAGCCTGACGAGGGCCGCCCCGATATCGGCGGAGTTGAGAGGATCCACGAGGAGGCCGTCCACCTCGTGCCGGATCACGTGGAGCGTCGAGCGTAGATGACATAAAGCCTGTTGAACGAAACCGCTTCGCGGTGGAGGAACAGCGAGGAGGTGGGCAGCGTCGCCGGCTGATGGTATCGACGGTGTGCGTGGGGCCCGAGTGGCCCAGGGGCGGCACGCAGCGTCCTTGACGTCCCAGACCGAGAGGGCTACGCTGCGGGTGCTTAGCTCTGACGCAGGACGCGGGTTGGCGATCAATCCACATAAAGACAAGTGGCATGCCAACCCGCCAGCCGGCTTCGTTCAACGCGCCTTTTTCACGCATCGCGGGATCGTGTGCTCCCTGTCTCCAGCTCGGCGGCGCGACGCGCGAAAAAGCCCTCTTCATTCTCAGTGCAGGCCGGCGTGGGCCTTGGCTTGGCAGCTTGGCACAGCGTGGGAGAGGTCAAACCGGATCGGCCAACCGGAGGAGGGAGCCGTACATCGGGGCGCGAGGCTGGGCCCGGGCAGACGGCTGCCGTTTGCCGTGGGGCCCGCGACGCCCCTACAGGGCCGCGAAGGGGAGGGCAGGCTGCTCGGCTCGCGGCGCAGCCATGGAGGGCGCGATCACGGGCTGAGAGCAACCGATCGCGCGAACGGAGACGCCCCAACCCTAGCCTGTCGGTGGAAATTTCAGCTATGGGCAATTGAAGCGCCGGTGGTGACGGTACCTAGGCGAACGCCTCTTAGTCGGAATAGAAGTGCGGGCGCAATTCCTCTTCGGATACGAACCGCCATGCTTGACGAAGGACGGCTCGGCACGTTCCGGTATCCAGCTCGGGATGAGTGGGAACGGTGAGTGTCTGGATCACGCCGCCGGTCAGGATCCGGCGCAGCTTGACGGGGCTGCCCCGCTGGGAGTGGACCGTGAAGCCGAACCGACCGAGGATGGCGATGATCTCCGCGCCGGACAGGCGGCGGAGCTTAGGCATGCGCCGGCAGGAGCTCCATCGTAACGACTACGGTGGGATTGGAGGCGAGCCCTAGGGCAGCCAGGTCTTCATCGGCTAGATGAAGAGCCACGGCCTCCTGGAGATTCCGCGTGACCTCGTCCAGCGTCTTGCCCTGGCCCAAGTGTGACCGACGTACGCCGAGCTTCACGCCGCGCGCGCCTTCAGCTTCCTCGAAGCCGCCGGCCTGCCCGAGGGCGCCGCGGCGCCCGACGACATGGCCCAGCACCTCGCGCGGTCAGCTGCATCGGCCCTACCCAGCTGGCACGACCGTGGAAGTCGCGGCCCGCGCCGCGTGGACGTCGAGGAAGGGGCACGACGACGGTCAGCCAGAGCCACTCCCGCGAGCCCATCGGCTCTCCATGCCTATCGATGATCGCCCTGGCTCTGTTGGATCCGTTCAAAGAGCGCCGACAGTGCCGGCCGATCCGCCGGGCCCTTCCCAACGTGATGCAGGGCCACCATCCCCATTGGATCCACGAGAATGTCGCCGCCCAGCTGGTGGATATCACCGGTGGGGCGTCTTGGCCGGTGACCTCGGCCGATCAATCGGATGTATGCCCACAAGGTCGCGGGCCCCCAGATCGCCCACCACCGACCATGCTCCATCCCATAGGCGCCATAGAGAACACGTTGCCGGTCAATCAGCAGGGGCCACCGTAGACCCGTCTCGCGCACGTACGCTTCGGCACGCTCCCGAGCTTCGAACGTGACGACCAGGATCCGCAGGTTCAGCCCTTCGACCTCGTTCTCATGCCGCCGCAACTGCGACAGATGCTCGCGGCAGGGCAGTCACAAGAGGTGCCGGTGGAACATTATCAGCAGCCAGTGGCCCCGGTACCGCTCGAGACGGTGAACGGTACCGGCGGTGTCCTCCAGCGCAAACGGGACGGCGGGCGACCCGACCTTGCTCTTCATCTCACCTCAAGCTCTGCGCACCTTGACCGAGTAGTGTCCCATTCCTCTCTCACGGTTGTAGTGCCGCACCTGCACGAAGTAGTCGCCGGCGATCAGGTCCGCCGCGATTCGGGCGTTGGTGTCGACGCCGGAATCGTCGTCCTCCGCGATCAGCGCCGTGTGGCTGCTCGGGCCGAACAGCTTCATGACCACGTCGGTGGGGCCGCGCGTGTCAATGACGTGGCGGCCGTCCGTCGCAGCCGTGAACCGGTAGAGATCCTCCTCGCCGACCTGGCCGATCGAGGCCTGCGTCCGGCGTTGGGCGTTGACCTTGAGTTCCTTCGCGCCCGCCGGCGTGACGCCGGTCTTGGGATACATCTTGGCTGCCGCGACGAACTCCTTGTCGATGCGCGAGAGGATCTCGTTGGCCTTGGTGCCGATGCCGTTCAGGGTCCACGAGGCCGGAAAAAAGTACAGCATGATGGAATCCGGGTCGAACCCGGTGCCGTTGATCTGGTTCGCGGAGTACTTGCGCAGCACGTTGTGGCGCGCCGTCGCCTCGTCCCAGAAGTTCGGCGACTTGGCCAATTCGGTGATGACGACCTGCTCGTTCCACTGAATGCCTCCGGCGGGGTTCTGGTGCTCGTGGGCGAGCCCGATGGCGTGCCCGAATTCGTGCGCCGCCGTGCCGCCGTCGAGAAAGCCGAGGTTCATCGTGGGCTCGTTTGTCGGGATTCCGCGGCAGTCGGTACCAACGTAGGACCAAGCGCCGTCGCCTGGATCGAACGTGATGCGGATCTCCGCGTCGGGCGCGTCGTTGAAATTGAGCTTGAGGTTCGCGACTTGCGCCCACCAACCTGCCTGCTCGCGCGCTACGGCCTTCTCGGGGGGGGTTCCAGCCATGAACCGCACGCGAAGGGTAGAGCCATTCATCCACGTCTTGCCGATCGGCGATATGGCACGCACGGGGCCGCCGCGCCGACGCGTGGTGGGTTGGAAGCGCATCAGCTCGCGAGGAAGGACGCGGTCAAAGCAAACCTTGGGTCGCTCGGCCATGTGACTCTCCTTGTGTGCCGGGTTAAACCGGCGGGGTGTTGCGAATGAAAAAGTCGGACGGTGAAGGACCAGCGACCCACACCGGCCCCGAGTCATGCGTCGGCGTCCGCGAGGGCGAGGGCGAAACGTTGACAGGGGGACGTGCAGACCGGGTATTCAGCCGCGAATGCCCCTTGCTCCGGAGCGCCGACGCTGTAGGGAGCAGCGGAAGGCGATATCCGACGCGTCGCCAGCGCGAGAGGTGGCGGAGGCCCGCGCGGTCAGAGACCCCGGGCATGCCCGGACACGCCTCGCGCGAGAACCGCGAGAGCCCTTGGTCGTCGAGCGTAGATGACAAAAAGCCTATTCTCAGTCATCGCCTTGGCAGCCCACGAGGGTCGGGCTACCTCGCGCCAGCGCGCGCGGCGGTCTTCTGGTAGCCGTTCTCGGGGCCGCCGAAGCCGAGGAAGCTCGCGACCGTGTCGGTGCTGCCGAGGCGGGGCGCTCCATGAGGGTATGCCGGTAAGGATCGGGCGAAAGCGTCGCCGCGTCAAGCGGCTTCCGCGCGGGCCCGGTCCGCGCGGGGAAAGAGCGGGTGAGAACGGCCATCGCTTGCGGTATGCTTGCGCGGCGGATTCGCACCACGGGCCGCGGACGAGGTGTGAACCCCGGCGGCGAGAACACGGAGGCGCGATGACCCGATGATCGAACGACGCCCATTCGGACGCACCAACCACTCGAGCACAGTGACGCTGTTCGGGGCCGCAGCCCTGGCGCGGGCCAGCCAGGCGGACGCGGACCGCGCGCTGGAGCTGCTGCTGCGACACCGGGTGAACCATATCGACACCGCCGCGCGGTACGGGGATTCCGAGCTGCGCATCGCCCCGTGGATGGCGCGGCACCGGAAGGACTTCTTCCTCGCCACGAAGACCGGGTCGCGCACCGCCCCGGAGGCCCGCGAGGACATCCACCGCTCGCTCGAGCGCCTGCGCGTCGACCACGTGGATCTGATCCAGCTCCACTCGCTCGGACACCCGGACGACTGGGAGCGGGCGATGGGGCCGGGCGGCTCGCTGGAAGCGGCGATCGAGGCACGCGAGCAGGGGCTGGCCCGCTTCATCGGCGTGACCGGGCATGGCTGGACCATCGCCGCCATGCACCGGCGAAGCCTCGCGCGCTTCGACTTCGACAGCGTACTCCTGCCATACAACTTCTTCATGGCCCAGGACGAGCGCTACCGGCGGAGCTTCGAGGAGGTGCTGAGCATCTGCCGGGAGCGCAATGTGGCCGTGCAGCTCATCAAGTCGATCGCGCGCGGGCCGTGGGCGACCAGCGACCGGACGCACACCACCTGGTATCAGCCGCTCGAGGAGCAGGCGGACATCGACCGTGCCGTTCACTGGATCCTTGGCATGCCGGGCGTCTTCCTCAACACGGCGGGAGACCTCAACCTGCTGCCCCTGGTCCTGGACGCCGCGAGCCGTTTCGAGCGCCGGCCCGCGGACGAGGCCATGGTGGCGATGCTGGCCGCCACGCGTATGACGTCGCTGTTCGGCCTGGCAACCTGAAGGCCCGCCGCGCTCCGAGGCCATGATGGCATCTCTCAGTCGGCAGCTCGCGCGGTGGGGCGTTGGAGCGTAGCCAGCACAAACGGTGTCTGGCGCAGCTCATACGGCCGCTACAGGGTGGAGCTGCACTTCCTCGAGTCGAACGCGGTCGGCCGCCACACGCCCGCGGACGATGACGTCGAGGAGGCGATACGCGAGGTCAAGGCGGCCGCGGCCGGCATCCGCGCGCGCCGCTTCGAGGCCACGCCGTCCTACAGTGCCTGCCGCTACTGCGCGTACAGCCAGATCTGCCCGTTCACCGCGACGCGCGAGTAGCGTCCGGCCCGGTCGCCGTCAGGCGGCGAGCGTCAGCCCGGCCGGCTCGAACCGCCGGAAGTCGGCCGGGTTGGTGGTCGCAAGCGCGGCGCCCGTGCGGATGGCGGAGGCGGCGATCATGCAGTCGGTCAGCGAGCCCCGTCGCCGGCCCCCCTGGTTGAACAGCTGTGCGGTCAGCGCCGCATCGGCGCTGTTGAACGCGACGGGTTCCCGGAGGATCCGGCTGGCCAGCTCGATGTCCTCGGCCCCGACTGGGCCGCACAGGAACTCCGTCCAACTGATCGCGCTCATCCCGAGGGGCTCCGCGCCCTTCAACCACGCGCGGAGCCTCCTATCCTCCTGCGAGTTGCGGGCGAGGGCGCGGATGAGGAAGCCCGTGTCGAGATGAATCATCGGCCGCGCGCCTCGCGGCGCGTCGCCGATGCCCTGCGCTCCCGCCACGTCCTCGCCGTCCAGGCTTTCGCCTTCACGGGGGTGAGCTGCAGCGACCGCTGGAGCCGGTCGAGCGCCCGGAGAGCGTCGTCCGCGGCTGGCGGCTTCTGCGCTTCGGCGCCGCGGATCGCGCGGCGCAGCGCCTCGGACTTCGACACTCCCCAGCGATGCGCGATCCGATCGAGCACTCGCACGGTCTCGACGTCGAGCGCGTACGTCGAGCGGACTGTTGTTATGGCCATACCACGATTCTACGGTCACACATAGATCCGTGCAAGCTGCCATACTGCCGGCGCGTGGCGCTCGGTGAAGCCGACACCGAATGGGGCTCGGAGACCGTGCTGCGGGAGAGGTGACCAATGGCGGACGAGAAAGACGGGGGCAAGCTGCGAAGGACCTATGAGAGGGCTCGCGAATCGGTCACTGAGGGAGTCGACAAGATCACCGGCCGAGAATTCCGCCGCCAGTTCGAAGAGTTCACGGACGCGGTGACTACCAGCGTGCTCGGCATTTACCGCGACGGCGCGGTAGCCAAGGACCGAATCGAACAGGCTGAGAAGAGGGTGGCGGAGATCGAGGGTGTCGTACGCTTTCTCAGCGAGGCGAATGAGCGGCTGCGCGGTGACATTTCGGCGGTGCTGGCGGCACGAGGCCGCAACGGCACCAAAGTGGCCAGGCTCGCGATCTTGGCGCTCCTGGCCGCGACGGTCGCCCTTGTCCTTGGCTTGAGCGGTCTGCTGCGGATCGTCCCGTGAGCATCGACCAGTTGCGGATCCTCGCACGGCACTATCCCCCAGCCGGGCGGGACGAGCTGCTCCGACTGGCCCGGGACCATGAGAGGCGCCGAGAACAGGAGATCCTCGACGTCGCGGCCATCGCCGCTGACGTGTCGTCGGACTCGATCATCAATCTGGGCATGGAGCCGCCGGCGAACCCCGCCTTGATCGAAGCGTTCCGGCTTCAGTACCCGAACGTTCCACCGGAGTCGCTTCTGAATGCGAGCGCTGAACGATTGGAAGGGCTAGCGCGAGGCGTCAAGGGAAAGTACTTCGAGGTGCTTGCCCGAGATCGACTCAACGCGGGCGACTGGCTCGGCGAGTTGGGGCTTGCGCCGGGTCAAGAGGCAGTACTGGCCAGCGACCCGACGCAGGCGGGCTGGGACCTCCTCATCCGGAACGCTGACGGATCAGCGGCCGAGCGGCTGCAGCTGAAGGCCACAGAGTCGATGGCCTACATAAAGAGCGCGTTGGAGAAGTATCCCGATATTCGGATCGCGACGACATCGGAGATCGACGGCGCCGCCGACGAGATTCTGCGGACCGACATCGCCGACGAGGCGTTGGAGGAAGAGGCGAAAGAGCAGCTCGCCGAACTTGCGGAAGGTCCCCTCGGTGATCTGGCAAGTCAAGTCATGGAGTTCGCCGTGGATGCCCTGCCGATCGTGCCCGCGCTGGTTGTTCTTGTTACTGAGGGTAGCGCAGTGCTCACGGGGAGAGCCGCGATGCGGGAGGCGTTGCAGCGAGGGGCTGAGCGGCTGGGAACTGCCGCGATCTTCAGCAGCCTGGGTGCGGCGATGAACGCGCTCGACTGCGGTGTGGTGACCGTGCCAACGACCGTGACTCTGCGAATCGCTTGGAGTCGGCTGAAGAACCGCCTGGTGATGGCGGCCTTTCTTCGTCCACGCACCGAAGCCTTGCTGCTGATCGCCCCCGAGCAATCGACGGCGGCATAGGGGTTCGATCGGGTGCCCGGTACTACAGGTGCCGGCGGGTGCGTTGTTCGAAGCAGCACGTCACCCACTTGTCGAGCGGGGACCTTTGAAGGTTTCCTTGCAAACACGCCCAGACTTTGAAAGTCTATGGCCATCTTCTTTCAAAGTCATGGCGCCCCTGAAGACGGGCTTACAAACCTCTGAGGCGGGGTCGTGAACCCCGCGGATTTCAAAGCCCCCGAGGCGGGTCGGGTCGTCCGGGCCCCCGGGAGTCACCACGCCTTCATCCCTGCGCCGCTTCCTCCCAGGTTGGCCTACGACGACGGTCTGGTCCTCGCCCTGTCCCAGGCCGATGCGGCGCTGAGCAAGCTCTCCGGCCTCGGGCGGCACCTGCCGAATCCCCACCTCCTCATCGCGCCCTACGTCCGCCGTGAGGCCGTGCTGTCCTCGCGCATCGAAGGGACGACGACGAGTCTGGTCGAGCTGCTGATGGACGAAGTCGCGGAGGGGGCCACCCAGCGCGATCCGGACGATATTCGCGAGGTTCGAAACTGCGTGACGGCGCTCGAGTACGGAATGACGCGGCTGCGAACCTTGCCGCTGTCGCTCCGTTTGGTACGCGAGCTGCACGCACGCCTGATGAAGGGGGGCAGCGGTGAGCACGCGACGCCCGGTGAGTTTCGCCGCTCACAGAACTGGATCGGCGCTCCACGGAGCACGCCCGAGACGGCGGTCTACGTGCCACCGCCGCCCGAGCACCTCATGGAGACCCTCGGCGCCTGGGGGAAATTCCTTCACGACCGCGGCCGGATGCCGGACCTCGTCCAGTGCGCGCTGGTGCACGAGCGGTTCGAGGCGATCCAGCCGTTCCTGGACGGGAACGGGCGGGTGGGGCGCCTGCTGATCGCGCTGTTCCTGGCCGAGCGCGAGCGTCTCTCCCAGCCGCTCCTGTATCTGTCCGCTTACATCGAGCAGCATCGGCGCGAGTACTACGACGGGCTCCAGCGCGTGCGGACCGACGGCGACTGGATCGGCTGGCTGTGCTTCTTCCTCGAAGGCGTCGAGGTGATCTCGCGAGAGGCGGTGACGCAGGCCGGCCGGTTGATGGATCTGCGCGAGCGATGGCGTGACCGTCTTGCCGGTCAGGCCAAGGCAACCGAGCTGATCGATGCGCTCCTCGTGAACCCGTACATGAGTGTCGCGAGGGCCCAGCGCGTGCTCAAGACCTCGAACCCGACGGCCCGGCAGGCCGTGGCGCGGTTCGAGAAGCTTGGCGTGCTGTCCGAGATCACCGGGCGATCGTGGGGCCGCTTGTACCTGGCCCGCCAGGTCCTCAAGCTCATCGAGAAGGCCGAGGCACGGTGAATGCCGTTCGGTGAAGCCGATACACGTGCGAAGCTGATCGATCCGGCGCTGCACGCGCGCGGCTGGACCGAGGACCTGATCCGCCGCGAGGAGACGGCCGGCGCGGTCGAGCTAGTCGGCGAGGAGCGTAGCCAGCACAAACGGTGTCTGGCGCAGCCCAGACGGCGGCTACAGCCCCCACCGGCGGGTGGGGCGCGGTTAACGAACCGCCCCACACGAAAGGGACGCCCATGACCATTCGCGTTGCCGTCATCGAGGTGAGCCATTGGCACGCCCTCCACGACGCCGCCTACCTGCGCCATCTCGTCGCCATGCCCGACGTCCAGCTCGTCGGTGTCCAGGACTCCGACCCCGCAATCGTCGCGCGGCGAGCAGCCGAGGTGGGCCGTCCGCCCACCTTCACCGATCATCGCCAGATGCTGGCGGCGACGCGTCCCGACTTCGTGCTCGCCCTCGGCCGGCACCGGCAGATGGCCGGGATCGCGCACGACCTGCTCGACCAGGGCTATCCCTTCCTGATGGAGAAGCCCATGGGGATCAACGCGGCCGAGGTGGCGGCCGTGGCCGACAAGGCAGCCCGCTTGAAGCGCTTCGTCGCGGTCCCGCTCGCCCAGCGATACCAGCCCTTCGCCACGCGCGCCCGGGAGCTGCTCGCCGCGGGACGCTTCGGCCCGCTCTCGCACATCTACGTGCGGATCAATCGGCCCGGGCCGTCGCGGTACCCTGGCTGGGACTGCCCGTGGATGCTCGATCCCGCCGAGGCCGGCGGCTGCCTCCGGAACCTGGGCTCCCACGGCTTCGACATGTTCCTCTACCTGACCGGCGAGGAGGCGCAGGTGACCGGCGCCCAGCTCAGCCGGCGCGCCCACGCGCAGCGGGTCGAGGATTA
>Ga0209341_10005433_pt1 | contig 11541 bp, 8 predicted proteins | sample RifCSP13_2_FD_184020 | JGI IMG/M metagenome (GOLD analysis project Ga0209341, IMG submission 184020) | Soil microbial communities from Rifle, Colorado - Rifle CSP2_sed 13_2 (SPAdes) (version 2) | ecosystem: Environmental > Terrestrial > Deep subsurface > Rock core/Sediment | place: Rifle...
GATCCCCTCAAGGGAACGTTCACGCAGGAAATCACCACCAGCGAGAGTAGATCCAGTCACGAAAAGGTTGGCAAATACGCTCTGGCCGTTGTCATTTGTGGGTTGCAGGATCGAGTTTACTCGTGCCCCTGACTGATAGACTGGGTGGCCTGATGGGTCAAAAAAAAGTGGTTTAAACCAGTCGAGACGCTCTATGGGGGCTGAGAGAGGCAAATTAAATACCATCTCGTGCAGATTCCCATTCTGGTCTCCTGTGATCCCGCCGCCGAGTATGCCACCAGTAGCCAGGATAAAGGTCTTGGCGGAATGGTATTTTCGCCTGGCTGCAGCTTCGCTCCAGAGTGCGGTCACTCGGCCGTTTTCAGACTCGTAAGCCGTTGCTTGCATACCATTGTAGACTCTTCCATCGTTTTTTTGGATAACCTTCAATAAAAGATTGTGTAGCCGAATCCCAGGCACCGAGGGGGGCAAGGTAGGGATTTCAAAAATTGGACAATTTAATCCCTTCTCCAGGTCTTGCTTGGCCTGCATTGACTGTTCCAGACCCAGGATTGCAGGGAAACCGATCCTGTCACAATTCCCTAATCTTGGCTTCAAAGTGGCGACGACTTCGGCTCGGAACTCTTCAGTATCGAAGAGGTGTGCCATGATGATGGGCGTGACAAAACGGCGTTTACGCAGGCTTGGTAGATCTAAAATAACCTCGTTGGCTAGAACGCCCTGACGTATCAGGTTTTCGGTGATCAGTCCAGGGTAAAAATCTTGAAATCCATCAAAGCCAACAATCAACATCGGATCACGCTGTCGAAGATCCCCGGCTATCATCGTTTCTGGGATCAAACAAGAAGGACGAAAGGCACCTACTGCAGATGGAAGCAGCCAATTTTGTTCCAACGTCCCTTGCAAAGGGTAGTCGTTTTCTGCGCATAGCCGTTGAAAAGCAGCGATAGCTTCGGTCAAGGATTCCAAACCTGTTATTGAGTAAGGATGATCGGGGTGTTCTTGAACCAATTTCTCCAGGGCTTTCATTGGAGACTGGACCATCTCCTGGTTTCCGGTGGGGAAGTAACCAATCACATCGATACATCCGGAATGCCAGTGCGTCGCCCCCCAGCCTTTGGTGATAAGAACAGTGCTGCGTCCTCGAGCGCTTGCTCGCCAGGCAGCGATCAAACCTGAGAGGCCAGCGCCGACGATGAGCACCTCAGAAGGCGATTGATCAGCAATGAAAGGTGAAGATTTAATCTTATCAACACGTTCTTCGCCAGTTATCCTTTGCCCTTGTTCCTCAGGTATAAGTCCAACGACTTCTGGGATTGCATACACCTCCGCCGCCAGCCGAGAGGTCTGCGGGCCAGGCAGATGATCTACATTCAGCACGTTTAAGTAAATTAGTTCATCCAAACGTTCCTGGCGTAATTGCTGTCCCCAAAGGATGGGGAGCAGCCCTTTCCATCGTTCTTGTAAAAAATCACGCAAGGCGAGATTGATTTCATCCACTGGTGGGTGGCGGATTGCCTGCAATATTCCAGCACTCCGGTAGGTGCAGAACCCTCCTTGACATGGACCCATCCCGAGGCGGGCATCACGGCGAATATCGTCCAGGGTTTTGGCTTCCTTATCCACGATCGCAGTGATGATATCTGCCTGTGTCGCTAGTTCACATTCGCAAATCAGGGTATTGTAGGCTTCGTCTCTTTCGATCTCCGCCAAACGTGCTCCTAAGTGATGGTAATGACCTTTTTCAGCCCCCGGCAATGGCTCTAAATGTGTACGACAATTACGTTTAACTCCCAATTTTCTACAAACCAGGTCGACAGTGGTTTCTGCCATTAAACGATATGTCGTCCATTTGCCACTCGTAATGGTGATAAAACCCGAGAGGCCATCGCGCTCTTCATGATCAAGAAGAACATAAGCACGCGAGATATCGCGTGTGGTAGATGGTTTTGTTTCATGGTACAGGGGCCGTACGCCTGCCCAGGCGCGCAGCATGCGCATGTTCTTCAGGCCTGGGAGCAGCTTCTCACCTTCCTCAAGCATCAGGCTAACTTCCCAGGGCTCGATCAGGAAATGCTCGGGATCGGCAACAGGTTCGTCAGTGGTTCCGATGACGGCGACTGTATGGATCGGGACAATAATGTCACCGTCTGCTGGCATCTTACAACGGTTAACTACAGTGTTCAGGACGCGATGATTAATAGCCACCATCGTCCCTTTGCCGGGAATGATTTGAATATGCACGCCAGCGGTCGCGGCGATTTTCCCTGCCCAAGCCCCTGCAGCGTTTACCACCAGATCGGCATCGATTTGGACTGTCTCATCTTTGACCAGATCGTAACAATTGACTCCAACGATCCGATCCCCCAACCGCCTCAATTCTTGAACTTCAAGATAGTTAAAAACCTGCGCGCCATAATCCCGAGCAGAGGCGGCATTCGCTTCTGCAGCCAGGAAAGAGTCTGCAGCAGCATCTGGGACATGAAAACAGCGAGTTATGGCTGGATTCAACAGTGGTTCTGCGCGCAGCATTTCTTTGATCGATATTTCTTCGACGGGAATCCCAGCGTTCCGGCAGCCTACCAGAAAATCTGGGACATAATTGGGATCATCCCAAGGAGTGAGTACGAAATAACCTCCGGTATCTTCAATGCAATGAGACATAATCCGGCGCAGGATATGGTTTTCGGCGATGCATTCGGCGGCTGCCTGAGGGTCATGAACTGCGTAGCGCCCACCGCTGTGGAGCAATCCATGGTAACGACCTGTCGTCCCATGGCTGAAGTCGCGTTTTTCGACTAGAACAGTATTAAAACCGCGCATGGCCAGGTCGCGGATCGTTCCTGTCCCAGTCGCTCCCCCGCCGATTACAAGGATTTCAGTCTTGATTTTCCTCATTTTATCAATCGACCCACCCCAGAGTCCTATCGACTGCCTTGAGCCAGCCCCGGTAAAACCTGTTTCGCGAATCGTTTTCCATTTGGGGGTGCCAGGTCTTGTCTATCTGCCAATTGTTCCGCAGCTCGTCCAGGTTCTCCCAGAAACCGACTGCTAATCCAGCCGCGTAAGCTGCACCCAAAGCAGTAGTCTCAGTAACTACAGGCCTGACGACAGGCACGCCGAGCATATCAGCCTGAAATTGCATTAGCAGTTCATTATATACCATCCCTCCATCTACTTTGAGGGTTGTTAACGCTACCCGAGAGTCTTTTTGCATTGCCTCCAAAACCTCTCGAGTCTGGTAAGCAGTGGCTTCCAATGTAGCCCGGGCGAGGTGCCCTTTGTTTACAAAGCGCGTCAACCCGGCGATCACGCCCCGTGCGTCGGACCGCCAGTATGGAGCGAACAACCCTGAAAAAGCAGGTACGAAGTAAATGCCTCCATTGTCATCCACGGTGCGGGCAAGATCTTCGACTTCTGCGGAAGTGTGGATTAAACTCAGGTTATCCCGCAGCCATTGGACAAGCGCACCAGTGATAGCGATCGATCCTTCCAGTGCGTAAATTGCCGGGGTATTGCCAATCTGATAAGCCAGCGTGGTTAACAGGCCGCTCGTCGAAGATACGATCTCGGGTCCAGTATTCAACAGCATGAAGCATCCCGTGCCATAGGTGTTTTTCCCTTCGCCGGGGTTAAAACAAGCCTGGCCGACTAAAGCAGCCTGCTGGTCGCCGAGGTCACCACAGACCGGGATATCTGCCCTAAAGGGTCCATCGTCTAGTGTCAATCCCCAGGTAGAAGGGTCGCTGGAAGGCACGATGCGCGGAAGAATCTGGCGAGGGATACGGAGTATACGAATTATTTCTGCATCCCAATCCAATGTCTCCAGATTCATCAGCATGGTGCGACTGGCGTTGGTAATATCGGTCACGTGAGCACCGCCGTTCGGCCCACCGGTCAACCACCATATCACCCAGGTATCGATGTTACCGAAAAGAGCGTTGCTGCTCTCGGCTGCTTTCTGGGCTGCGGGAACGTTCTCTAAAATCCATTTGATTTTTGGGCCAGAGAAGTATGTCGCCAGGGGCAAGCCCACTTGATTCCGGAAACGGTCTATCCCACCCTCGTTCGCTAGGGTATCGCATGCACCCTTAGTACGTGTATCTTGCCAGACAATAGCGTTTGTGTATGGCTGGCCGGTGTTTTTATCCCAAAGAATTGTCGTCTCTCGCTGATTGGTAACCCCGACAGCAGAGATATCTCCTGGCTGGATGTTTGCCCGAGCAACAGCCTCCTCGATGACTTCCTTTGTACGTTGCCAGATTTCTAAGGGGTCGTGCTCCACCCACCCAGGTTGCGGATATATTTGCTGATGTTCTTTCTGGGCAACGCCAGCCACGAAACCATTCCTTTGGAAAAGCATGCAGCGGGTGCTAGTCGTACCCTGGTCGATTGCGGCGATGTATTTCGGCATGGAGGCATCCTTTTTGAAGATAATTTATACCAATAGATTCTATCAGCATTCGTAACAGGGTAAAATATCCCCAATATCCTATTTTCAAGGCGGGCCTGTGAACCTCTATAATACTCTTTCCCGAAAGGTCGAGATTTTCGAATCTATTGGAGATGAAGTAAATGTCTATGCCTGTGGCATCACTCCCTACGATACCACACATCTGGGACATGCATTTACTTATACCTGTGTAGACATCTTAATTCGTTACCTGGAGTTGCGTGGTTTGACTGTGAGGTATGTCCAGAATGTCACCGACATCGATGATGATATTCTCCGTAAAGCCAAGGAACTCGGCGAGAACTGGCTTGAGCTGGGGAATCGTTGGACGGCGCACTTCATCCGGGATATGCAATCACTCAACGTGCGTCCCCCCGACCACTATCCGCGTGCAACGGACGTAATCCCAGAAATTGTCCATGGAGTGGAATCTCTTCTTAATGCCGGGGTTGCATACGAATCTGGTGGGAGTGTCTATTTTGATATCTCTGCCTGGCCAGAATTCGGAAAATTGAGCGCGCTTTCAAGGGAAGAGATGCTGCCGATCGCCAACGAGCGCGGCAATAAACCAGACGACCCCCATAAACGAAATCCCCTCGACTTCGTGCTGTGGCAGAGACGATCCTCAGGTGAACCAGCCTGGGACAGCCCGTGGGGGTCGGGCCGGCCTGGTTGGCATATTGAATGTTCAACGATGTCCACTCAGATCCTAGGCCCGATCATCGACGTGCATTGCGGCGGAGCTGACTTGTGTTTTCCTCATCATGAATGCGAGATCGCCCAGGTAGAGCCAATTTCAGAAAAAAAGCCCTTCGTGCGCTATTGGATGCACGCCGCAATGGTTTACCATGATGGTGTTAAGATGAGCAAATCGTTGGGGAATCTCGTCATGGTGCGTGATCTCCTGAAGACCTACTCGCCAGATGCTCTGCGGCTTTACCTGAGTGGGCACCATTACCGGCAGATTTGGAGCCATGACGAAGGTGAGTTGATCAAGGCTGAGGAGATCGCTCACACCCTCCAAGAAGCGGTAACAGCAGGTGGGGGAGCTGGTAAACTGCTCGATGCCAATCCAGCTTGGGCGGCTTTTAGCGCGGCATTGGATAATGATTTGGACACGCCTGAGGCTCAGCAAGTGTTATTTAGCCTTGCTCAGAAGATTCTGGAAGCCGCCAGCCTTGGTCGGAGGGTTGCAGGGGCTCAGGATGCGTTAAGAAGAATGGGCCAGGTTTTTGGCCTGCGAATGGAGGAGAAGGGAGCGGAGGCGCGGGTCATCGAGAATTGGAACAAAATCCTGATCCGGTTCTCATAGATTTTGGTTGGTTTATCAAAAGCGAAGCTACACTGACCGTCGATACATGCGATGCAGTTTGTAAAAGTCGATCCCTAAGTCACGTAATTCACGTTGCATGCGATCGTTCTCTAATCCAATTTGTACGATGTCGGCGTGCTCAAACCTGCTTTCGATGACTGTTTTGAATAGTTCACTGAACAATAACACTGTCCCTCCCAGGCCACGATATTGCTCTATGATACCAGCCCCATTGATGTTGAGCCATTTCGTGCGGCGCAATTCTTGCCACATTAAGAACCAGCCGAAAGGAAACAATCGCCCACCCGTCCTTTGGACTGCTGCAGAAATATCCGGGTAGGCAAATAAGAAACCTACAGGCTGGTCGTCCTTCATGATGATTTTAATCAAAGCAGGATCGGCAAACCACAACATCTGGTTGGCGACGGAGTGCGCTTCCTCATCAGTCAGCGGGACATTGCCTGATGTTCCACCGAGGGAAGCATTGTATAGTTCTTTCAATTTTGGGACCAGCGCGCGGAGATCTCGACGAGAATTAAATCGCGCCACGTGCAAGCCGCGCCTTTGCTTGATTAGATCTGAAATCTGCAGGATTTTTTCGGGTAGTTGATAGTTCTCCCCCTCTAAGTAACCGGATACTAACTCCCCATCGGGCTCAAAACCAACGGATTTAATCATTGAGTCATAGTAGGGGGGGTTATAAGGGATGCCAAAAGCTGGACGATGCTCGAATCCCTTAACCAAAAGCCCCATCCCATCCAGTGCAGAAAAGCCTTTCGGTCCTCTAATTTCCCTCAGATTCCGCGAGCGAGCCCAACCAAAGGCAGCATCGAATAAATCTTGAGCGATCTCAGGGCGATCCTCGCATTCGAAGAGATAGAAAAAAGATGTATCGCTTTGATTGAAAGCATTGTAATTGCGATTATTCAGGATAGCCAAGCGGCCAACTGCCTGCCTGGTTTGATCCAGAGCTAGAAAAAAAGCCGCTTCAGAGTGTCTATAAAAAGGGTGACGCTGCCTGTCGAGCATACGGGCAGCATCTCCCGCTAGGGGGGGTACCCAGTGCGGGATTTGGCGATAGATGCGAAAGGGAAGGTCGAGAAATTGTTTGACTTGCCGGCGATCCGAAGTGTCGATCTGGACGATTTGCTTTTCAGACATTTGCTTTCAAGTCGGCAGTCAACAGATGACTTATCGCCTACTGGTAGCGATCAGGTTGTTGTGGGAATCTGCCCCGCCTCTGCACGCTGGCGTTCGATTTCGGCACGTTCCTGCATCTGACTGCGGAGCGTGCGGATGTCGGTCGGAACCAGGTAAGCGGTAAGACCCAGGAAAACCGAGCCTATGATCCAGGCCGAGATGCAAATGATTAAAATCGCAGCATGCAAGGAAGCGTTTACAGCGATGATACCAGCCATCAAGGGAGCGAGGGCTGCGCCACCGTTCTCGATAAAATATTGAATTGCCAATGCGGTACTGCGCACTTCTGGCAAGGTAATGTCATAGACCGTAGATACGACATTTGCTGAGGCAAAAGGGATAAACAGGGCAGTGAGGATCAGCAATCCCATGAAGAGTCCATGGTTTTCGACGGGAACGTTCATGGTGAGCGTGAGCAGGATGGCTCCCGTCAAAACACCCACCATAGCGACCAGGACACGACCACGCGGTGTCCGTTTAAAAAAATAGTCTCCGACTGCACCTCCGACGAAATATCCAAAGGCCAAAACCAGCACCGCAGGTGCCATAGTGGTCAAGATCGAATCCTGACTATAATTGCGCTCTGTTTCCAAATATCGGAAGAACCAATAGGTGATCACATTCCATGGAAAAACGCCGACAAAACCTTGCAAGAATAGCAGGATCAAGCTGCGTTTGCGGAATAAGCCCAGGGCAATTTTCTTATCGAAGCGGTAAATGCCAATCGTTTCCAGATGAGCCAATTCAGGCTCGCTTTGACCACGGGCAGCTTCTTTGACGCTAAAGAATATCACCACAGCGATTACCAGTCCCAAAGAGCCAGTGATATAGTACACAGCTCGCCATCCCAGCGCCCCGCTCAATAAGGTCGCTACAATCAAGCCAGCCATATAACCTAGGGGTTGCGTCAGTTGCAGTAGTCCGTATATTTTCCCCCGTACCTGCGGACCGAAATAGTCTGAGATCAGGCTATATAGTCCCGGGTAACTAGAATCATCTATACCGGTTGAAGCGCGTGTGACTAGAAAAAATCGATAGCTTGGCGCAATAGCGCTGAGCCAGGTGGTCGAACCCCATATGAATGAAGCCAAAGCCAATAATTTCGATCGAGCGTAGCGATCATATAGATACCCCCAGATTGGATATAGAAGGGCTGATACCAGTAACGCGCCTGAAAATACATAGCCCATCTGCACCTCGTTTATTCCATAAGTCTCCATGATGGGTGTGGTCAAAGGGCCGATCAGCAATCTGTCAGACTGATGGAGAAGCATGAAGGCGAAGAAAACGGCAACGACAAATCCGCGGTATTTTAATCTCGGTTTCATTGTTCTCTGTTACATTGTTACAACCCAAACTCCCCGGTTGCTCCTAACTTAATCAAGAGATATAACAAGGCGATCTTGGCACTGTTGTTGATCGCGTGAACCAGAATTGAGGTCCAAAGAGACCGGCTGTATTCATAAACGAGAGCCAGGATGATTCCAAGCAGGAATGCAGTCAGGCCAACGGTGATATCCCCGTGGATGATGCCGAAGATCAAAGAACTAAGCAGCACCCCAGGCCAGACCCCCACCCTATCGCGGAGCAGAGGATAAAAGACACCACGGAATAATAACTCTTCGCCGAATGGGGCCAAAACGCCGGCCAAGATCAACATCCCCAAAGCGCCGAGCTGGGTGAAGCCTTCCGGCAACAGGAATTCTAATTGGGGGTTCACCAAGGGATATTTGAATACGAGAAATAACAGGATCGTGATGATACTGATTAAAGGAATAGCGATCAGGGTAATAATCGTTGCAATCAATATCCAATGTCTTTTTGCAGGTCTTAAACCAACTGCTTCCCAACCCTGCTTACGCCTACGGATACCCAGCAGATAGACACCTCCAATCAGAGAAACAGCTTCTAAAGCTGCCAAAACTAAGCTAAGTTCCATCGTAGGTTGAGATAATTTTTGTGGGAAAAATCCTCCTTTACCCAACGAGAGTATGTAGAGGGTTAGCCCCAGAAGGAAGATCAGACCGGTTCCTAGCAAAATCCAGAATAAATCCGCCCATTTCCAGGTGAAATTTTGAGGGGGATTCAGCGTATCAAATTCTGTGGTATTCATATTGTATAGGATAATTCTTGGTATAAGAACCATCCCCCTTTGCGGTGATCGGCGTACTGTGGAGCCCGATCGAAGTAAATATCGAATATTCGTTACTAACTTCGATAGCTTCGGAGATAAAGCGAATCGGTTGAGCATCCATTTGTTATCGGTTTGCATCTACTCGATTACTACGTTGTCAAGGTTCTTCTCAGGTTCTGGATACCTCATATCTAATCCTTTGAGAGTATCCACCAGGGTTGTTCCGATTACCAAATTGCGAAACCACTTGCGATTAGCAGGGACGATATACCAGGGTGCCCAATCTGTGCTTGTCTTGGTGAGTGCATCTTCGAAGGCTTTCTTATATTCTGGCCATAGCTGACGCTCCTTTAAGTCGCCAGTACGAAATTTCCACCGTTTAGTAGGATCATCCAGCCTGGCCTGTAAGCGTTTTTTTTGTTCTTCTAAGTCAATGTGTAAGAAGAATTTAAGGATTATGGTACCTTCGTTTGCTAATAAGCGCTCGAAGTTGTTTATCTGGTCATAACGACGTGACCAGATCTTCTTAGGGACCAACTCGTGGACACGAACAACCAAAACATCTTCATAATGACTCCGGTTGAAAATAACTATTTCACCTTTGGCGGGTGTTTGTTTGTGGATTCTCCATAGATAGTCGTGATCAAGCTCTTCCTGAGTGGGTACTTTGAAATTTGCCACACGCACACCTTGCGGGTTTACTCCCCTGAAGACGTGCTCGATTGCTCCGTCTTTCCCGCTGGTGTCCACACCCTGTAAAATAATGAGTAGCTTATGCTTATGCTCAGCAAAAAACAATTCCTGCAAATTGCTTAACTCGTCGTTCAGCTCCTGAAGGTTCTCCTGTGCAGACTTCTTGTCACCGTCAAAGGCGCTATTATCGCTTGGGTCCCACTCATCCAGGTCTATTCGGCTGCCTGGTTTGATAAGATATTGCTTCATCGCCGCCTCCGCTTAAAAGGTATGACCAATTTATAGTGTGATGATTGCGGAAATATTGAAAGACTAAGGTAATGATACCATGATAAGACATGATAAATGACACATGACAATGGCGCCATTCTTTGTCATAATCATCTCTGGGTACTCATAGGCTTATTAATGATCAAGATTACGGGAAGTTACGAACTCGAGGCAGCCAGGGAGATAGTCTGGCCACGGATATACGACCCTGTCTCATTGATGGAGCTTATTCCGGGATGCCAACGGCTGGAGAAAATTGGTGTAGACGAGTATAGCGGTCAAATTCAGATTGGTGTGGCTGGTGTCAGTGGTTTGTACGATATGTCCGTCAGGGTTGTCGATCAAGCTCCACCGGCATACTGCCGATTCGAGGGAGAAGTAAGTGGTGCAACAGGGAGGATCAATGGGCAAGCCTTATTTCAATTGAAGGAGGTGAAAGGAAATAGCCAGATCACATACGAAGCACAGGCTATTATCACCGGCGCGCTGGCAAAGTTGAGTCCAAGGTTTATCGAAGGCACAGTTCAGGCGCTAATTAAACTTGGAATGGCCCGCCTTAACCGGCAATTAAGGGCTCAGCTCGTTGATAACGCCAACGAGCAATCTAAAGCTTAATCAATCCTGGCCCTTCAGGAGGTTTAAATGCGGATAATCGACTTAACTGTTCCCATCGGAGAAGACACTCTTAGCCCTCCATCGGTAAATCTTCAACTCAAGTTGACCAGCTATCACCGTGGCCCTGGCTTTTGGCAGGCGAGTAAGGTTGAAATGCTCCTGCACACCGGCTCGCATGTTGATTTCGGACGGCATGTCATGGCTGATGGAGAAACAGCAGTAGATGTTGACCTGGAGAGGGTTTTCGGTGATGCGCTGGTTGTCGATTTAAGTTTTGCAGAACCGAACCATGCCATCTCTGTTGCTGACCTGGAATCGCATGCGCCGGAAATTCGTAAAGGCGATATTGTCCTGGTGCGCACAGATTGGACTGAGAAACACTGGGGAAATTTTCCGATGTACTACATGGAATCGCCGTATTGCTCGCCAGAAGCCGCACAATGGTTGATCGATCAAGGAGCTAAAGCAATTGGATTTGACTGCTTTAGTGAATATTGCGCCCGTTTGCCGGACTTTACATCAGAAGACTTCATAATTCATAAGATCATCCTTGAGAACGGGGCGATCCTGATGCAACAAATGACCAATTTATCGATTTTACCCACAGGACGTCGTTTCAGATTTTTTGCCCCATTTGTCAAGATGCGCGGCGCAGAGGGATCTCCCGCCCGTTTCTTTGCTCTGCTCGATTAGTCAGGAGGTGTTGATGTGACTGCAAAGGTATATTATCAGCCTCAATCGCTTGGTGAGGCAACTGGTTTATTGGCTGAGCATGGCCCGGTATTGCTTGTCATGGCAGGAGGTACGCTGGCCATGCCGTTGATCAACGAAGGGATTTCGCTCCCTGAAAAAGTGATGGGACTG
>Ga0209341_10005434_pt1 | contig 11540 bp, 17 predicted proteins | sample RifCSP13_2_FD_184020 | JGI IMG/M metagenome (GOLD analysis project Ga0209341, IMG submission 184020) | Soil microbial communities from Rifle, Colorado - Rifle CSP2_sed 13_2 (SPAdes) (version 2) | ecosystem: Environmental > Terrestrial > Deep subsurface > Rock core/Sediment | place: Rifle...
AGCGCGATCCCCGAGCTGTATTCGATGTGGAGCTTGGCGGCGGTGGTTGTCGAGTTTTCGTATGTCAGAACACCCAAATCTCGGTTCGAATTTGACGTATGTTGTTCAAAGATCAAGACTAGCGCATTATTCTGTGCCCATCCCCCTTGGTCTACAATCTCCTGAATGATCGTTTTGATGTCGGCTCCGGAGGTAGGGGCGCCATTAGGGGCGCCCCACTGCCATTCTGCGGCTGCCGAAGCCCCCAAATCAGTTGAATCCCAATTGATTGTCGCCGTCGTCCTAGTGCGTGCATCTATGTCGTTGGTCGTGGTGGTGAAAGTCCCTGGATTGGCAGACAACTCGCCACGCAGTCGATGTTGGGGCTCATCTGTGCCGGTGCCTTGAATGAACACGCTCATCCAAGCACTATCGATAGTGGCTCCGACTGGAACGCCAACTGTGGTCCAGCGATTGCCGCCATGTTCTGTGGTTATATCTACGATGTAGTTGGCTCCAGTCAAGATGACCGAATCATTTGTTGCCTGAACAGCATCATCTGAGCCGGCACCCACCTGCTCGTCAATGGTTACGTCAATCTCGATGGGGTAGTCCGCAGCCTGAAGCCAAGCAATCGGGATGCGATGTTCGACGAAAAGGTTAGGCCCGGTCCTGCGCAGCCTGAACGTCCCCAGCAATTCATCCGGGTCCTGGTCCTCGACGGGCGCACCACTGGAACGCGGTAGGTTTAAGCTCCAGAGGACTTCACCCGTCGTGCTGTGACGAAACTCGACGTAGCCTTGGGTGTCAACGGGATTGTTGACCGCCCGATTCCACAGGACGCCGTTGACGAAGATGTCTAGGTTGTTCGAGACTTGGAAGATGAACTGCAGTCGGGCGACAGGATTGCCGCCCGCGATGATCTGGGCAGTTGGAGCAGGCCACCGCGAAGCCTGATCTACGACGAGCCGCTTGTCCAGCCTGGCAGTCTGCGTCTGCCAGCGGATGTCCATGCCAGGCCCGAATGCGCCTTGCCAGAACAGGACATCCTCATTCTGGACGACCGCACTGACCGACTGCGGATTGGCGATAGCCTGTATCTGGTCTAGGTCGTTCGTGTACTGGAGCTGCTGGGGCTGGAAGGCGACGCTCTCGCCCGTTCCGGGATGGACATACTTGACGATCTGGCCCGAGGAGAAGCTGGCCAGAGCAAATGCGTTGTAGCCAGCCTGCACCATCTGGAAGTCCCAGGGTGCAACGCCGGGCTGCCAGGCGGTGTTGATCTCCTGGTCCTCGGTCGGCCCGTAGTGCATCGGCCCGATGCCGATGTCCAGCATGAACTTGCCGGGAATCGTGGGGTGTTGGTGTTTGATGGAGTTGCGGAGACGCGCAACAACTGTGGCGCCAGGCCACAGTAGTTGCGCTCTGTCGCGGGCATCCTGCGCTGGACGGGCCATCTTGTTCGGGCCCGGACGACTACGTCGGGTCGGCTACTTCAATGTCCCAGACCGGGATGTCCACAGTGCCGCCCGCGGTGAGGGCCTGCGCCGTGCAGGTCGTCACGAAGTGGAGCGTCGAGCTACCCGAGACGCACAGCGCAACGTGGGTTGCCGTTCCGGTGGTGTCGATGGGGACTGCGGACTTCGCCGCCATCCGGACCTTGCGTCCGTTCGTGTCCCCGTTCGAGATGGTGTAGTCCGTTCCCGCCACCACGACCACGTCTGCTAGCTTGAACGTAGCCGACGCCTCGGCGTAGGTGGTGGGCTCAGCGTTGCACACTGTCATCAGCGTGCAGTCGTCGATGACTGCGAGCAAGCCATCAAGCACTGCGTCAGATGCTGATTTCGCCATTGTTCTGCTCCTCGCCCTCTACCGGGGCTAATTCTGGTTTCTCTTCTGGCTCTACTTCCGGCTTTGCGCGAACCGTCGTCTGTCTGATGGTCGCGCTCTGGACCTCTAGAACGTAGTGTTTGGGTTCTTCCTGCTCAGTCTTCATAGTGGTACTCCATCTCGGCCTCGCTACCCACGATCTCGCCGTCCTTCCTGATGAGCTTGTGCCTTTCGGAGCGCCCCATCACCCTCGGCTCGTGCGCCGCCTTGGCGGCCCCGGCCTTGATGGCCTTGGCAATCGGCTCGACGTCAACCCTGTTCTCGATGTTGATGTCGGGCATCTTGGCCTCGGCCTTGACGACGACCGTCGACGGCGTAACCGTGAACGGCGTGGGCTCCACGTTCACCGTCACCTGGGCCGGCGGCATGTGGACATCCGGCATCTGGATATCCGGTACCTGAATGTGGATATGCGGCTCTACATGAATATTCACGTCGTCCTCGCTCCTCGTCTTCCTTCCCGGCATGTCTCGCTCTACCCTGTCAAACGCTGCATGTACCTCGTTGGCCGTCTTGCAACCGTCGAGCTGGCCCAGGATGGCGGCGGAGACGGCCGGCCGAATGCTCTCGGACTGGAACTCTACGGCCGCCGACTTGCCGGCCTTGACCATGCGTAGCGCCTTCCGGCGCCACCGCTTCAGGTCCTCCAGCAAGCCCCCGCTCTCCTCGTCTGCCTTGAGCGTAGAGGACACGATCCGCCCAGGAACGCCTCCTGGGGGCTGCTGCGGGGCTCCTGGAGGCTGCTGCGGGGCGAACGGGGAGCCAAACCCCCCAAGTCCGCCGAACTGCGGCACTTCCTGGCGCCCCTTGCCGATCTCCTCGGGGGAGTATCCCAGCTCTGCGCCGGCGGTCTGCTCGGTGATGATCCCCTTCTCCACTAGGAGGCCCAGGCGCTCGGCTTTGCGCTGCTCGTCCTCCTGGAGAACCTCGAGATCATCGGTGTTGAACACGAACTCCATGTCAGAGCGATAGTGCGAGATGATCTGGTCGTTGATTTGCTCGGCGTACCACTCGGCCCGCGGGATGATGGTCTCCTCGTACAGCGACTGCCGCTGCTCGTCGGCCGTAGCATAGCTTCCAGGGTCGGCCGCATTGGCAACAGTGGGCGGCACGCCGAACGTGGCACAGATGCTCCGCCGCGCTTCCTCGCGCACCTCGGTCAGCGCCAGCTTGTCGGGCGAGAAGCCGATGACGTTGGGCTTCAGCCCGCGGCCAAGGAACCCCGCCTTGAACTGATTGCGAACGCCGCCGAACAGGCGCCGCCACCACGCCTCCGCCTTCTCGGCCTCGGCGCTGGGTAGATCGGCTTCTGTCGAGAACACCACCGGGGGAATGGCGTAGTTGCGGAAGAAGGCTGAGATGTAGCGGTCGGCGTTATACTCGGCCTCAATAGCCAGCTCGGCCACCTTCGCTAACGCAATGCCGTCCAGATCATCTAGCGGGTCGAACTCGTGGAAATAGACGATCTCTTCCACCGAGAACCGCGTCAGCCTCCCGTTCAGGTTCTGCTCGAAGTACTCGATCCCCCACGGCTGCTTCTTGACAGTCATTGTGCTGGAGTTCAGCCGCCGCAGACCCGTCAGGTGCAGGCCCGCATAACCCTTCTGCCAGAACGCCCGGCCGTACAGACACAGGTCCGCCTCCGCCAGCCTCAGCAGGTTCTTGAGATTGCTATCCTTCAGAGTCTCGCCGATCTGGCTCTCGGGCAACGGTACGTCGTTCTGCTGAATCTCCCACGGGATCTTGGACAGCGCGCTCATCCGAATCGAGATGCAGCGGTTAGCCCACGGGGAAATCGTCCATGCAATATTCTTGTCCTGCAGGCGATGCCCCTGGTTGAAAGCCTCCGCCCACCCGGGGATAGTCACCATCGCCTTCTGCACATCGTCAACCCAGGCCCCTCCAATGATCCCGGGCACTTTGAGCTGAACCATGCGGTCTCCTCTCACCAGCCGAAGCCGCCGCCGGACTTGCGGACCATGAGGGCTCGGGCGATAACTGTGTCGTCGTGCATGCCATCGGGCGCGGTATACGTTGCTCGCCCGGTGTTGGGATTGGTTCGCATCTCGTAAGCCTCAAGCTCGAGGGCGGCCACCTCGTGCGGCAGCCATTGCCACTCCTGCTTCTCGAACGCCAACACTAGCCTTTGAATGAGCTGCGGCTTGCTGCTGGCCGTCGTCTCGAAGCCGTCTACCGTCACTCCTGCATCTCGAAGGGCTTCGATGTTGGGCTGCCCGATACTGTTGGACTCTGCCAGTATGTCGGCATGCCATCGCTCAACGGTAGACTTGATGCGGTCTCGCTGAAAGGCGAAGGCGGTGTTGACGTAACGGTCAATGAATACTTCCTGATGGCATGTGGCGCAGCCCACGGATATGCAGGTGGCATCCACCATGCGCCCCCAGTCCAGCCCGGCAACGAGCTGGTGGCCGGCGTGTTCTTCCGGCGTAGTCTCGGGAGCAATGAGGTTCGCACGGACGTTACGAAAGACAGAGCCCTCGCCCTCCAGGAACTCGGCAAGGTACTCTTGGCGGAATGCAAGGTCGGGGAGTTCGTTGCGAGCTGCTTCAATTTCGGATGCCTTGATATGGGGATTTGCTGCCGTAGGGAACTGCCACGACTTCCATTCGCCTCCAGCCTGGCCACGCGCCCAGAGCTGCCAGAAGTAGTTGCGCCCTCTCGGGGTTGATCCAAACCACGCATCCCCCTCGAAGTCGGTCAGCGTGGCTCGCAAGTCCCGCTCCCACGCCTCTTGTAGCCCCTCAACCTGGGCCGCCTCGTTCACCGCCACGCGCTTGTACCTGTGGCCCCGAACGGCCTCCGGCTTATCCAGCGACCACATATCCAGCGTGCCGCCAGTGATAAGGTTGATGCGATGCTCTTGCTCCCACTTCTCCTTAGTGACGGGGGCCAGCAACGCCTTCAGTTCGCGCCAGTCGTCCAGCAGCCCCTTGTACGTCGGCGCCAGCCAGGCTACCGGATGGCCATACAGCGCAGGCTCAATCAGCCTATCGCGAAGCAGGATGTTCTTGCCCCATCGCCGGCCGGCATCGACAATGTTGAACCGCGCCGCCTCGTCCTTGACTTGCTGCTGAGCAGGATGAAGCCTAGGGAGCCTCAGCCTCAGCGTACTCGACGAGGATTCGGATGGGGCCACCGTCTTCCCCGCCGACTTCGACCGGCGGCTTGCCCCAGCCATGGCTTACCAACCACTCCAAGGATGCCAGGTCGCCACGCGCGGCCCTGTCACACACAACTCCGATACCCTTAGCCACGCGGCCCTTGTCCGTATCCCGAATGATCTGCGCGATGGCGTCGTGCAGGCGCGGGCGCCCTCCGGGATTCCCCGACTGGCCCGGCTTCCACCTGACGGCCTTCTGCTTTTCACTCGGCTCACGCTTGCTCATCTGGCACAACCGCCACGCGGACGGGGATCCCGTCACGCCTGATTTCCATCAGCTCGGCCGCCTGCTTGATGGCCGTCTCGGGAAGGTCTAGGACCACCCTCAGACCTCCATCCGATAGCGTGCCCACCTTGCTGACCTGGGCATCGAAGATGATGGCGGCGGACTTCTTCTTCACCGCCATCGCCGCACCCTCGCCCCGAGAGACTTACGCTTACCACACTTCGTACATAGCAGATAGGGCCTAGCCCTCTGGCCCACAGATAGCCTCGGCTCCCACAGGTGAACGTGCTTCTCCATCCCCTATTGGCCCAGGAAGTGCGGAACATCCCGCACTACCGTTGTATCACGAACGCGCTCGTGACGACAATCGTCACATTCCCCAAGATAGCGGTCGGGGCCATCAATCGTCCGGCCATTCTCCGCCAGGCGCATGGCCCCCGGGCCATAGCCCTCCTCAACGGCAAGGGGGCGCAGACATATCCTGCAAATTTCGCTCCAGTAGCGATCCGCCGGGCCAGCCCATCGCTCGCGCTGTTTACGGAACCCGGCCCGGGCCGCCTCCGAAAACATCGCAACAGAATAGTTGTAGCCAGCGGGAGCGATAGCCCCCAGCCTCGTAATAAACGCCATCTCACATTGGCTAGCCTCGTCGTCCCGGCACGTCATCAACACATCAAACCGAAAGACGGCGGCGCCCATGCGGACCCATTCCTTCTGAAGGACGGCGTTTGGATGCTTGCCGGTCCGTAGCAAGCTGCGATGCTGACTCCAGCGACCCTCGACGTTCCGGCTTTGTCCGACATATACCTTCCCGTTCTCGGTATTCTCGATCTTATATATCCATGCCACGCCTTAGCTCCTTTATGGCCGCCCTCTTTGTTTCGGATACCCGCTGCTGAGACATCCCGAACATCTTGCCCATCTCAACTTGCGTCAGCCTGGCCACCCCGAATACGCCGTAGGAGTACAGCAATACGGCGGCCTCCTTGTAGTCCAGGCTTTCCAGCAAACTAGCCAAGTAGTCGCTCGTCATGCTCCAGAACCTCCAGGTCCCTCCTCTCGCGCCGCCGCCGCCTCTGCTCGGAGGCTATCTCGAAGCGTATCCACGGCTCATGCCGGAGCTGGCCGTACTGCCGCCAGCATGCCGCACAAAACCATTTGGTACCACGGATAGCTCGGCCGCAGATGCAACAGGCATTCCCTACTCGGGTGTCTCTGGTGTCCATTCTCTGAGGGCATCGTTCAGTTGCCCGATTGTGTCCAGGATGAACTTGGCTTCGTCAATGTGCCCAGTAAGCACGTTGACCTTGGCGACAAGCTGGTCCACCTCCGCCTCTGCCTTCGCCGCCTTCTCGCGCAATGCCTTGGCCCGCACCGCGTCACCCGAAAAAGCCTTGGCCTGCTTCTCGGCCGTCTCCGCCTCGGCCTTGATGAGCTGCGCTTGCCCCAGTAGCTCCTCGCGACTCTTCTCCATCGCCATCCGACGTATGCCAAACTGCGTAGGGTTCAGCGAGGGCACCTGGTCATACCCATAGCGCACCCCCTTCGCCCCACCAAGCAGGCTGCACGAGGCGGGAACAACAATCCTGGCGTGCTGGCCCACGACGCCCAGCCAAAACTCGAAGTTCGGGCGCTGGTCTCGATACTCGCTCTCGAAGGACATCTCGATCCCGTAGATTCCGATGTGGTCAAAGCCCTCGTATCCCGCCAGAGCTAGCATGTAGGCGGCTGACGACTTGAAGTATTCCGGCGGCCCCTCGGTCCCCGTCCGGCCGTAGTTCCCCAGGTAGCGGGCGATGATCTCGTCCTTGGGGTACTTCACAGACCCGGGCACATCCGGGTCTGTGTCTTGCATGTAAACGGGCTTGGTCTGCTGCTTGAGCCACTCCCAATGTTTCGGGTCATTCTGGTTATTTGCCCGGCGGTAGTCAAAGGGCTTGTGCATCTGGAATGTGCGGTCCCACCGCTTCACCCAGGATAGGCCAGTCTCCCCGCCGGTCTCGTTCATTACCCAGATTTCGCAGCCCTCGTCCCACGGCGCCAGGTGGCGAGTGCTCTCCGCCATTCCAACAATGGCTACTGCTTTCACTCCAGCACCTCAATCCTCCGCTTGGCCTTCGCGTCGCCCCCGCCAACGCCGCAATTGCCGCACGTTCCGGGATGGAACGTGTCGTCGTGCCACTCAGAGTGGCACGACTTACAAAGATACATATACTCCCCATACTCCCCCTTGTTGGCCTCGCCATCGAAATAGGGGACGTCCAGGCCCAAAAAGACGTCGGTAGAGATGTTCGTGGGGTACATGGGGATAAAGTCCGAGTCAGCGTGCGTTCCGTTCATCGCCGTCCCTCCCTCGCTCTCTCGTCGGCTTGCGCCATACGCTCCCCGCGTTCGTCTAGCGGCTCATGCTCCTGGAGATGCAGACGCCGATCAAGACACTCTAGGCACAGGGAAAATTGATACGGCTTGCCGTAGTAGGCCACGCCGGCCCTGTCCTTGTGATTACAACACGCGGGGTCGGTCAATGCCATCCGAGGAGATGCCCCACGTAGTCTGCAATCAGCGCAGTCAAGATGACGCCCAGGCCGGTCAGGAAGTACCAGAGGATGAACTTTGCCTCCAGCCCACGCATGCGCTTGTCGTAGTCCCGCGCCAGGAACTCCAACCCGTCCGCGCGCCCGTCCTGGTTGGCGTCAGCGAAGAACTTATCCTGCGCGGTCTCGATCTCGGGTTTGATCATCGCACTGCACACAGCAAGCCGGCCGGTAGCCAGCCTAGCATCGTCCACGTGTCGTCAAACGCCATCCCGAGCACCCTGAAGTACGCCCGCTCCTGGTCTATCATTCTCAGGTTCCCGGTGTCCAACCTGCCCCCACAAATCCCCGGCAGTACCATTGTCTCCCAGGGCAACTCGCCGTACCGCTCCACAATGCCCTGGAGTTCGGCCTCGTGCCCGTTCCAGAAGCGCACCATCTTCTCCGCCTTGGCATCCTCTGTATCGTTCCGCAACGTCACATTCGCCCACAGATCGTATATCCAGGATAGCCCCATTCTGCCGAGCTTGGCCTGCACCGACCTCCGGGGCAGCCTAGAGAGCTCCTGCCAGAAGCCTTGACACGCTATCGGATTGCCGTATCGACACATCGCCGCCATAACCTCAAGCGTAGCAGCCGTAGTGTGACTCTCGATCCACACCGACCTATCTCCCTCGAATCCTGCCGGAGCTGCGCAAAAATTGCCATTCTGCGTGTGGATGAGTTCGTGCGTCAATGATCCCAACAGCTGTGCTTGGTCATCGAGGAACCTGTCGTTCAAGTACACCGACGCGTCCTCGCAGTGCGCCGAGCCCGCAACTACGAACGACCGCTGCGCCACGAAGGGTGCCAACAGAATGAATGACGGATACGGATGCCCATTCGACACATTCTCGATGGCAAAGAATGGCACTATCTCATACGCCCACCTCGCCATCAGGGGCGCATTTGTCGTTGCGCCGTAGATCTGGAAGATCTGGCTCTCGGACTTCGGCACACCAATCGGTACCGCCTCGCCAGCTCTCCAATCCGCCAGCATCGCAATCAAGGCGTCCCGGACAATCGGGGCAAAGGCGTAGGCCTGAATGCCGGCCAGGGCCAAAGCCAACAAGAGCACAAACGCTACCAGGGGCATCCATACCGGAGTCGAGAGAGCTTTCCGCATCATTCCGCCTTTCCTGACAGTTAGTATATGTCAAGTCGCATAACGCGTCAAGTGCATTATCGTAAACCAAATTGGTTGGTTATATCACCAAAGGTACGGGGTAAGATTTGGGGGTTTGGGTGTACTATTCTTGTAGGAACCCGCCGTCGCCAAGGCCACAGGAGGCCGGGGATGAATGACTACACACCGGAGACGCTGCACCAATTGGCAGACGAAGCCGCTGGACGAAGGCTGACTCCGATAGAGTGCTTGGCAATATACGCCCACGTCAACACTTGGAAGACGCAACTCGCCGCCTCGCAGGAGCGGGTGCGGGAGTTGGAGGCGCGGGCGGCGGCGCTGCGACAAGTTGCCAGTGACGCCTACAGAGACGAGAGGACAGGCAATGCGCGGGTGTGGCGTACCGGGGGCTTGGTGCTAGACACCACGCCCGAGGAGTACGTCGAACACCTCGTCATGAATAATCGCGCCCCGGAGCCGCCGGGGGAGGATACATTGACCCGACCCGACGTGACGTGGGAGGAGCTTGGCAGAGGCTTTATCGAAGCGGCGTGGGAGGAGGGGACGTGAGCGACTTCATGAAGTCCCCATTCGTCAAGGCGTGCCAGTCTACCCTAGACCAGGACGCCATCAACTCGCAGCGGCTTAGTGACATCCTGACCCAAGGGGTAGCAGATCCGAGCCTCTGGCCAGAAGACCTTAGACTATGGACGGCGGAACTACTTGAGACTAGAATGATGGAGTTTTTCGACGACATGCCGGAGCCGCCCCAATAACCCCGGCTGGGCCAGGAACTGGAGAAGGATGGCGGCGACAGCACCGATAGCCAACTGCTCACTTGGTGTCAGCATCATAGGGCTTGACAAATTCCCCTCCTAAGTGGTACCATCCTTGCTATACCCCCGTCGGTTTCGACCGGCGGGCGCGGCCGGGGCGGGCGGTTGGCTCCATGCCCCCGCCTGCCCGGGCCTGCTCGTGTGTCGAGCTCTGCCGCAGCGAGGGCCGTTCGCCACTAAGGCGTTTGGGCACGGGCCGTCAAGCAGCCTCTTGCACTCGGCCCGGATGCAAGGCCCCAACTTCAGACCCGGGGCGCGCTGACGCATCGGGTAGCGGAGCGACCTGGCCGGCAGACCTGGCCACACGAGGCCAAAGCCGTAGGAGGCAACTCATGTTTCAATTACCACCCGAACTGAAAGCACTAGCGATCGCCCTGCTAACCCAGGGAATCAAGGCGCTTGTCGAGCTCTTCGGCAAGACCCTGGAGGGCAAGGCCGCCGCCGTAGTTGCCGTCGTTGTGGCGGCCATCGTCTTCTTGGGAGAGGGCATCATCGGCCTTCTGCCCCCGGAGACTCAGGAACAGGTTGTGGCCATCCTTTCGGCCCTGGCCTCTCTGCTGGCCGCATTTGGTATCCATCGCTTCTACGTCGGCCTGAAGCCCGCCTAATCCTGCCGGAGCGACGAGAGCGGGGCGACCTCGACTACGGGGCCGTCCCGTTTTTGTTAGGAGGCTCAACTGAAGGATTCCTGCGGCCCCATGACTCTTCAGTGGATGCTGGCCCAAGACAAGCGTGGCGCCAGCCTGAAAGCCCTGGCGCGAGAGTGCAAAATCCGCCGCGACAAGGGGGCATGGACATCCTCGATGGTATCCACCCTCGTCAGGCGGGGCTACAAGCCCTTCGTAGCCCAAGATGTCACATGGGATCAGGTCGAGGAGCTTCTACAAACCTGCCACATCCTCGTCTCTTGGTGGACGATGTTCTTCCCAAGTGGCGAGGACGAGGGCGGAGGAGCCCACTGGTCAGCGATAGCGGGGCTAACTAACATGCGCGTTGCCCTCTACGATCCAACATTCGAGTGCGTTGTCCAGTACCCTCGCGGAACTCTGGATGCACTGTGGCTTTCTCCAGAGTACAACGGGGAAGCTGGAGTCTTGAACGACGAATGTAGGCTCGCCATTTTTGTTCCTCGGCGGCCCCTCAAGTCTCGCAAGAAACGTTGAATAGGCGCGAAAATCCCTCGCGTCCGTAGGTTGTGGAAAACCTGGGGACAACTCTGTTCGGAAGTTCCCCGCCCGGTCTTGTGTCGCTGGTGCTCCGGCCTGATGCCCGACAAACCTGCGACCGGGAAGTTGGCTTCCTATGCCGAGTGAACGGCCCGGAAGGTGTCTCTACTCCGTTACCAGTTGGCTGCCGGGGATCTCTCGACCCGCCATTCCAGTCCTCAATTCCCCTGGTCCGGCCCGGCCTTGGCCTGGGTGTCTCCCCAGGACCGCGACTGCCCTGCCGCTATGTCTCGAAACGTCGGCACTTATCGAGAAGTGCCGACCGCTATATTCTCTGTCTCAGCTTCTCCGTGTACTTCTCCGCCTCGGCCGTCTTGCTGCACTTCCTCCAGAACCTTGCCTCGGACAAGACGTAGATCCTCCACCACTGGCCGCAATCACACTGCCATTCTGCGCCAGGAGACTGCTTGCGAGGATCAGCGGGGCTACACGGATGTTCGCTCACTCTGCCGGAGCCTCCGGGAACGGGAGGCGGGTTTGCAACTGCGCCTCCGAGATGCGCT
>Ga0209341_10005437_pt1 | contig 11531 bp, 15 predicted proteins | sample RifCSP13_2_FD_184020 | JGI IMG/M metagenome (GOLD analysis project Ga0209341, IMG submission 184020) | Soil microbial communities from Rifle, Colorado - Rifle CSP2_sed 13_2 (SPAdes) (version 2) | ecosystem: Environmental > Terrestrial > Deep subsurface > Rock core/Sediment | place: Rifle...
GCGGCGCGTATCCCGATTGGTGGGGTAGATATGCGAGGCAGGTAGAGATGATAGCCGTTGACGCAGTGAACATCGGCTTTGCCCTGGCCGGCTTCATGGCCTGCTCGCTGCTGACCATCTCTCTGATGCTGGTGCTGGTGCTGTTGCGGTCGGTAACTGGTAGGGGTATAGTCTACATGCCATCGGCGCCGCAACCGCCGCCGATCCTGATGCACGGCGGCACGCCGGAGTACCAGGTCATGCAGGCGGAAAAGGATCACTGGCTCGACATCTACCGCGCGTTCGAGGCGCGCGGATGGGTGATGATCGACAAGTCGGATTCGCCAATTCTCAAGGGATATTACGACCTGACATTTAGGTCGAGGAGCATCTAATGCTGACAGACGAATGGAAAGGCTGCTACCGGCGCGGCTGGGGCAAAGACGTATTGATAACTTCTCACTCAAGGAGGCATGATGGACACTGACGAACTACTACAAGTGAGCGCAGACGCCTTCCATCGTCTCAACGGCAAACCGTCGTCTAACTCCGATGTCCGCCTCTGGCGTTTCTGGCGCGATGTCGCGTTGCGCCTCGGCCAGCTCGAATACCAGCGCGCGAGATCGGCGCGGCGGATGGCGCAATATGCGCGGCTGGTGCGGCGGATGGCTGCGGAGAGGGATGCTGCGTATCGTGCGCAGATCGAATCTCTAAAGCGTGAGATAGAGAACCGCAGTTATGTGGCCGAGATTTATCAGGAACAAATCGAGGCGCTCAAGGCGTAGGCTACCAGCGCGCCCACGTAGCGAGCTGAAATTTACGGCCGAGGACGGATCGCTCCCGCTCAACGACAAACAACGTGAGAGAAAAGGCAGGGGTGTAGCAAGCCGGTCAACTCGGCGTGGCGCGGTGGCCGGTTTGCGTTTCTCTAACTTGCGTGTTATTGACATTTCTCACGCTTCGGGTGTACACTTCGTTTGGTACATGCGCTGTGCGCCCCTGGGCGGGGGCGCAGTCCTCCATTTGAGGGGATGCTCCCCCAAGCATCCCCTCCACAAAAAGGAGCTCGTCCATGCTAACCGATCTCAATGAGTTGCTCAAATTGTTCGTTGCCCTCGCCGGTTTCGCCGCACTCGCCGCCGTCCTTGTGGACATTGCCAAGCGGTTCGGCTTACCCGATGGCAGCGCACCCACCGCGAGCCTGGTCATCAATTTGATCGGGTTCGTTTTGTTCGTCGTCGCCAACATCTTCGGCTTCGACACTGCTGGCATCGACAAGATTCTCGCGGGTGTCGCATCGGTTCTCATTGCGCTCTTGGGCTTACTCGGCCAATTGATGGTATCACGTGGCGTACATGCCGGCCTGCGCGGAACGCTACTCAGCTACAGCCGATCGCGGAGCCACTCTTGAATCCAGCCGATCGCATCGTCTGCGTAATTCGTGTACTGTGGAACGGTATTCGCACACGCGAATACACCACGGCATTCGGCGCTGCGCTTGATGCTCTTGTGTCGCCGCAAAATGGTGTGACCGTTATCAGCCTGCGCGTACTATGGGGAGATGTGCTTGATGAATTCACCCGATCGGCTTAGATTCCAGCGCTTACGTCTGGTGCTCTGCGTCGTCGTCATCATCGTCGCCATCATTGGCGGATGCGATGGCACGCTGACACCTACACTTTCATCGCCGGTCACGCCAACGTTTCCCGCTTCGCCGCCGACGATTGTTTCTCCTGTGACTCCAACGCCATGAGTTCATCTATGCCTGCCCGCGGAACGTTGCTTGGACGATTTGAGGCGTGGACAACACCTGATGGTGTCATACGTCTAATCCCCATCGCGCCGGTTATCTCTGCGCTCGCCATCAGCCTGGTATGGCCGTGTGATTATCGGCCCGCAAAAATCTCGCATCCTTACGGCGAGGAGCGCGCGACGTTCACACATGAGGGGATTGACATCCTCGCGCCGATGGGGTCTATCGTCCGCGCGCCTGTGATCGGTGAGATATTTCAGGCGGGGGAATGGGGATTCTACGGGAAGCGTGTAGCGATACGCTTCCTGGTCAATGACAAGCAACACGAAGTCTACCTGGCCCAAAAATATCTCATCGATGCGCGGATGGGCCAGATTGTTGCAGCGAGTGAGCAGGTCGGATTAAGCGGCAACAGCGGCAACTCGACTGGGCCTCATTTGCATTTGACGCTGCGCGATCCATCGAACCCGCTGGTGCTGCGCGGAATCAAAGCGTCGTTCAATGGCTGCATCGATCCGCAGCCGTATCTTGTCATGCCATGAAATTTCCTGCCAACACAAAGAAAACAGGAAAACGCAAGCCGACACCTTCTGCCTGGAAGAAAGGGCAGAGTGGCAATCCGCACGGTGCTCCGAAGCGCGGCGAGTCCTGGCGCGAGATATGGGATAAGATCGGCAACCTGACGCCGAGGGAAGCCGCCGAGCACAGCAAAGTCATCGCGGCACAGATCGCCAGCATCGGCGATAAGGTGACGCTGAAAGAAGCGGTTGCGCTTCGCGTCTATACGTCGCTTCTATTCGAGCCATCGTCCGGCTTGCTCAACGCGGTCATGGAGCGCACGGACGGTAAAGTCATGCAGCCGATTGGGGTATCCTGGCTGGATCGGGCACGCTCAATCGGCCTGAGCGCAGAGGAAGCACAATCACTCTATGCAGACCTTGTTACCGCAGCTAGAGAGCGACTTGCTCGAATCCATGCTAACGGCAGCCTGGGAGCAGGCACTATCAGAGAAGATAGCGAATCAGCCACTTGACATCAAGGCCGACCTACGCATGCCGCACATGCACCAGCAGCTCTTTATCGATTCGCCCGCGAAACGCATTATCATCCGCGCTGGTCGGCGTGGTGGTAAAACGGTTGGCGCGGCTACCCTGGCGGTGAAACGGTTTGCCGCCGGTCGCCGCGTGCTATATGCCGCTCCTACCAGCGAACAGATTGATGCTTTCTGGTTCGAGATCAAGCGGGCGCTGCAGCGCGACCTGGAGCGCGAAGTGTTGTACAAGAACGAGACGGATCACGTAATCGAGGTCCCTGGCACAAAGCAGCGCATCCGCGCCAAGACCGCATGGAATGCCGAGACGATGCGCGGTGATTATGCCGATGTGTTGATCCTCGATGAATTTCAATTGATGAATGAGGATGCCTGGGAACATATCGGAGCGCCGATGCTGCTCGATAATGATGGCGATGCTGTATTCATCTACACGCCACCTTCGGTGCGCAGTCTAGGCATCAGCAAGGCGCGTGACTATCGTCATGCAGCGAAGATGTTCAAGCGTGCACAGGCTGATACGTCTGGACGTTGGTCCACATTCCACTTTACTAGTCACGATAACCCATTCATCAGCACGGATGCGTTGCGTGAAATTTGGCGCGACATGACATCGTTGGCGGTACGTCAGGAGATTAACGCGGAAGATGTTGAGGATACGCCAGGTGCCTTGTGGACACGTGCCGGAATTGAGGCAACGCGCGTGAGTAAACCGGCCGATTTGCACTATATCGCTGTAGGTCTTGATCCGAGTACGACATCACACGCTACTAGTGATGAGGCGGGCATTGTCATCGCGGGCGTTGGCATGTGTGACTGCAAAGGAACGCCCGAGCCACACGCATTCATCCTTGAAGATTCATCATTGCTTGGTTCTCCGTCACAATGGGCGATGGCTGCTGTCTCTGCATTCAATCTCTACCATGCCAATGAATTGTTAGCCGAATCCAACCAAGGTGGTGAAATGATTGCGCTGACAGTTGGCACAATCAAGGATTCGCCTAACGTAGTTTTGATTCATGCAACACAAGGTAAACGCGCGCGGGCTGAACCAGTCGTCGCGCTCTATGAGCAAGGCCGCGTACATCATGTCGGCATCCTGCCTGGGCTTGAAGATGAGATGTGCTCATGGATAGCAACAAGTAGCGAATCGCCTAACCGAATAGATGCTTTGGTATATGCTTTATTTCGGTTTGCCGCGCAAACACCGGCGCCGGCATCGGGTACGAACACTGAAGCGCGCCAGATTCACGCACACAGGCCGCGCAGTGGATGGCAACGTACATGAAAATTCTTAGTATCAGAGGTAAGCTGAGAAGTAAAATTCAATGGGATTTGGATCGGCATAGCCCCATCATTATGCTTGACGATTTGGAACTTCTGAAGGTTATTTGAGATCAACTTGATCTCGAATACCCAGAAGGTGAAGATATTGATTATGGAACGGCAAGAATTACTATCGAAATGTCATCTGAGAGCTAAATCATGACGACAAAACGTAAGCCTCAAACCGTCACCCGCGCCTATCTCACTCGCACCGTCAAATCTCTGCGCCGCGAGATGGATGCCATGCGCACCGATGCAGAGAAGCGCGTCAAGGCCGCGTATTGGTCAGGCACCCAAGACGCCGAGGATGAACCGCCAGCGACGGCAGGCAGTCTCACTTACCAGCGCCGAGGCTATCGAAGTCGAATCACGATCCGAGATGAGACGGCGACGAGCCAGGAAGCTGCGATTGAGCGCAGCTATCGGCAGTGGGCAACAAATCCCTTTGGCTTTTCTATACCCAACATACGAACTGATTTTGTGTGGGGAGATGGGCCAATCATTACGGCTGACAACGAAGAAGTGCAATCTATCCTCGATGCGCACTGGAATGATGATACGAATAATTGGGATGATAAGGGCGCGCAGCGTGTATGCGATTTGGGTTTGTATGGCGAATCAATTCCTGAGGCATTCGTGCGTTGGAATGGCGTTATCGGTGATGGATTGGTCAAGCTCGGCGCAATCGACCCGGCTGAGGTTGACCAGATTGTGACGGACGCCGATAACCGCGAGGAGATTGTAGCGGTTCGATTGAAGGCGGTGACGAATGAACCACAGCAGCGTGGGCGCTTGCTCAAGGTCATCTGTGTCGATCCTGAGACGGGTCGCTTGCATGGCGTGAAAACGCGGGCACTTCCGGCTAGTCGTGGTTACGAATCTGGTGATGTGGTTAAACGCTTGGGCCTGCGCTGGCGTGTAATTGAGGCCAATCAGCAAACAGACAAATTCAGTTCAGGATGGGAGAATGTGCGCGCGACCGAAACCTGTTACGGGCGCGCCTGGCGCGTGAGTGAAGCGCACGGTGGAATTATGTACCAGGATCACGTCGGCGCTGAAATCGAAGGCATGCCATACGACGGTCAATGCTTCGTTGTGCAGGTGAATAAAACGAGCATCGGCATGAGAGGTCGGCCTGATAGCCTTGCGCTGATTGATTGGCAGGATCGGCTAGACCAATTCTTCTTTGATGTAATGGAGTACGTGGCGCTCTTGCGTGACAAAGTTTGGGATTTGCTTGTCAAAGGAGGAGATGATAAAGAGATTGATAAACAAATTCAAACCTTTATTGCCGCACAGCAAAAAAGCGGAGGTGTTTTTGGTCACAACGAAAGCCTCACATTAACGGCCATCAATCCCGATCTTAAAGCCGCTGATATTCAATCCATCTTTGATACGCTGCTCTCTCTTCTATCTGCTGGCGCGCGTCTTCCGGTCTACATGCTCGGTAGCGGGGGCGATGCAAACCTGGCAACAGCGACCGCACAAGGCAGCCCGACTTATCGAGGTCTTAAGACACGTCAAGGCATTGTGCGCCGGATGCTGATTCGCATCTTGCAATATCAGGTCGATTGTGCGGTCGAGGCGAAGCGCATCCCGGAATATGTCACAGTGATGGACGAGAACGGAGAACCAAAGATAGACAAACTCGGCTTGCCGCTCAAAGTCCTAGCGCGCGATGCTTTCGATGTGCAGATGCCGGAGATTTCTCCGCGCGACACGGCGGCCGCAGCCGTGACGTTCTCGAATGTAGCAACGGCAATCACAGCGCTGTACTCAATGAAGCTTCTCCCGCTTCAGACGGCAGTCGAACTCGAAGCGCGTATCAGCGAGCTGCTCGGCGTTGAGTTCGATGTCGATAAAGTCATTGCGGCATTGCAGGCCGCGCCAGACACGTCGAGTCTGGCGGATGCGCTGGACAAAGTCGGAAGCATGGGCGCGCCAGGCGGCAACGGACAGGAACCCGGCGCCGATCTGCCCGCTCTGCTGGCCGCGATGAATCAGGGCGCACGGCAAGAGCCGAAGGGAAATGGGCAGATCGTCGAAATGCGGGTTACGCATATCGATGAAGGACGCGCGACTGAGGATAACTCCATGCTATCTATGCAGCAGTTCTATGCCTTGATGCGCGAGCTTGATTCGATTCGGCTTGCACAAACAAGCCGATCGATTGAATCTCAATCAACACAGCCGACGCCGACTGTCAATATGTCAATCAATCCCGCAGAGATGACACTCGCCAAGACCCTTAACTTGCCTGCGCCGGTCGTGAACGTCGAGGTACCCGTTGGCGATCTGGCAAGCGCGCTGGAGCGCGTCATCGAATCAGGCAACCAATCGAGCAATGCTCAACTAACTAAGATGGTTGAGCTTTTGACTCGAATCAAAGAGGCAGCGCAGCCGGGCGATGTTCAACCCGTCATCAATATCACTATGCCGGAGCAGCCACCGCCGGTTGTGCTCAACACGATCAATGTGCCTCAGCAACAGCCGCCAACCGTCACAGTAGAAGTACCGGAGCAGAAGCCCGTCACGAAGCGAGTTACCCGTGATCGGCAGGGTTTGATTACGGAAATCAAAGAAGAGCCGGAGAAGTAGGAGACTACTATGTCAAAAGGCGACACGTTTGAGAATGATCTACTCAAACTTATCTTCCAAGCCGTTGCGATTGCGGACATCGCAGAAAATGATACAACCGCGCCGCTCACAAATCTCTATGTGAGTCTGCATACCGCCGATCCCGGCGAGGCGGGTGTCCAAACCACGAGCGAAGCGACATACACGGGCTACGCGCGCGTCGCGGTGGCGCGTACATCAGGCGGGTGGGCCGTGAGCACCAACACCGCCGACAATGTGGCGGCGATCACATTCGGCGCGTGTACAGCGGGCAGCAACACGATCACACACTTTGCAGTCGGCACAGCCTCAAGCGGTGCGGGCAAGATTTTGTACAGCGGTGCGTTGACTGCATCGCTGGCCGTCAGCGCAGGCATCACACCGCAATTCGCAATCGGTGCGCTCGATTGCACGGAAGATTAGCAACACCGCACTTTAACAATTGAGAGTTGGCGATGCCCGCACCTGCCTTTCGCTCAGCCGGCGCTCTCGCACATAACACCGTCGGTGTTACACCCGGCGCACCGTCCGGCTTGGCGACAAATGATGTCGAGTTCCTGGTATGTGAATCTGCCGATCAGGCTATCTCGCTCGTCACTGCTAATGGCTTCGTGGAGGTCGCCGGTTCCCCCGTCTCCGTGCCAAATGCTACGCTTGCCATTGCCACGCGCGGCGCATGCTTCTGGCGTAGGTGGAATGGTACGGACGGCGCGCCCGTCACCAACGATCCCGGTAACCACATACTGGCCCGGCGTTTCGCTTTCTCTGGCTGCATCACCACCGGCAATCCGTGGGATTTCATACAAGTCAGCAGCGAGGGGACTGAGGACACAACCGGCTCGGCTGCAGGCAACTCCACGGCCGGGGCCGATCGCCTCGTCGCCATCTTCGTTGGCGCAGCCAAGCCCGATACAATCAGCACCGCCGAAATATCCAACTTCGTCAATGCTGACCTCACCAGCCTCGCCGAGCAAATCGACGAGGCCGGCAACTCCGGTAACGGCGGACACATCGGCTTGGCTACCGGCGAAAAGGCTGCCGCTGGCGCAGTCGGCGCGACCACCTATGACAAAGCCACCGCTGCCTACAAGTGGCACTTCGTCATTGCTCTCAAGCCGCCGGCTGGCGACATCAGCGGTACGGCGAATGGCGCGGGTAGCGCGAGTGGCGCACTCACCGGCAGCGGCGCGCTGACAGGTGCAGGCGCTGGCGCATCCACACACACCGCTGCACTCACTGGTATCGGTTCACTATCCGGCATTGCGACTGCGGTTGCAACCGCACAGGCTACCGGCGAAGCGATTGCATCTGCAGGCGGGTCAACAGACGGTGTAGCGACGGTCAGCGGCGCGCTGCTCGGCGATGGCGCGCTCATCGGATCATCGGCGGGCGTCGGCGATGCAACCGGAGCGCTCGTCGGTGATGGCGCACTCGCTGGCGCGGCAGCAGGCACGAGCACCGCATCCGCTGCACTCGATGGCGCTGGCATATTGGCGGGTTCGAGTACAGGACTTGCGACGGTCAGCGCGTCTCTGATTGCATCGGGCGCTCTGGTTGGAGCTGCCGACGGCGCAGCGACCGCGGGCAGTACACTCACCGCAGACGGTACGTTAGCCGGATCAGGTGAGGGCGTCGGCGCGGCGAATGCAACACTCGAAGCGACGGGCACACTGGCGGGCATTGCGGCAGGAACTGGATCGGCAAGTGGCACGCTCACCGAGCTCGGCGGCGGCGCAATTTCGGGAGAGGTGGCAGGTAGTGCGACAGCAATAGCGATACTCACGGGTGTTGGCGCGCTAGCAGGAACATTGGAAGGTCTAGCACTTATTGTCGGGGTGCTTACTGGAATTAGTCCGACTACTGCTCCAAGTCGCGGGAGATTGATCAATATTTTACAACAGCAACAGAGACGCGAGGACGAGGAAATCCTCGTCATGGATTGAAATGATTGATCTCGACATGTTCGTCCGTTGGGGCCAGGCAATGCAGCGCGGAGAGTACATCGGGCTGTATCCTCTGCCTTTCGCCTGGATATGGGCGGCGCTCTCTGCCTTGCCTTATCCCGTTCTGGTGTTCGGCGTATTCCTGACATCGATCGCCATCCTCGTTATCCTGTTTCGTCGGCGCGCTTTATTTTGGATGTGGTACGCGCCGTTTGTGGTGACGGTTGCTTTCGGTCAGTTGACGATGATCTGGTTGGCATTTCTGCGCCTCAACCGCTGGTGGTCTTGGCTACTGCTGACACTCAAGCCGCATTGGCTGCTATTCGCCCTGCCGGGCATCATCGCAGCGCCACGCCAGGAGCAGAGGCGATTCGCGTTCAGCGCAGTGGCGCTATATGGACTGACGCTGTTCATCCGTCCGCAATGGCTGACCGAATGGATCGGCGCATTGACAGCGGAAGGGCGGATCAATGGTGATTCATTCTCGCTGTGGGGCGTGCCACTCCTGGCGTTCGCGGCGGGCCTGGTGTTTCTGCTGTTGCGTCGTCTGCCGTGGCTGATGCTAGTAACTGCCTTCAACCCGCTTGTCAGGTCATACGATTACATGGTTTTGGCCGACAAGCCGAACCTATCTCTGATTGCCGTTTCATGGATCGCGCTGTTGCTGAATCGCTCGCTCAATGTGCTGTGGCCGTATGGACTAATTGGCCTGTGGTATGGAATTGACGAATGGCGGACGAACCGAAACACGGAAGCAAAACAGACTACATCAAGACGCTGGACGATCTCGCGCGGCAAGCTAACCGCTTAGAGGATGAAGCCGTGCGGCGCGCGGTGCGCCTGCTGCAAGATGCACTGCGTGAGATTAACCAGCGTGTGTTGACGGCTGAAGGTTGGCGACTATCGAACCTGGAGAACCTACAGCGCCAGGTCAACGACATTATGGAGAGGTTTCGGCGACAGTACACTGACGCGTTCGCAGAGATTCAAACGTCAGCATACCATCTCGGTGCGCAGTCGGTCGATGAACCTCTGCGAGTATCGGGCCTGCGCCTAGAACCGGCGCGCTTGAATCCGCTCGTGGTCGCTGTTCTTCAGGGATTCAGTGCAGATTTGATTACGGGAATTAGCGAAGACGTACGCACAACCATCAATGCGATACTTTCGCAATCCATGCTCGGGGAGATGTCACCGTTCGAGGCCCAGAAACTCATCTCTAAGATTGTTGGCGCGAAAGACAAACTGAGCGAATTGACAGGTATCTCGGCAGATGCCGAAAGAATCTTCAGAACCGAAATCGGGCGCGTGTATTCCATCAGCACACAGGCGCGCTTGATGCAGGTCGCAGAGACGGCGCCGGATGTTGAAAAGGGCTGGGTGACGAAGGGTGACCACCGTACCCGCAGCGGCCATCTCGATGCGCACGGGCAGCGCGTGAAGGTGGATGAGCCATTCGAGGTCGCAGCGGAACGCGGCGGGACAAAAGAGAAGCTCATGTACCCGCGTGATCCACGCGGTAGCGCAGAGAATACGATCAACTGCCGATGCAGGCATATCGTCTGGCGCGAAGGGTACGGCGATTTCGTACCGCGTACAACGGCGCGCGTTGAGCAAGAGATTGAGCGCCGCACATGAGCGTAAAGCCCGTCTTTCCGCGCGACATCCCGCCGCACGTAGCGCGCCTGGTTATCAGCTACGCGCGCGTGATTGTTCGGATGTCGCCGGAGCGGGCTGAGGTTGCGGTTCGCGCGATGGAATCGGTTATCGCAGAATGGCGGAAAGGGAACGGGCTCGATGGTAAACGATCTGATCGGAATCAATCGCTTGATACCAGACGGTGATCCCGCTGAGGCTGCTATCTGGCTCGGCAATGCGCGAGGATTGGTTGCAGCGAAGAAGGGCGAAATCGGGGTTTATCGCTTGATTGACTTCGATGCCGAACAAGATTCTGGCTGGAATAAACTCCCGCTCAAAGAGATAGGCATCAGGTATCGAGATCGCCTGGTGTGGGAAAAGACCGCACAGTCATTCTAAATGACGCCAAAACCAACCCAAAACTAACGTCTTGACAACCGGCGAGAAAAGTTGTAGGATAAGCACGTCAACTAAATAAGAAAGTCCCTCCGAATCGAGTAAGAGATTCTAGGGCGACCGGTCTTTCGACCAGTCGCCCTTTTTTATTTGCCTATGCCATACGCCAACGTACCCGCCGACAAAATAGCCGCGATGGATTCCTGCGTCGAGAAAGTCATGGCCGAGCAGGGCTATGAAAAAGAACGCGCCATCGCTATCTGCTATTCGTCAGTCGTCGAGGGGCTTGATCTCAAGTCGGCTATGGAGAAGCACAATATCTCCATTCTACCGTTGGCAAATGGTACAGCGCCTATCATGGAAACATTTACCGCACAGCGCATAACCCTCTCCGACATTCACCTCGAATCCCCGCTTGACAAAACCGGCCGCTCCTGGGAAGTCGTCATTATCGGACCAGAAACACAAGGCGACGTACAGACCATCGAAGGCACGCAATACATCCGCTCCAAGAACAATCGCTTGTGGTCAATCGCTGCTCTCGAATCTGCCGTGTCGATGTTCGAGGGCGCGAAAGTCTACGACGACCACCTGACCGACGCGGAATTTCAGCAGCGCGGTGGCATGCGACCGCCGGGCCGCGACTGGCTCGGATCACTTGTCGGCGTGCATTGGGATCGCGCGACGCAGAGTATGCGCGCGATATTCAAAACGGTTGACGATGCCTTTGCGCGCAAACTGGTTCGGGCGCAAGAGGGTGGCGTACTCAAGACGATTGGACTGAGCATCGATGTGCTGCGTGACTTTATTCGCAAGCGCATCGGTGAATCGG
>Ga0209341_10005439_pt1 | contig 11527 bp, 15 predicted proteins | sample RifCSP13_2_FD_184020 | JGI IMG/M metagenome (GOLD analysis project Ga0209341, IMG submission 184020) | Soil microbial communities from Rifle, Colorado - Rifle CSP2_sed 13_2 (SPAdes) (version 2) | ecosystem: Environmental > Terrestrial > Deep subsurface > Rock core/Sediment | place: Rifle...
TATATGAATATCTACTCTATGTTCTGAAAGAATAAATAAAAAAGGAAAAAGATGAGGAGGCGCTTAGCCTTCCATCATCATCGCTGCGCTTTATTTCAGGGAAGCCTTGGATGGGACCCATGTGCCTTCAGGGTGATCATCTTCAGTAGCATCGTTGGTTGCCACGACTGCAAATGCCGCGCCCCTCAGGACGTGGTTCATGTTGTGGTCAACGCCCACATAGAGACCGGGCACCGGGAAGGTAGCTTCGATGACGCTCGCAGAGCCCGGAGGTATGGTCCAAGTCTCGTCCTGAATCATCTGCCTTCCAAGGAAGTTGCCCCTTACGTTGCCGTCCCTCACATCAATCATACCATTGATGAAGTGGAACGCGATATAGTCGTTGGGACCTGGGTTGACGATGTACCACCTTGTCAGCTCGCCTGGCTTGACCTTGAAGAAGTTGGTCAGGTCGCCTCTCTGCATTTCAGCCAGCAGATCTGGGTTCAGCGGAACCTGAGTTGCCTGTCCGATAGCCGGCACATACTTGTGGGCCATGCCGTTGGTCATGACGAGGTCAGCGTCGTTGGAAAGCAGCTTGCCTACGTCAAAGCTCCCCGTTTCACCTTCAGTGCCTACGAAAAGACCTTTGTCAGCGCTGTTGTAGATCTCGCCAAAGACCATATAGAACTCCTTGGCTGGAGCTTCTCTTTGCGGATGCACAACAATGCCGCCGTACATGCCGTTGGCAATGTGCTCCCATACGCCGAAGAGCCCGTCAGCTCCGCAGTGATAGTAGAATGCGCCCGCTGTGGTTGCGTGTAGTGTCCATGTCTTGCTCTCACCTGGACCGACGTTGCCAGAGAGTGCGTCGCCTATGCCTGCGTGGAAGTCGAGGCTGTGTATAACATCACCCTCGTTAATCAGGGTGAACTCTATTGCGTCGCCCACGTTAGCGGCGACTACTGGACCCGGAATTGTGCCGTTAAAGACCATTGCGTTGTACATGATTCCACCCGGATGCAAAGCGTTGTCAGGAGCCACTTGGACTTCCATCTCGTCTGCAATCAGGGTGACATGTCTCGTCACGCCGGAGTGATCAGCTTGCGCCGATGTAAGTGGGGAGCCATTGAACAGAGGGCTGAAAACAAGTCCCACTACAAGAATACCGGCGGCGATACCAGCTATAATCGCCTTGTTCATTAGCCTACGTCAGTCTACTCCAACTATATATATCTTATACAGTGAGTGTAAATAGACCCGAAATTCGGTATCTCCACCCACGGTTAGCACGAGTTACACCATTTCAGCCCCACGCCTAGTCTGTTCGTGGTGGCAGGCGTTCTACAACCCGCTGGCATTATGTCAAAGCTTTATGCAAGATCGGGAACCAGCCCTAGGCGAACCCGAAATACGGTTTAGTTCACAAGCTAGTATCTAGACTGGGTGAAAAATAAATGTGTGAGGCCTACTTCATCGTCTTCAGAATTATCACGGTGTTGGTGTCAGACACACCCTCTATCTTGCGTATGTCGTCGATGCACTTGTTTATCTCCACTATGGCCGGCGCGGCTATGATGGTAGCGATGTCGTATTGGCCTGTTATCTCGTAGACGACTTCGATGCCGGGCAGTTTCATGAGCCTTGACGAAACTGCGGACGTGTCTGCCGATGAGCTGACGGAGATGAGCGTGATTGCGCTTGTCTTGTCGCTTGCGCCAAGTTCTATGGTGAAGCGCTTGATCATCCCAGACCCAACTAGGTTTTTGACGCGCCTCCTCACAGCGGACTCTGACAGCCCTATCTCGTTTGCAATGTCCACGAATGCCTTTCTGGAGTCTTCCTGGAGTATGCGGATTATCCTTTCGTCGGTCCCGTCAATGTTAGCTGACATTTCTCCTCTGTTCCTCCCTTGTCAATACACCGTCCATTATTTCAACTGCGCGGGAAACCGTCGCTTCGTCCATGACAAGTGGCGGAAGCAGGCGAAGGATGTTCCTTCCAGAGTACAGCATCAGCAGTCCTTGACTGATTCCGTCGAAAAGCATGTCCTTTACCTCAAAGCGGAGCTCGACGCCGAGCATCATGCCAAGGCCCCGGACCTCCCTGATTATCTTGTGGCGCTCCTTGAGGCCTTCCAGCTTTTCCTTGAAGAACCTGCCCATTTTTGCAGCATTATTGACAAGGCCGTCCTGAGTCAGGGCGTCCATCGTTGCGGACGCGGCGGCGCAGGCAAGCGGGCTTGCGCCAAAGGTCGACGAGTGCTCGCCAAGCTTTATTGCGTCCATTATCTCCGGCTTTGTCAGTACTAGCCCCATGGGCACGCCCCCTGCGATGCCCTTTGCAAGGCACATTATGTCCGGCGTCGTGTTCCAGTTTTGCCCCGCCCACATCTTGCCCGTCCTGCCAAGCCCTGACTGTATCTCGTCAAATATCAGCACCAGGTTCTTGCGGTCGCATATCTCGCGGATTTTCGGTATGAGGTCGTCGGGCGGGACTATGATGCCGGTTTCGCCCTGTATCGGCTCAAGTATGACAGCACCCGTGCTGGCATCGACTGCCTCCTCCAGCTTGGAAGGGTCGCTGTACGGCACAAATTTGACCCCCTCCAGAAGCGGCATGAACGATTTCCTGTACTTTTCATTATATGTTACGGAAAGCGCGCCAAAGGTCTTGCCGTGGTAGGCGCCGTTCATCGCTATGACACCTGATTTGCCCGTGAATTTGCGGGCGAACTTGAGTGCAGCTTCCACCGACTCGGACCCCGAGTTTGTGAAGAACATCTTGGTCAGCCCCGGCGGCGCCTGCATAGCCATTTTCTTCATGAATTCAAGGCGCGTCTCGTTATACACTGACATGTGCGCGGTGATGAGCGTCTCGGCCTGCTTCTTGATGGCAGCGACAACCCTATCGTTGCAGTGCCCGACGAGCGCGACTCCGTACCCGCCCATGCAGTCGATGTACTCCTTGCCCTGCACGTCCCACACACGCGCGCCCTTGCCCCTTGCGACGTTTACCGGGAAGCGCTGGTACAGCGTGCCAAGATAGTTGTCCTCGCCATTCATTTCGGGGTTATCACCGTGCAGTTGCTGTGTGCGATGGCAGAGGATACAGGCTTGTCGACCTGGCCGGACGCTATTATCGCCTCCTTGACTCCCATCTCAAGCGCCTCGGTGCAGGCAAGCACCTTCTTTTCCATGCCAAAGCCTATCTTTGGCAGCATATCTTTTGCCTGTTCCAGCGTCATTGCCGTAACCAATTTTTCATTTAGCATCAGGCCGTTAACGTTTGTGATGAAGATCACCTTGTCGGCCTTGACGCCGCCTGCCACGTACGCGGCGGCCCTGTCGCCGTCCACATTGAGGAAGTCGAATTCTTCTGAAAGGGCTATCGGCGAAATAACCGGGACGTAGCCGCTTGATACGAGGTTGTTCACCAGTGAAGGGTCGACGGCGTTTATCTTGCCCGTGTAGCCACCGTCGATTACCATCTTCCTGCCTTTCTCATTCACTATCATTAGCTTTTTCTTGCGCTCCGCCTTCAGTATGCCGCCGTCGATGCCGGCGATGCCTACCGCCTTTATCCCTTGGCGCAAGAGCATGCCTACTATGGCCTTGTTTATCTTGCCGGACATGACCATCGTGTAGATGTCTGCAGTCTCCTTGTCCGTGTACCTGCTCCTGACTCCGCCCGGCGACACGATGAATTTCTGCTCCTTGCCGAGCTTGGTCGCTGTCGACGTTACTTCCTTGCCGCCGCCGTGCACAAAGATGAGTTGCTCTTTTTCCGCTATGGCCTTGATGTCGACAAGCGTTGACGGGTGGAGCCCGTCGACCACGCTCCCCCCTATCTTTATGACTATCATACCGGGGTCAGCGGGGTGTACCTGAGGCCCTCTGTCTCCTCATAGCCAAACATCACGTTCATGTTCTGTATTGCCGAGCCTGCGGCGCCCTTCATGAGGTTGTCCGAGGCCGATAGCGCTACAATCCTCTGGTTGTCTTCGTCGATGTCAAAGCCCACGTCGCAAAAGTTCGAGCCGACGACGAACTTGGGGTCGGGGAACTTGTACAGGCCCTTCTTGTCGCGGATGAGCCTGACAAACGGCTCGCCTTTGTACGAGTTGCGGTACATCTTCCACAGCTCGAGTTCCTCGACACTGCGCTTCAAAAACGTGTGGTTCGTTGTCAGGATGCCCCGGACTATGTTGACTGCGTGGGGGCTCATGCTTATCTTGATCTGCTTCTTGGCGATTATCGAGAGTTCTTGCTCTATCTCGCCGGTGTGCCGGTGCTTCGCCGGCTTGTACGGCCTGATGACGCCGTAGCGCATGGCGTGGTGCGTACCCGCGTTGGCCTTGGCGCCGGCTCCTGATGAGCCTATCTTGCTGTCAACCACGACGTGCTCCGTGTCGATGAGGTTGTTCTCTATCAGCGGCTTTAGTGCAAGCAGCGACGTCACCGCCATGCATCCAGGGCACGACACGAGCTGCGCCTTCTTGATCTCCTCGCGGTGGAACTCGGGCACGCCGTACACACTTTTTGACAGCATGTCCGGGAAGGGGTGCTCCCATCCATACCACTTGACATAGTCCTTCGGGTTCCTTAGGCGGAAATCAGCTGAAAGGTCGATTATCTTGACTCCCCTGTCGTACAGGTCCTTGACTATCTTGTTGGCCTTGCCGTGCGGCACAGAAGTAAACACCATGTCGCAGTTGCTGACCATCTTTTCCATGTCCATCGGCGAGAACGTCAGGTCGATGAACCCTTTCAGGCTCGGGTGCACCCTGTGCACATACTCGCCCGCCTTCTGCCTCGACGTCACCATGTTGATCTCCACCTTTGGGTGGGTGACAAGAAGCCTCAAGAGCTCGCCGCCGACATAGCCTGAAGCACCAACTACTCCAACCTTCAATTACGCAGTTTCCTCCATTGTCATGCTCGATGAGAATCAAGCCTTGGAAATGCCCATTTATATTTTTTGGACATATTTGACCCGATAGAGGTCAATTATGACCGACATTGGTCAACGCTTTGCGACGCCGGCTGCATAGTCTATCATCGCGCCCGGTATGTCATTTACAGAAACGGTCGCAGCGCCCCTGAATTCCACGGTGTTGTTCACTTCGTGCACCATAAGCCCGCGGATCTTGTCCTCCATCAGATCGACGCCGACTATGCCCCCGCCCACGGCCCTTGCGGCCTTTAACGCGAGATCTTCAAGCTCTTTTGTAACAGGCGCAAGCTCGGCCTTGCCTCCCCGTGCCACGTTTGTACGCCACTCGCCCTCTCCAGAATAGCGATAGATTGCAGTAACGACCTGCTCGCCCACCACTATGCAGCGCACGTCGCGGGGCGGCCTGTTCACCATTTCCTGGACGTAATAGATCCTTGAAAGTGGACTGTCGTTTTCCTCTCTCATCTCAACTATCATGCTTGCGGTCTCTTCGTCCCGTAATGGAAAGACGCCCCTGCCCCAAGACCCTACTATTGGCTTTAGCACTAGCGGAAGCCCGGTCTTGCGTATCACCTCCATCGCGGTTTCCGCGGAAAACGCGAGCTGCGTCTTTGGAGTCGGTATGTTGTTCTTGGCAAGCGCAAGGGACGTGACGAGCTTGTTGCCGCATATCTCTGCCGTTGAAAACTTGTTTATGACTGGAAAATCAAGAAATTCGAGGCAGGCCGTGAGATAGAGGCCCCGGTAATGGCTGACGCTCCGCTGCATTATCACGTCGCCCAAGGAAAAGTCGCTTTTCTTGCTCTCCGTGCTGACTGTGATGCCCTTGGCGTCGACCATCTGCGCCTTTACACCCTTTTCGAGGGCCTTGTCGTAGAGCGCCTTTTCCTCAAAGCGCACCTTGTCGAAGATTATGCAGACCTCGACCATTACTGTCCCCAGTCTTCACCCACTGTTTCTGCCGACTTCAGCTCCACCTTGTCCGCGGCCTTGGTTGCTATCTCAAAGTCGCCGCCGCAGTCAGGGCAGGTGACTATCTCTCCCACTACCGCGTCTTCGGGGATACTGATGTCGGCTCCACATTCTTGGCATTCTTTTTTCATTTTTTGTTACTTCCTTTTTGTTGCTGTTTCTTGCTGGCCGCGTCTGCAACCGAATTTGCGATTATCGACTGCAGGCCCCACAGCTCAACAAAGCCCTTTGCCAGGTTCTGGTCAAAGGTCGACCCGGCCGCATACGTCGCCAGGCTGTTCTTGTACAGGGAATAGCGCGACTTGCGTCCAACCACGCGAAGCGAACCCCTTTGCATTTTCAGGCGCACTTTTCCGCTAACGCGGTTTTGCGTCGCGTCTATAAACCTATCCAAGTCTAAACGCAGCGGGTCCTGCCAGAGGCCTGCGTACGCAAGCCACGCCCACTGCTCATCAACAAGTTTCTTGAAGGCCAACTCATGCTTTGTCAGAACCATCTTCTCGAGATCCCTGTGCGCCTCTATGATGACAATGGCCGCCGGCGCCTCGTACACCTCGCGGGACTTTATCCCGACCACACGGTCCTCTATATGGTCGACAATGCCTACGCCGTGAGACCCTGCCTTGTCGTTTACGTACTGAATTAGATCGATTATCGACATGCGCTTGCCGTCAGCCGCGATGGGCACGCCTGCCCCAAATTCAATTTCAAGGTAGCCGACCTCGTCGTTCTTGAAGTTTATGAAATGGAATGCCTCCTCCGGAGGCTCAAAGTCGGGGTCCTCGATGTCGCCCCCTTCCACGGCCCTGCCCCAGAGGTTCAGGTCGATGCTGTACTTCTTGGCCTCGGTGCTTATTGGTATGTTCTGCTCCTTTGCATATTTTATCTCGGCATCGCGTGTGAGGTTCATGTCGCGGATTGGCGCTATTATCTTCAGGCCAGGGTTGAGCGCACGCATCGTCACGTCAAAGCGAATCTGATCATTCCCTTTACCGGTGCACCCGTGCGCTATTGCAGTCGCGCCCTCTTTTTCAGCCACCTCGACGATCTTTGCCGCAATGAGAGGTCTTGCAAGCGCGGTTGCCAGAGGATACTTGCACTGGTACAGACCGTTTGCCTTGATGCTTGGTATGACGTAGTCACGGGCAAACTCATCCCTTGCGTCCACGTAGACGTGCTTGACTGCGCCGATGGTCTTTGACCGGCGCTCGATTTCTGCAAAGTCATCGTCCTGGCCGCAATCAACAGTAGCCGTGATAACGTCCATCTTATGGAGCTTTTGCAGGTAGCGTACACACACCGATGTGTCAAGTCCGCCTGAATACGCGAGGACGACCTTGGGCATTGAATATGCGTTGCGTTTCGAGCACTACATTTATATTTTTTGGTCAAGATTGACCTAAATCAAGGTGATATTGGCCAATGTCGGTCAGCGATAGATCCATCACAAACGCGGTCAAGGAAGTGGTAAACAACGACCTCTCTTTCCAGGACTCGCTCCAGCGCGACTATTGCAACATCAGCGCGCTTGCAAGGATAGTCAAGCCGCAGATAGACCAGATGCTTAGCAAGAACACCAGCGTCGAGAGCATCATCACTGCGTTAAAGAGGTCGAGGCGCGACTATGACGTTCCGGAGAGGCCCATCGCCGCGATCTTGGCAGGCAGCACCGTGACCGTCAAGACCGACGTTGCCAAGCTGTCGGCGGCAAAGAGCAAGAAGACCATTGAAAAGGTCGCAAAATCGCTGACGCAAAATGTCGATAATTACATCAGCATGTCTGAGAGCATCATGTCAATAACGCTGATTTTCGACGACGCGCTTTTAGATGACGTCAAGGCGATGTTTGGTCAGCACGACATACTGGAAGTCGAGGATGACCTGGCGGCAATAATCGTGCACAGCCCGGAGGAGATAATCAAGACGCCGGGGTGTGCAATCGCGTTTTACAACCAGCTTGCGCGCAGGCACATCAACATAGAGGACACCGTCAGTTGTTACACGGACACAATAATGCTCGTCAGGATGGACCAGGTTGGCAAGGCGTTCAACGCTCTCACTGACCTGATATCGGGCTCGAGAAAGATGCCCAAGAAAAAGCACCGGTAAGGGTTTTATCGTGCAGATGGGGAGCTGAATTGATGTACCGGCGCTATACGCTTGACGAGGTCAAGCGCAAGATTGTCGACGCCCTGCAGAACGCCGGGACGGGGCTTTCCGGGATTGAACTTGCAGCCAAGACCGGCCTGAACCGAATGACGATAACAAAGTACCTGGACGTGATGCACGCAATAGGGCTTGTAAAAAAGAAAAAGATTGGCACAGTCAATGTGTGGTTTTTAGAAACAGGTGTCGCAGACATCGAGTTTCCGGTGAACTACAACCAGGTGCAGCAAAAGCTGCTCGACTTTGCGCTTGCCGGCGAGGAAGAACATGCGCGCCGGCTCCTGGTGAACGTTCTCCACTCAAACGTCGACCAGGTAAAAATACTGACTGACGTCATACTGCCGGCCGCAAACACCGTCAACGAACTGTACAGCAGGGGCAGGATCGGCAAGACGGAGCGAATACACCTGTCGGCGGTGCTTGGCGAGCTAGTCGACCTTGTCAAGTTCAACGTCCATCCTGCAGAGTCCAAGATGAACGCCCATGTCATTTGCGTGGCCGGCACCGACGACATGGTCCACCTTGCAAGAAGCGCCGCCGTCGCGTTTCGGGTGCTCGGGTGGGACTCGAACTACGTTGGCAGCATCGAGCAGGACATGGACCCCTTTTTCGATATCGATTTCCAGCGCTACCTCTCGCGCGTCTGGGGCAACAGGCGCGGGCTCTTGCTCGTCTGCGTGCTCTCGTCAGGCGAGGGACCGCTGCGCCTGCTTGCGTCAACGACGAGGTCCATGAAGGGCAGGCTCAAGGGCGAGCTGCGCCTTGCAGTCATCGCCACGCCCGAGCTCCAGCAGGCCGCGGAGGAGGGAGCCGACCTGGTCGTGACGGACCTGCCGTCGGTCATTGACTGGGCCGAGAGCCAGTACGTGTCTATTGCGGGCTAGAACGACGGGAACGGTGTTATCGGGGGCACGTTCGGGACGAGTGCCTGCAATGCCACGGTCACTATCGCACCTATCACAACGAACACGACTGTCGCAAGGATGGCTATGCCAAGGGCCCGGAGCCACCCGGTGTCAAAACCGATTTTGAACACGCCAATCCATGCGATGAATGCGAGAATGAACGACACCGCCGCCACAAAGTACTGCTCGCCAATAGTGACCGAGAGCACAAAGCCTGAGATGAGGAACACGATGGCGTAGATAGCCGGCCCGACGGCCGTCACGAGCATGGCCCGGGTGAACCTGGCCTTCCCAAGCGTCAAGAACTTGGCCGCGAGCCACACAGGGATGGACACTAGTATCCACAGGATGAGAAGCCCTACAAGAAGCGCAATCACGACGAGCGCAAGATCGGCGACGCCCTGCAGCAGCATTTGTTCAAGCAACGCCATCTTTAGTACGCATCAGGATTTAAGCGCTATCGGGCGTTTCTCTAGAATAATAGGGGGACTACGACCAGAGCCCGAAGCGTCCGATCGCCCTACCGAATGCCATGATGCCAACCACCGAAGCTACCGCTGCTGCCATTATCAGCGTTGCAAGCGGGAACTCGGAGACAACGTTTGTGCCAGTCACTTCTACGGTGTGCTCGCCATGGTGGTAGTTGATCTCAACCATGGCGTCGGCGCTCGTCTCTGACTTTATTGACTTCGTTTGACTCGGCAGTCACCAGTTGACCGTCTATCAGGACCGTCATCTCACCGCTAAGCATTGCCTTTGGTATGGTTAACTCCGCCGCGCCCGTGGTGCCGGTCTCGCATTCGACCGTTAATGAGACCCTTTTTGCTTCCTGGTGCAGCCCGACGTTGCTCACGTTGGAGTTGCTTGTCATGTCTATTTGGAACTGCTCGCCTTCCTGCGCGCTTGTTGGAAACCCTTGCGTGACCAACCATACGAGTGACCGGCGCATGCGTCGGTATGGCCGCGGTCAGCCCTTCATGAAGCCAAACGCAAACGCCGCCGCAAAGCTTCCGGTGAGGGGGATGCCGATGTTTGCGAGCGCGGAAACGGTCTGGTCGGCCGCGCTAGGTATCGTGCCGGTGGCGTTCTGCAGCCCCTGAAGAGTGCCCCCAGAGCTTGCCACAAACCTGTCCCAGTGTATTGTTATTATCTCTTGATGCCAGAGGTACGCAAGCGCCGAAAAGAACAGGCCGATTAGGACGAGCATCAGCTTCATAACCTTCTTTATGGCGTAGCCTATCAGAAAGCCGGCTACACCGCCGAACCCTACCGAGGCCAGAATGGAAGTCGGCTCAAAGCTCAACATTGCCGGTAAGCGTTATCTGGATTTATACTTGGCGTATCAATCGTCTATAGAGTGAGGGTAGTTATGCTCCCGCCCGGGAGTATAACAATCCATCTCGCACGGTCAGCGACGGCAGGCTAGGCCTGAATAGTCCCTTCCAGCGTCAGTGTCCATCCGTCCAGCGAGTTGCCATGGCTTCCGTTGATCCCGTCAAACGCTAGTTCGACGGGAGTTCCTCCATCAGCTGCAGGTAGCTCGACTACTTCCACCAGTTCGCCATCCTCGGTCTCCACCTCTTCAATTATTCTTGTCTTAACGCCGTCTAGCTCCCGTGTCTCATCAAGTACGGTTATCGTAAGGCCGAGCTCTTCGCCATCCTCATCTTCCCCGCTAAATACAAGCTGATGGCCGGGTTGCAATACGAAGAACCTGTTAGAGCCGGATGATGAAAAATCACAGTCTTCGATAAAAAATTCGTCTGTGAATCCTTCACTGTCTGCCAGCGCGAGCTGTCCGCTGAGAGCTCCTGACAAAACGGTAAGGATCGTTGTTGCCAGGAACGCCTTTTTCTGGTTGTTCATGCTTCAGCAGTGGGCCGGCATGATAATAACCAACATGATACAACCGACTGACCTGGGCTATTATGCCTGACTGCGCAGGGCCCAATCAATTAGACGCTTGTACCACAACAGATTATATCAATCACCCCTGCCTACTAGGTACGTGGTGCCAAGAGATACCGGCGATGCGGCCGTCTTTACCCCTCTCAGCGTCTGGTTTAACACCAGCTCAAGCGATAGGTCGGTCGATTTTGAAGGATGACGACATTGAAGGAAATACAAAGAGGGCGCTTCAATTCATTCAGGAGAGCCCCGGGTGCCACCTGCGCCGGATTAGGCAGGAGCTGAGGGTGTCCATGGGGACAGCTCAATATCACCTGGGCCTTTTGGAAAAAGCTGGCAAGATAACGTCGAACAGGCACGGGCTATTCAGATACTATTTCCCTGTCGGCATTTTCCAGGACAACGAAAAAAACCTCCTTGAAGTCCTGAGCCACGAAACTGCAAGGGACATCCTGATGTTCATAATTGAGCAGAAGAATCCCACACAGACAGACATTGCAAACAGGATCGGCGTATCGGCAGCGTCCGCGAGCTGGCACGTCAGACGGCTGTCCGAATTTGGTATGATCACTGAGGTCAGGGAAGGAAAATTCAAGAGGTACCAGCTGCGTGAAGACCCACGGCACCTCGTGTCGTTGATG
>Ga0209341_10005441_pt1 | contig 11525 bp, 11 predicted proteins | sample RifCSP13_2_FD_184020 | JGI IMG/M metagenome (GOLD analysis project Ga0209341, IMG submission 184020) | Soil microbial communities from Rifle, Colorado - Rifle CSP2_sed 13_2 (SPAdes) (version 2) | ecosystem: Environmental > Terrestrial > Deep subsurface > Rock core/Sediment | place: Rifle...
TCGAAGATGCAGAGCGCGCTCCGCTGCAGCGGCGCGAATCGGAAGGTCTCGAGGCCACGGTCGTCGATCCGGACGAGCTCGCCCGGCTCCACGTCGCGCACGAAGGTGGCGCCAACGATGTCCAGCGCGCAGGTCTCCGAGGCCACCACGAACCCGTTCGGCAGCCGGCCGATAGAGAGCGGGCGGAGGCCATGCGGGTCCCGCGCCGCGAAGATCGTGCGCTCATCCATCACGACGAAGGAGAACGCACCCTCCAGCTGCGGGAGGGTCTCGCGGAGGGCCGCCTCCACGTCCTCCCCCGGGTGGCGCGCCAGGAGCGTGGCGACCAGGTCCGAGTCCGTGGTCGCCGCGCCGGGCCGGCCCACGCGTTCGGCCAGGTCGAGCGTGTTCACGAGGTTCCCGTTGTGCCCGAGCGCGAGCGAGCGCTGCCCGTCGGTCTTGAAGGCCGGCTGGGCGTTCTCCCACGTGGTCGAGCCGGTCGTCGAGTACCGGTTGTGCCCGATCCCGAGGTCGCCGCGAAGGGTGGACAGGGTGGCCTCGTTGAATACCTGCGAGACCAGGCCGAGCTCCTTGAACACCAGCAGGTGTTCGCCGTCGGAGACCGCCATCCCGGCGGATTCCTGACCGCGGTGCTGCTGGGCGAAGAGCCCGAAATAGATCAGCCGGGCCACGTCCTCACCCGGGGCCCACACGCCGAAGACGCCGCACTCGTCCTTCGGGCTCTCGGCTCCCATGGAAGCCTGATGCTAGCACCGGCCTTCCGAGCCCCGGCGCAGTCAGCCCGCGCGGCGCGCCGGGCGGTCCTTCGATCTCCCGACCTCCACGTTGCGGGAAGCGCAACGTAGACCTGTGAAGAGCGCCTGCACCTCGGTAGCGTTCGCACATGGACGACGTCGATGCATCACCGTTGGGCGTACGCCTCGGCGCTGTGGTCATCGACTGCGCGGATCCCGACCGCCTTGCAACCTTCTGGGCTCAGCTTCTGGGGGTGGAGAAGTACGAGTCGATCGGCGAACCCGTGCACTACGCGGGGATCGCCCCCCCGGATCGGGGGGCGCCCTACATGTCGTTCCAACGCGTCCCCGAGCCGAAGATCCAGAAGAACCGATCGCACGTTGACCTTCACGTCAACGACGTGGAGGCGGTCACCGCCTTGGTGGAGCGGCTCGGTGGCTCACGAGATCAGGACTTCGACGAGTACGGATACCGTTGGCGCGTGATGCGAGACCCAGAGGGGAATGAGTTCTGTCTGGTCTACCTTCGACCACGCGACAGTGATCGCGGAGCCCGCCTCGCTCCAAGCGGCCGCCTTCCGCACGCGGGTAGCTGACGAGACGGATCGGGATCGAGCCTGGGTCCGCACGCCCGAGGCGTTGGGCCGAGTTCGTCTTGGTTACGGTCAGCGAACGAGGACGGTCACGCGCTGGACCGCGGTGTTGCGATATCCGCCGACGTTCCACTCGGGCTCGCGCGGTTGGGTGAGGCCGGTCGAGTCGGTCGCGCGGCAGCAAAGGACGTGCTCCCCCGGCTCGGCACGCCAGTCGAACGACCACGCCCGCCACCCGAACGCGGACGCTGGCTCGGGGCCTAGGACCGCGTCCGCCCAGGTCACGCCATCGTCGGTGCTCACCTCGACGCGCTCTATCCGCCCGAACCCGGACCAGGCGCGTCCCTCGAGCCGATGTGTCCCGGGCTCGGCGACCCTGGCGCGGGTCGCGAATTCAGGGATCCCCGGCGGGATCATGAGGCTGCGAGGGAAGATCCTCGTGATCGGCTCGCCGGGGTCATCGGGGTCCTCTCGCATCCGGTAGCTCGTGGCCATCTGGTAGCCCTCGAAGGGTTCGGCGAGCACGGTCACGCGCTCGAGCCACTTCACGCTCGCCATGCCGTACCAGCCGGGAACGAGGATCCGGAGCGGGAACCCGTGCTGCGGCAGAAGCGAGCCCCAGTTCATCTCGAACGCGAGGAGCACGTCCTCGCGCATCGCTTCGTCCAGCGGCAGGCTCCGCTCGTAGGCCTGCTCGATGTCGCCCTCGACGCCACGGTCCCGGCCGGTGAACAGGACCTCGAGGGCCCCCTCGCGAACACCGGCGCCCGCGAGGACATCCCGGAGCGGGACCCCGGTCCACTCGGCGTTGCCGACGGCACCCAGGAGCCACGGCTGGCTCACCGGCCTGGGCTCGAGCAGCGCACGTCCGTTGCCGGCGCACTCCATCGTGACGGCGAGCGTCGTCGAGGGCATCGCGCGGAGCGCGTCCAGCGTCAGCTCGAGGGGGGTCTCCACGTGGCCGCCGACCGACAGCCGGAACGCGGATACGTCCACGTCGGGGATGTCGTAGTGGATCAGCAGGTAGTGCAGCCCGACGGGCGTCACGTCGTAGCGGAGCGCCTCGTACGGCATCGCGTGATTGCGCGCCGCGAGCGCGAGCTCCTCGAGCGAGATCCCCTCGCGGTCGGCCCCGGTCACGCGGCTATCTGACCACGGATCGCATCACGGCCGCAGGGCCTCCTGCAGCATCGCCTCCCTTGGCTTGGAAGGAGTCTGTCTCCGATCACTTACGCCCAGGCGGATTCGCGCCGGTAGACGGGCTGGAGTAGCGTTGCCCGATCCGACGGCCAGCGGGGGCGTGGTTCGATCCATCACCGCCCGCGAGGTCCTGACAGCGAGGAGGACACGAGGTGACGACGCTCCTAGCGTTCCACGAGGTGGACGATGTCCAGCACTGGCTCGGTTCGCCGAAGCGGGTCGAGGTCTTCGGACCCATGGGCATCACCGTGCGCACGTTCGTCGATCCCGAGGGCTCGAACCGCGTGGGGTTGATCGTGGAGGTCCCAGACATGGCGACGTTCCAGGAAGCGATGGCCTCCGAAGTCGCGGCCGATGCCATGAAGTTCGACGGCGTCCGCGCGGAAACGCTGATCATCCTCACCGAGTCCTAGCCGCACACCACCGAACGTTCACCCGGCGAGGAGCTTGGGGATCGCCTCCTCGTAGGCGGCGGTGGCCTCGATCAGCGCGAGGTCCAGCACGCTGTCCACGACGATCCGCGGGCCTCCGGTCTCCCCGAGCCGGGCGAGGGGCAAGCCGAGCGTGCCTGCGAGGTCCTCGAGCTCGGCGGCGCGCGCCGGGTCGACACTCACCACCACGCGCGAGGCCGACTCGGAGAAGAGGGCAACGTGTGGCGGCAGGTCGCCGGGCAGGCCGACCGCGAACCCGGTCCCGCCGGCGATCGCGGACTCGGCGAGCGCGATCGCGAGGCCGCCCTCGGAGCAGTCGTGAGCGCTCGCGAGCAGGTCGGCGCCAGCCGCCTCGATCAGCAGGAGGTTGAGCCTCTGCTCTGCCTCAAGATCGAGCGCCGGCGCGCGCCCGGCGATCGTGCCGAGCACCACCTCGGCGAACTCGCTCCCGCCGAGCTCGGGCAGGGTCTCGCCGAGCAGGTACACGGCGTGGCCCTCGGCGAACCCCGAGCCGACCGCGAGCCGGTAGTCCTGCAGCAGGCCGAGCATGCCGATCACCGGGGTCGGCCAGATCGCGGAGTCGCCCGACTCGTTGTAGAAGCTCACGTTCCCGCCGGTGACCGGCGTGTCGAACGCGCGACACGCGTCGGTCATCCCGCGGATCGACTCGGCGAACTGCCACATCACCTCGGGGCGTTCGGGGTTGCCGAAGTTCATGCAGTTCGTGATCGCGAGCGGGCGGGCGCCCGTACACGCGACGTTCCTGGCGGCCTCGGCCACCGCGTGCGCCGCGCCGAGGTAGGGATCAAGCCGGCCGAACCGCCCCTTGCCGTCGCTCGACAGCGCCAGAGCCTTCAGCGTCCCCTCGATCCGGATCAGCGCCGCGTCGCCGCCCGGCCCGCGGACCGTCCCGCCCTGCACGAGCGAGTCGTACTGCTCCCAGACCCAGGTCTTGTCGGCGACGTTCGGGCTCGAGAGCACGCGCAGGAGCGCGTCCTCGGCCTCGACCGTGACCGCGGCGAACGTGGGGTCCTCGGCGAGCGGGTCGGCCGGCTCGGACGGCGGCTCCATCGGGCGCGTGTAGACCGGGCCCTCGTCGGCGAGCGAGCGCGCGGGCACCTCGGCGACCGTGATCCCGCCCATCGACACGCGCAGGCCGCCGCCGGCGACCAGGCGGCCTACGACAGCGGACGCGAGCCCCCACCGCTCGCATACGGCGCGGACGTCCCCGAGCCGCTCGGGCGCGACGAGCGCGAGCATGCGCTCCTGGGACTCCGAGGTGAGGATCTCGAACGCCTCGAGGTCGGGCTCGCGAAGCGGGACGGCATCCAGGTCGAGCTCGGCGCCGAGTCCCGCACGCGCCGCGGACTCGGAGACCGCGCACGTGAGCCCCGCGCCCCCGAGATCCTGCAGGCCCTCGAGCAGGTCGCGCTCGACGAGCTCGAGCGAGGCCTCGATAAGGAGCTTCTCGGCGAACGGGTCTCCGATCTGCACGCTCGGGCGGCTCCCCTCCGCGCCCTCCTCGATCGTCCGGCTCGCAAGGACCGAGACCCCGCCGATGCCGTCGCGGCCGGTCGCCGCTCCGAACAGCACGAGCAGGGCGCCCTCGTGCACCTCGCGCGCCGAGGTCACCAGGCGGTCGGCCGGCGCGACGCCGACGCACATCACGTTCACGCTCGGGTTGGCCGAGTGCGGCTCGGCGAACGCGATCTCGCCGCCCACGGTCGGCACGCCGATGCAGTTGCCGTACCCGCCGATGCCCGCCACCACGCCCTCGAACAGCCAGCGGTTGCGCTCCTGCGTGAGCGGACCGAACCGCAGTGGGTCCAGCAGCGCGATCGGGCGCGCGCCCATCGAGATGATGTCCCGGACGATCCCGCCCACGCCGGTCGCGGCGCCCTGGTAGGGCTCGACCACGCTCGGATGCGAGTGGGACTCCATCTTGAAGACGACCGCTAGCCCGTCGCCGACGTCGACCGCGCCCGCGTCCTGGCCGGGGCCGACCAGCACCGCAGGGCCCTCGGTCGGCAGGGTCCGCAGGTGGATCTTCGAGGACTTGTAAGAGCAGTGCTCGGACCACATCGCCCCGTACATCGCGAGCTCGGCGGGGTTCGGCTGGCGGCCGAGCGTCGACACGATCGCCTCGAGCTCGTCGTCGGTGAGCCCGAGCGCCCGGTGCAGCGGCTCCTCGGAGCTCATACCCGGGCTAGCGCGGACGCGAGCAGGGACGCGAACATCGGCTGGCCGCCCGTCGCGCCGACGTCGGGGTCGACCGCGTGCTCGGGGTGCGGCATCAGGCCGACGACGTTGCCGGCAGCGTTCCGGACGCCGGCGATCGCGTTCGACGCGCCGTTGGGGTTCGCGGCGTCCTCAAGCGAGCCGTCTGGGGCGCAGTAGCGGAAGACGACCTGGCCCTCGGCCTCGAGCCGCTCGAGGTCCTCGGTGGAGGCGACGAACTGCCCCTCGCCGTGCTTGACCGGCACTCGGAGGACCTCGCCGGCGAGCAGGTCGGCGGTGAGCGGCGAGAGCGAGGTCTCGACGCGCACGTCCACCCATCGGCAGACGAACCGGAGCTGGCGGTTCCGGATCAGCGCGCCGGGCAGCAGGCCCACCTCGCACAGGATCTGGAACCCGTTGCAGATCCCGACGACCGGGCCGCCGCGCTCGGCGAACGCGCGCACCTCTTCCATCACCGGCGCGAACCGTGCGATCGCGCCGCACCGCAGGTAGTCGCCGTAGGAGAACCCGCCCGGCAGGATCACGGCGTCGACGCCCTGCAGGTCCGCGTCGCCGTGCCAGAGCGGGATGCCCTGTCCGCCCATGAACGCCACCGCGCGGAGCGCATCGCGGTCATCCAGCGAGCCCGGGAACGTGATCACCCCGACGCGCGGCGCGTCACTCATCCGCCGACCTCGGCAGCCGTCACGATCACGAAGTCCTCGATGACCGGGTTCGAGAGCAGGCGGCGGGCCATCTCCTCGACCTGCGCTCGGGCGGTCGCCTCGTCCTCGGCGTCGATCGTCAGCTCGACGTGGCGCCCGACGCGGACCGCGCTGACGTTGGTCCAGCCCATCGCCGGCAGGGAGCCCTCGACGGCCTTGCCCTGCGGGTCGAGCAGGCCCGGCCGCAGCCGCACGAGCACCTCGAACGTGTAGGTCACGCGTGCTCCGTCCGAAGACGCTCGAGGTCCACCGCGCAGGTCTCCCAGTCGTGCTCGCTCATCACGCCCATCAGGTGACGGAAGTGGTCGAAGGACTCCCCCGTCACCTTCTCGTAGGCCTCCCGGTACTTCGCGGCGGTCCGGTCGATGACCTCGGCGGGCAGCTCGGGGGGCGGGGGCTCGTGGTCCCAACCGCTCGCGTCCAGCCAGTCGCGGACGAACTGCTTGTCGAAGCTCGGCTGGGACTTGCCGGGCGTGTAGCCCTCGGCAGGCCAGAAGCGGGAGGAGTCGGGTGTGAGCACCTCGTCGATCAGGATCAGCTCGCCGCCGGCGAACCCGAACTCGAACTTCGTGTCGGCCACGATGATGCCGCGCTCGGCGGCGACCTCACCGCCGCGCTCGTACAGCGCGATCGTGATCTCGCGCAGGCGCTCGGCAAGGCCCTTGCCGATCAGGTCCACCGTCTCCTCGAACGTGAGCGGCAGGTCGTGGCCCTCGGCGGCCTTCGTCGTGGGCGTGAAGATCGGCTCGGGCAGCCTGTGCGCCTCGTCCAGGCCGGGCGGCAGGGGGACGCCGCACACATGGCCCTCGGCGCGGTACTGCTTGAGCCCCGACCCGGTGAGGTAGCCACGCGCGACGCACTCGACCGGGATCACCTGAGCCTTCGTTGCGAGCATCGAACGGCCGGCGAGCGAGGGCTCGATCCCGAACGGCTCTGGGAAGTCGCGCCGGTCTGCGCTGATCATGTGGTTGCCTATCAGGTCCCTCGTCTTCTCGAGCCAGAACAGCGTGAGCCCTGTCAGCACGCGACCCTTGTCCGGGATCGGGTTCGGCAAGACGACGTCGAACGCGCTGATCCGGTCGGTCGCGACGAGCAGCAGCCGATCCTCGCCGACGTCGTAGATGTCGCGGACCTTCCCTTGGGCGGCGAGCTTCCTCGTCGGCGTCACGTGGCTACCTCGATCTTCTCGAGCCGGTCGAACACCACGTCGAGGTTGCGGAGCGCGCGGGCCGGGTCGAAGAGCGGCCCGAGGTCGATCCGGCTCGTCACGTCGGCGTTCGCCGCCAGCTCCTTACGGAAGCTCGCGCCCTCATCCCACGCGCGAGCGGCTGCAGCCTGGACGAGCGCGTAGGCCGCGTCCCGCTCGAGCCCGGCGTCGACGAGGGCGAGCAGCACGTTCTGCGAGTACGCGAGCCCGCCGCCGACCTCCAGGTTCGAGCGCATCCGCTCGGGGAAGACCTGAAGCCCCTCGAGCACATCGGTCGTCTCGGCGAGCATGAAGTCGAGCAAGATCGTCGAGTCCGGCAGGATCACGCGTTCGGCCGACGAGTGCGATATGTCGCGCTCGTGCCAGAGCACGGCGTTCTCGAGCGCGGTCTGCAGGTGGCCGCGGATCACCCGCGCGAGCCCGGTGATGCGCTCGCACCGAACGGGGTTCCGTTTGTGGGGCATCGCGCTCGAGCCCTTCTGGCCCGCGGAGAACGGCTCCTGCACCTCGCGGACCTCCGTCCGGGCGAGATGTCGGATCTCGGTCGCGATCAGGTCAAGCGTGGACGCGGTGATCGCGATCGCGCTCATCGCCTCGGCGTGGCGGTCGCGCGCGATGATCTGGTTCGAGGCCTCGGCTGGACGAAGACCCAGGCGCGCGCAGACCTCCTCCTCGACGCGAGGATCCACCTGCGCGTACGTCCCGACCGCGCCGCTGATCGCGCCGACGCTGACGGTCTCGCGCGCCCGGCGCAGCCGTTCGCGGTCGCGGTCGAGCTCGAACGCCCACAGCGCCACCTTGTGCCCGAAGCTCGTCGGCTCGGCCACGACCCCGTGCGTCCTGCCCGCCATCAGGGTTCCCCGGTGCGCCAAGGACAGCGCCTTCGTCACGGCGAGCATGCGCTCGAGCCGGCCGAGCAGCAGGTCGATCGCCTCCCGGAGCTGGAGCGCGAGCGCCGTGTCGAGCACGTCCGAAGACGTGAGCCCGAAGTGGATCCATCGCCCCGCGGGGCCCACCGAACCGGCGACGACGTCGACGAACGCCACGACGTCGTGCTTCGTGACGCGCTCGCGCTCGGCGACCGCCTCGACGTCGAACGAAGCCTTGGCGCGGATCTTCAGGGCAGCCTGCTCGGGTACGACGCCCAGACGAGCCCACGCCTCGGCTGCCAGGATCTCGATCTCGAGCCAGTACCCGAGCCGGGTCTGCTCCTCCCAGACGGCCGACATCTCCGGCAGCGCGTAGCGGGGGATCACCGTACGGACGCGGCGGGCGCGCTCATAGGCGCAGGCCCTCCGCGAGGTCGTCCTTGAAGCGCCACAGGCGCTTCTGGATCTCGGGGTCGGCGACGCCGGCGACCTGCACCGCCAGGACCGCCGCGTTCATCGACGCGTCGATGCCGACGGTGGCGATCGGCACGCCGCTCGGCATCTGCGCCGCCACGTACAGGGCCTGCTCGCCGCTCATCTGATCGCTCGCGATCGGGACGCCGATCACGGGCAGGATCGTCCGGGCGGCCAGGGCGGAGGCGAGGTGCCCCGAGATGCCGGTGGTCGCGATCAGCACCTTCAGGCCTCGGTCGAACGCGGTGCGCGCGTACTCGTCCACGAGGTCGGGGCTCCGGGCCGCCGACATCACGCGGAGCTCGTGCGGAACCTCGAGCTTCTCCAGGATCGCGGTGGCCTGCTGCATCACCGAGAGCTCGGCGGGCGAGGCTACGACGACGCCGACGACGGGCGACCGCTCGCTCATCTGCGCTCCTCCCCCGCGGCCGCCGCCGCGATGTCGCTCCGGTGCTGCATCCCCTCGAACGCGATGCAGGAACACGCCTCATACGCGCGGTCCCGAGCCTCGGCTAGCGAGCCCCCGAGGGCGCTCACCGAAAGCACCCGGCCTCCCGCGGTGACCACTCTACCCTGCCGCTCCGAGGTGCCCGCATGGAACACGAGCGCGCCATCGACCTCGGCGGCCGCCTCGAGTCCGGATATCTCGAACCCGGTCCGGTGCTCGCCCGGGTAACCGCCCGATGCTAGGACCACCGTGATGCAGGCCTCGGGCCGGAGGTCGACCGCGGCCGACCCGAGGTCTCCCCGGGCCGCCGCCGAGAACCGCTCGGCGGGCTCCGAACGCAGGCGCGGCATGAGCACCTGGGTCTCGGGGTCGCCGAACCGGCAGTTGAACTCGAGCACCTTGGGACCTTCGGGGGTGAGCATCAACCCGGCGTAAAGGACGCCGCGGTACGGGACCCCGTCATCGGCCATCTGGCGCACGGTGCGTTCGAGCACCTCGTCCCGGATCGTCTCGGCGAGCGCGTCGTCCACGAACGGCAGCGGCGAGTAGGCGCCCATCCCGCCGGTGTTCGGGCCGGCGTCCCCGTCGCTCACCCGCTTGAAGTCCTGCGCGAACCCCAGAGGCACGACGTCATGTCCGTCGGCGAGCGCGAACGCTGAGACCTCGGGGCCTTCGAGGCGCTCCTCGATCACGACGCTCGAACCCGCCTCGCCGAACGCGCCGCCGCCCAGGCAAGACTCGATCGCCGCAGCCGCATCGTCTCGGCCGTCGGCCACGACCACCCCTTTCCCGGCCGCCAGCCCGTCGGCCTTGACCACCGCCGGTCCGCCCTCGAGCTCGTCGTCCAGGAAGGACAGCACGTCGCGAGGGTCGGCATCCCAGTCCGCCCGGGTGAACGTCGCCGAACGCGCCGTCGGCACACCTGCCCGGTGCATGACGTCCTTCGCGAACGCCTTCGAGCCCTCCAGCCGCGCCGCGGCCGCGCTCGGCCCGAACGCGAGGTGGCCCCGCGCTTCCAGCGCGTCGACCAGCCCGAGCACGAGTGGCACCTCGGGCCCTACGACGGTGAGATCGACATCCTCGCGGGCGACGAGGGCGACGAGGCCGGGAAGATCCTCGGCCGCGACCGGCAGACATCGAGCCTCTCGAGCGATGCCTGGGTTCCCCGGCGCCGCCATCACCTCGGCGACCGACGGGTCCCGCGCCAGCCGCCAGACGAGCGCGTGCTCGCGCCCACCTCCCCCCACGACAAGTACGTTCATGCGGAAGCCGGCAGGCTCTGCTCGCGCCCGGGACCGACCGAGACGACCGAGATGGGCACGCCGCCGAGCTCGGCCAGCCGGTCCAGGTAGGCCCGGGCGGCGCTCGGAAGGTCTTGGATCGAGCGCGCGGCGGTCAGGTCCTCATCCCAGCCTTCGAGCTCCTCGTAGACGGGCTCGGCCGCGTGGAACAGCGACTGGTGCGGCGGGACGTCCTCGAAGGTCTCGCCCTCGGCGCGGTAGGCGGTGCAGACCTTCAGCGTCGGGAACCCCGAGAGCACGTCCAGTTTGGTCACGAACAGCTCCGTCAGCCCGTTCACCCTGGAGGCGTATCGTAGGATCACCGCGTCGAACCACCCGCACCGCCGCTTGCGCCCGGTGACCGTTCCGAACTCCTGACCGAGCATCCCGAGGCGCTCGCCGCCTGGTCCGTGGTCCTCGGTCGGGAACGGCCCGGCCCCCACGCGGGTGACGTAAGCCTTCGTGATGCCGATCACGCGCTCGACCTCGCGCGGGCCGATGCCCGCCGATGCCAGCGCGTACCCCGTGACCGGGTTCGACGAGGTGACGAACGGGTACGTCCCCTTGTCCAAGTCGAGCATCGTGCCCTGGGCGCCCTCGAGCAGGACGTTCTTGCCCACGCGCAACGCGTCGTGCATCAGCTTCGAGGTGTCCGCGATGTGCGAGCGCAGGCGCTCGGCGTACCGCATGTAGTCGTCGACGATCAGGCCGACGGTCAGCGGGAGGCGCCCGTAAACGCGCGTGAGCACGAGGTTCTTCTCCCGCAGGGCGACGTCGAGCTTCTCGCGGAAGATCTTCTCGTCGAACAGGTCCTGGATCCGGATACCGATCCGGGCCGCTTTGTCCGCGTAGGCCGGGCCGATGCCTCGCTTGGTCGTGCCGAGCGCGTTCTTCCCCAGGAACCGCTCGGTCACCTTCTCGAGCTCCAGGTGGTACGGCATGATCATGTGGCAGTTGCCCGAGACGACGAGGCGAGACGGATCCACGCCCACCGCCGCCAGCCCGTCCATCTCCTCGAGCAGGACGCGAGGGTCGACCACGACGCCGTCGGCGATCACGCTCGTGATGTGTGGGTACAGGATCCCCGAGGGGATCAGCTGGAGCTTCAGCGTGTGGCCCTCGGCCAGGATCGTGTGGCCGGCGTTGTTCCCACCCTGGTACCGAACGACGAGGTCCATCCGGTCGGCGAGGTAGTCGGTCGCCTTCCCCTTGCCCTCGTCGCCCCACTGGGTCCCGACGACGACGGATGCGGGCATGATGAGACGAGTCTACCGATGCACCTACGAGGTCTTCGCGGCGGCGCGGGCAAGGAGGTCGTCCATCTCCCCGGTCAGGGGAGCAGCCTTC
>Ga0209341_10005444_pt1 | contig 11522 bp, 12 predicted proteins | sample RifCSP13_2_FD_184020 | JGI IMG/M metagenome (GOLD analysis project Ga0209341, IMG submission 184020) | Soil microbial communities from Rifle, Colorado - Rifle CSP2_sed 13_2 (SPAdes) (version 2) | ecosystem: Environmental > Terrestrial > Deep subsurface > Rock core/Sediment | place: Rifle...
GGAAAAGCACCTAGGGATCTTGCAGCATTATCCAAAGAGGACGAGAAATTTGAAAAGAACATTAGAAAAATACAGGAAAAAATAAAAAAAGATGAAATTGCACAATTTGGAAACAAGTCCTCATTTCTTGAAGAAATACTTGGAAAACAAAAAGCTGAAAATATTTTCAATCTCGTTAAAAATCCGGTTTCATTTCTTACTGGAATCGCAAAGGCCATACCTTTCCTGGGTGGTGTATTTGCAGCCAAGGAGATTGCTGATTTCATTGTTGATGAACTTGTAAAAATTGATGCATTTTTTAAAAAATTTGTAGATGAAGCTGAAAGAAGAACTGATCTGGTTCGTTCCAGGATAGAGCAGGCAAACATTTCCGCAGGACTTACACAAAAAATAATCACTACAGCTTCAGGAGGAGCAGACCCCAGAACTTCATACAACACATTCCAGATATTCAATGACAATCAGGCCGAGCTGGAAGGAAACTTTTCAATCTCAAATAATCATGGAGTAAGATAATGGCAAAGATAAGACTGTTCCGTGTCACCATATCGACTGACAATGAAAACACAACAGACAGAATTGATTTTAATCTTCCAAATTCAAAGACAAATGTAGAGAACGCATTTATCACAAAACTGACAAACACTCCAACTGACGGAGTAGGAAACAACCAAGGTGCAACAACTCCGACAGGTGATCAGTCAACACTTGGAACAATAGAGGATATTCTGATAATTGAAGGATTCATTTCAAAAAGAAACGGGGATCTAAATAATGGAAACAACTCTTACCTGGCAACTCTGAAACTCTGGCAGAATGATTTCAAGGAAATAGATAACGTCTGGGAACTGGGAAGAATGGGAATAATAGTAGATGACAATCACAATGCCGACTTGATTCCAGTCAGAACGGGAACAAACCAGTTTGCATATCTCTGGGAAAAAATAGAATATGAAAGTGACTTTGCGGGGAACAGGGAAAAATTCAAGATTTTTCTAAGACTGAACAAGGGTGACGGCACATAAAATTTGCAGAAATAAATGACGTACTGATAATTCTAAAAGATCATGCAGGAGATCCCGGAGCTGATGCATTTGGCGATTTCGACCTGTCAAAAAAATGGATCACACTGGAATATGCAGATGAGGAACCACAAAGTATTGTAATTACACTTAATGCAAAAAACGGAAGATTTCTGACACGAACCCCAAAAATCCAAAAAAGAGACAGAATATACGTAAAGATTACAGAAAAAAATGGGAACATAACTGAAGACGTATTCCACGTAAGAAGAAGAAAAAGAGTAAACAAGCCGGGAATGGGACTGTCACTTGTACTTACATGCCCGCATCAGTCAGAAAATCATTGGAACAAAACCATATCATTTAAAAAAAGAGGAAAGAGAATTTCAGGACATGACGCATTAAATCTAATAGTATCTGATATCAATGCAAACAGGGGAACATCAGAGCCACTCATAGAAATACCAGACCCGTTTAACACCGTAAGAAAAACTGGAAACAGGTTTGACAAAAATACCAACAACAATTATTTTTTTGATTCTGTGAAAGTAAAATCAGCAATTGACCAAATCAAGGACATTGAATCCCAGCCCCAGGAAGGAGGAGGTTCACTTGAAAGAATGTATGTCCGATTCAAATCCAAATACAATCATGCTACTCACTCTAATCTTGATGTAGTGGAATTGCAGGCATTTGAGCAAGGATACCAGGATAACGGATTTGGCACATTTACAAATATTCCAAATGTCACTCTGAAAAATCCGACACTGAATTCAGGAAACAGGCCAAACATCCTCTCAATGGACTCAAACGAAGATCCTGAGGATGCTACAAACATTGTGGTAATCGCAGATAAAAATTCAGGATCATATCCAGTTGACTTGATGAAATACCAGGGAGCAAAGGAAGTGTTTCTTTCAGCCCGCCAGTGGAATAGTACCACATCATACAAAACAGGACAATTGGTGATACAGAATAACATAACATATGAGTGCATCGCAGATAACACAAACAACGTTCCACCAAATGCTCTTTTCTGGATTGCAAGAACATTTGTAAAACCCGCCATATGGAGCAGTGCATCATCATACGTGAAAAATGATCTCGTAAGACACAATGACATAGCTTACAAAAATATTCTGGCAACTGCACCAACTGCAAATCCTCCATCAAAAGACAAAACACATTGGACTAGAATATTTTTTGCACCAACTACTGATTATTCCAAACTCACAAAAGACAAGGCCCAGTATTGGATCAATGCACTTGCTGGTGCAAAATATGCAGCAACAAACAACGGGCAATTGCAAATCATTGATCCTAATGTCATAATTGATGATCCGCTGCATCCTAGAACTCATGTCGATTACGTCAATGTGGATCCCAGTTTGATTCCTGCATCATTGCTTGTTGATGGAAATATTCCTGATGCATTTAGAATGCTGGCAGTATATCCAACCGGACATGCTAGTGTAGGACAAGCTGCAGGAACTGGGGCTTTTGCAGGAAATGATCTTACTGGATTGCCGTTTGCAGGAAACATTTTGGAATTTGTAGATGATGACAATGATGGTATCGGATTCTGGAAAGTATTCAAAAGTAAAATCACAAACCAAGATCAGGAAGTATTTGAATGGTACGAAGGGATACCATGGGTGAAAAATCCATGTACCGGAGTGGGTTCAGGAGTTGATGGAAACGGAGTATGTCAAGTTGGAACAAGACAGACAAAATGGCTTATTGGAAGCTATGCACTGTCTGAAATACCTATTTTTGGAAAGGTGGGATTTTGGATTGACAACAAGCAGTTTGAATGTGCTCACTCTGTCAGATGGGATGCAACAAACCTCAGAGCTGATATTGGAAATGAAAAAATATTAAACGAAGCAATGGGTTCTGACACATCAGCTGTATTTATAAAATCAATCGGTGCAACATCGGGAATTCCAAACCAGCAAAATCCATTATTTATCGGATTCAACATTCATTCCAGATGGCCAAGAACAAGTAATGTAATACCATACGGTGCTGTAACAGCTGGCGAGGCAATCACAAACCCCACAACTGATCTGAACAACATGGATCTTTCACATATTTTAAAATCAGAATGGTTTGGTCCTGGAGTTGAGGATTACTATCCCTTTCAGGCCTTTGCAGGATGGATGAAATTAGAAATAACTGATGCAGATTTCCAACTTTTTGAGGATATTGACGGGGACTATACGATTGGAATCTGGCTTGCAGACAGACAAGACAATGTGATGATTTTAGAATTCACACAAAGCAAAAACCTCAAGACCCTTCCCATGGAAGCCCATTTGTCAAAACTAAAATCATACAAGGGGGTTCCAGGAGTTTCAGTGTTTTTCAAAGCCCAAGAACCAGATGGAACCGTAGCCTTTGATCCTACTGAATTTTTAACAGGGGGAATTTTCACACGAGATTCATTTGATACGCAGGGAAGATACAAATCATTTTTGATAAATCGTTTTGCAAGAAAATCAGCAATGAAAATGATTTGTATCTTGTACAGAATGACAAAACCAATCGTTGCAACAAACATTGATGAATCAGACAACAAGCCAGCTGTAAATATTGAGACATTAAAAATACAGAAACCTTCAATCACCGGATATTCGCAGGCAAAGAATCTGGCACTAGGTCTTGACAAATTATTGAATTTTGACCGAAGGGAAATTACAGTTGAAGTAACAAACGGAAGGGATGTTCACTTTGGCGATTCCGTATACGTCAATGATACAAATGCAATAGATGATGCAGATGATTCAATACCGAATTCTTTCAAAGGAGTAGTAGAATCAGTAACCATGTCGCTTTCAAAAACAAAACTTGGTCCCGGAGGAATCAAGAAATATGTGCGAGTCGTGAAGAGGTTTTGGCCATGAGCAGTACCGGTGCAAGAAACAGAAGAACAATTGATACAAGGGTAATTGACGGACTGATAAAAAACGAGGAGCAATTCATTCAATCGCTGAAAGTGTTTGGAAATAATTCATCTGCTGGAGTAAACCCAGGAGAAGGTTCGGGCGGTTCGATACCTACTGCAAACCAGGCAAGCAATACAAAAATAAAAGAGCTTGCTGATATTTCAGGAAACTTTCAAATTGATTTTGCGACAATGGATGACAGAAGCTTGGTTGCAAATGTCACAGGAAATCTCACTATCACATTTACAAACATTCCTACAATACTTCGAATGAACATCAGACTATACATCAGATCAACAAACCCAACAATCACAATCGGTGGAACCATAGTATCCGGAGCTGGTTCCAATCCTCTAATCACTACTGCGATAGATGACTTTTTGGATATTAGTCTTGGAAGCATTGATCAGTCTACAATACTTATTTTCAGTACAAAAAAAAACGATGAATCAGAGACAGCTCCTAGCATTCCTCTTAATGTTGTTTCTTCTGGCCACACTAACAATTCAGTTGACATTTCATGGGATCCTCCTGCAGTAGGCTCACTGCCTTTATTGTATGATGTTGAGTATTCTCTTTCTTCTGCAGAAACAAACGGGGTTCCTGATTCTCCGATTACTGATCCTTCTACAAAAAATCTAACAACTGATTTTGTAACCGTTAATTCATTACTGGCCGGAACCACATATTATTTTTGGGTTCGAGCTAAAAATGATGTTGGAAACTCTGATTACATTGGACCATTACAAACCAACACTGACGGTTCATACACCGCCGGAGATGTAAATTTTACACTAGCTGCACTTGATTTCAATACTATCAGGGCATCATATACTCAGCCGACAGGAAAGCAATTGAAATTCACTTTGAAAAGAAATCTCGGTGGCGGAATAACAGAAACGGTAGTAGACAACGATGTTCCAGCTTCAGGAATCACACATACTTATGATGATGATTTTCTGGAACCAAACACTTTGTACAATTATATTTTTGAGGTCAGAAATGAATTTGGAAGTTTAATCAGTACAATAAATGCAAATGCTACAACTCCTAATCTTCCTGCACCAACAGTAGTTTTTGAAAATGTGGGAGTAAAACTACAATTTACTGTTACTCTTCCAGCAGGAATTAATCTTGCAGAAATAGAATGGGCAACTGCCAGTACTGTAGATGGAAATGGAAGTTTTACAGTTCAAAAAGTTTCAAGAACAATATCCAGACCAATTGGCGGAGGAATCGGACAAATTAATGTAGTATTTTTATCAAATGTGTTAACCAAATCTACAACATATTACGGACATGCAAGATTACAGAAAAATGATCTGACAGGACCATTTTCTGCAACTGCAAGCGATGTTACATCCAATGTCTTGCCTCCAAGTACACCTGGTAATATTATCACATCACCGTCAACAGGGGCTGCGAGATTCAAAATGACTTTCAATGACGCTCAATCCACAGGAGAATGGATAGAAGTTGCACAAAGACCAGGAGGCAGCATAACGCCATTCATACCATACAAATCATATTTCAGAGACGACCCTCCAATATCTGATCTTGATCCTCTGGAAAATAAAATCGAAGTCATTGAAACCGGTTTTACTCCTGGAAGCCAAATTGAATTTCGTTCCTCGGCTGTAAATCAGTCAGGCTTCAACGGAGTAGCTGATTTTGATACGGTCAACATTGACTTGTAGATAGATATCTTATTTCCTTTATATTGAAATATAACAAACTATATACATTATAACAAATTATAACAAGCATTGAAACCAATATCAGTCTCAGAAAAGACACACACTAGACTCAAAAAACATTTCAAGGAATATGGCGATACTTTTGACATTGTGATTAGCAGAATTTTAGACAAGGTGGAAAAAAATGCATAGATACATAATAATTGGACTGATAGCATTACTTGCCATTCCAGCTAGTATTGCATATGCAGAATTAGATCCGGTTAAAATTCTTGGCACACATACCATTTACAGCAAGGGAACCAATTATTTTATTTCAAATGACTTTGATGTTGAATTTGTAAAAATTACTGGAATATACAGAATTCATGGCCATGTGACAACAGGAGATCCATATGCAATCTATCTCAAACAATATGATGCTGATTACAAAAAAGTTTTCTTTTTGAAGGATGGGGTGTTTCAAAAATCCACATTAAAAGAGATTCCAAAAATAACAGAGAAAAAAATAATTCCGCCAAATATACCAACTTTGGATTTTAATTATTTCATATCATCTCCAAACATGATACAGGAAGACTTTACAGTAAAAGTTGATTCTTTCAACACGCAAAAAACATCTGGACTAACCAGATATGGGGAACCAATAGAAGGCGTAAAGTTCCACATAGATCTTGCTCAGGAAAGAAAAGAGTTTGTCGTAGTCAATGAGCGAACCAGCTATGAAAAAATAATTGAAAATGACTGGAAGACAATCAAAACCATTGATGGAATTACAAACCGTTATGGAACTTGGACGGGAGCCCAGCTGCTGACTAGTGGAATCTTTGAATCCGGACAGTGGATGAATGTTACGATTACTGCCACGTTGGGAGATCAGATAGTGGAAAAATCAGATAAAGTATTTGTATCTGAAAAAAACTACTGAGAACCCCTGATAAAATAATTCCTAATTACTAATTTCCCAAAGTCACTTCGTGACTGCTTTTCTAGGATTTGAAATAGAAATCTTTGCAGGAATAATAATTCCGGCAGCAGGATTTGTAGGATTAGCACTTTGGAGAATCATCAAATATTTTATGAACAAAGAACTGTGTTTTACCCTGTTAAAAAATACGGCAAATGATCTTCAAACCAAAGTCAATGCATTGCAAACATCAGACAGTTCATCAAATCAAAAACACGAGGAACTTCATCAGCGAGACGACATATTGGAGAAAAGAATGGCAGTATTAGAATCACAAATTGATATTCTTTTGAATCACTTTGGATTAAAGAAATAGTTCCTTTACAACAGATTTTTTTAAAATAACTAATGACTGAAATATTTACTCCAGAGATAGTCACGCTACTCACTACAATTATCACAATCATACTTGGAATAGTTGCAGCAAAATTCAAGACACAACAAACTGCTGCAGTAAATGCACTAGCAACAACTGCCGATAAGGCTGAAAAGTATGCTAAAGTGATCAATCAATTGATTAAAGCTACTGAGGATACGAAAGTTACTGAAGTTGAATTCAATGGCATTGTAAAGACAATCAAAGAGCTTGTTGAATTACCCGACCAAAAATAGTTCCTTAATTCTATTCTTTTTATTTTCATTCATGACAAAACTAAGAAAAACTGGTAAACCATATCTGAAAGGACAATCCAGTCCAATTCATGATGAAGAATATCAAGTTACAATAGTTGATGTTATTCGAGCTATCAACGCAGATCCTGATTTACAGACTGATGATATTACTAAAGCCCGTCTTATCCGAGAAATGTGCAGAATCAAAGGTCAGGAACTAACTGACTTTCTCAATACTGCATACAAAAAAGCATACGGTGTAACTGCTAATACAAAGACTCCTCTTGCTGACTGGGCTGAAAAAATAACTGAACGAAGGAACAAAGAAAAAAACAGATAATTGCCTGACATTCCAGCTAAACTCATTCCTTTATCAAAATACATTAGAGATCTCAATAGCAATCCCAAGAACCATATTTCAGATAGACAGGAAAAACATGTGGATGTTATTACTGAAGAACTAGCCATTTTATCTCAGGATCTAGGAGTGGATATGGTAATTTACACAATAATTTCTGAAGAATGATTTACTAATATTGCATTAGAATAGAATGATAGTAGATTAAACTTGCATTGTCATACAAGTTTAATAATAATTTTTAAGATCAATTTTTCATGACTCAAATTCACTACGATCTTTCCTTTCTAAATGCAACTGATTGGCGAGATTTTGCTACAGTCAAACGTTGGAAGAGCCAACTGACTCTAAAATCTAAAAGTGGCGGTTTTCCTGTAAATACCTGGAAAAACGTTGAATCCAACATGCGAAGATTTCTCTCTGTAATGCAAAAGACTCCTGATGAACTAATCGAGGAAGCACTATCGGACAACGAGCTTGGAGAGGTGCATCTATCGACATATTTCTCCTGGTTGAAAAAACAAGGAATTGATCACAATTCCGCAGTCATCCGAGCTTATGGAATAGTCAGAGGATTTTACAAACACAACAAAATAACAACCCAAGGATGGCACACCCCAAGGCAGGTTCCAAAAGTTGTAGAACAGACAGATGCTGATTTGCCATTATTCTCATTTGATCCAAAAACAAAAAAGCCTGATCTTAATCGAGTTTTAGTTAGAAGATTCCTAAAGGAACTATCATCAAGAGACGAGGTAATTGCACTGTGTCTTATTTCCACAGGACTTGATGACGGAGATTTGCTAAAGTTCACTTTGGGTTTTGTCAGAGAACAGGACCCATCTCATGAGAGAATATTCATCAGCAATTTCAGACTAAAAACTATGGAGGCAGTAAAAGGTTTTTTCAGCAAAGAAGCTACAAAACGACTCAGAGAATACGTCAGAAAGGAAAGAGCTGATGGAGCAGATGATGATATTATCTTTACAACATCTATGAGTGAAAGAAAAAAACAGTTCAAACTAAAATACAAAAGAGAATACACTAATCTTGATTTTGATTTACTGCCTCCTGCAACTCCACTGACAACTATCATTCTGGCAATTAACTTTAGAAAAGCAGCAAAAAGGATGGGAATCAATCTTCAAAAAGCAAAACAATCCCCCCTCAGACCAAAGAGGCTCAGGAAGGTATTCCGAGATGCATGTCAGGCTGGAATGATAGGAGATGACATGGCCAATGTCTTTATGGGAAAAGCTGACCGCTCAAACAAGGTCTATCTTGGAAAATCACGTGAAGAGCTGGAAATCTACTATTCCATGCTTGAACCATTTGTGACTGTCTTTTCAGAGAAAATCAACGAAGACGAACTATTGCAGTTAAAGCTGGATCAGGAGGGACAATCATCTATCATGAAAAGACAGATTGAAAACCTTCAGGACCAGATTAAGAGAAAAGACGATATGGCCACAAATGCAATCTTGGACTTGCAGAAAAAAGTCTCAGATCTAGAAAAGAAGCAAAAACCTGATCGCTAGTAATTACCATAAAACCTCTTGTCTGTTATTTGCAGAAAAACAAGATCACGGCGAGGAATTTTCAAAATCTCTCTCATAAGATAAAACACTTTCTACACTCAGCTTGGTATTGTGTTATTACTTTCATCCCTATTAGGAAAAGTTGATAGAGTTTGTGAGGCGAGGGCAGATAGCGATCAGAATCTGACAAATATTTTTTATAAAAACACGACGAGAAAATTTTGCATATTTGAAATATTTTGCAAAAATCAACAAATCCCGAGGGAGAATTGATTTTTTCATCAGATAAAATGCTAAATACTTTGGAAAAATTTTTCTTGTTGTTCGGAACGACAGGGGAACCGAATCAAAACAGATCCGCCTAGACATGAATCGAAAGGAACACACCTGTCGTCCCTAGTCAATTATTAGCTCACCAATGTATAAAAGTTACAACAGTAGTAACTTTATTTACCATCATTATCTAAGATTTTTTGCCTAGCATGAAAACGAAAGGAGCGGAAAGAACTGGAAGACTATAGTTACATTGCTGTAGAATTTTTGGATTCTTTTGTAGCCAATTCAAATTTGGAAACTATAGCTGTATTCTTTCTAGGCACTACTCCAATGGAGCAATGTCTAGGAGGACAAGCAGCATGTCTCTAGATGTTGCTCTAAACAAATGCTGCAGTAACAAACCGCAATTTCGAATTGTATATGATTGCTCTCCAAATCCAGACGAGACAATCACAGTATGTGAAGTTTGCTTTGAAAAACCATACTACAGCAACAAAAATCGTATCAAGTCAAAGGAGGAACTAAATTGAGCGACAAAAAACCAAAAACCAAAAACCTGAGTGGACATGGCAATCTAACTACTTCAAATGTCAACTCGAAATCCGAATGCATCACTCTGACGTACAGTGTCAAAAATATCAAAACACAAAAAGATATTTCATCTTTGGAGGCTGAGTTCAGGGAACTAGTTGAGGAAGATGTTAATTTTGATCTAGAAATCAAAAACCACACCTCATCTGAGCCTGAAATTGTTCTCAAGGCCAAAGTTAAGACATGTGACAATGAAGAGCGAGGTCATGAAGTAAAAGAGATTTTTGACAAATTTTTGAAGAAAAAAGGCGGCCAGACCACTTTAGACGAGGAGGGGAACTAATGTTCTCTCCTCCTCGGACTTTGACATTAGAGGGACAGGAATTTGTTTACAACGAAGAATCTCACACTGTAGTTCTTGAAATCACCCAGCCGTTTATGAAAGCTGGAGAATTGCTCAGATGGAAATCTGAATTTGGAACTCCAGGATTGGGTATCAACAAATCAATTATCAAATTTGTAGAGCAGTCAAAATCTCATATGCTAGTAAGAGTCCTTTCTAATTCAAACCAAAATCAATACTGGATTAATCATGACGAGATTAAACAATTTGTCAGAAATAATTATTCAGAATATGTCGTCTCTGGAAAAACAATCAATGTGATTCCTTGGAAACTTTTTGCAACAAAACCACACAAGGAGATCCCATCATGCTAAAATTCAATACTGGAGGTTTTCAGATTCATCCAAATACACAATCCTCAAACACTAGTGAAATCATACATCTGATTCCAGAAGGACTGGATGCAGCATTATGTGAAACTAGATTTTTTAGAAAATTTTTCATAGCATATAGAAATCTTTACAGAATTATTCCTACTGGCAACTATGTAACCTCTGAAGAAGCATTACGATCAAAAAAATATTGCTCACTCTGTACTTCCAAACTAGCTTCAATTATACGCTATGAAAGAACTTCTAGTTTTGCAAGATTTCTACAATCTCACTCTGTAAGCCCAAAAATTATTCCAGCTAACAAAGCAGCATGGACAGAGACAATCTGTCCTGAATGTGGTTCTACTGTAGGGTTCTGGAATAGACAAAAGAAGCGAGAGCATTTCTGTACTGTCTGCAATAAGATTGTAAAACTTCCACAGGAGGTTGTAGCCTAATGAAATCAAGAGATATTTCAAAAATATCGACTCTGGAACTAGTTCTAGATTACAAATCCATCCAAAAAATAGAAGATGAGTATTTCAGATTATGCAAAAAATACGATCCTGATTCTGTTTACGAATCTGATCCAGTTCTTGTTGACATTCTCCTGGAATTAGGAAAAAGGCAACTGAGGGATTACAAATGAATTATTTCTCGCACTCTGACAACATTAATCTTTGCCAGATTATTTCTCGCTCTGAACTGAAAAGGGGGATAGCGTGGTAGATGCCCCAAGCTAAGAGTCTTACCCGAAGTATTATGGCAAAAAGAACACCTTTCATAATTGAAAGAGATTATCCTAATTCCTCCCTTGATCCTGCAGATCCTGATTACCAAGAGTGTACTTGTTGTTTTT
>Ga0209341_10005446_pt1 | contig 11520 bp, 8 predicted proteins | sample RifCSP13_2_FD_184020 | JGI IMG/M metagenome (GOLD analysis project Ga0209341, IMG submission 184020) | Soil microbial communities from Rifle, Colorado - Rifle CSP2_sed 13_2 (SPAdes) (version 2) | ecosystem: Environmental > Terrestrial > Deep subsurface > Rock core/Sediment | place: Rifle...
TGGCTGCTGGCAGGCAGCGAGCAACAGGCTGAGGGTGACCAATAGAGCGGTCAGAACAAAGAGCATGCGTTTCATTTTTTACTCCTCCTTCCATCGTTCAGGGGTTTAATAGATAGACTTGCAGGCGAATTTGCCTGCAAGTCTATTGTATAAAACATCTACAAAAATATGCTAAATTTATGGGGAAACTGTGTAAAAAAGGGATAAAATCCGAAAAATCATCAAGACTCAAATGAATATCCTATCCCCCGTTCAGTAAGTAGATAACGAGGGTTGGATGGGTCTTGCTCGATTTTTTGGCGCAGGCGCCCAATGTACACCCGCAAATATTCATTTTCCGGGCCGTACTCAGGTCCCCATACATGCTGCAGAATGGTTTGGTGGGGTAAGACTTTACCCGCATGCTCCATCAGGTAAACTAAAAGGTTGAACTCGGTTGGGGTAAGCTCGACAATTCGCCCGCGGACGGTTGTTTCGTGCCGTTCCAAATCGACGGCGACATCTCCATACACCAGCCGTCCCTGCCGCGTTGGCGACTCGGCCCAACGAGCCCGGCGAATTACAGCCTGAACACGGGCTAATAATTCGCCCACCCCAAAAGGTTTGTTGAGGTAATCGTCTGCGCCCAGATTTAGCGCCCTGATCTTATCCCCCTCTTCTCCGAGGGCAGAGAGCACGATAATCGGCACCAGCGAGCTCTGGCGGATGCGCCGGATGGTTTCCAGACCGTCCATGCGGGGCATCATGATATCCAGAATGACCAGGTCGACATAATTCGTGTTGAAAATCGCCAGCGCTTCCAAACCATTAGAAGCCGTCAGGACGCTATAGTTGCGCACCTCGAGGTTGCGCCTAACGAAATCCCGCAAAGGTTTCTCATCATCGACAACCAGGACTTTGGGAACGATCATCGTAGAAGGTTGCTACCTTACCTGCGTTTCTTCCAAAGTGGTCTTGTCAGAACTACCAGCCGTTTTATCCATGGAATTTTCATCGAGGGGCAGTGAAAACACAACGCAGGCACCTTTTGGTTGTGGCTCCAGCCAGATCTCACCGCCATGGGCGTTGACAAATCCCTTGCAAATAGCGAGACCGAGACCTGCTCCCGTAGCGGTGCGCGTTAATCCCTGATCAAGCCGGTAAAAGCTCTGAAATATGCTCTGGCTGTATTCTGGAGGGATGCCAGGGCCTTCATCTCTAACCCGGACGATCACCTGGTTATCTGCTGCATGGGCGCTTACCGTAATCGGGGAATCGGCGCCAGCATATTTGGCGGCGTTTTCGATCAGATTTCGCAACACCGATTCGATGCGTTGAGAATCCACGAATAACGCGGGGATATCGGCAGGGATATCGATCACTAGGCGAGAATTTGGGTCTGGGTGAGCGCGCAAAGCAGCGCGGTATACCAGCTCGGATAAATTACATTCTGAACGGCGGACATTCAGGTTGCCCGCTTCTATTCTGGACATATCCAGCAAGTCGTTCACCAACCTGCTCAAGCGGTCGGTCTCTTTTGAAATAATTTGCAGGAATTCGCGCTGGGTGGGCTTATCCCACTCCACATCATCCGCCAGCAAGGTCGTGGCATAACCTTTGATGGCTGCCAAAGGCGTGCGCAGCTCGTGCGAGACGGTTGAGATCAAGCTGGACTTCATGCGATCGATTTCGCGAATGCGAGTGAAATCCCGCAAAATGTGACCGAGACCGATGAGCATGCCATCCAGCTCGGTGACTTCGAATACCTGCAAGCGGAAAAACCGGCTTTCATGGTTTACTCTCACTTGAATTTCGACCTGCCTGGTCCCCTGACCAGTAAACGCCTCTTCGACTGCCTGGCGGGTGAGGGTTCTGGACTCATCGCTTTCTGTGATTGCCATGGAAAGCAATTGGTCGATCAGGCGTTGAACCGGGGCGCCAATCAGCTCCGGTATGGTGAGATTGGTCATCTCGGCGATGCGGCGGTTAGCGTACAAAATTCGCCCCTGCAAATCCTCCAACACCAGCCCATCCAGTAGTGACTCTATCAAAGCCTCGAGCCGACGGGTTTGCTCCTGCAAACGCATGTCACTGCGGGCGAACAGGGCAGCGTTTTCAATCGCCATAGCGGCGTGGTTTGCGAAGCTGGTGATCAGGTTAATCTCGCGTTCGGTGAATACATGGGGATCGGGCCGGTAAACCAGCAGGGCGGAAGGAGGGGTGTGACGGGTAAGAAGGGGAACGGCTAATAACGACCGGTAGCCTTCCGAACGCGCTCTGGGTCGGAGGGGCGCAAATGATCCGTCTTTCTCTGTATCGCTCACCTGGATTGGTTCTCCAGTTCTGATAGCTCTTAAGGTAATCGAATGCGGCTCAGAGGGGGAGATTGACAGTTGTTCTGCATACAGGTTAGACAGCCCCTGGCTGGCGACGGCGCGGAAAACCTTGCGTTTTCTATCCAGGGAGACGATAGCCGCCATTTGAACGCCCATTAAACGCTGCACCTGTTCAAGGATGCGATTCAGTACTGTTTGCGAGTCGAGGGTCGAAACCACCGCGGCGCTGGTTTCGAGCAATGTAGATAATTCATTCAGACGAGCCTGGATGGCAGCCTCCATGCGGGTAAGGCTGCGAATTAAATGTCCGATTTGATCCGGTCTTTCCGCCAGTTGGACCATCGCATTGCGGGAATGATCGGAGGTGCCAGCCTCCAGACCGATCGTCTGGCTGAAGGTTGCCAGGCGTTCGATGGGACGGATAACCTGGCGGGCCAACGCCAGCCAAAAGAACAACCCCACCACCAGAAATACAGCTATCGAAAGCAGCACTCCCTGGTGGGTGGCGCGAACGGTTGCGAATGCTCTGGCAGTGGGCCGGCTGACGATCACACCCCATCCGGCGCTCGGGATCGGCACGTAGCTGTATAATTTTTGCGGTCCATTTTCATGCTCCGCGATGATATTTCCCGCTTTTCCGGAAAGCACTGCCTTGGCGATCTGCGGATCCCTGAGCCGGAAATCGGTCAGCAAAATAGAGGGGTCAGGGTGGGCGATGACGCGCCCTGCCGCATCGATGATTTGAACTTCAAAATTCTCTTCAGCCCCGTATTCGGCTGTGATGCTTGCCAGGGTAGTGCTGAGTGACTGCAACTTGATATTTGTCGCCACCAACCCCAGGAATTTTCCGGATTCATCCCAAATCGGCATGACAGCCGTTGTCACCGGCTGGTTTGTGGTCGGGGAAATTCTGCCCAACGAGAGCAGGGCATTTTTCGTGGTGAGAGCGCCCTGGAAGTAATCCCGGTAGGAAAAATCAACCCCCACCGTAGATCCAGGTCCGGTGGGCATATGGAAAAGCATGATCCCCTTTTCGTCCAGCCTGTAAACCAGGTTGACATCCGGGCGGGCGCTCATCAAGGTGGCAAACAGGGTTTTCATGCCGCTTGTGTCGGCACTGATCACCTCGGGATAGGTTGCCAGCTCTTCGACTGCTCGGAGGGCATAATCTAATGCTGTGTTGGTCTCCTGGGCAATGGCTCGCGCTAATGCCAGATCGGCAGCCTTGACATCTGCTTCGATCCGTTCCGAGGCTAACTGGTCAAACACCAGAGAGGCGATGACCACCGGCCCTACGAATAGCAGGTAAAGGGCCAGGAGCTGTAACCCCAAGTCGCGGCGGATCGAAAATTTCATCAGCCTTGTTCTGCAAATGCGCTCAAAATGCGCGCAATGTGCCTGGCGCCCTTCAGGTACAGGTCCAGGCGCACGTTTTCGTTCGGCGCGTGAGCGCGCGTCCCTGGATAGCCAACCCCGGCAGTGGCGATCGGCACATTCAGGTAGCGAACGAAGGCATGGCTTGGGCCAGATCCACCAGTCATAGGCACGATCTGCATGGGCACGCCATAGACGGGTTCGGCAGCTTTGACAACCAGGTCGACGAATGGCTCATCCGGATCCGTCCTGGCTGGCGATTCCCCACCCAGGTAGGCGATCTGAACGTCGGAAAAGCCCTGCGCATCCAGATGGGAGCGCAGATTTTTCAGCACAAGCTCGGGCGTCTGGTCTGGCACCAGGCGGAAATCCACTTTAGCGGACGCTCGCGCGGGGAGCACTGTTTTAGGCCCCTCACCCTGGTAGCCGGAGGTGAGCCCGCATATCGTACAGGTTGGCTCGAAGATCTCTGTCAGGCGCAATTCCACGCCCCCTTCGAGGCCGTGTAGAAATCCTTTGACGCCATAGCGGTTGCGGTACTCGTCGGCAATCTCTGGCAGGGCTTCCATCAGGGCCCGGTCTCGCTGGCTGGGAGGCAGAACCGGGACGTAATGCCCTGGAATGCGTATCCGCTCGTCAGGACCTTTGAGCGAGCTGAGCGCCCAGACCAAGCGCCAGGCTGCGTTGGGGAATATCGAGCCGCCAATGCCTGAATGGACATCCACGCTTTGAGTTTCAACGGAAAGCTCGACGTAACAAATACCCCGCAAACCCAGGTATTGCATGGGCACCTCGCGGTGGTCTACGCTGCCAAACTCCCAGACACAAGCATCCGCGGCAAGTTTGTGGCGATTATCTTTTACATATTCGTGTAGGTGGACGCTGCTGACCTCTTCTTCGCCTTCGATAATAAATTTTACGTTGCAGGGTAATTCACCTGCTTCATCCAAGAGGGCGTCAATGGCGAACAGGCGGCTGGTGATATGCGCCTTATCATCGCTTACCCCGCGAGCATACAATTTGCCATCCCGCAGGGTAGGCTCAAAAGGCGGGCTTTCCCATAACTCTAATGGCTCCGCCGGCTGTACATCGTAGTGGTTATAAAAAAGCAAGGTTTTATCCACCCTGCCTTTGCGCTCGGCGAAGACGACCGGCGCGCCATCCGTAGGGTGAATTTCTACCCTGAAGCCGCGCTGTTCGAGCATTCGAGCTACCAGCCCGGCGCACTCAGACAGCCCCCAATTCTGAGCTGCCACACTGGGTTGAGCCGCCAGCCTGGAAAGTTCGGCAATACTTTGATCGAGATGATCTTCCAGGTATGCGTCTATCTGGTTGAAGATTTTCATTATAACTCTCCGTTGGGAATTTTTTCAAAACAGCCGGTACACGAGCGCATCTCCAAGATAGGAGAAAAACAACATCTTGATTGTCTCACCAATCCAACACCAAAACAAGAACATATGCACTGGCATCTTCAACGCCCCCGCCGCAACCCCAGCCAGATCGAAGAACGGATTTGGGATTGCTGAAAGAACAAGAATAGTGAGGGGTCCGTTGTTTTGCATCCAGTGGGTCAATCTTGTGTAGATATCGATCCGCTCGATGACCGCCTGACCGCTGAAGCCTGCCAAGTATCCGGTCAATTCGCCAATGGTTGCCCCGGCGCCGGCTGCCAAACCGACCCCGAGGGGGTGAAAGACCAATCCCATGGTTATTATGACTGCCATTCCAGGGGCGGGTAATAGAATGGTGGCGTACGCCAGTAATGAGATGATGAATATTCCGGGATAACCATAAATAGCATATTTTTCAGCCTGGTCGCGAATGCTGAAGACAGACACACTGATCGCCACAACCAGTAGGATAGCAAGAACGCGAGCCAGAGTTAACCGTTGAGAAGCGCTCATGAATAAAAATAGGCGCTGGATCAGCCCGGGTATTTTCTGCCGGCCAGGAGAGATTCAATGCGGGCAACAACCATATCCATAGCGACGGTATTTAATCCACCTTCGGGGATGACGACATCAGCGTATCGTTTGGACGGCTCTACGAATTCCAAATGCATCGGGCGTACAGTTGTCAGGTACTGTTGAATTACAGAATTTGTTGTCCGACCGCGCTCTTCGATATCACGTTGTAGGCGCCTGATGAAGCGAATATCGGCGTCGGTATCCACATAAATCTTGACATCGAATAACGCTCGCAGTTCGGCATCGGCGAAGATCAAAATACCTTCCACGATGATGACCGGTTGTGGTTCAATGCGAGTGGTCTGATTCGTGCGACTATGCGTTCTAAAGTCATAAATGGGCAGCTCAATTGCCTGGTTCTGCTTCAATTGTTGGACGTGCCGGATGAGCAATTCCGTGTCCAGGGAATTTGGATGGTCAAAATTAACGATTTCCCTCTGGATGCTGGGCAGGCTGTGAAGATCTTTATAGTAAGCATCATGCGGCAGATAGGCGATATGCCTGGCTCCCACCCGGGAAAGGATCACATTGGCGACCGTGGTTTTTCCGGAACCAGTACCGCCGGCAATTCCAATCACAATGGGGGTTGCAATATCAAGCATGTTGGAATTATACTGGAAGCGAACGACTTTTGGATTTGTTGGTAAAAAAACGCAGCACTTTCTTAAATGCTGCGTGAGGAGCCACCGAAGGGATTTGAACCCTTGACCTGACGTTTACGAAACGCCTGCTCTGCCGGCTGAGCTACGGTGGCAGGGGATAATCGAGCCAGTCAAACGGCGGGGTCATTATACAGGGTATAGACTGGAAACGCAAGGAAATGTAGTCGGCTCGGAAGTCTCTCTAGAAGGAAAGGATTGGATCAGGTTAGATGATACGCCAGAGATGTTTTGGAGAGGGTGAAATATGCGTATAGCCATGTTATCCTACCATACATGCCCGCTGGCGACACTAGGGGGAAAAGACACCGGAGGGATGAATGTCTACGTGCGTGAATTAACCCGTTTCCTGGGAAAAGCGGGCATTCACGTGGATGTTTTCACCCGCTCTCAGGACGAGCACGTTCCGCATGTATTACACGACCTGGGATATGGCAACCGGGTTGTCCATGTCTCGGCGGGTCCAGAGGAGCCATTGCCAAAACAGGAACTGACCAGGTATTTACCTGATTTTACTCAAGGCATCCTGGCGTTTGCTGAGAGAAAGAGACTTACTTACGATTTGATTCACAGCCATTATTGGATGTCGGGCGTTACCGCGGAAGAGCTAAGAAACGCCTGGGGAACACCGATCGTCCACATGTTTCACACGCTTGGGGTTATGAAGCAGAGGGTTGCGCGTACGCCCGGGGAGGTGGAGGGCGATTATCGCCTCAAAGGCGAACGGAGAGTGTTGGAAATTTCAGACAAGATTATCGCAGCAACTCCTGCCGAACTGGCCCAATTACAATGGCTGTACCAGGCAAACACGAAAAAAATCGTGGTCGTCCCACCAGGCGTCGATTTAAGTCACTTTTACCCCATCCCAGTGGACGAAGCGAAAGAGTTCATCGGTGGACCGCCATGCGACCAGGTGTTGCTCTATGTCGGGCGGATCGAACCGTTGAAAGGGATCGACATATTAATCGAAGCCCTGGCCATTGTGCACCGTCGGGGTTTCAATGTGTGCCTGTCAGTCATCGGTGGCAATCCAGAGGGCGACGAAGAAACGCCTGACGCGGAGATGACCCGCTTGCAAGCCATGCGGGAGCAGTATGGTTTAACTGATTTAATCGCCTTTATTGGGAAGCGCAGCCAGGATACGCTGCCGTATTATTATTCCGCGGCCGTGGCAGTGGTGATACCTTCCCACTATGAATCATTTGGAATGGTGGCTTTGGAGGCGATGGCTTGTGGAACACCGGTGGTCGCTTCTCACGTGGGAGGTCTGGCTTTTCTAGTCCAGGATGGCGTTACCGGATATACAGTCCCGGTGGACGAACCTCAGGCCCTGGCGGACCGGTTGATCACCCTGCTCCAGAATCAAGATTTGCGCGCTCGAATGGGGAGCCAGGCAGCCTCTTTTGCCAAGCAATACGGCTGGGAAAATATCAGCGCGCGAATACTCCAATTGTATGAAGAAGTCATCGCTCGAAAGCGGGAAGTTATCGAGGGATGAGAGGGAGGTCCCGTGAGCGGGTGCGCCACTTGTGTGACTGTAACATAAGCGGTGGGTTTTAATTTTGGTGGGACAAAATGCTCGTATTTGGCGTTGAGACTAGTAGCAAAGTGGGGCATCGACACCTGATTCCCACCCAATTTTCTGTACCAGGTGGAATTTAAAAACTCACCAACCGTGTATGTTACAGACACCCACTTGTCTGACAATTGACAAGCGCAGACATTTTTGATAGACTATTATTTGTCTGACAATTTGATCTGACTTTCAGAACGGGTTCGAATACACAAACTGTCATACCCTCTCGGGTGGATTTCAACTCAGCATTGACCAGGATGTCCACACTTCTACTTCGGCACGCCTACCTGCTCGTGACCATGGACGACCATCGACGGGAAATCTCCGACGGTGGTTTTTTTATACGAGACGGCTTCATCGAGCAGGTGGGGAAGAGCGAAGAGCTGCCTGAATTTGCGGACGAGATCCTGGACCTGGATGAGCATATTGTTCTCCCAGGGCTGATCAATACCCACCACCATTTCTACCAGACACTCACCCGGGCTATACCCGCGGCTCAAAACGCCAACTTGTTTAACTGGCTAAAAACGCTATACCCGATTTGGGCAGGGATGACGCCTGAAGATATCCAGGTATCCACCAAAACCGCCCTGGCAGAGCTTGCCTTATCGGGATGCACGACGGCTTCGGACCACCTGTATATATTTCCCAACGGCTCGCGCCTGGACGACGAAATCGAAGCCGCTGGGGAAGTCGGTTTACGGCTGCACGCTTCGCGCGGCTCAATGAGTCTGGGAGAAAGCAAAGGTGGATTGCCGCCGGACCGGGTGGTGGAGAGTGAAGCATATATCTTGAAAGATTCCCAGCGCTTGATCGAAGCCTATCACGACCCGAATCCCGGAGCGGTGGTGCAGGTCGCGCTGGCGCCATGCTCGCCCTTCAGCGTCACGCCGGATTTGATGCGCCAGAGCGCGGCGCTGGCAAGGGAATATGGCGTCCTCCTGCACACCCACCTGGCTGAGACCCAGGACGAAGAGGCGTTCTGCCTGGAGAAATTTGGGTACCGTCCGGTGGCTTATATGGAGCTGTTAAACTGGCTGGGAGAAGACGTCTGGTTTGCGCATTCTGTGCATGTGAACGATGATGAAATTGGGGTCTACGCCCGGACGGGGTGTGGAGTGGCGCACTGCCCGACCTCGAATATGCGCCTGGCGTCCGGAATTGCCCCGATCCTCGAGATGCTGCAGGCGGGCGTCAAAGTTGGGTTGGGAGTGGATGGGTCGGCGAGCAATGATGGCTCCAGCTTGCTTGAGGAAGCGCGCCAGGCGATGCTGGTCTCACGCGTTCGAGCAGGCTTACTCGGCGCTTCTTTGTCCGCAGAAGACTCGCAACCCTTAATGACTGCACGCCAAGCCCTGGAGATTGCCACGCGGGGGAGTGCGAGCGTTCTGGGTCGGCAGGACCTGGGATCGATCGAGCCAGGCAAGTGCGCGGATTTTCTGGCGATAAACCTGAACCGCCTGGATTACGCCGGCGGGCAGCACGATCCATTGGCAGCAGTCGTCTTTTGCACCCCCGTACGAGTAGATTACACTGTCGTCGGGGGGCAATTCGTCGTCAAGGAGGGGGAGCTGCTCACGCTGGATTTGCCAGCACTGGTAGCCGAGCACAACCGCCGGGCGAAACAACTGGTGGAGCGCGCTTGAAAACAAGGTGATCAGCCATGGACAGTAAATGGATATCCAGGTTATCCCGCCGCTTGGTCGATGTGGCCATGGGACGAGCGGCAGCGGATATGGTCATTCGCAATGGGCGTTGGGTCAATGTGCAATCCGGGGAAATGCTGCCCAATACAGATGTCGCCATATCGGAGGGGAGAATTGCATATGTAGGCGGCGACGCCGCTCATACCATTGGCGCGAATACTCGCCTGATCGACGCCATGGACCGCTATCTCGTCCCGGGGCTGCTGGATGGGCACATGCACGTGGAGTCGGGAATGCTGACGGTCACGGAATTTGTGCGCGCCGTCTTGCCCTATGGGACGACGGGGATGTTTATCGATCCGCATGAGATGGCGAATGTTTTTGGGATTAAAGGGGTGCGCCTGATGGTGGAGGAGGCCACCAGACAGCCCATTCACGTCTGGGTGCAAATGCCCTCTTGCGTGCCCTCTGCTCCGGGTCTGGAGACTCCGGGGGCAAATATCGACCCTGTAGATGTGTCTGAAGCGATGCAATGGGACGGGATCATCGGCCTGGGGGAGATGATGAACTTCCCGGGGGTTTTCAACAGCGATGAAAGGATGCACGCCGAGATGGCAGAGACCCGTCTGGCGGGCAAGGTGATTGGAGGCCATTACGCGTTTGCAGACCTGGGTTTACCTTTCCATGGTTATGCGGTGGGCGGACCTGAAGACGACCACGAAGGCACACGCCTGGAAGACGCCCTGGCCAGAGTGCGCCAGGGCATGAAAGCCATGCTTCGTTTCGGCTCCGCCTGGCACGATATAGATGCCCAAATCAAGGCCGTCACCGAAATGGACCTGGATGCGCGCCATTTCATCTTATGCACCGACGATTCTCACTCGGAAACGCTGGTCAATGAAGGTCACGTAAACCGGGCGATTAAACGGGCTATCTCACAGGGTTTGAAACCGATCCTAGCCATCCAAATGGCTACCTTGAACACCGCCGAGCATTTCGGCGTCTCGCGGGAAGTCGGCATGATCGCTCCCGGGCGCTGGGCAGACCTTCTTCTGGTTAGCGATCTGGCGGAACTGCGCCCGGAGGTAGTCATTGCCAAGGGCAGGGTAGCAGTTCTCGATGGCGAAGTCCAGATTGAAATGCCTGGTTACACCTATCCTGAATGGGTGACTGGCTCAGTAAAGCTAGGCCGACGGCTATCTGCCGCCGATTTTCGCCTGCGGTCAGAAAAGCCAGAGGGTCAAATCGCGGCAGCGAACGTCATCGGCGTGATCGAGAATCAAGCGCCCACCCGCCATCTCAAGTTCGAGGTTCCCATTCAGGATGGGCAGGTGAAGGCAGACCTGGGGCGCGATCTGGCGAAGATCGCCCTGGTGGAGCGCCACCGCAGCACGGGAAATGTGCAGGTGGGGCTGGTGCACGGTTTTGGTTTCAATGTCCCCTGCGCGATCGGTACGACAGTGGCGCACGACAGCCATCACATGCTGGTGGTCGGCACGGATGAGCAAGATATGGCGATGGCAGCAAACGAACTTGCCCGGGTCGGAGGGGGTCAAATTGTGGTGCGAGAGGGCAAAGTCATCGGGCTGATCGAGCTGCCAATCGCGGGCTTGATGTCGAATGAACGGGCTGATGTGGTTGCCGCTAAAGCTGCCCAGGTTTTGGAAGGATTCCGTATTTGCGGGTGTAGATTAAGCAATCCCAATATGCAGCTCAGTTTGCTGGCGTTAGTGGTGATACCAGAGCTGCGTATTTCAGACCTGGGATTGGTGGATGTCAACCAATTTAAACTTATCCCCATCCTGGAATAATCATGAGAAAGAACCATTCAAAAGCGCACCTTTTACAAGAGCTGTTAAGCCAGATCATTGCGCTGACTGAACCAGGAGGGCGATTGCCATCGGAGCCGACGCTGGCTAAGGATTTGGGTGTATCTCGCGCCACCCTGCGCGAAGCGATGCGGACATTTGAAACCCAAGG
>Ga0209341_10005449_pt1 | contig 11516 bp, 12 predicted proteins | sample RifCSP13_2_FD_184020 | JGI IMG/M metagenome (GOLD analysis project Ga0209341, IMG submission 184020) | Soil microbial communities from Rifle, Colorado - Rifle CSP2_sed 13_2 (SPAdes) (version 2) | ecosystem: Environmental > Terrestrial > Deep subsurface > Rock core/Sediment | place: Rifle...
GGCTGCCGGGCCGGGGCTGCTGCCGGCGGATCTCATCCTGACCGGAGTTCAGGCCATCGACGACCTGGACGGCCAGGCGGGCCCCATCCTGGCGCGGCTGCTGGAACTGCCATACGTCGGCATCACATGCCGCGTAGAGGTGGATCCGGGCGCCCGCAGCGCCGTGGTAGTGCGGGAGTATGTCGGCGGGGTGACGGGGACCTTTGAGGTTTCGCTGCCGGTGGTGCTGGGCGTGCAGTCTGCGGAGAAGCCACCGCGCTATGTCCCGGTGGCGAAGGTGCGCGCAGCGATGAAGTCGCAGCGGCTGGAATCGGTACCAGCGTCGGGAGAATCCGCGGTGATGCGCGTGGAGATTCTCCAGTTGATGAAACCCGAGGCGACAGGACGCGCCGTCATGCTGGACGGCGCACCGGAGGAGGTCGCGGCGCAGCTTTGCGATGTTCTGGCGGCACGCGGTCTCCTGTAGGCGGTGAGGCGTATGGCCGGTGAGATCTGGGTGTTGGTGGAGCAGTGGCGCGGCCGGATCTCTGACATCACCTATGAGGTGCTGGCGCTCGGCCGGGAAGTCGCGGAAGCCCTTGCCGGGAGCCTGCAGGCGGTCGTGTTGGGGCCCGGCGCCGGGGAATCGGCTTCTTCGCTGGGTGCGGCTGACGGTGTGCTGATGGTCGAGCATTCGGCGCTGGCCGAACCGGTGCCGGAGGTCTACGCGCTGGCTCTGGCCCAGATCATCCCGCAGCGACAGCCGCAGGCGCTGCTCATCCCGCAGACCAACGTGACGATGGAGCTGGGGCCGCTGCTGGCCGCGCGTCTGGCGGTACCCTTCGTCAATTCCTGCCGGGACGTGCAGGTGACTGACGGCCGACCTGTGGCCCGCTGCATCCTCTACGGGGGCAAGGTCGAAGCCTCCGTGACCCCGCAGAGTGCCCCCGCCGTTTTCGGGATTCTCCCCGGGGTGCGGCCGCCGGAACAGGGACGGGTGGTGAGGGCGCTCTCCGTTGATCTGCCGACGGAATTCCCGCTGCGGTTCCGCGGGTACACCGAACCGGAGGCAGGCGATGTCGACATCACGAGGGAGAACGTCCTGGTCGCGGTGGGGCGCGGAATCCAGCGGCCGGAGAACGTGGCTCTGGCGGAAGAACTGGCGGCAGCGCTGGGCGGCGCCGTCTGCGGATCTCGCCCGGTAATCGACCAGCGCTGGTTGCCTCCATCGCGGCAGGTCGGGACATCCGGGATGATCGTCAAGCCGCAACTCTATCTGGCACTGGGCATCAGCGGCGCCCCGGAGCACGTGCAAGGGATGAAAGAAGCCGCGCTGATCGTCGCGATCAACACCGATCCCCGGGCGCCCATCTTCGACATCGCCCACTACGGCGTCGTCGGTGACCTGTTGGAGATCGTTCCTGCCATGACCACACGGGTGAAGCAGGGAAAGCAGGCGGCATGACATGACCCCGCTGCGGGAGACCTTCTGGAACATCCCCAAGTGGGCAGAGCTCTCGCAGTATGTCTTGGGTGTTGTGGCGATGCTCGTCTTCGTCTACGGCGTCTACCGTCGAGTGCGCCGGTGGAGACTGGGGAGGCCTGAAGTCCTGACGGGGACGCTGAAGGGACGGGTCTGGGCTTTCATTCTATACGCGCTTGCCCAGGTGCGGGTGGCCACCGACCGGTTCTCCGGCGTCATGCACCTCTCGGTTTTCTGGGGCATGGTTGTGCTTTTCTTCGGCACCATCCTGGCCACAGTGGACTGGGATGTCACCCGCCCCCTGCTGGGCTTCCGCTTCCTGCAGGGAAACTTCTACCTGGGATACGAACTGCTCCTGGACATCTTCGGCATCTTCGCCCTGGTCGGGTTGGCGCTGGCCCTGTATCGGCGATACATCCTTCGAGCCCCGCGGCTGAAATCCGAAACGCTTCCCACCTTCGTCTGGGACGACGCCTACCTGCTGGGGATGCTGCTGGTGATCGTCATCAGCGGCTTCCTGATCGAGGGGGTGCGGATCGCTGCCTTAGACCCGCCGTGGAGCGGCTGGTCGCCGGTAGGCGCCTGGCTGGCCAGTTTCTACCAGCCCCTCTCCCCCGCTGCCCTGTCGGCTGTGCATTTCGGGCTTTGGTCTGCCCACGGTCTCCTGGCCTTTCTCTTCATCGCCAGCATCCCATTTACCAAGGCGTTTCATTTTGTCACGGCGCCCCTGAACATCTTCCTGCGAGACTTCTCCTCACCGGGGGCCCTGAAGAAAGGCGTGGAGTCCGGCGCGGAAAAGATCACGGATTTCTCCTGGAAGCAACTCCTGGAACTGGAGGCATGCACCTGGTGTGGGAGGTGCCAGGAGGCATGCCCCGCCTATGCCAGCGGCCTCCCGTTAAATCCCAAGGCTTTGATTATGAAACTAGATGCCCAATTACTTCGTCTTCCAGCGGCACAGCGACTGAATCCAGGTGTGCCCCAGGACGTTGCGCTCCACCTCCATGGCGTGTTGGTCACCGCGCCGGAGCTCTGGTCATGCACAGCCTGCGCCGCCTGTGCAGAAGTCTGTCCGGTTTTCGTCAGACATCCTGGCATCATCGTGGAGATGCGGCGATACCTGGTGAATCAGGGAGCCATGGATGGCCGGCTGCAGGACGCGCTGATGAACCTGACGCGCTACGGCAACTCCTTCGGGCAGTCGGAGCGCGCCCGCGGCAGGTGGACTCAGGGGCTGGGCTTCGAAATCCCTGACGCGCGGCGGCAGCCGGTCGAATTTCTCTGGTTTGCAGGCGACTATGCCGCGTTCGACCCGCGCGTCCAGGCGATTACTCGTGCCACCGCCAGGGTTTTTCGCGCCGCCGGGCTGGACGTAGGCATCCTCTACGAGGCGGAGCGAAACGCCGGCAACGATGTCCGGCGGGTGGGGGAGGAAGGACTGTTTGAGGCTCTGATGGAGAAGAACGTGCAGGCGCTGGGTAAAGCGCAGTTCCGGCAGGTGGTGACGACAGACCCCCACACCTACCATGTGCTGAAGAACGAATACGGGGTCTGGGGCGACGGTGCCCCGGACGGCAGCGCCAGGGTCCTCCACTGCACCGAACTGTTGGATACCTTGCTGCAGACAGGGCGGCTTCCCATCAGGAAGAGACTGAGTGTGCGCGCCACGTACCACGACCCGTGCTTCCTGGGACGCTACAACGGCGTCTACGACTCTCCCCGTCGAGTGCTGGAGGCGCTGGGGATCACTCTGCGGGAGATGCCCCGAAGCCGCCGGCATAGCTACTGCTGCGGCGCCGGCGGTGGGCGGATCTGGATGGAGGAGACCCCGGGGATCAAGGAACGGCCCGCGGAGAGCCGCGTGCGGGAAGCGGCCGCGCTGGGCGTGGACACGCTCGTGGTGGCCTGCCCGAAAGACTACGTGATGTTCCAGGACGCGCTGAAGACGACCGGACTAGAAGGGAAGCTGGTCATCAGGGACGTGATGGAGCTGGTCGACGAGGCCACCGCTCCGGCGGAGGGATGATGCGAATGCCCCAGATAAGTGGCAGCCCAAACGGCAGGCCACGGGTCGGCGTCTACATCTGCCATTGCGGCACCAACATTGCCGGAATCGTGGACGTGCGCGCCCTCTCGGAGCATGCGGCCACGCTGCCGGGCGTGGTGGTGGCGCGGGACTACAAGTACATGTGCTCCGATCCGGGCCAGGAGCTCATCATCCGGGATATTGCGGAGCACGATCTGCACCGGGTGGTCGTCGCCTCCTGCTCGCCGCTGCTGCACGAGCAGACGTTCCGCAACGCGGCGGCGAAGGGCGGGCTGAACCCCTTCCAGGTGCAGATGGTGAACATCCGCGAGCACGACTCCTGGGTGCACGCCGACCGGCAGGCGGCGACGGCCAAGGCCAAAGATCTCATCCGCGCGGCCGTCCGCCGGGTCGCCCTGCACCGGCCCCTGGAGCGGCGGCGGGTGCCGATCAACCCCGACGCGCTGGTGGTCGGCGGCGGCATCGCCGGGATCCATGCCGCCCTGACGCTGGCCAACGCCGGCAAGCACGTCTACCTGGTGGAGCGGGAGCCGACCATCGGCGGGCACATGGCCCAGTTCGACAAGACCTTCCCCACGCTGGACTGCGCGGCGTGCATCCTCACGCCGAAGATGACCCAGGTGCGGGCCCACCCCAACATCACACTGTGGACCTACTCGGAGGTCGCGCAGGTCGGCGGCTACGTGGGGAACTACGAGGTGACGGTGCGGCGCAAGCCGCGCTACATCGTCGAGGACCTCTGCGTGGGCTGCCGCGAGTGCATCGAGGCCTGCGTATATAAGGAAGGGAAAACGCGCGACGAGTTCAACCTGGGACTTTCGAAGCGCAAGCCCATCTACATGCCCTTCCCGCAGGCCGTGCCCCAGCTGGTGGTCATCGACCCCGAGACCTGCATCGAGTTCAAGAGCGGCAAATGCAAGAAGACCTGCGTCGAGGTCTGCGGCGACCGGAAGGCCATCGACTTCACGCAGCAAGAGCGCGTGGAGACCATCCACGTCGGGACGATCGTGCTGGCCACCGGGTTCAAGGTCTTCGACGCCCAGCGCATCCCCTATTACGGCTATCGGACCTACCCGCAGGTCTACACGGCGCTGGAGGTGGAGCGGCTGGTCAATGCCGCCGGCCCTACCAGCGGGGAGGTCGTCCTGCGCGACGGTCGCAGACCGGAGTCCGTGGCCATCGTCCACTGTGTGGGCAGCCGGGACGAGAACACCAACCGCTGGTGCTCGCGAGTCTGCTGCATGTACTCGCTGAAGCTGGCGCATCTGATCAAGGAGAAGACCGACGCGGAGGTCTACAACTTCTACATCGACATCCGCACGCCGGGCAAGGGGTTCGAGGAGTTCTACAACCGCGTCCAGGAGGAAGGCACCCACTTCATCCGCGGGAAAGTGGCCGACATCTATCCGGCGGGCGACGACCGCGGCCGCCTGATCGTGCAGGCGGAAGACACCCTCCTGGGCAAGGTGCGCAAGATCCCGGTGGACATGGTGGTGCTGGCCGTGGGACTGGAGCCGCGGCCGGACACGCAGGACGTCCGCCGGCTGTTCAACATCACCTGCTCCACGGAGGGGTGGTTCCTGGAACGTCACCCCAAGCTGGCGCCGGTGAACACCTTTACCGACGGCGTCTTCCTGGCGGGGGCCTGCCAGGGGCCCAAGGACATCCCCGACAGCGTCGCGCAGGCGGGGGCGGCGGCGGCGGAAGCCCTGGCGCTGATTGACGCCGGTTCCGTGGAACTGGAACCGTATACGGCCTTCGTGGTGGAGGAGGACTGCTCCGGCTGCAAGACCTGCATCCCGCTCTGTCCGTACAACGCCATTGCCTTCGTCGCCGAGACGAAGAAGGCCGCGATCAACGAGGTGCTCTGCAAGGGGTGCGGGGTCTGTGTCGCCGCCTGCCCCTCCGGGTCCATCACGCAGAACTTCTTCGAGGACGAGGCGATCTTCGAAGAGATCAAGGGGGTGTTGGCCCATGCCTGAGGAGACGTTCGAGCCGAAGATCGTCGCGTTCTTCTGCAACTGGTGCACCTACATCGCCGCCGACCTGGCGGGGACGTCCCGGCTGAAGTACGCGCCCAACGCCCGCGTCATCCGCACGATGTGCTCGGGCCGGGTGGACCCGCAGTTCGTCCTGGAGGCCTTCGCCCAGGGGGCGGACGGTGTCCTAATCGGCGGGTGCCATCCCGGCGACTGCCATTACCAGGAGGGGAACTACAAGACCCTGCGCCGGGCCACGCTGCTGCGGCGGGTGCTGGAGGCCATGGGGATCGAGCCGGCGCGCTTCCGCCTGGAGTGGATCTCCGCCTCCGAAGCGGAGCGGGTGAAGACGGTGGTCAATGAGATGGTGGAACAGGTGCGCGCGCTGGGCCCGCTGCACGTGGTGGCGCCCGAAGACGTTCCGGTGCCGCACCTGAGAGAGGAGGTCGCAGCCTGATGGCGGACGCCGCCGCACCCGCAGCGGTCAAACCGAAAGTAGCCTTCTACTGGTGCGCCTCCTGTGGTGGCTGTGAGGAAGCCGTGGTCGATCTGGCGGAGGCCATCTTGGACGTCGTCGGCGCCGTGGACATCGCTTTCTGGCCGGTGGCGCTGGACTTCAAGCGGCATGATGTGGAGGCGATGGACGACGGGGCGCTGCTGGCGTCGTTCGTCAACGGGGCCATCCGGACGACCGAGCAGGCGGAGATGGCGCTGCTGCTGCGGCAGAAATCGCAGCTGCTCATTGCCTTCGGCGCGTGCGCCCACCTGGGGGGCATCCCCGGGCTGGCCAACCTCTGGGACCGGGAGAGCATCTTCCGCCAGGTCTACGCGGAGTCGCCCAGTACGGTGAATCCCGAGGGCACGCTCCCGCAGACGCGGAGCGAGGAGGACGGCCGCCGGCTCACTCTCCCAGGCTTCTACGACACCGTGCGGTCGCTGGATCAGGTGGTGCCGGTGGACTACTACCTCCCCGGCTGCCCGCCCACGCCAAAGATCATCGTGCAGGCCGTGCAGACGCTGCTCTCCGGCGCGCTGCCGCCCCAGGGGATGGTGCTGGCCCCCGACCGGGCGCTGTGCGACGAGTGCCCTCGCAAGGACACCCGCCCGGAGAAGCTGACCACATCAGAGTTCAAGCGCCCGCACCAGGTGCTGATCGACGAAACCACCTGCCTGCTGGCGCAGGGGCTGCTCTGCATGGGTCCGGCCACCCGGGCCGGCTGCGAGGCGCTGTGCGTGCGGGGAAACATGCCCTGCAGCGGCTGCTTCGGCCCGACCAGCCGGGTGCGGGACCACGGCGGCAAGGCCCTCTCGGCGATCGCATCGATTGTCGCCAGCAACGACACAGGGGAGATTGAACGCATCCTGGCGCAGGTCCCCGATCCGATCGGGACGTTGTACCGTTACAGCCTGCCGTCTTCGTTGCTGCGGCGGCGAAGGCGCGAGGCAGCGTAGGGAGAGGTGGCGGCGATGGCAGAGGCAGAACGAAGCACAGCGCAGGCGGCGTGGCAGGAGGGAGCGGCGAAGGCCAACGCCGCGTACGTGCGGCGGCGGATCACCATCGACCCCATCACGCGGCTGGAGGGTCACGGCAAGGTCGAGATCTTCCTCGACGATCAGGGGCAGGTGGAGCGGGCCTACTTCCAGGTGCCGGAACTGCGCGGGTTCGAGAAGTTCGCCCAGGGGCGGCCGGCGGAGGAGATGCCCCAGATCACGTCACGCATCTGCGGCGTCTGCCCGACGGCCCACCATATGGCCTCGACGAAGGCCCTCGACGCCCTCTTCCAGGTAACTCCGCCCCCCGCGGCGCGGAAGATCCGCGAGTTGGTGTACAGCACCTTCATGGTGGAAGACCACGCCCTCCACTTCTACTTCCTCGGCGGGCCGGATTTCGTCGTGGGGCCGCAGGCCCCCGCGGCAGAGCGGAACGTCCTGGGCGTGATCGCCCGCGTCGGCGTGGAGGTGGGACAGCGCGTCATCGCCATGCGGCGGCGCCTGCGGGAGCTGATCACGCTCGCGGGCGGCAAGGTCATCCATCCGGTGCTGGGTCTGCCGGGTGGGGTGGCGAAGCGCCTGACCCCCGAGGATCAGGCGCGGTTTCGGGAGGTGGCGGCCGACGCGGTGGAATTCGCCAAATTCACCCTGGGCATCTTCGACCAGGTGGTCTTGAAGAACACCGACTACGTGAATCTGATTCTTTCCGATGCGTTTACCCACCGGACCTACTACATGGGACTCGTGGACGACCGCAACCACGTGAACTTCTACGACGGGCAGATCCGCGTCGTCACCCCCGACGGCGGCGAATGGGCCAAGTTCCCGGCGGCCGACTACCTTCAGTATGTGGCGGAGCACGTCGAGCCCTGGTCCTACGTGAAGTTCTGCTACCTGAAGCCGCTCGGCTGGAAGGGCTTCGTCGATGGGCCGGAGAGCGGTATCTACTGTGTGGCGCCGCTAGCCCGGCTGAACGTTGCGGACGGCATGGCCACGCCGCTGGCCCAGGAGGCGTACGCGCAGTTCTACGCCACGCTGGGCGGGAAGCCCGTGCACCACACACTGGCCAATCACTGGGCCCGGGTGGTGGAACTCCTCTACGCCGCCGAACGCCTGAAGGAACTGGCCGACGATGCGGAGATCACCGACCCCCACGTGCGCACGCTGCCCACGGCGACCCCGCGGGAGGGGATCGGGGTCGTGGAAGCGCCGCGCGGGACGCTGTTCCACCACTACCAGACCGACGAGCGGGGCGTCATCCAGAAGGCCAACCTGATCGTGGCCACGCAGAACAACTCCGCGCGCATCGCCATGAGCGTGGAGAAGGCGGCGAAGGGGGTGCTCTCCGGCCGCGAGATCACCGAGCCATTGCTGAACATGGTGGAGATGGCCTTCCGCGCGTACGATCCCTGCCACGGCTGCGCGACGCACTCGCTGCCGGGGAGCATGCCGCTGCTGGTGCGGCTGCGGGATCAGCAGGGAAACGTCCTGGGGCTCCTGCGGCGGGACCTGGACGGGAGTCTGCACCGGGAATGACCTGAGGGGAGAGGAGCAGGGGACCAGGATGTTTTCGTATCCACCCGAACGACTGGAGCGGGTCGCCACCCGGGTGCTGTGCCTGGGGAACCCCCTGCTGGCCGACGACGCCTTTGGGGCGGCGGTTGCCGCCGCGCTCCCGGGATGCGTGCCTCCGGAGGTGGAGGTCGTCCGAAGCGAGGTGACGGGGTTCGGGCTGCTGGACGACCTCCTCAACACCGGGCGCCTGATCGTGGTCGATACCGTGCAGACAGAGACAGCCGAGCCCGGCACAGTCTACTGTGTCCGGGAGGGTGATCTGCGTACCGCGCCCGGTCCGTCTCCCCACTATGTCGGGCTCTTCGAGATGCTGGCTCTGGCCCGCACCCTGCGCCTACCCGCGCCGCAAGAGGTCGTGATCCTGGCGGTGGAGGCCGCCGACTGCATCACCGTCGGCGGCGCGATGCACCCGGCCGTCCGCGCGGCGGTGCCGCTGATCGTCGGGCAGGTGGCGTCAATCGTCGGGGAGGAGTTGGGAAGTGTCCCTCCGACTCCCAGCTGGAGGTCCGCAGCGTGATCGGGGTCTGGAAGTCCTATTCGGCGGTCTACCTGTATGTCGTGGCGGCGGCGATGCTGGTGGTCTTTGGTGTCCCTATGCTTGTGGCTCCCGCCTGGTGGGCCCGGATCTTCGGATGGACCGTCCCGGCGCCCGATCACGTGGTGGTGATGCTGGGACGGTCTCTCGGTGGGGTCATCTGCGTCCTGGCCGGCTTCGCCATCAAGGCCGCCAGGACTCCCGCGGCCCAGCCGTTCTTCTTTGCTCTGATGCTGTGGATCGTCTTGACGATGATACTGATTCACGCCTACGGAGCCGTCAGAGGGATTCAGCCCATCACTGAGACGATCGAGATCGCGGTCTGGGTCTTCTTGCTCGTCGTCACACTGGGCTTCTACCCCGCCGGATCACGTAGCGGTAGCGGTACGGTGAGTTGAGGGCACATGCACGAACTGGCGATCACTGAAGATATCCTGACGGCGGCCCTGGACGCGGCGCGGCGGGCGGGCGCCCGCGCGATCCGGCGGCTGCACCTGATGCTCTCCAGCGCTTCGCACATCGAGCCGGAGACTGTGCGGCTGCACTTCACTCTGATCAGCCGGGGCACGCCGGCCGAGGGCGCCGAACTCGTCTTCAACACGCGGGCCGTGGAACAAGTCTGCCGCCACTGCGGCCGCGTGTTCACGGCGACCAGCGATCTCACCTGTCCCGCCTGCGGTGCGCCGGCGCTGCCGGAGCCGGCGGACCACGAGATGACACTGGAAGATATCGACGTGGACGTGCCCGCCGAGCGAAGCTAGCAGATCAAGCGTTGAGCTTCTCCCTGCAGAGACGCGTGTGGCGGCGTTCGTGCGTGTTCGTCCCCCTCGTTATCGTCACGGCTGCGGCCGCAGCATGGTCAGGATCATCTTGAATCTCGCGGTCGCCTTCACGGCGTGTGGCGCGTTCGCCGGCAGCAGCAGGACATCGCCGGCGACCAGCTGATGCGGCACCCCGGAGACCCGCACTTCGGCAGCACCGTCGAGCATGAGGATCAGCGCATCGTACGGGGCGGTGTGTTCGCTCAGCTCCTGGCCGGCGTCGAAGGCGAAGGCCGTCACCGTGCCCGCCGGCCCCTTCAGCAGCGTCCGGCTGACGATGGCGGCCTCCTGGTAGCCGACGAGATCCGCTGCGGGTCGGACGGCGCCCTCAGCGCCCGAGGACGACATCGATTCCCGAGAGCACCAGCCGGAGCTTGGATCGTGGCAGTTTCCCGGTCCGTTCGGTGAGATCGGTCTTGTCCAACGTCACGAGTTGAGAGACATTGGCGACCGATTCCTTCGGCAGTCCGGTGACGTCCGGCGAGAGCAGCACGTTCCCCGGCGCGGCCGCCCACTTCACGTTGCTTGTCAGGGGAACACAAACGACTGTCGCGATCCGGCTGCGGTTCAGCGCGTCTCCCTGTACGACGACCACCGGATGTCGAAACCCCGGTCCGGACCCCCGCGGCTCCGGCAGGTCCGCCCACCAGATGTCACCCTGGGTGATGCTCACCAGGCGCTGCGCTTCAGGACACGATGGGCTGCCGCCCGCGCGAACTGGTCCCCCGGTTCGTTGATCTCGTCGAGCGCCCGGTCCATCGCTTCAGTGACGCGGTCAGGGGCGTGACGGGCGACGTACTCCGCAAGGGCCCGGCTGTACACCTCGCTGCGGGATCGTTTCATGCGCCGCGCGAGCCGTTCCGCCTCCGCGAACACCTCGTCGGGAATAGACACTGCAGTCTTCATACTCTGAGTATAACCATTCAACGCGGAGGATCAAGGCGTGCCGCCTGCCCCTCGCGCTAGCGCGGGACGATCATGATGCTCTGGATCCCTCCCACCCTTGGTGATGATTCGACAGTTCGGAAGATGGGTTGCCCCCCCACTCGAGGTTGATCGCGCCTCACTGGTCGGGCACACAGCTGCGCAACTTGAGCCACCCGGGCCTTCGACCGGGCTTTTGCTCTCTGGGTACGACAGAGGAGTTGGGCCCCAGACCACAGTGCCAGAGTGACGTACTCCCGGGCGGTAGATTCGATGATCATCGTGGAGACGGCCGGTACCATCACACTCTGGTGCGCTGCAGCCTCTTCGGAGGAGCGTTCGCCACTGGTGCGGGACCTGGGCGAGTGCGAATCCTCCATGTTGCCCAACGTGGGATCGGGTGTGTACCCGATGCCTGTCCGGTGCCCTCTCCATAGACTGGAGAGGGCAGATCCGATGCAGCCGGGAGCGCACGCCGTCATCGATCTCGCAGGGTTCGGGCAGTTGCTGGACCTCCTGCGGGCCTCCGGCTACCGGCTGATCGGGCCCGTCCGGCGCGACGGCGGCATCGTCTACGAAGAGATCGCCTCGGCCGCCGACCTTCCCGGGGGGTGGACGGAGGAGCAGGGCCCCGGAACTTACCGCCTGCAGCGGCGCGGCGACCGGGCCGCTGCAGGCGGTA
>Ga0209341_10005450_pt1 | contig 11515 bp, 13 predicted proteins | sample RifCSP13_2_FD_184020 | JGI IMG/M metagenome (GOLD analysis project Ga0209341, IMG submission 184020) | Soil microbial communities from Rifle, Colorado - Rifle CSP2_sed 13_2 (SPAdes) (version 2) | ecosystem: Environmental > Terrestrial > Deep subsurface > Rock core/Sediment | place: Rifle...
GGAGTCTTCCGTTAATCGTCGAGCCGCCGTCATCTGAGATCGATGCCAGGGCCAGGAAATTCCCAACAATGGTGTTGCCTGTACCGATCGTTACAGAGGTTTCGGCCCTCCACCACACACTGCAGGTGTCGCCACCGCTGACCGTAATATCGGGGTCTGAATCGATCGTCGAGGCAGACCTGAAAATCCAGATACCTGAGCCACTGAGCACCAGGTCTCCGGTAATGATGAAGGCATCGGCGCAGTAGATACCCGGCCCTAGAGGTGAGAGCAGGGAAAGGTCGTCCACCGCCGCGATGTTTCGATCGCAGCCTGCGTTATCCGTCGCAGCAAGCCGATCGTACGCGGTGATCAAGTTGGTATCGGCAGTGCCCAGAAGGCCGGCGTTTTGTGAAAAGCATGTCGTGGAACCACCTCCGGCACCTGTGTAGGCATTATCTCTGTCGAATAGCGAAAAAGTGCCCACTTCTCCGCACTGCAGTCCAATCGCAGCCCCCGTGCCATCCTCCAAACCGACATCGCCATTGATCGTAGACGTGTTTCCGGCGCTGCTGATCAGCGTGTCGGCAAAAACCGCGAAGCTATTCACCGCGCCCAGGTCCGGCGTGGTGTCCGCCAGCGGAGCCGCCAGGGAGACGAGCGTCGGGCCACTCAGCGCGACGGCGATCGCCAGGCAGAGTGATCCCGCCAAAAAGGCTAAGCGTCGAGTTCTAGGTCTATTCGTCAATCTCGTTCTATCCATGTTTTGCTCCCCGCTTTCTTCTCTGTGGATAAGCAACGGCACGATGGTTGATTCGCTCAGGGAGGAGAGTCGTGTTCGGCTCTCCTCCCAATCCATTATTCTGTCAAGGTGCTTGCTGGGCGTCCTTCCATGGCTCGCCCGCTTCGGGCACACCCAGTCGCCACATCCTGCCGCGCTCGGGCGCTTGAGCCGCCCCGAGCTGCCCTATTGTCCCGTAGGCGAAGGCGCAGGTGGACGGGCCGCTATCGGATTTGGCACGCCTATAAGAGGTCCTCGTCAGTGTGGTCCGGCGGTTTGCGGGGCCCCGGCGTCTTCTCCTTCACAGAGTTGTGCGCCTTCCTTCGGATCTGCCGCAGGTGGCTCGAGCGGTGGAAGACAGACGGTCGGGAGGACTCGACCGATCTCACGCCCCCCGACGCGGTCCGGACGGCCGACTTTAGGAGCCACCAGACTCCGGATGTCGCCCGGGTCATCGTTCGTGCCGCCGGCCGGCCGCCGAAGCCCGGCCCCGACCTGACAGAGCGCGAACGTGTAGTTCCGGTTTGGATGGCTGAAGGTCCGAACAAGGCACCAATCGCCGGGAGACTGGACGTTAGCCCATCGGCTGAGCATCGGCCAGAAAGACGCGGGTCACAAACTCATGATGCATCTAACACTCCCCGGCCACATCCATCAGCCGGGGAGTGTTTGTCTCCGCCACTTGGGGGAGGCACGGACTGGCTTAGATGACCAGCCGGGTGCGCAGCGCCGGGCTGACAGCTTCCGTGCGGCTGGCGCCGCACAACGTGGAGCAGGAGGTTGCTGACGTGGGATTTGACTGTGGATGAGCGCAAAGCTCTGCGAATACTGCTGCGGGACCTCGTCGGCGAAACCGCAGACTGGTTCAGGCCTTGATGAGCGTCGCTGGTCACCAATTGCACCCCTTTCAATCCCCGCCGCATCAGGCTGCAGGAAGTCGAGCCAAAAGCCCTCCTCCTCACTGGCTCCCAAAGCGAAGCCCAGCATCTCCCGCTCCCCGTTCTCCCGCACCCCGGTAGCAATCACCAGCGCCTGACCTCCCCGCCAGGGCATGTGTATCGATCCCCGTCAGGCCCAAGGCCTGCAGCAAATCTTCCACCCGACGGGTGCTGACCCCTCCCACGTAGGCTAGCTGAATCACCGCCAGCAAGGCCTTCTCGCTCCGCCGGCGAGGCTCCAGTAGGCTCGGGAAGCAGGTCCCGTCGCGCACTTTGGGAATACGCAGAGGGATCTCTCCCACGCGGGTCTCCCCCACCCGCTCCCGGTGACCGTTGCGGTAAGTCCTGCGCTCAGGGGTGCGCTCGCACCGTCCCGGTGTCCTGCCAGGATAGCGGCCGGCGCCAGTCTGCTCAGCCGCCTCCAGCTCCATCACCGTCTGCGTCAGCCGGTTCAGGCCTTCCTGCAAGCGCCCGCCAGCGCCGGAGGTTTATCGGGCGGCCTCCTTGCGATCTCCGCTTGCTGCTGCAGCGGCCTTCCGACTAAAATAGACTCTGGCACCGGTCCGGGGGCAGCCCAGTCTCGACGCTGGTGCCTGTTCCCTTTGTCTACAGTTGAGCCTTGGGTTTCCAGCCTGGTTCGATATAGACCTTCGACCAGGCCTGCTGGCCGAAGATGGGCCGATCTGAGGTATTGCGCAAGAGCAGCGAATGGACAGGCTTCGAGACAGAAGCCAAGCGAGATGGGGTGCAGGCGGAAATCGAATCACTTTCAAGCCATTGGCTTCAGCCAGAGGGCGGCCTCATGAACAATAGCCGGAACCGTCCGTCGCCTGAAGAGAAAGAGCGGCAATATCGCAGCATCTTCGATGCCGCCGCCGACGGGTTGATCGTCAGCGATTTGGAGACCGAGCTCGTGGTCGAGGCCAACCCTGCGGCGTGCATGATGCACGGCTACACACGCGAAGAATTCATCGGGCTGCAACTGACTGCATTCATACACCCCGACCGCCAACCTGTATTCAATGAATATCTCCGAGCGTTTCAATCGGACGGCGTGTTCGATACACGGACACTGCACGTATGCCGGGATGGTTCAACGTTTTATGCCGAATGGCGCGGGACGGCATTCCCTTATCAAGGCCGGCCGTGTCTGTTGAGTGCCATCCGAGATGTCAGTCAGCGCATCCAAACAGAAACAACGCTAAGCGAGCAGATTGAAGCCCGAAGGCGCGAACAGGCGACTCTGCTCGCCATCTCCCATACTCTGGCATCCACTCTGGAACTCCAGCCGGGTTTGATCCTCGACCAATTGCACGAGATCATTGAGTACACACATGGCGCCGTATTCGCATTGGCCGACACTACGCTGGTCACCCTGGCGATGCGCGGGACACAACAACTGGAACAATCCACGCCTATTCGTATTCCCTTGAAATCCCCCGAAACCCTGGCCGCGTTATTCAACGGACATCGTCCCATCCGCGTCGCCGACGTGTGGAGTGACCACCCGCAGGCGCAATTCTTGCGTTCGCTTCTGGATGAAGAGGCTGCTGTGATGCTCGAAGGGATGCACTCGTGGATGTGGGTACCGCTGGCGGTGAAAGGCCGCATCATCGGGGGCGTGGGTGTCGCTGAAACCACGAAGGATTATTTCACGGCGCACCATGCCGACCTGGCCCTGAGCGTAGCCGACCAGTCCGCGATCACCATGGTCAACGCGGAACTGTATGGGCAGGCACAAGCGCTGGCGGTATTGGAAGAACGACAGAGTCTGGCGCGCAGCCTGCATGATGCCGTCAACCAATCACTCTTCTCCGCCGGGCTGATTGCCGAAGCTTTGCCGCGCTTATGGGAACGCGATCAGGAGGAGGCACGGCGATCACTCGAAGACTTACGCCGTTTGACGCGTGGCGCGCAGGCCGAGATGCGCGTACTTATGGCTGAACTGCGGCCCACCATGTTGACCGATGCAAACCTGGGCGACCTGTTACTTCTGTTGGGAAATGCCCTCTTAGGCCGCACCAACCTCCCTGTTGCTGTTACCGTAACGGGGGAGTTCATCCTCCCCGCCGAAGTACAAGTAGCCTTCTACCGCGTGTGTCAGGAAGCGCTTAATAACGTCGCCAAACATGCCAAAGCCAGCCAGGTTGAGATAAATCTAAAGGAGGAAGAAGCCGTAATCGAATTGCGCATTCGTGACGACGGCCAGGGCTTCGACATTGAACAAACATTCTCAGGTCACTATGGCTTAAGCATGATGCGCGAACGCGCCGAAGCCGTGGGGGCGCTGTTGACCGTTACGAGCCAGCCCGATCACGGCACTGAACTCACGATCCGCTGGACGAAAATCCCACCTAAGGAGTCCTTATGACAATCTCCCCCTCCCAACACATTCGCGTTATGCTCGTTGACGATCACGCGATGGTACGCAGAGGATTGGCAACCTTCTTGAAAGTCGTCGATGATCTGCAACTGGTGGGCGAAGCCGAAAGCGGCGAAGCAGCCATCCAACTCTGTGCTGAGGTCTCGCCGGACGTGATACTCATGGATATGGTTCTGCCGATGATGGATGGAGCGACAGCGACACGCGCCATCCGCCAGCAGTTTCCACAAGTACAAGTCATTGCGCTGACCAGTTTTAAAGAAGGGGATCTGGTCAAGAACGCGCTTGAAGCCGGGGCCATTGCCTATTTACTCAAGGATGTCTCTGCAGACGACCTGGTTCGGGCCATCCGCGCTGCGCACGCTGGTCGCGTCACACTTTCTCCCGAAGCCGCTCAAGCCTTGGTCGAGACAGCCAATCAACCGCCGGTGCCCGCCCTCGACCTGACGGAGCGCGAGCGTGAAGTTCTAGCCTTGATGGTTGAGGGACTAAATAATACGCAGATCGCCGGAAGACTGAGCGTAGGTCCATCCACGATCAAATCGCATGTCAGTAACATCCTGTCCAAACTTGGTGTTACCAGCCGCACGGAAGCTGTAACACTTGCGCTGCGTAACCGCATCGTCCCCTGACCCTCCGAATCTCCCCCAAGTGGCGGAGACAATCACTCCCCAGCCGATGGATGTGGCCGGGGAGTGTTTATTTGTAAGATGAGTATGTGACTCGCGTGTGTTTAGCCGATGCCAAACCCAAAGAGCGCTCCGCCCTTCGTCTACTACTACTTGATCTGAAGCCAATTGGTCCACCACGTTAGCTCAGGCGCCAGTCAGCCGCACAGACATGTTGTTGGTGGATTGGGATTTACTCCCCAGCGCGCCTAGTACGGCTCTTGAAGAACTCCGAAAGACCTGCCCGGCCGCGCTTGTCATTGCCCGTCACCAGGCCGCGCTCGCCGCCGGGGCCGATGCCTTTATCAGCAAAGGCGAGACGCCTGAGCGTATGGCCGAGCACTTGCGAACCGTCGCCGCGAGCGTTCCTATTCAATGATGCCACCTGGCTGATAGGAAGGACTTGAAAAACCGGCGCATGATGCTGCCCCGAGCGCCGGCGCAAACTGGGACGGCTTTTTCAAAGGATCAGGAGGATCAAACCATGAACAAAGATGTATTCGAAGGCAAGTGGAAGCAAGTCCGAGGCGAGGCCAAAGCGTGGTGGGGGAAACTCACCGATGACGATCTGGATCGGGCCGCCGGCAAGTTCGACGTCTTCGTCGGCTTGCTTCAGGAGAAGTATGGCTACAGCCGCCAGCGCGCAGTCGACGAAATCGATAAGCACGTGACGGAGTATGAGGCCAGTCTGAAAAGGAAAAATGTACCCACCCCAGGCAAGTGATCGGGGAGGTGGCACAACCCCCTTCTCCCCTGAGAAGGGGGTTGGATCAACAAGTGAATACACGCCATTCTGTGCAACCTAACTCACCTTAGTAGGCGACAATGAACATCATCATTTACCTGGTCGCAGCGGCTGTCATCGGTTGGGTGGCAAGTGAAATCATGCGCGACCGGACGAGCCTGTTGGTCAATATCGTTGTGGCCGTCGTAGGCGCGTTCCTGGCCGGTTACTTCCTGACCCCCATCCTGGGCGTCGGGACGATCAACGATGCGATCACCCTTCCAACCATGCTGGTGACGCTGCTGGGTGCTGTCATCCTGATCGCGATTGTGCATCTACTCCGCCGCAGGGTATAGCCCGGCCGATCCCGCGTCCACGATCCTTCGAGCAGGGGTGCTGTGACGCACGCCTGCTCGGTCCAACAGATGAAACTCACAACCTTCGCCAGCGAGCTGTTCAGAGGAGGTCAGAATGTCGGAGCACAGAGTATCGGAAGTTCGAACGACACAGAAGGAACCGGAACGGGAACGACGTATCTTTACCTTCAAAGCCACCCAGTTGGTCTGGCTGCTCTTCGGCATACTGGAAGGCCTGATCGCGTTGCGCATTGGGCTGAAGCTGATCGGGGCTAACCCGGATAGCCCGATTGCCGTTTACCTCTATGGTTTCACCGGCCTGTTCCTGCTCCCCTTCGAAGGGTTAACGGGGACACCGTCATCGGGTGGCATGGTGCTGGAAGTATCATCCGTGATCGCCATGCTGGTGTATGCCTTGATCGCCTGGGCGCTCGAAAGGATAATCTGGGTGATCTTCTATCGCCCGCGGGGCCCCGTGGTGGGCGTCACGCAGACAACCAGCACCGACGATCACACGCATGAGTAGGAAGGGAACAGGATAGCCGTTTCGGCCGAGCAGCTCGACCATTGTCCGCCGTTCTCGAGGCCGGGACAACGGCCGTCATGGATGCCCGAGAGCCATATGATCCGCACCCCGCCTGGCGGCCGGCCGAGGGCGCTGGACCCGACGTCCGCCACTCATTCACCCTGGGAGGGACGTCCAGTATGACCAGAAACATCGGCATGCTCTTGCTGGCCATCTTCCTCATCGCCTGGGGCCTGGTTCAGCTTCTCGGGATCGGTGGCCTCGGCGTGATCCTGGCGATCCTGGCCATCGCAGCCGGCATCTTTCTGTTGCTGGGCCGTTAGGTCGGCTGTCCCTCGGTCAGCCGACCAGGTGGATCATTCAAACTGCCCAGGTGGCTCATGAAGAGAGAGCGCCAACCCGCGGCCACCCGCATCTTGGCAGTGAGCCTGCTGGAGGTCGGCTGTGGACCGCGGTCGGCGCCGACCCTCGACTCTTCGGGCATTGTCACGCTCACACCTGGACCTGATCCAACCGCGACAGTACAGATCGCACCTCCCTCGCCCGAGCTCTAGCCTAATACCGCCACGTCGGTTGCCACTCCAACTCAGCCGGCCGTGGAGACCTATATCGCTTACGTCCAGACCGACGCCGTGTTCTCGACGCAAGTCTTCGGCGGCCGGCCACTGGACACACAGCAATCCCACCAGTCGGAACTGGCGGATGGCATCTACAATATGGGCTGGTCACCCTCGGGCGATGACCTGGCTCTCAACATGGTTGTCCTCCCGTCTGAATGAATAGGGAAGGCATGGACCTTCCTCCGATTGCACAACCGTTTCCATGGACGTTTCGGCGCGTCATGTGGGCGACTCTCGTCCTGGTTCTTGTCGCCCTCAGCTTCGGGCTTCTCTATCGGTTCAGCCAGGTCGTCTTTATCCTGTTCGTCGCCGTCATGATGGGAACGGTGATCAGGCCGGTCGTAACCTGGCTGCATCGTCGAGGGGTCCCCCCGACGGGGGGGGCCATTCTCGTCTACCTCCTGCTGCTCGCCCTGCTCATCGGTTTCGTCCTGCTGCTTTTCCCGTTGATTGTCGAGCAAGGCACCACGATCGCTGCCGCCGCGCCGGGTTACTACCAAAGCCTGCGTGAGTGGATGGTCAACAATCCCAATGCGTTGATTGTGCGCCTGAGTGAGTCCCTCCCGGCGACAGCACCCGGCCTGGGGACGATAGAGCAGACGGACCAGCCGACGGGACAGGAGATTGTGGCTTCGGCTGAGCAAGCGCTGGGTTACGTGGCGTCGGCGGCTCAGGTCGTCTTCCATGCCACGGTCATCCTCCTCTTGGCCTTTCACTGGACGGTGGATGGGTCGCGCAGCATTCAGTCACTCCTCCTGCTGGTTCCAGTGGGCCGGCGCGAGAGCATGAGTGAACTGATCTCGGCCATAGAAACCAAGGCTGGCTTCTACATTGCCGGACAAGGCGTCCTTTGCCTGATCGTCGGCGTCATGGCGCTTTTCGCCTATCTGCTCATCGGGTTGCCCAATGCACTGGTGCTGGCGCTCGCGGCGGGCGTGCTGGAGGCGATACCGATGATTGGACCGCTGCTTGGCGCCATTCCTGCGGCGGTCATCGCCCTATCGATCGCGCCCTCCAAGTTGCTCTGGGTGGTCGTCGCCACGCTGGCTATCCAGCAGTTAGAGAACGGCTTGCTGGTGCCGCGCGTCATGCGCAAGGCGGTGGGGGTCAATCCGTTCGTCTCCTTGCTGGCGATCTTTGCCTTCAGCTCATTGCTCGGTCCGGCCGGCGTGCTGATGGCGATTCCCATGGCGGCCATCCTTCAACTCCTGCTCGATCGCTTCGTCTTTCATCCAGCCGCGCTGGAGCCGGAGGTCTCGGCCGGCCGCGATTATGCCAGCCGGCTGCGCTATGAAGCCCAGGACCTTGCCCAGGATCTGCGCAAGCAGGCGCGGGTCAAGAAAGAGGGCTCGGACCGGAGGGTCAGGCAGATCGATCAGGTGATGGATGAGATCGAGACCATTACCACCGACCTCGATGCGCTGTTGGCACAGGTCCGCCCTTCCGGTGCGCCATGACGATGCGACTGGTCGGATTCGCCGCGGCGGTCATGACCACATTGCTGGCGCTGGTAGTGCTGTGGCAGTTCCGGACGGTCGTCGCCTACCTCCTGATCTCGCTGACGCTTGCGGCGGCGCTGCGCCCATTGGCAAACCGCCTGGTCGGGCGGGGCTTGGTTGTGCGCCTGGCTTGGATTCTGCTGTACCTGGCGGTCCTGGTCGGTTTCGGCTACCTGCTCGTCCAAACCGGTGTCACCGCCGTCAAAGAGATTCAGCAGGTGTCTCACACGCTGTCGGTGCAGGATGAGTGGAGTCTGCCGATATGGCTGCAGGGCAGCTCATTCCAACAGGCAGTGATGGCCCGGCTGCCGCCGCCGAGCAAACTCTTCGAAGCCGCCGCCGGCAACCAGGGGCAGCTCGTGCTGCCGGCCGTCCTCGGCTTCACGCAGGGCTTGGGCGGCATCGTGAGCGGCGTTTTCGTCATCTTTTTCTTGAGCATCTATTGGAGCCTCAATCAGATTCACTTTGAACGACTCTGGCTCTCGTTGCTTCCCTCTGGCCAGCGCAAACAGGCGCGGGGGATTTGGCGGACCGTCGAGTCCGACGCCGGTGCCTACGTGCGCGGCGAAGGAATCCAAAGTCTCCTGGCCGGGCTGCTCTTAGGCGTCGGTTATTGGCTGCTGGGGTCCCCCTACCCGGCACTCCTGGCGCTGGCCGGCGCCCTGGCGAGCCTGGTTCCCGTAGTTGGAGTAGCCCTGGCGGTCATTCCGGTGCTCTTGGTGGGGCTGCTGACCGGTGTGCAGCTCAGCCTGGTTACGGCTCTCTATGCGCTGGTCGTCTTGACGGCGCTGGGAGTATGGGTCAAGCCGCGTCTTTTCAACCGCAAATGGGACAATCCCATTCTGACCGTCGTTCTGCTGATTGCGCTGGCAGACGCTTTTGGCATTGTCGGGATCATCCTCGCGCCGCCTCTGTCGGCGGTATGCCAGATCCTGTGGAGCCGCCTGGTCAGCCGCCGCGCGGTTGAAGGGGCTGCGGCGCTGGTTTCAGACCTCAAAGAGCGGCAGGCACGCGTGCGCGACACCGTCAGGGCCATGGGTGAACCGGCTCTGCCTTTGGTGACCAGCAGCATGGAGCGGCTCGCCCTCCTGATCGAGAAAGCAGAACCCATTCTGCGAGAAGAAATGCCGGTCGAACCTTCCGAGTGATCCCGCGCCCCAGCCTGTCGCGTTGAAGGTAGGCCATCTGGGTCCACAGGGCGTGAAGGAAACGAGCGGTGACTGGACCCAGAACGGCTAGGACAATGGCACAGCTGCTTGAGCAAGGGTTCCAACGCGTGCACCGGTTTGACGAGCGGACGCACGGCTGGCTGGGGATGTTGGCGGTCGCGGCCAGGCATGCGCTACAGCCCGACTCGGTGATTACGGCTGCGGCGATTGCCTACTTTGCCATCTTCTCCCTCTTTCCCCTCACTCTCCTGAGCGTCGCCATTGCCAGCTTCAGCCTCGGCTCGTTGATGGACCAGCAACTGGCCGTACAAAGGCTGGAGTTCATTGCGCCGGCCCTGGACCAGTTGTTGGGCAAGAATATCGTCGAGATCATCCGGGCGCGCGGACCCGTTACCGTTGTTGCCTTAGTCAGTCTGATCTGGTCTGCCTCCACCATCTTTCATATGCTTACCAGCACCCTGAAGAGGATTTGGGGCATTGAACGAAGTCGCCCTTTCTGGAAGCAGCGCGGCCTGGCCATCCTGGTTATCCTGGTCTTCGTCGGCCCGATCCTCATCCTGGCTTCGTTTGCCGGTAGCCTGATCGGCAACCTACTCACCTGGTTGCCCGACCAACTCATTCAAATCGTAAGGGGCGCCAGTCTGGCACTGGCTATCCTGCTCGATATCGCCCTGTTTATGGTGCTCTACCTGATGCTCCCGCATGCAGCTTCGAACTGGCGCGAGATCTTGCCCGGCGCGATTGGGGCCGGTTTCCTCTGGGAGCTTGCCAAGAGGGCCTTCCTGTTCTTCGTTTCCACTTACATTTCCGTTTCAAACCTGGTCTTCGGTTCCGTGGCCGCCATTATCGCCATCCTGACCTGGGCCTACCTGAGCGGCCTCATCTTTCTCTTTGGCGCTTACTTGAGTGTCGCCTATTCGCAGAAGAGGCGGCAGCAACGGGAAGCGGCAGCTCCATCGTCGATGCCACGACGATGAGATGGAGAGTTGGGCATCCATCGTCGATCCTTGGAACTACGCATTCTGACGCGTAGGCTCGGGAGTGTCCATGACTCGGGGATGCGCTCTCGAAGGGACATGCTGCGTTCAAACCGCCCTTATCGTGCGGCTGGGAATCAGAAACAAGGGGGCGGAACTTGGAGCGCTCGCGCCGGCACGCACTCGACCCGCCGTGGCTGGCAGCTCTCATGACTTTGAGAACTCACCCTGACCCCCTCTCGTTCACCCGTCCACTGGGGCACCGGAGTCTCCCCCAAGTGGCGAAGACAAACACTCCCCTGCCGATAGATGTGGCCGGGGAGCCTCCAGGTTAGGATGAGCTCATGCCCCGCAGAGGCATGTTGGCGAGTCGGTTCTGTATCTTGCGATCGGCGGGCATCACCTGAGCCGTCATCCACCATCACCGCATCGAGCAAGTAGCTCAAAGGAAGAAACCGCATGATTACCTGGATCATCATCATCTTGCTCGGCCTGTGGCTCCTCGGCTTCTTCGGCCCGAGGTTTGTCCCCTCCATCCCTCGCACCGGTAACGTGGTCCACATCCTGATCGTCATCGTGGTCATCCTGGTTGTCTTAAGGCTGCTGGGAATGGCCTAGGTAGGCTCAGGCCTGCGGGCCCCAAGGCGGCCCATCCAGGTCTGATTCGCCTCTGTCGGGTTCTGTAAAACCCTCCTTCGTGGGTTTCTGTCGCGCGGCCTGCCCTCCCGGAAGGACACCGGGACGGTGTGAGCGACCGCGGAGCGTCCCTATGGGAAGGCGCAGCGCTCGGGACGCCGTCGCGAAGCATCCCACCGTCGCCCTCGGCCTAAGGGACGAAGCCCGGTGCCTCCCACCCCGGGGTCTCGCCAGACGCAGGACCAAGCTTCGTTAGCGA
>Ga0209341_10005451_pt1 | contig 11514 bp, 24 predicted proteins | sample RifCSP13_2_FD_184020 | JGI IMG/M metagenome (GOLD analysis project Ga0209341, IMG submission 184020) | Soil microbial communities from Rifle, Colorado - Rifle CSP2_sed 13_2 (SPAdes) (version 2) | ecosystem: Environmental > Terrestrial > Deep subsurface > Rock core/Sediment | place: Rifle...
CCGCCGTGCTCGCCGTACAGTTCGGTGGTGACCAGTCCGCCATCTTCCTGGCCGGCGGTCAGGGAATCGATCACCTTCAGCATGTCGATCAGTTCGATGGGGGTCAGCTTCTTGAGTTGCTCGGCGGCGGCCTGCAGTTCTTCCGGGGTGTACTCTGGGGTGTCGGTGGCCGCAGGATCAGCGGACTGAGGTGCAGGTGTTTTAGCCATTGTTTCTCCCTAAGAAATCAGAATAAAGCCGGTCGTATTCTTCGCGGCCCATTTCCTGGGACAGGCGGGCGGCGGCGGACACCCTGACCAGCTGGGATACGGACATGCCCCTGGATGCGGCGACGTAGGTCAGGAGCATCTTGAGGGGTTTGGACACCAGGATCACTAAGCGTTGATCCTGGGGTGGAAATTGGGATACTTCGTCTGCGGGCATACTAACTCCTTTCAATTGGTTGGATGCGGGCGTCGCGCTCAATGATTTCATTGGTCAGAAAGACCAGACCGGAGTCAAGGAGGGCCTCTTCGGTGCCGCACCGCTCACAGATGTAGGTGTGGTTGTCCCGGCGCGACAATGAATTCATTACCATTGGTTCTCTTAGTTCGCTCTGTAAACATCTGGGGCAAATCATCAGGTAAGCTCCTTTCCTTGCCAAGATAGCAGAATGATCAAGAATTGTCAAGGTTATGGCAAAGAATTTACCATGCACTTAATTAATGAAGGGAAAGGGGGATCAAGGGTAAAATTTGACCCTTGACTTCCCTTCCTGGCTGGGGTAGGATGAGCAAGGCTATCCGCCGATCCGCTGGAAACGCCGGGAGAACCTTACCAATGCCTTTCAACTTTAGAATATTGACCGCTATCTTCACCGCCATTAGTTTCTTTGCCCTTGCATTGTCGTTCGGGTTTCTGGCTTTCCGATTCTTGAGCGACACAGTTTACCTTGCGCTGGCTGGGCGGGAATTCTTTGAGATCGTCCGTGGTCTGATGGCGGCGATTGGCGCGGCGGTGATCGCTGAACAGATCATCACCAACGTGATTGCGTACCTGAAAGGCGTGATCAGGAACTACGTCGGCGGCGGTGTCAAAAGTTGACACTAATTCTTGGAGGTATCAATGACCGAATGGACTGAAGTCGACAACGAAGTGCTTGAGATTGCCCAGGATATGATTGCGGCCTATCATCCCGACCTGCTGGAAGCCAACATCGGATTCCTCTTCCGCGACGAAGGCCCGGAATCAAACGGGCGCAAGACCTGGGGCAAGGCGCTGAAGGCCGCCGACCCCCTGCGCAAGTTTCTGGACTATGATTTCGTGATCTGGCTGGCCAGGGACGTGTGGACCCAGATCAGCCCGGCCCAGAAGCGCGCCATGGTCGACCACGAGCTGACCCACTGTATATTCGGCCCGCTGGGTTGGAAGATCCGTCCGCACGACGTTGAAGAATTTAGCGAGATCATTGAGCGGCATGGGTTCTATAAGTCGGAACTGTTCCGCATCGAACAACTGGCTCTGAACCTGAAGCCGATCCGCGTGGGCGCGGTCGGGGCAATAAAACCAGAGCAACTCAAAGTAGAAGACGTTCTGGATAAGGACATTCTGGTGATTGAAAGTGACCAATGAATGAATTTGCTGACGCCGCCCTGCTGCTGATCTCTAACGTCCTGGCCTTCATCGCCGGCAGCCTGGGGCTGTTCCTGGTCGGCGGCCTCGTCCTGGTGATCATATCGTGCTGCTGCGTGGGGTTGCTGTTTATATGAATTGACCATTGATCTTTAACAAAATAATAGTACAATCAGGGTGACAATTGAACGGCTTTGGCAGGCCGAAAAAGCATCTAGGTAAAGCCATCTTCGGGTGGCCTTATGGAGCTCAATCCCTGTCTCTCTTCCTGGATGCGGAGACACGGGTTGCCATGAGGCCATGAGGTCACCTGAAGGTGGCTTTTTCATCCAGGAGTTTGACGTGAGCATTATCAGAGTCGAAAAGAACGAAAAGTATTTCACGGCAAGCAACATCCCTTTCAACGATGAAACATTGACCTGGGAGGCACGGGGGGTAATGGGATACCTGTTAAGTAAACCGAATCACTGGCAGGTTATGGTGAAGGATTTAATCAACAGTGGCCCAGCTGGGCTTGAAAAAATTCAGCGAATCCTGAAAGAACTGGAAGAACACGGCTATCTAAAACGTCACAAAGTTAAAAATGAATACGGCAAATTTCATTGGATATCTGTGGTGTATGAAGATCCGACTTTACAAAGAGTTTACCAATCCATGAAGGGCTTTACCATCGATGGCTCACCCATCGATGGCTCACCCATCGATGGTAAACCCCCTTATATAGTAACAACTGAAACAGTAACAACTGAACCAGTAAACACTGAAACAGAGAGCTTGCGCGCGCCAAAAATCTTGCTTACCCCCGAGGACGAGGCCAACGCGGCATGGTTCGAGCAACAGCCCGTCCCGCAACCTTCCCAGGTGCCGCATGATGTGGAGTCCACCAAGGCGCGCATTCGGGAATCGGTTGTTGAAGGAGAGAAACGGACTTTGCTCACCCCGGCTGAAGTGCTTAACTACTGCGGCAAGATCCCGGAGAATTTACGCCCGCTGGCCCTGGAATTTTGCAAGCTGTTCCGAGTCCCGCACAAGACCGAAGACAGCGGTTGGCGCAAGACTTTTCAGATGTGGTCTGACCTGGGGATCAGGCCGGTGCATATCAGACTTGCTTTTGCCAGTATGGATCAGGAAAATCTGACCATTAAATGTCCCGCGTCCGTAACCACCTATGCCGACAAGGCGCGGCGCGCGACCCTACCGACGCAACCGTCCATGCCCGGTTTCGCACCGCGCAACTTTACCGCCGAACGGCTGGCGCAAGAGTCGAAGAATGGGCGCTAGACCCACCCCCGTCCCGCACAGCCGCGAAGCCGAAGAGGCCGTCCTGGGGGCGGTGCTGATCGACCCCGATGCGTTTTTCAGGATCGATCTGCGCTCGCAGGACTTCTACATCGTGCGCCATCGGTTCATCTGGGACGCACTGGTATCCCTGCATGGGCGGGGCGTGTCCCCTGACTTCGTGACGCTGTGCGACGAGCTTGATGCTCGGCATAGGTTATCCGAAGTGGGCGGGGCGGCGTACCTGAGCGCGCTGGTCAACAACGTCCCTTCCGCGCTGAACGCCGAGCATTACGCGGAGTTGGTGTCCGAGACGGCGCGGCGGCGGGCGGCGATCCAGGTCGCCCACGACCTGACCGTGGCGGCTTACGACGGGCAGGCGAGCATGGACGCCGCCACGGCGCAGGCCCTCGACCGGCTGTCGGTCGGCGGCGGCGGGAAACCGGCCCACATCAGCGAGGCCGCCAGCGCGGTGTACGACTATGTGGTTGAGAAATCAAAAAACCCCGGCCAGACCTGGGGCATCCCGACCGGGTTGATCGACCTCGACCGGCTGACCGGCGGCCTGTCTGGGCTGTGGTACCTGGCTGGACCGCCGGGGATCGGCAAGTCGATCCTGATGATGCAGATCGTGATCAACGCCGCCAAGGCTGGCCATCCGGTCGGCGTGTTTGAACTTGAGATGAGCAAGCTGGCGCTGGCGATGCGGGCGGTTTCAGCTGAAGGCGAGATCGCCACCCACAACATGCGCACGGGATATATGCCAGACGAGGACTGGCCGGCCCTCGCCCATGCAGTCGAGGTGATCGCCTCGCTGCCGGTGTATATCTGCGACGACCCGTACCTGACCACCACCAAACTGCGGGCGCAAGTGTCCCTGATGCGGGCGATGTACGGGATCGAGCTGTTCGCCCTGGACTATATGTACCTGCTGGCCGACGCCGAAGAGGAAGACCTCGTCCGCCGCACCGAGTTGCTCAGTAAACGGGTCATGGCGATCACCCGCAGTGCGGGCATCCCGGCGCTGACGGTCAATTCGGTCACCAAGGAAGGCATGAACGGCAAGCCGCCCAGCAACACCGACATCCGGGGCAGCGGGCAGTTGATCCACGATGCGGACGTGGTCGCCTTCCTGAGCAAACATGAGTACATGGACAGCATCCGCAAGCTGACCCTGACTAAGGGGCGCGACCTGGGCGAGATCGGGACGGTCGAGATCGTCAAGACTGCCGGATACCCGTCTTTCAGGAACGCCGAAGTCAGGGATCGCGTTATGTCTGAAAGGAGCGCAGATAATGATGAGTACCAATTCCCCTGAGTTGCAAAAATTCTACCTGCGGGTAAACCTTCCCGATGGCAATATCCTGTGGGGTGAGCCAGAGTACGGCGACCCACGGTCGAAAGCCAATGAGATCGCTCAAATTATCAGTAACGGGGCTTTGTCCGTGACCGTCTGTCACGGCGGGGATTTCACGATCATTCCCAACTTCATCGCCCAGAAGTCGGTGTTCACCCTGCGCATTTTGGGAGCAGATGGGATCCAGGAAAACCTGATTCATGACCCAGGCGCGGAGCAATCAACATGACCATCACCATCGATATCGCATTCTTTTTTACCTATTTGCGAACCGGGGCGTCAATCTTGTTTTGGATTCTGGTATTCTATGCTATTTTTAATTACCTGAAGAAGAACCAGAGTGTCCTGGGTGGCGCAGTTGCTTTCTGCGGGCTTATATTCTTGATCCTCCTGGCTGAAGTAATGGGATGGTTGTCGGCCCTGTTTGCCAACTGGATTAACAATTTCTGACGGGTCGTTCGGGCGCACAGCCCCGCGACCTACCTGCTTCCCCGGCTCTCCGGGGGGAAGTAAACCCAAACCAAAAGGAGGTCATACCTCCGATGGTTTCGGTGGGCCACCGGAGAGAATGCGGGCGCAGTCCGATGGATCGGGCGCAGGCGTTCTAAGCCCAGAGGTGCGGGTTCGAGTCCCGCCGCCCGCTCTGAATATTAAACTGGAGGTGTGACATGTATGACCTGATGGGAATTAGTTGTATCTCTCTGCTGATCGTGGGGGTTATGATCGTCTTGATCTGGAAACTGAAAGAAAAAGGGGTCGCCATCGGCATCATTGGATTGATTGTGCTGGCGGCGATCCTGGTGTTGGGAACAGCCAAATAATCGGCGTCGGCCGATCTAAATAAAACAAGGAGGCTTGATGGATACGAAAACTAAATACATCTTACTGATTGCGCTGGTTTTGATCCTGATCGGCGTGTCCGCCTCAGGGATTGCACCGCAGACCCTGAAAACTGCCACCAAGTGTTATTTCTTTTACGACGGTGGAATTACCGCGGCGAAAATATGTAAGACCCAAACCTTTTATTGGGCACCATCCTCGCCATACGCCGTTGATTGTTCAGGCCAGGGATCGGGCAGTTGGACAAACTACAACGGTTACACGATGGATCAGAAAGACAACTACTGCGCCAACTATTCCAACCACTCAACTGGCGCAGCCACGGCGCGGATCAAACGTCCCAATGGGACCGTACTGCTCACCGGGGCCGGCACGGCTGGGTACAGTTGGGACGGTCAGATCAATTACATCAATTGGAACAAGTGGCCGTAGAAATCTACCGCCCCCGGCCGACGACGGGGGCAGGACGTCAGCAAGGAGCGTTCATGTGATACTAACTGATCTCATTCTGCTCGCAGCCCCGATCATAGTTGCTGGATATATAGCATATATAGTCTGGCAATCAATTGGTGGCCGCATGAAACGGAAAAGACACTCCGACTACAGATCGTTCGTTTCTAAAGATACTACCACTACTATGGGTACTATACTTGATATAGGGTCCGATGGTAAGCCATTCGTGCCAAATCCAGACGGATGCATGTTCGAAGTCCGCGTCTACAAAGATCAATGCGCAGATCAATGCGCAGATCCATTGTGTGATCCACCCGCAGAGTTTGTAGAATTTCTAGAAAGGATCGACTGATGGCAGAGAAAACTGGAATTAGCTGGACAGACGCGACGTTTAATCCGTGGTGGGGTTGCGCCAAGGTTTCCCCTGGCTGTAAGCACTGCTACGCCGAGACGCTATCGGCGCGCTATGGCCACGATATCTGGGGCGTCAACGGGAGTCGGCGTTTCTTTGGCGACGCCCACTGGAACGAACCGTACAAGTGGGATCGCAAGGCAGCGCGCGATGGGGTGCGGCGGCGCGTGTTCTGCGGGAGCATGTGCGACATCCTGGAAGACCGCCCCGATCTGGAAGATCCGCGCGCCCGCGTACTTATCACGGCCTGGAACACTCCCAACCTGGACTGGCTGTTCCTGACCAAGCGCATTGAGAACGCCGAATGGATGTTCCCGGCCTCCTGGCTTAACGGCAAGTGGCCCGATAACATCTGGCTGGGGACGAGCATTGAGAACCAGGATTACGCCTTCCGCGCCAGCATCTTGATGGAAGTCCCGGCCGCGGTGCGGTTTATTTCTGCCGAGCCCCTGCTGGGCAACCTGTACCTGGAGAAACAATTCGCTAGGCATGGGATCGACTGGGTGATCATCGGCGGCGAGTCGCAGAAGGGTTGCCGTCCGATGGAGCTGTCCTGGGCGCGCTATCTGGTTGAGCAGTGCCGGGAGTACGGGGTCGCCCCGTTTGTAAAGCAGCTCGGCGGGCATCCCGACAAGCGGGCGCGCCCAGCAGAGTGGTCGGCCGACCTGCAGGTTCAGGAGTTCCCCCGCTAATGGTTATTATGTGTTCTAGGAGAAATTGCGATGGAAGATAACGAAGAAATAACATTGGCTTACTCGCGATTCGTAAGCGGTCAAACTGACAAATTGGAACTTCCTGAAAAGCCAAAGATAATTTGTTTATGTGGATCTACTCGATTTAAGCGGGAATACGAGTGGGCAAACAAAGCTTTGACTCTCTTGGGAATAATCATACTCAGTGTAGGGATGTTTGGACATGCTGATGGAGATTATCCCAATGATAAAACAAAGGCCATGTTGGATGAATTGCATTTGAGAAAAATCGATTTATCAGATGCAATTGTAGTAATCAATCGAGATGGTTATATAGGGGAATCCACAATGCGGGAAATAGAGTATGCTCATCGTCTCGACAAGGCGGTCTATTATTATTATGGGGTAGATGGCAAGGGAGCACCTATCATCCTGTTGAATCACTTAAAACAGAGCACATAAGACTTCTTATTATGAGCAAGAATTTTCCGAAGCGCAAAATCCCGATCCACAGCAAGAAGCGGTGTCGCAAGCGGCGTTACCGCAATGCGGCCGATGCCTACTCGGCGTTGCGCAAGATCGGGCTGACCATGAACGTCTACCGTTGTCCGTACTGCCCCGGCAACGTCTACCATCTGGGCAGAGAGGATGAGTGATTCTATGTCATGGAATGCAGCGTTAAATTTCATTGCATGCCTGTCGCTGGCGTCTGTACTTGCTTTGGTCGTCCTGATCTTTGCGATGTTGGCCAGGCATGGCGGGAACCGGTCGGCCAACGTGCAGGCAGAAGCGCAGAGACACACGCACCGTTGGAAGGAGACCAGCTGGGAGCTGCAAAATTTCAGCGGCGGCAAATACGAACACGATCCCAAAAGACCCAACCAGCAAGGCGTGTTCGTGTCGCACGATGAGTGTACTGAGTGCGGCGAGAAACGCGACCGCACCGATATTGGGTTCGTATAGGAGCGATTCTGTGGCACATATATATCCTGTCAGTGAGGTCATTGATGACATTCAGCAATTGTGCAATTCGCTCAGTACACAGAAAAAGGTTGCCGAGCTTTTAGGCATTTCTGAGGCGTACTTAACGGATCTTTTGCGAGGGCACAGACAACCGGGTCGCAAGGTATTGGAAAAACTTGGCTGGCAAAAAGTTGTGGGGTATAAGCGTAAGGAGAAAATCGATCATGGCTGGCACCCCTGAAGAGGTCAAAGCGTTCCTGGCGCGCAAGACGGAAGAATATTTATCCGCGCCAGGATCCTACCTTGAAATTACCAAAAACGTCCGCGGGGCGATCACGGGCTGGCTGAACCAACACATGGCCGGCGACACCAACCGCCGGCTGTCGCTGGGCTGGCTGTTCTTGCCTGTGGAATCCAAGCTGCGCGAAATCCATGCCCGTGAGCTGGGCGACGGACACTGGTATGCCCTGTATCAGTGGATCGGGTTCTGGAAAGACGCCGACAACGAATGGAACTCAAATGAGGAGTTCCCGACCGAGGCTGCCCTGGTGGTTGGAACCGCCATGTATGAATTCTCCCGCCTTACTCTCGCGGATCAGAAACTGGCGTCCGAGCTCGACCCGCTTGACATGGCGGTGACCGGGTCGCTTTTTCCAGGCGCGGAGTTGTTCCGGGCTCAAGATGGCTATCCTGATGAAGTTGTCGATGGGCTGATTGCCGCCAACCGGGAGGATCAGGAGACCGCGCCGCTTCGGGCGCGCCCAGCCAACGTCCCGCCCAAACTGCCCGCGCCGGCCCCGCAGACCAGACTCCCGCATTGGCTGGCGAAAGGCGATGAACCTGATGTCAATTTTTGACAATCCGCAGTTTGTGATACAATTGCCCTGGCCTGACCGCGCGCTGTCACCGAATGCCAGGCTGTCCTGGCAGGCGAAAAAGACCCCCAAACAGGAAGCGCGCGGGGCTGGAAAAATCTGCGCGCTGGATGCGCTGGGCGGACGACCGCCGCCTGACCTGACCGGAGACCTGAAAGCCACGTTTGAGTTCAACCCGCCCATCAAACCGCGCCGCGACTACGACCTGGATAACCTGCTGGCTTCGATGAAATCTTACATCGACGGGGTGGCCGACGCCCTGGGGTTCAACGACAAGCAGATCACGCAAAAACAACTGTGGCTCAACCACGGCGGCACCAACGAGGCTGGATACGTGACCCTGATCCTGGAGCAACGATGACTGGAGACCTGCAGTTGATCGCCGGGGATGACAGCCTACTCGCGCTGATCCCGGATAGCCTGAAGGCCGAGGCGCTCGACCTGCGCGACAGCTTCAACAACGATTACTTTCGCGCCGGTGACTTTGCTCGCAATCTGATCCTGGAGAACGCCGCCCGCGGCATGGTAGTCCACCAGAGAGCCGTGTTTGAAGGAGTCGGGCGGCTGATCGGCAAGACCGCGCGCACGGTGCGCTACTACTATGAGACGGCCTGTTTCTTCAGCCCGGAGACGCGCCTGGAGTATAAGATCGTTCCGTTCTCGATCTTCGTGTTCGCGCGCTACTGCGGGCAGGACTGGCGGGCGGTGCTGGAATACACTGCCGACCATTACTTCATCAGCCGGGAAGCGGTTGAATACTGGTACCAGAACCGGCCCACCTCAGCCCCGGCCCTGCCGACCCTGGATATTCCGGTTAAGTTTGCCGGGGTTGATGGGGCTTTTACGGGGTATGATGTGCCAGAGATTGAGATCGCGCATCCCAACCACTATGGGCTGTTGCGCCTGATCACCAAGACCGGCGACCTGCTTGACCTGACTTCCGAAGTGCTGAAGCTGGCGGGCGAGATCGACCGGGAGACAGACAAAGGAAACGAGATATTATTCGAGAATTTAGAACGCAACTTCGGCGAGCTGTCCGCGACGGCCGTGCTGATCCGCAATCGGTTGCAGGAGCTCGCCAGGAAAAACAAAGTACCAGTTGCCCGCCTGAGGGCGGTTAAAACATCTCATCCAAAAAAAGGAACCGAACCATGAAACTAACTCGAACCCCATTTCTTATCTTTATCCTGCTGGCCTTCACCGTCGCCTGCGGGGTGTCCCCGATTTCAATCGACGCCACCCTGAAGGGGGTGCAGAGTGCCATTGCGGGCGGCGCGGGTACGTTCATCCTGAGTAACGGATCGATGTACTTCATCGCGTGGCCGCAGGGCGAATCATACGGGTTCGCCGTGCTGTCATCGACCGCCGATGCGATGAGCAAGTTTATGATCCAGGCGAAGGGTCACGGCACCGCCATCGACAAGCTGTCGATCTCCGAGATATACAAGTTCCTGGAGGACACCGGCTGGAAGCTGAGCGAAGTGCCGCCAGAACTGAAGACCGCCGTCGCGGGCGCATCCAACTGGCTGGGCGTGTTTTCGCGCGCCCCGGTCATCGTGGTCGTCCCGCTGGGGGCGATGGAAAGCAACCCGATCCTGGAGCAGTACCAGGAGGTCGACGGTTGATCCGGGATCTGTGGTTGGCCGTGCTGTGCGTCCTGTACGCGCGGCAGATCAGACTGATGCGACCGAACGACCTGTTGCACATGCGCATCACGGTCGATTGGTTGCTTAACCACCTGGGAGACCAGCCAGGGACTGCGGCAGGGCGGGCGCTGCGCGCCGAAGTCCTGCGCCGCCGCGGGCAACTGGACTGGCTGGACTCCGCAGGGGCATCCATGATTGGCGTTGCCAGAAAGGATTGAAGATGTCAAGCCCAGATGATCGTGAATTTTATGACGAGATGATGGTATTGCTCCATTCAATGAAGGAGAAGAAACCAAAAGAACCCAGCGGGCGGGCTCGGTTCTATGCCGTGGCGGTCACGATGTTGGAGCAGATGATCGCTTACTTCAGGGTGTTCGTATGGCTGGAAGAGATAGACGAAAATGGAAACCAAACCTAACCGAGATGACCTGTCCTCCAACCTGGGTCTGGGAGCGCTTCTACTCCTGTCAGACCGCGAGGAAATGGATGCATTAAATCAAGAATCCTTCTCACGGGTTTTGAACAACTTTGAACTGCTTACCCAGGCATACTCCGAGTTGGAGCAGACCTGTGAATACACCCTGTCCCAGATCGATTACCTGCAAAACCTGTGGGGCAAGGAAGGCGTAACGGACGGCATCCGCGGCCGGCTTCAGCAGGCGCTGGACTTTGCGCGGGGGGTGATCCGTGGCATCAAGTGACGTTATCACCCCACTGATCAGGGACGTGACTTCACCAAATGACATCCCGCCCCTGGCGCGCGGGTATCTGGCGATGTCGGTGGAAGACGCCGCCCAGGCTTTCCGTGACCACTTCCAGGTCGACCCAGTGGCGATCTACCGCATGACCTACCCCAGCGGGCGGGTCGCCATCTACATCCCGGAACCGGAGTGATCAGTTTGGATCAATCCATCGCACTTGCGCCGCCAGCACTTTCAACCACTCCCCGCAAATTGACCCAGGTCAGGACGCGGAGCTATAAGACCGTTAAAAGTCTGGTTGATCAATGGCACAGCACCTTGCGCGCCCCGGTCGGGTTCCGACTGGCATTTCTGTTGTATGATGGGGCGGTGGTTGTAGGCGTGTCCACCTGGGGACGGCCTACGGCGCGCCTGGAAGATCAATTGACCACCCTGGAACATACCCGCATGGCGCTGTGCGCAGGAGCACCGCGCAACACGGCATCCTGGTTCATAGCGCAGAACCGAAAATGGATCCGGGAGAACATGCCGGCCATCGTGCGCCTGATCGCCTACATTAACCTGGAAAACCATACGGGCGTCACCTACCGCGCTGATAACTGGCGCACGGTGTATCGAAAGAAGACCTCCCACTCCTGGTCGAACCGCCCCGGCCGGATGGGGAACGAGTGCCACTGGCGGGCAAA
>Ga0209341_10005454_pt1 | contig 11508 bp, 7 predicted proteins | sample RifCSP13_2_FD_184020 | JGI IMG/M metagenome (GOLD analysis project Ga0209341, IMG submission 184020) | Soil microbial communities from Rifle, Colorado - Rifle CSP2_sed 13_2 (SPAdes) (version 2) | ecosystem: Environmental > Terrestrial > Deep subsurface > Rock core/Sediment | place: Rifle...
GGGTTGCCGCGGAGAGCGGCTGGTTGCCTTCGTCCTCTTCAAGGGTGGCCACCTCCTCCATCCCGATCAGCGCCGGATCGAGACCGAGGGCGAGCAACGTCGTCGGCTCGGAGAGGATACCTTCGCCATCCCGGTCGATCACCTCGAACACCATGACATAGTTCATGACGTCGAAGTCGGCCACGCCCCCCCACTGACCTCCACCCCGATCTGCCAGGCTGATCGTATCCTGGGTCTGTCCTGGGTCGACCGCGTGAACGACGACGGCCACCGGTGCGCCGGCCACGGCGACTTCGAACTCGACCCGTAGACCATCGTCGACCGGTGCACCTTCGACGGTTGCTTCCCCGAACGGACCCCCCAGCACGATGACGACCATGAGCACCGCGAGCGTCGTAGCCATACCCCGACTGTACAGGCTGCGCCGAGGAGTTTTCTTGAGTCAAGCGTCCCACCGGCTACGCTCATGCCTTCACCGATGGAAGGCTCCCATGACGGCGCCCAAGACGATGTTCGACAAGGTGTGGAACAAACACGTGGTGCATCAGGCGCCCGGAGAACCAGACCTTCTGTACGTCGACCTGCACCTGGTCCACGAGGTGACCTCCCCGCAGGCGTTCGCAGGCCTGCGACTGGCCGGGCGCCGGGTGAGGCGGCCGGATTTGACACTCGCCACCATCGATCACGGCGTCCCAACCACCGACCGCCACCTTGGGATATCCGATCCGCTGTCCCGGGCACAGATCGAGGCGCTCATCCGCAGCTGCAAAGAGTTCGGAATCACTCTCTACGGTATCGATGACCCCCGCCAGGGTATCGTGCACGTCATAGGGCCCGAGCAGGGCATCTCGCAGCCCGGCATGACCATCGTGTGCGGCGACAGCCACACTGCTACCCACGGCGCCTTGGGCGCACTCGCCATTGGCATCGGCACTTCGGAAGTGGAGCATGTGCTGGCCACCCAGACCCTGTCGCAAGCCAAGCCGCGGGGCATGGCCGTCACCGTGAACGGCACCCTGCCGCCCGGGATCACCGCCAAGGATGTCATCCTCGGGATCATCGCCCGGATCGGCGTGGCGGGCGGAGTCGGGCACGTGATCGAATACCGGGGAGAAGCGATCCGGTCCATGTCGATGGCCGGCCGCATGACCATCTGCAACATGTCCATCGAAGGCGGCGCCCGGGCGGGGATGATCGCCCCCGACCAGACAACGTTTGCCTACCTCGAGGGTCGACCGTACGCACCGACCGGAAGAGGCTGGGAGGAGGCGATCGATGCGTGGCAAGATTTGCCGACCGACCAGGACGCCACCTTCGACACCGAAGTTCACATCGAGGCGGGCGATCTCGCCCCATACGTGTCGTGGGGCACCAACCCTGCCCAGACGGTTCCCGTGACTGCGACCGTCCCCTCCCCCGACCTGTTCGACGATCCGCATGATCGGGATTCGACCGACCGGGCCTTGCATTACATGGGACTCGAGCCCGGGACCCCGATCACCGACATCGCCGTCAATCGGGTGTTCATCGGCTCTTGCACCAACGCCCGGATCGAGGACTTGCGGGAGGTTGCCCGCGTGGTGGCCGGCAAGAAGGTCCACGCGTCGGTCGGGGCAATGGTCGTACCGGGCTCCGGGCTGGTGAAGCTGCAGGCGGAAGCAGAAGGTCTCGATCGGGTGTTCCGGGACGCCGGGTTCGAGTGGCGCGAGGCCGGTTGTTCGATGTGCCTCGGGATGAACCCGGACATTCTTGCTCCCGGGGAGCGATGTGCCTCCACCTCGAACCGCAACTTCGAGGGGCGGCAGGGCAAGGGAGGACGCACGCATCTTGTCAGCCCGGCCATGGCCGCGGCCGCGGCGGTTGCCGGCCACTTCGTCGACATCCGCGAGTGGGAGGTGTAGGCATGGAACCAGTCGTCTCCATCCAGGCGACCATGGCGCCGCTCCCGCGCGCAGATGTCGATACCGATCAGATCATGCCCAAGCAATACCTCAAGCGTGTGGAACGCACCGGATACGGTGAGTTCCTGTTTCACGATTGGCGCAGGACCCTGGACGGGGAACTGGACCCCAACTTCGTGCTCAACAAGCCGGAGTACCAGAACGCCGGTGTGCTGGTAACGGGCCGCAACTTCGGAAGCGGATCGTCACGCGAGCATGCTCCCTGGGGTCTGCAGGACTGGGGGTTCCGGGCGATAGTGGCTCCATCCTTTGCGGATATCTTCAGGACCAACTGCACCAAGATCGGTTTACTGCCGGTTGAGCTCTCTCCCAAGGAGGTCATCTGGCTCACCGAACTGGCCCAACACCGTCCCGACGCTGAAGTTGTCATCGACTTGACCGAGCAGACGGTGACCGCCGAGGGGTTCTCAGCTACCTTTGAGATCGATCCGTTCGTCAAGCACCGGCTTCTGCACGGTCTCGACGACATCGAAATCACCCTGCAACGCGAGCAGGAAATCGCCGAGTTCGAGGGCCGACGGCCGGGTTATCTACCCGCTGTCGTGTAGAGGGCTGCGGTCACGCCAGAACCGAATATCGCGGCCCGCCCGATCCTCGTTCGTCCAGAACCCCGAGCAGTACATCCGGTACGTCGCTCATCAGTCCGTCGACACCGAGATCGAGCAGCCGGTGCATCTCGGGAGGATCGTTGATGGTCCAGACGTGCACCTGCTTTCCCGCCTGGTGAGCAGCCTTGATGAACCGGCGGTCGACCACCGTGAGGCCGTTGTTGGTGACGGGAACCTGCAGGGCGTCGGCCCGGATCGGGAGACCTACCCCGACCCGGCTGGCCAGCCAGAACAGCAGGGTCTCATGTCGGCCGCTCGAGGTTGGTACCCTGCCCCCGGATAAGCGCCGTACCTCTTTCACCCACTCGTCGGCGTACCCTCCGACCATCACCCTGTGCCATAGGTCGTGCTGCTCGATGAACTGCACGAGCGGATCTCCCAACCCGGCCTGTTTCAATTCCAGCGTGAACGAGGCATGGGGAAAGGCGGTCATCACCTCCTCGAGAGTCGGGATGGTGACACCCTGCCGGCGATACGGCCACCCGCGGTCGGATCCGAACCGGAAGGCGGCGTCGAATCGCTTCAACTCGGAAGCGGTGTAGTCGCCGATTGGGCCCGACCCATCGGTGATCCGGTCGAGTGTGTCGTCGTGGAACACCATCAGGACTCCGTCGGCCGACAGGTGAAGATCGGTCTCGAAGTACCGGTAGCCGAGCTCCGCCGACTGCCGAAAGGCCAGCAAGGTGTTCTCGGGCCACCGCAACCGGCCGCCCCGGTGGGAGAAGGCGATCGGACGCTCCCGCGCGAAAGGGTCGAGACGGTCCACGGAGTTCGAGTCTATTGACCTGCGATCGACCATGGCCCGAGTGGGACACAGCCCTAACCGCTTTCCCCCGGGAGCCGGCCGAGCGAGGCGGCGGCTGAGACGGCAGCTTCCCCCGTGCATCCTTCCCAGCTCCTCCGACGGCTCAGCCCTCGCTGTGCCGGACCCCTCCGACCGCGGCCAACGGCTTCGGTCATCTCCCCACGATGCCGTTGGAGAGGGCACGCACCCCTCCCGTCGGGCTTGACCCGCGCAACTGAGCCGACCCGACAAGTCACTCGATCACAGTACCGTAGGCCACCATGACCGAGCCCTCCATTACCGACCAGATTGAGCAGCTGGCCGCGCTGTTGAGCGGAGGCGATGTCGCCGCCGCCGCGGACCTCCTGGCGCATCTACGCAATCGCTGGCGCCGGGAGGCCGCCTCATTTACACCGAAGGCGGTGCGGGCCCTCCAGGATCATGCCGTCGTCGTCAACACCGCTCAGCTCGGCGAGGTCGAAGAAACGTTGAAGAACACCTTCGGTTACCCGACCTTCCGTCCCGGCCAGCGCGAAATCATCAAAGCCGCAGTCTCGGGCCAGGACTGCATCGGGATCATGCCGACCGGTGCCGGCAAGTCACTCACCTATCAATTGGCGGCGCGGGTTCTGGGCGGGACTTCATTAGTGATCTCACCACTGATCGCACTCATGAAGGACCAGGTCGACGCCCTCGACGAGATCGGCATTCGAGCCACCTTCCTCAATTCGAGCCTGAGCCCCGCAGAGCGGACAGAGCGCACCACCCGGATGCGCAATGGCGAGTACGAGCTGGTCTACGCCGCCCCCGAAGGCCTCGAGGCATCGGTCGGCGCCGCCCTGGCCAATATGGACCTGAGCCTCATCGCGGTTGACGAGGCCCACTGCATCTCGCAATGGGGCCACGACTTTCGCCCCGCTTACCGCAAGCTGGCCGGCCTCAAGTCACGGTTCGAAGTGCCCGTCCTGGCGCTCACCGCGACTGCAACTGCCGAAGTGATGCGCGACATCGAGAGCCAGCTCGGCCTCTCCAACCCTCTCCAGTTCCGCGGATCGTTCTTCCGGCCCAACCTCAAAGTTCACGCCTTCAAGAAGGGCGACCACGACGGCCGCCGTGTCAAGGTGCGCGATTCGATCGGCAAGTTGTGCTTGGCCCGCCGGGGCGAAAGCGGCATCGTCTACACCCTGTCCCGAGCCTCGGCGGAGTCCACGGCCCAGTACCTCAACAAACTCGGCATCCGGGCGCTGCCCTACCACGCCGGCCTCAGCTCCGAGGACCGCACGATCACCCAAGATGCGTTCATCCGCGATGAAGTCGACGTGATGTGCGCCACGGTGGCGTTCGGGATGGGGATCGACAAGTCGAACGTCCGTTACGTCATCCACCGCGACATGCCCAAGTCGATCGAGGGCTACTACCAAGAGATCGGTCGGGCGGGCCGCGACGGCATCGACAGCGATTGCATCCTCTTCTACTCGTGGCCGGACGTGGTGAACCTGGAGCGAATGATGGGCAGCGGCGAAGTTGGCGAGTCGCAGCGGCGCCAGATCCGAGCCATGTACAACTGGGCAGAGCGGGTCTCCTGCCGCCACCAGACGATGGCCCGCTACTTCGGCGAGGAGATGGACCGCTGCCACACCTCGTGCGACATCTGCACCGGCCGGGACTTGCTCGATGGGCTCACCGCCAGGTCGCGGCCGAATGCTGTGTTCGCCATCGCCGACGCCGCCATTGCTCGGAACTCGCCGCTGTTTGAAGATCTCAAGGCGCTGCGTCGTGAACTAGCCGACGCCAAGGGAGTGCCGGCATACATCGTGTTCAGCGACGCCACCCTGGTTGCGATGGCTGCCTCCCGACCAACCAGCGAAGCCGACCTGCTGAACGTGAGCGGAGTCGGCCCCAAGAAGCTCGAGACGTACGGCCGGGCGTTCCTCGAGGTGTTGCGAGCGGCCGGTTAGCCGGGTTTCTTCCCCCTCCCAAGGGCTCCTCCCCCTGGCGAGCGAAGCTCGTCGGAAGTGAGGAGCGCCGCACACGGCGGGGAGGGGGTGGTTTCCGGCCAGCGAGGTTCACGCAATCCCTGATGCCCACAACTACGGCACCAAACGCGTCGTTGATACTCCCCTCCTGTCGGGGGGAGCAACAACGACCACACCGTCCTTGATGACCTTCCAAACCAGATTGGCTCCCGGCCGGTAAGGGATGTGGACATAGGAGGGAGCGTCGAGGATCACCAGATCGGCGGCGGCACCGGGTCCGATCCACCCCTTGGCGGGTTCTTCCAGGGCGTTGGCTCCACCCCGGGTGGCGGCCCATACGGCTTCGGCCGGAGACAGCCCCATCTCTAGCGCGGCCACGGCGATCACGAACTGCATGCTCTCCACATACGCGGTGCCGGGGTTGCAGTCGGTGGCAACCGCTACGGTGACCCCGGCGTCCCAGAGAAGACGAGCCGGGGCTTGCGGCGTGCGCATCGAGAAAGAAGCCGCCGGCAACAACGTGGCCACGGTACCGGCGGCGGCCAGTGCCGCAGCACCTTCGGCATCGATGTGGTCCAGGTGATCGGCCGAAACCGCTCCGACCTCGGTGGCCAGCAGAGCCGCTCCCGTCGCGGCAAGCTGCTCAGCATGGACTCTCGGCTTCAACCCGTAGCGCTTTCCGGCCTCGAGGATCCGCCGCGCTTCGGCAACGGTGAAGGCGCCCCGGTCGCAGAACACGTCGCAGTAGCGGGCCAGTGGCGCCAGCAACGGCAACATCTCCTCTTCGACGAGGCGGACATAGCCCGCCCGATCTTCGGCGAATTCGGGGGGGACGACGTGAGCACCGAGCAGCGTCGCAACGGTGTCAATCGGGATCAGCTTCCCGAGGGCGGCTGCTGCCTCCAGCATCCTCAGCTCGGTCGGTACGTCTAGTCCGTACCCGGACTTGATCTCAACGGTTGTGGTTCCGTGCGCCAGCATCCGTTCGACACGCGGCCGGGCGCTCTCGACCAACCCGACGGCCGCCCTTTCCTGTACCGCCCGACGGGTCGCCCGGACCGTCGCCTGGATACCGCCCCCGGATTCCAATATCGACTCGTACGTTTCCCCGGCCAGGCGCCGCCCGAACTCATCGCCGCGTTCCCCGGCGAAAACCAGGTGGGTGTGGGAGTCGACGAAACCGGGGAGAACAGCCCGGCCGCCGCAGTCGAGATCCGGCAATTCGAAAAACTCGTCGGGAAGCTCCTTCAGAGAACCGGCCCAGGCCACTTCTCCCCCGCAAATGGCCACCGCGGCGTCGTTGACGATGCCGAGCAGGCCTGCCTCCACCCGGTCGGGGTCGTTGGTGACCAGCTCGCCGACACCCCGCAGGATCAGATCGGACGGCTCGATCATGACTCGAGCATCGGGATGCGCACTTCCCGCTCCCGGGCTACGTCGATGGCCCGCTGATAGCCGGCGTCGGCGTGACGCATCACGCCGGTGCCGGGGTCGTTGGTCAAAACCCGTTCGAGCCGTATGGCGGCAGACGCCGTCCCGTCGGCGACCACCTGCGCTCCTGCGTGGATCGACTTGCCGATACCGACCCCACCGCCGTGATGAACGGCCACCCAGGCGGCTCCCGAGGCGGTGTTGAGCAGGGCATTCAGAATCGGCCAGTCGGCGATGGCGTCGGAACCGTCGGCCATAGCCTCGGTCTCCCGATACGGGGAAGCGACCGAGCCCGAGTCGAGATGGTCCCTGCCGATCACAATGGGGGCGGCGACCCGGCCGGACTGCACCAGTTCGTTGAAGGCCAGGCCGGCCTTGTCGCGCTCGCCGTACCCGAGCCAGCAGATTCTGGCCGGCAGACCCTGAAACTGGACCCGCTCCGCGGCCAATCGCAGCCAGCGCTGCAGACCTTGGTTGTCGGGAAACAGGCCGGCAACGACCCGGTCGGTTGTCGCGATGTCGGCGGGGTCGCCGGAGAGGGCTATCCACCGAAAAGGCCCCATGCCCTCGCACATCAGGGGCCGTAGATAGGCGGGCATGAAGCCGGGATAGGCGAACGCATCCTGATAACCACCCAGGACCGCCTCGCCCCGCAGGTTGTTTCCATAGTCGAACACTTCGGCGCCGCCCTGGCGGAATCCGACCATGGCTCGACAATGAACGGCCATCGAAGCACGGGCCTCTTCCACGTAGCGGTGGGGATCCTTGACCCGCAGTTCGGCGGCCTCGTCAACGTCATAACCCTGCGGTATGTACCCGTTCAGCGGGTCGTGGGCCGATGTTTGATCGGTGACGATGTCGATGTCGACGCCGCGGCGCAGGAGTTCAGGGAACACGTCCGCGGCGTTCCCGTGGACACCAATCGAAAGGGCCCGCCGCTGCCGCTTGGCGGCGAGTGCCAGCTCGACGGCCTGGTCCAGGGAATTCGCTTCTTCATCGAGGTACCCGGTCTCGAGTCTCCGTCGGAGGCGGGAGCGATCGACCTCCACGACCAGGGCCACCCCCTCATTCATCGTGACGGCCAGCGGCTGGGCGCCACCCATCCCTCCCAGTCCACCAGTCAGCGTGATCGTCCCCGCCAGACTATTGCCGAACTTCTGATCGGCGATCGCGGCGAACGTCTGAAAGGTCCCCTGCAAGATCCCCTGCGTGCCGATATAGATCCACGAACCGGCCGTCATCTGCCCGTACATGATGAGACCGGCTGCTTCGAGCTCCCAGAATTGTTCCCAGGTGGCCCAGTCGGGAACCAGCAGGCTGTTGGCGATCAGTACCCTCGGAGCCATCTCGTGGGTGCGGAACACACCGACCGGTTTGCCGGATTGGATCAGAAGAGTTTCATCGTTGCCGAGGGTTTGGGAGGCTCCGCACGATCGCATCGAACGCGTCCCACGAGCGAGCCGCCTTGCCACGTCCGCCGTACACCACCAACTCGTCGGGATTCTCGGCTACCTCCGGATCGAGGTTGTTCATGAGACAGCGCAAGGCGGCCTCCTGCAACCATCCTCTGGTTTGCAGTTGGTTCCCCCGCTGCGCGCGGACCGGTCGAGGTCCGGACATCATTGCCTCCGTAGTCGCGACCAGGCTGAGGCTACCGATCAGAAGAGCCCCGGGATGCCCCGATGGGACCGCACGCCCCCCGCTACTCGCGCCGGCCGGTCTCACGTCGGGAGCACCGAGCCGCGCAGCATCGGCCGTCTGATCGTCCATCTGTTGTTGCGACTCGCGTTCGGCTGCCACCCGCGCCTGGTAGTGCTCGATCTCCCGGGCGATATTTGCCTCTGTCCAGCCGAGCACCTCTCCCATCAAATAGGCGGTCGGTTCGGCCGCGGCCACCCCCCGGTCCCACGTCTCGATCGAAATCCGAGTGCGGCGCGTGAGCACGTCGTCGAGGTGCAAAGCTCCTTCGTGTGAGGCGGCGTAGCTGATCTCCGCCGCCAGGTAGTCGTCCCCCCCGACCAGTGGTTTGCCCAGCTCGGGGCGCTGCCGGATCAGGTCGAGGATTTCCCAGATCAACGACCCGTACCTACCCAGCAGGTGTTCGACGCGGGCCACATGCAGACCGGATTCCGCGGCGAGTTCTTCTCGCTGATTCCACAGCGCCCGGTAACCGTCCGCTCCGACCAGCGGCGTCGAGGCGGTCACCGCCGGGGGTACCTTGTCGTCGAGATTGGCGGCGACCATGTCGATGGCGTCTTCGGCCATCACCCGGTACGTGGTGTATTTGCCGCCGGCGACCGAGATGAGACCCGGCACGGCCTGAGATACCGCATGCTCTCTGCTCAGGCGGCTCGTGGCGTCGGACTCTCCTTCGAGAAGCGGGCGCAACCCGGCGTAGACCCCATCGATGTCTTCATGGCGGAGCGGGCTCTTCAATACCGTATTGACGTGGTCGAGCAGGTAGTCGATGTCGGCCCGGCTGGCCGCCGGATGAGCGAGATCGAGGTTCCATTCAGTGTCCGTTGTCCCGATGATCCAGTGTCGGCCCCAGGGAATCACGAACAGGACGCTCGTCTCGGTGCGGAGAATCATCCCGGTGTCCGAGTGGATGCGATCCCGGGGAACCACGAGATGGATACCTTTCGAAGCACGGACGTGGATACGACCCCGCCCGGCCTTTTCCTGCACCTCGTCGGTCCATACTCCCGTGGTGTTGACCACCTGTTTGGCGCGGATCAGAAACTCGTCGCCCGACTCGAGGTCGCGTACCTCGACACCCACTACCCGTTCTCCCTCCCGCTCGAACCCGATCGCTCTGACGCTGGGAGCCATGGCCGCTCCATATTTCGAGGCCGTGCGGGAGATCATCATGGTGTGCCGGGCATCGTCGACAAGCGCATCGGAGTAGACAATTGCCCCGACCAGGGTGTCCCGGCGAAGAGCGGGCGCAATCCGGAGAGCCTTGCGACGACTGAGATGCCGATGGTGGGGCAGCGGATTGTCACCGAGCGAGGCCAGTATGTCGTAGATGAGCACGCCGGCGCCCACATAGGCCCGTTCCCAGACGGCATGCTGGAGCGGATACAGAAAGGTGACCGGTGAGGCGAGGTGTGGGCAGAGCACGTTGAGCATGAGGTTCCGCTCATGAAGGGCTTCCATCACCAGCTTGAAGTTGAACTGTTCCAGATAGCGCAACCCGCCGTGAAACAGCTTGGAGGAGCGGCTTGAGGTCCCCGAGGCAAGGTCGCGCTGCTCGAGGAGGGCCACCGACAGCCCTCTGGTTACTGCGTCAAGAGCCGTACCCGCTCCGGTGACTCCGGCTCCGATCACGACCACATCGAACGGCTCGGATTTCATGCGGTGGAGGTCGCGGGCCCGCTGTTCCGGACCCAGGCGACCGGGGCTACCTTGCATCGGGTACCTCTGGCTCCGTCGTTGCTCGTCGCTCCGATAAGTATCGTAGGGTCTTCGGCAACCTCGAAAACGAGACAGGATGCCGCCTGGCGAGAGGCGCGTGACGAGCGCGCGGCGAAAGGACAGGCGTCTCAGCCACGAGAGACGCCTTAGGCCAACGGGCCAACGATCCTCTCGGCGGCCGCTACCAACGCCCCATCTCGCACCATGCCCGCCACGGTCTCGATCTCGGCGCCGATCGGCCGGTCGGCTTCGAGGGGAGGTATGACCTTGCGAACCACGTCGGCAACTGCGCCGCACGCCTGAGAGGGCCGCAGCGGAAGCCGGTACTCGAGCCCCTGTACCGCGCACAGGATCTCCACAGCCACCACCATGGCGGCGTTGTCCAGCACGTCGGAGAGTTTCAACCCGGCACCCCAACCCATCGAGACATGATCCTCCTGGCTGCCGGAGGTGGGAATACTCTCCACACTCGCCGGATGTGAGAGCACCCGATTCTCGGCCACCAGGGCTGCGGCCGTGTACTGGCTCATCATGTAACCGCTGTTGACACCGGGTTGGGGAGAAAGGAAGGCCGGAAGGCCCGCCGAGTGTTGCGGGTCGAGCATCCGATCGATCCGGCGCTCCGAGATGCTCGATAGCTCGGTCACGGCGATCGCCATAGTGTCCATCGCCAGCGCCAGCGGTTGACCGTGGAAGTTGCCACCGGAGATCAACTCGCCGGTTTCGGCCAGCACGATCGGATTGTCGACCACACTCCCGAGTTCTCGAGCGAATACCCCTTCCGCATAGGTGAGCGCGTCGCGGCTGGCGCCGTGGACCTGCGGTGCGCACCGCAGGCTGTAAGCGTCCTGTACGGCGTGAATGAAGTCCTCCCGGTGACTGGCGACGATGTTGGAGCCGGTCAGCAATCGGCGGATGTTCTCGGCCGAGGCCAGTTGCCCAGGGTGGGGACGCAGTTCGTGGATCTCGGGACGGAAAGGTCGAGCGCTGCCGAGCAAGGCTTCGATGGAAAGGGCGCAGGCGAGATCGGCCGCTTTGCTCACCAGTCGAGCGCGGTGCGCCGCCAGGACACCGAGTGCCAGCATCCCCTCGGTCCCGTTTAGCAGGCTCAGCCCTTCCTTGGCGCGTAGTTTGATCGGTGCCATACCGTGCGCGGCCAGTACCGCGCGCGCCTCCTGGGGATCGCTGCCGTCTTTGAGGTGCCCCTCGCCAATCAACGGAAGTGCCAGATGGGCGAACGGGGCCAGGTCACCCGAAGCCCCAACCGATCCCCGGGACGGAACGACGGGCAGGAGATCCTCGCGGATGAAGTCGACGTAGCGCTCAACCAC
>Ga0209341_10005461_pt1 | contig 11501 bp, 9 predicted proteins | sample RifCSP13_2_FD_184020 | JGI IMG/M metagenome (GOLD analysis project Ga0209341, IMG submission 184020) | Soil microbial communities from Rifle, Colorado - Rifle CSP2_sed 13_2 (SPAdes) (version 2) | ecosystem: Environmental > Terrestrial > Deep subsurface > Rock core/Sediment | place: Rifle...
CCAAGCTGAGCCTGTTCTACGACAACCTGGAGTACCTGGACCGCACCGAGGTGGTGGACAAGTATACGCTGCGCTTCCACATGAAGCGGCCGGTGATGTTCTTCGACCAGGTGATGGCCTCCTCGTTCTACTACATCTTCCCGCCGGAGCATCACCAGGGCCCGAAGAGCGTGTGGGATGGCTGGGCGATCGGCACTGGGCCGTTCATGCTGCAGTACACCAAGTTCCAGGACCGTCACGAAGGGCTGCGGCACCCGAAGTTCACCGAGATCGACCGGGGCGGCTTCCGCCAGCCTTACGCGGACAAGCTGCGTGGCAACTACTTGGCCGATACCAACACCAGCAAAGCCGCCTACCGCTCCGGCCAGCTCGACTTCCGGGGCACTCCCGATCTGGTTGAGTTGGAGGACATGCTGCAGACAAACCCGGAAGCCACCGTCTTCATCATCCCCCAGGACCCCAACGTCCACACCCTGTGGGCAGTCCAGTGGAAGAACCCGGTGTGGGGGAACAGCGAGACGGGGCTGAAGATGCGCCGCGCTTTCTCCCTGGCCCTCGACCGGCGGGGCCTCACCGACCTCGTCTATGGAGGTGCCGGCGTGCCCTCCTACGCAACGCCCTACGATTTCCAGGGGCTGAAGGCGCCGGTGCACTGGGATGACATGGGGCCGTACTACAAGCACGACGTGGCCGAGGCGAAGCGGCTGATGGCCGAGGCCGGTTACCCCAACGGCTACGACGCCGAAATGGTGACCACTGCTGCCACCGCCGGCGGCGCCAACTATGTGGGGATACAGCAGAAAGTGGCCGAGGCAGGCTTCCGCATCCACTACAAGGAGTTGGAGAGCGCCGTTCTCACCGGCCTGCGCAACGACAAGAACTTCAAGGACTTCATCGCCGGCAGCCAGGACTCCGGCTACGACATGGAGATGAACATCTATCGTCTCTGGGCCAGCCCTGAAGCGACGCGCAACTACGGCTCGGTGGACGACAAGATCCTGGCCGACCTGGCCGTGAAGCAGCGGTACGAGCTGGACTACGACAAGCGGATACAGATCGCCCGCCAGGTGCACGCGCGATACTTGGAGATCATTCCCCAATTCAACATCATGTCACCGCACCGGATGACGGTGCGGCACCCCTGGATCCACAACTGGGGCGACAACATCCACTCCTGGCTGTGCTGCTGGGGCTCGCAGCAGATGCGCCAGGTCTTCCTGGACGACACGACGCCGAGCGGACGCGGCGGCAAGCGGGGCAAGGAAGGCACCTGGGGCGTGCCCTACGATCGCCAGGGCCGCAAGGTCTAGTCGGAGGTTGTAGGCGGAATGAACGATCTGCCAAGAGACGAGCGAGCAGCAATGCTGCGGAGCTTACGCGAGAGCGCAGCCCTTAGCCAGCTGCAGCTTGCAGAGCAGGCGGGCGTCTCAGCAGTAACGATTGTCCGGCTTGAGACAGGGATGCATGCGCCTCGAGGGAGCACGATTCAAAAGCTGGCTGCAGCTCTTAGTGTCCTGCCTCGGGAATTATTCAGAGAAGAGTCAAAAGGGTGAGACAGCTTGCCTCTGACAAAAGGCTGAGAAGCGTGGTGAATGGGGGCTTCGGAGGCTGAAGGGCCAGCCCGATTTCCGGCATCGAAGGAGGAGGACTCAACATATGGCAAAGAAGACCTATCTCCAGCAGAACTACGAGTACTCGCAACGTCGGTGGAGCGAGTGGATGGGCGCCGAGATGTCCCGTCGCTTCGTCATCAAGGCGGGGACACTGGCGGCGCTGGGCGGCACCTCCGCGCTGAGCCAGCTCATGGCGGCCTGCGCCTCGGGCGGTGCGCAGGAGGCCAGCGTCGGCGCGGAGCTGGCGGAGGGCGCCTTCAAGTACTCTCGCTTCCCGCTGGTCGAGAAGTACAACTGGCGCCTGGTCAAGTGGGGCATGACGCCCTACTACGGCGGTACGCTGATCGATAACACAGGGCCAGTCAACTCCTGGGACATGTTGCGGAACAGCCCAACCAGCTTCGGCGGCCGCTTCTTGCAGACCTTGTATCGCCTGCACTACGGCCCTGGCTCCGAGACGCCGGGGTGGCCTGTGCAACCCATGGACTACGAGGATACCGACGGGCCGGTGCGCGTGGAGCCCGGCGCCGCCGCCGAGATGCCGAAGATCGCCCCTGACTTCTCCTACTATGAGGTCAAGCTGAAGCCCGATCTGTTCTTCCACTACAACCCGAATGCCGACACGACACCTGAGATCAAGGCCATGATCGAGAAGGTGGGCGGGCGGAACGTCACCGCCGAAGACGTCAAGTACGTATACGACACCTTCCAAGACCAGAAGATCAGTCGCTTCTACGATAACCTGGAGTACCTCGACCGCACCGAGGTGGTGGACAAGTACACGCTGCGCTTCCACATGGTGCGGCCGGTGATGTTCTTCACGCAGGTGATGGCCTCCTCCTTCTATTACATCTTCGCGCGCGAGCATCACCAGGGCCCCAAGCAGGTCTGGGAAGGCTGGCCGATCGGCACCGGCCCCTTCATGATGCAGTACGCGAGGTACCAGGACCACATGGAAGGGCTGCGGCACCCGAAGTTCACGGAGGTTGACCGCGGTGGCTTCCGCCAGCCATACCCGGACCAGTATCGTGGCCAGTACATGTCAGACGTGGCTGTCGCCAAGGCGGCCCTCCGCTCGAGCCAGCTCGACACCTGGTACACCACGGGGTTGGAGGATCTGCAGGATATTCTCGCAACGAATCCGAACTTGGTCATTGGGAACATCCCACAGGACCCCAACGTGCACACCCTGTGGAGGATGAACTGGAAGAACCCGGTGTGGGGGAACAGCGAGACAGGCTTGAAGATGCGCCGCGCCCTCTCGATGTCCCTCGACCGTCGGGGGCTCAACGAGCTCATTCTGGGCGGCGCAGGCGTCCCCTCCTACTCGACCCCGTATGACTTCATGGGGATGAAGGCGCCGGCATTCTGGGACGAGCTGGGGCCGTATTACCAACACAACCCGGCGGAGGCGAAGCGGCTGATGGCCGAGGCGGGCTTCCCGAACGGCTACGACATCGAGATGGTGACCACTAGCGCCACCGCTGGTAGCGCGATCTTCGTCGCCGTGCAGCAGCAGATGGCCGAGTCGGGCTTCCGGCTACACTTCAAGGAGCTTGAGAGCACCGCAGTCACCGGACTACTCCAAGCCAAGGACTTCAAAGACCTCATCGCCGGCGGCCAGGACTCCGGCTACGACATGGAGATGAATATCTATCGCCTCTATGCCAAGCCGGACGCAACGCGCAACTACGGCTCGGTGGACGACAAGATCCTGGCCGACCTGGCCGTGAAGCAGCGGTACGAGCTGGACTACGACAAACGGATACAGATCGCACGCCAAGTGCACGCCCGGTTCCTGGAGATCATCCCTCAGCTGAACATCCTCTCACCGCACCACTGGGTAGCGTTGCAGCCGTGGTTCCACAACACGCTGGACAACATCCACTCCTGGCGCTGCTGCTGGGGCTCCCAGCAGAACCGACAGGTGTTCCTCGACGACACAACTCCCGGCGGCCGCGGCGGCAAGCGGGGCAAGGAAGGCACCTGGGGCGTCCCCTACGACCGGCAGGGGCGCAAGGTGTAACGCTCCCAGCTCGGGGCACGGCTGCGAGCAGCGACCGGCCGTGCCCCTTGCGTCCACACGAGGGGCTGGTCCCCCTCCTCCGGTCTGCTCGACCGTCGGGAACGGCCCCTCAACCCATTGCGGCAACGCGCGTCTTCGTCTCCTCTGTCGGAGCCGCGCAGTTGGCCTGTGCACGCCCTGCCGCGGTCGCTAGGCTCTGGCGTCCGCATGAAGGCGTCGTGAGGCACAGCCGCCGTGGCTTGGCCGGGGCGACCGGCCCGGCGCTTGCACGGGATGTCGTTCTCCTGGACAATGAGGTGTGTGGGCAGCTGGCGACGGGGAGACCGGAATCGATGCCGGGCAGCTCGCCACGCGGAGAGTGCGCGATTGGCCCCTGTAGCTCAGGCGGATAGAGCAACGGTTTCCTAAACCGTGTGTCGGCCGTTCGAGTCGGCCCAGGGGCACCACATAACCGATAACAGACACGAACGCCTCCACAGGTTATGTGGAGGCGTTTTCGTCTTGTTGGGGCTTCGGTGGAGCGTTTGACGCCAACCGTGACGCCAACCCGCAAGAAATTAGCCGCCGAGGACGGCCTGCATAGCCTCTGTCGCCGCCTGCTGCATGGTCGGCAGGGCGTGGCTGTAAACGTCCAGGGTGGTCGAGACGCGGGCATGGCCGAGGAGCGAGGCCACAATGGCGGGGTGCACGTTGCGGCCCAGCAGGAGCGTCGCCGCGCTGTGTCTGAGGCTGTGGAAGGGCCGGTAAGCCAAGCCTGCCCGTTCTAAGACGCGGCGGTAAGAGCGACGCGCAAGGTTCTGTGGCTCTATCGGCCGGCCGATCTCATTGGCGAACACAAGGTCGAGCGAGCCATCCCACGCGGCGCCGAGCCGCAGACGTTCCTCAGCCTGGGCCGCCTTGTGGCGGCGGAGGGCAGCGACGGCAAGTGGCGTGAGGAGCACCTGGCGGCGAGACTTCGGCGTCTTGGGCGGGGTGAAGACGAAACCTTGACGGGTGCGGTGCACAGTTGCCCGGACTTCCAGGCTGACGCGGTCAAGGTCAACGGCGTCCCAGGCTAGGGCCAAGAGCTCGCCTTCTCGCATCCCCGTGCTGAGCGCCACGACGTAGAGCGCCGAGAGACGGTCTTCCGAGGTCGCCTCCAGGAAGCGCTGCGCCTCGGCGGGCGAGAACGTCCGCATCTCGGCCCGCTCGGCCTTTGGCGGGGAAACGAGATCGGCCACATTGCGGGCTACGAGGCCCCAGCGGGCCGCTTGGCGAAGCGCCCGATGCAGGACGCGATGCAGATGGCCGACTGTGGTCGCATGGAGCCGTGCTGTTAGGCGGTTGGCGTAGAGCGTCTGCAAGTGCTGCGGGCTGAGGCGCGCCAACCGGAGCTTGCCGAGCGTGGGGATGGCGTGAAGGCGTAGCAGCCCCTCATACCGTGTCCATGTGGTGTCTCGCAGCGATGGCTTGACCGACTCCAACCAAACCACGAGGTACTGGGCGACCGTCTGCCGCTCTCCCACAATGGGCAGCCCGTCTTGGACGGCCTTCAGCGCCTCTGTGAGCCCTCTGTGGGCCTCTGCCCGTGTCTTGCCGTAGAATGCCCGCCTGCTGCCGTTGGGGAGCGTGATACGGGCCTCCCACCTACCATCGACGCGCTTGCTGATTGAACCCTCGCCGTTAGCTCGTTTTGCCATCGGGCGCCTCCTGTTGCTCCACTTCGTTGCCGGTCCCCGTGTGGGTATAGGTCCGTCTCCAACGCTCGCGCCGTGCCTCTGGCGTCTCGGAGGCCATGGCTGCCAGGGTCTCCCTTTCTTTCCTTACATCCGCCTCATAGCCACTGAGAAGGGAGAAGACGACGCTCTCGATTGCGTTGTCCGGTATCCCATAACTGGCCCATCGCCATTCGCCCTCCGAGAGGAAGCTTTCGGCGAGACGGAGCGGCATATCATCCTCTTCTTCGCTGGCCTCGGCCGCACTCAAGTAGCCTGCTACGCCCCACCGAAGGGATGCCGTGAGGTCAGGGGCGGCGACTGTCACGAGCCAGAACCACCTGGCGAAACGGTTCGTGGGACGCCCGGCGCCGAGCCGACGGTTTAGCTGCAGGAGTTCCAACACCGTGGCGCTCGCCTCCACGGGCAGCGCTCCGCTCACCATAGATTCCGGCCATCGAAGGAGCCTGTACTGGCTCTGCACCTCGGGGGGGCTCTGGCGGTGATCGCTCACGATGCGACTGATGCTGCGTTCACTCGGCCAGTCATTGCGCCCGACTCTCTTCGCCTCCGCTTCCAGCAGGCCCACGATGGCGTGAGGGCTCAAGCGAGGCTCGTTCTCGATGAGATGGCGAACCATCTCCCTCCAGTAGCTAGCGATCCGTGGCCTTGGCACTGCTGCATCCCTTGAAATGGCGAAACGGCACGTTTTGCGCCGATTGACGGCAATTCATTTGGCGCTATCGTGATTCTAACGGACATTGACGATGCGTGTCAAGCCGTCAGCGGGCATGAAAGGAACTGGGAGGCAAACAATGGCGATACTCCTACGCGAGTCAGAAGTCTTGGAAGAGCTGTCGATTGGCAGGACTTTGCTCTACCGGCTGTTGGCCGACGGCAAAATCGAATCCGTGAAAGTGGGTCGGCGTCGTCTTTACCCTCGGGCTGGGCTGGTGCGTTTCGTCGAGCAACTCCAGGCCGAACAGGTCGAGGGGGAGCGGTGAGCCTCCTAGACGCCGTCAAAGCTTACGCTGCCCGCGGCTGGCTTCCCATTCCGCTCGGCCTGGACGCCCAGGGGTTCCCCAAGCGACCGCTCACCCCAAACTGGCCGAACCTTGACCTGATCGAAGCGCTCTCGCTTGACTGGTCAACCGCGAAGGGCCTCGGCATCGTCTTAGGCCCGGCGAGCAATAATCTTGCCGTCCTGGATATCGACGACCAAGAACTGGCCGAGGCCGCATTCAAGCTATGCACTCATACGCGATGCGTCCGCACGATCAGGAAGCGTGGGCACGTCTATGTTATCGAGGACACGCCCAGCGGCTCGACGGCAAGTACGGTCAACTGGTATGGGCGGGCGATCAAGGTCGAGCTGAAGGCGACTGGGACACAAGTCGCGGCGCCGCCGACGCCTGGGTATGAGATCGTTCACGACCTGCCGCCCAAGCACGTCGCCAACATCGGCGTGGCCTGGGACGGTCTAGCGGAGCGCCTTGGCATCGTCATGGAGCTGCAACGCGCCGGCTATCCCCCGCCCTGGCAGGAGCACGTGCCTGACGGCGAGCGCAATCAGTCGGCCTTCGTAGAGGCCCATCGGTTGCGTGAGGCGGGCCTATCCTACGCCCTGGCGCTCGAACATCTCCGGTTTAGGTGGGAAACCCACTACCAGCAGGGGGGGCAGGACTGGGCCGAGATTGAGCGCGCGGTCAAGAGCGCCTACAAGAGAGGCGAGGTCCGCCCGATAACGACCGGCGTCCGCGGGCTGAAGTGATGGACGATCCACATTTTGAGCGCATGGCCCGAGGCTACCGCTTCGCCTGGCCGGACGTTGTGCTCCAGGTGTCGCGCATCCGTGAGGAGAAGGGACAGCATCGCGCCCGCGTGACGGTGCTAGAAGGCGGCGCCGATGGAGCCGCAATCGACACTCATACATTCACTATTGATTCAAGTGTGAGCCGGTCGAGTTTCGCCAAGAGCTTGCACGATAAACAGAACAGCATCCCTTGGCGCGATTACATTGACGCTGCATGTATCCGAACCCTTCTGGAAGAGGAACGCGGCGAGCCTTTTGTCCTGGTCACTGGAGCCCCGCGTGACCTCACCACCAGCTACCTTGTGCGCCCTCTCCTAGTCCGCAACGCCTTGAACATGGTCTTTGGGGATGGTGAAAGCGGCAAGAGCATTGTCGCCCAGGCGCTTGCCTATCTATTACACCACGGCGGGCGGCAGCTTGGCTTTGACTTCGAGCCTTGTAATGTCCTCTACCTCGACTATGAGACGGAGCAAGAGAACTTCGAGAAGCGCATAGCCGGCCTCGCGGAAGGGTTCGGGCTTGGAGAAGTGGCAAACATTCATTACCGGCGTTGCTTGCAACCTTTAGCCGACGACATTGAGGACATTCGACAGATGGTGCTCGACTTCCGGATCGAGCTCGTGATTGTGGACTCCTACGGCATGGCTGTAGGCGGCGACGCTATCGGTCTTACCGAGCAACGGGCCTTGTTTGCGGCGCTTCGATCCCTTGGCGTCACAGTCCTAGGCGTCCACCACGAGCCGGTAATAGTCCAGCGGGAGCGCGGAGCAAAGCCCACGCCCTACGGGGGCCGGTACTGGTTCAACGAGCACCGTTGGATATGGTGGGTGAAGGCGTCCGATCCTGACGACAGCGGCAGCCGGACAATCTCGCTGCATCATACGAAAGCCAATGTGGGCCCGCGCTGGCGCCGTCCCATCGGACTGATCCTGACATGGAAAGACGACGTGCCCACATTGACACGAGACGATAACCGCATCGCCGACAGTCCCGAGCTGACGGAAAAGATGAACCTCAAGGACCGGATCGCGGTCCAGTTACGGCGTGGCAAACTCAGTGTCAAAACCATCGCGGAAAACCTCGACGCCAAACCGGACAGCGTAGAAAAGTCGCTCAAACGCAACCGGACACTTTTCGTCAGAACAGGCGACGAATGGGGCCTCTTAGGATGAAAACAGGCTTACCGGACATCGGACACCCTTTAAGAAAAGATGTCCGTCCGATAGACTACGGACGGCCATCGGACAATCGGACGGACAGAATCGGACACGTCCGATGGGTACGCCGATGTTGCGGCTTCTAGCCGATGCCGATGGGATCAAGGCCGCGGTTGTCGCAGCGATTCTCGCGCGAAAACCTATGGTGCTCACGCTGGCCGCATTCCTTGACGTGGCAGAGGCGTTGGAAGGCGAAGAAGCCGCGCTCCTATGGCTGCGCCGCCAGGTGAACGCCGCCGGTTGGCCCATCATGGTGAATATCGGGAAGTCCGACGGCTCCTCGGATACCATCGTGCTTGGTCCCGACTCCTGGAGTCGGGACAAACTGCGCGGCTGGGCGTCAATACACCTGGAAGCGTTGGGGGCCGAGTTCGGGCCGGTCAGCGGGATGACACTGTAAGGGCAAAACGTCACCCCGCCGTCATCGGGGGCCGCGCTGTCTCCCAGCACCGTGGCGGAGTCAAGGCGCGATTCACCTCGAAAGGCCCAGACCCCGAACGCGCGCGCCTGAGCGTAATGGGTCTTGTGCGCGTGAAAACTTGGATCCTCTGAGCCTGGGTAGAAAATTTTCGGCGCCGGCGTATGATGGGGGCGCAAGAAGGCCACAACGCCTGAGGGCCGCTGAGGTGCTCCTGGGGATAGTGCGCTGCCACGGCACCTCTGAGCACGCCGCATGGCTTGCCTGCGGCCACGGAGGAGGCTCCAAATGGAGAAGCTACCGCAAGGCAACCTAGCCAAAAGACTAGACGAAGAAAACGCAATCCGGACCGCATCCACTCCGCCAACCCAAGGGCGCGACGAAGAAAATGTAATCTACGTCAGGTTCAAGCTACCACGGGTCCGCTGGCTGCTGTCGGGACTGGCCATAGCGATGCTGGCGATAGCGGCGCTTCTGCCCAGTACGCCTGGTCTCGCTCAGGAGAGCATGGTGAACTGGGGTCGCAATAGCTATGTCCTGATCAGGGGGCATTCTGACATGGTCAGTCCCCTGACCAAGATGGTGGAGCTTGGAAACGAGGTGAAGTCGAAGGAAGCAACTATCGCAGCGCAGAACGAGGAGCGGGAACGACTTCTGAGCCAGCTCCATGCTACAGAAGATGTGGTGAACCAACTCACGAGGCAGCTTCGGGCTACAGAGGATGTGGTGAATGAGCGCACTTCGGCTCTCACGTCAACTCAATCTTCTCTTAAATCAACCCAGTCCCAGTTGGGCACAACTCAGTCTCAACTAGGCACGACTCAGGGTAGGCTATCAGAAACACAATCCCAACTAGAGAGAAATGCAAGGCTGATACAGGCTTATGACAATCTATTCGCAGCATGGGACCAGCTAGGATTCACTATGAGCCTGATGATTGATACCGGCCTTAAGATGTGGGACGCTGCTAGAACTGACCAGTGGGTACTCGCTAACTATTACGTTGGTGAATACAACCGCCTTGTGGCTAGCTACAACCGCCTTGCGGCAGACTATCGCGTGAAGCTCCAAGCACTACGAAGCCTGTTCTAGAGGACAGCTTGGCCGTGTAAGTTGCAGCGCCTAAGCTGATGTGTGAGAAAACCTATGTCACGGCTTGGTCTTGTCCTGCCCATATTTGCTCTAAGCTTCGGTTGCAGGACCGTCGTGCTGACCGACACAGCTACGCCCACGAGCGCAGTAACAGCCACGCCGACCGCCGGGATGCCTGCACCTGCCCCGACCGCCACGGCGACTCCCCGCTCTGCAATCTACACTGTGCAGCCAGGGGATACGGTCGCGAGCATAGCCGCTCGTTTTGGCACATCGGTCGCTGCGCTGCAAGCGGCCAATGGACTCACGGACCCCATCATTCGGGTAGGACAGACGCTGCGGATCCCCGGCGTCGAGGTGCTGCCCACGCCGATCCCGACGGCGACGCCGAGCGGGCCGACCGCTACGCCAGCGCCAATCACACCGCCGAGAAACCTGGGCGCGCAGCCGTGCATCCTCTCCGCAATGCCGCCCTTGAAGCCGCTTCCCAACGCGCTGCCGCTCGCGGAGCGCGTGCGCAGCACCGTCTGGTGGAGCACGCTCAGCCTGAGGAATACTGGTGGCTCCAGCCAGGGTACAGGCATCGTTGTGCAGACTGACGCTCGTGGCTTCAACATCTTGACCGCTTACCACGTCATACGGGATGCACGACCGGGGCAGCCTATCCTCGTCGGCCCATACGCCGACTGGACGCTGACAGCCAGCATCTCCGCCATAAAGCCAGAGGCAGACTTAGCTTTGTTGCGGGTGCAAACTCCCTCCAGGCTCTTTGAGCCAGTTCCTTTGGGCGACTCCAATGGCGTTTGCTTGGGCGATTCCATCTATTTGTTCAGCTATCCCGGGTCCGCCCATAGCAACCTTGTCCTCAGTGATGGCGTCGCTGTCGGCAGATATCCTATGTCGGGGGGTGGTGGTCTGTACCTCAGCACCAACGCTCAAGCCAGTCCTGGCTCAAGCGGAGGCATAGCAATCAACGGGCGAGGGGAGCTTATCGGCATCGTCTCCGCGGGCATCGATAATCCGAGTGTCCTGCGGGGGCTGGGCTACCCCGAACTCTCTCTTATCAGCCTCTTAGTGCCCAGCAACGAAGCCCGCTCGCTAGTGGGGCGATGAAGCTTGCAAATGCTACGATTCCCGTCCACTAGACGCAAAGCAAGCTCGCCCTGGGTATACATATACTACGCCGCATCAATACATGTGCACCAACTACGAAGGATACCGCATACTCATCAACATGGCAGCCCCTGGGTGGAAAATCTTGGCCCGGGCGGTATGATGGGCGGGCGCAGGAGGGGCGACCACCTCTGACGGTGATTCTAGGGGCCTCTGAGGGCCATGTGGCAGGAGCCTGAGACCTGTAGGCCATGCTCAAAATCGACATCGACCGCCTGCTCGAAGCCCTGCCGCCGGACCCGCCCAGGGCCGCTGGGCCGCTGTGCGTGGACGCTGCGAGCTACGCTGTTGCTATCGGCTCTACCCGCGACTCAGTGAGACGCGCTCGCTGGCTCTATCGGCATCCGTCATATGTCCGCGCCAAGCGCCCTTTCACACGTGCTGAAGGGAGGCGTTTCTACGCCTGGTGGCGCCGCAAGCGCCCATCGGCTGTCTGAGGAACGCTGGCGGGGGGG
>Ga0209341_10005462_pt1 | contig 11500 bp, 10 predicted proteins | sample RifCSP13_2_FD_184020 | JGI IMG/M metagenome (GOLD analysis project Ga0209341, IMG submission 184020) | Soil microbial communities from Rifle, Colorado - Rifle CSP2_sed 13_2 (SPAdes) (version 2) | ecosystem: Environmental > Terrestrial > Deep subsurface > Rock core/Sediment | place: Rifle...
CGCCGCGGCCGGGTCGCCTCGTCGTCGCGTCCATCGCAACGGGCGGCCCATCACGCGCAACGGAGGCGTGCAGGCGGGTGCGCCGGCCGCCACCATGGCCGGGTGGCCGGCAGCGGGCACGGCCCCGCTTGGGAGATCGATGCGTCCCACGCTGCGCGTTCTCGAGCCGACCCTCGTCGAGCGGATCATCGACGAGGCGCTGCGCGTCCTCGCCACGGACGGCATGGAGATCCGGGGTCCGGACCTGCGACGGCGGCTGCTGGAGCACGGCCTGCCGCTGGACGCCGCGGGCGAGCGGGTCCTCTTCCCGCGCGACGTCGTCGAGCGCGCCGTCGCCGACGCGCCGCGCTCGTTCGTCCTCTACGACCGCGACGGCAGCGCGCATGCCGACCTCGGCGGCGATCGCGTCCATTTCGTACCCGGCTCGTCCGGGCTGAAGGTTGCCGACCACCGGACCGGCGAGGTCCGCCTGGCCGCGACCGCCGACTTCGTCGAGTACGTTCGCCTCGCCGACGGCCTCCGGAACATCGCCTACCTCGCGACCGCGTTCTCGACGAACGACGACATCGAGGTCGCCGTGGCCGACGCCTGGCGGCTCTTCCTGGTCCTGACGAACTCGAAGCGGCCGGTCGTCTCGGGCGCCTTCACCGAGCACGGCGTGGTGCGGATGGTCGAGATGATGCAGCTCTTCCGGCGCGACCGGGCCGACCTCATCGCCCGGCCGATGTCGATCTTCACGATCACCGCCAGCGGCAACTTCCGGTACAGCGAGGATTCCTGCCAGAACCTCATCGACTGCGTCGAGGCCGGCATCCCGGTCGAGATCGTGCCGGTAACCCTCCAGGGGCTGATCGCGCCGGTGACGACAGTCGGAGCCGCCGTCTTCCACACGATCGACGTCCTGGCCGGGATCACGATGGCCCAGTTGATCCGGCCCGCTGCGCCGGTCCTGTTCGGCGGCGCCCCGGCGACGTTCCACATGAGGATCGCCAGCTCGCCGATGGCCGCGATCGAAGCCCTCCAGCTCGACGTCGCCTACGTCGAGGTCGCGAAGGCCCTCGGCCTGCCGTGCCAGTCATACATGGCCCTGTCCGACGCCAAGGTCCTCGATGCCCAGGCCGGCGCCGAGACGTTTGCCAGCGCGCTCCTCGCCGCCCTCGCCGGCGTGAACAGCGTGTCGGGGCCGGGGATGCTCGACTTCCTGCTCGTCTTCAGCCTCCCCAAGCTGGTCTTCGACGACGAGGTCTGCGGCCAGGTCCTCCACTTCGTCCGGGACGTCCATCCCGTCGAGGACCTGCCCGTCGACGGGCTCCTCGCCCAGCTCCGGGCTGACCAGCACCTCATCATGGCCGAGCACACCTCGGCCCACTGGCCATCCGAGCTGTACCTGCCCAGCCGGATCTGGGAGCGCGACAACCGCGAGAACTGGGTCAAGGCCGGGTCGCTGGACACCGCGGCGCGGGCGACGGCCGAGGTCGTGCGCCGGCTGGCCGCCTACCAGCCCGTCGAGACGGATCCGGTCGCCGTTGCCGAGCTGGAGCGGATCATCCGGAGCGGCCTCCGCAACCAGGTCGAGCTGCCGTATGTGCCGCCCGCGGCCGCGCCCGTGGCCCTGTCCGAGGCCGGCGATGCGCGGCGCCGCAACCGCCGTCGCGTGGGCTGAGCGGCCCGCGCCGACGTCGACCGGAGACCCGTAACCGGGCGGTGCGGCGAACCGTCTCAGGGGCATGACTCGACTGCCCGCGCTCCTGGCGTCTGCAGCCCTCGTCGCGGCCTGCGTGGGTGGGTCGACGACCCAACCAGCCTCACCGGCTCCGACAGACTCGCCCACGGCCACGTCCTCATCGGCCCCGACCCCGTCAACGAGCCCGGTCGGCACGATCGAGCTCGCCCGCTCGGGCGTGGATCGGGCGGTTGTTGATCCCGCCCATGCGGTCGTAGCGGCCGACGCGATCAACGCCTTCGGGCTCGAGCTCTACGGCCGGATGGCCGTCGAACCAGGCAACCTCGTGCTCTCGCCGGCGAGCATCGCGATCGCGCTGGCGATGGCCCGGACCGGGGCCCGTGGCCAGACCGCCGAGGAGATGGATGCCGTCCTCCGGGGCCTCGGCTCAGATGAGCTGGCAGACGCCGCGAATGCCCTCGACGCGGCGCTCGCGGCCCGAACCGGCTCATACGCGGACATGACCGGTGAAGCGCATGAGGTCATCCTCAGGATCGCGAACGCCCAGTTCGTCCAGCACGACATGCCCCTCGAGCCGGCCTTCCTCGAGGCCATGGCGGCCCGGTTTGGCGCCGGGGCCTGGCTGGTCGATTTCGCCACCAACCCCGAGGCGGCACGCCTGGCGATCAATGCCTGGGTCGCCGACCAGACCCAGGACCGGATCCCGTCGATCCTGAACCCCGGCGACGTCACGCCAGCCTGGCGCCTCGCCCTCGCCAACGCGATCTACCTCAAGGCTGCCTGGCAGACTCCGTTCATCGAGACCTTGACGGCCCTGGCCGACTTCCGGCTCGCGGATGGCACGACGGTCTCGGTCCCGACGATGCAGGGTCGCCTCGATGCCGAGTACGGATCGGGCGAGGGCTGGGCGGCCGTGGAGCTGCCGTACGTCGGCCGCGAGCTGGCGATGCTCATCGTCGTCCCTGACGAGCTCGCGAGGTTCGAAGTCGAGTTCGCTGCGGATCGCCTCGACGCCATCGTCGGGTCGCTGGAGCCGGGCCGCGTCGAGCTCTGGCTGCCGCGCTTCGACATCGAGTCGCGGGCCGACCTCGCCGAGCTCCTCGCGGCGCTCGGCATGCCGACCGCCTTCAGCGGTGACGCCGACTTCTCGGGCATCACGACCGCCGAGGCGCTGCGCATCGCGACCGTCATCCACCAGGCGAACATGACGGTCGACGAGAAGGGCACCGAGGCGGCGGCCGCCACGGTCGTCGGCTTCGACGTCACCGGCGGCGGCCCCGAGCCGGTGAAGCTCAGGGTCGACCGGCCGTTCCTGGTGATCCTGCGCGACGTGCCGACCGGCGCCGTCGTGTTCATGGGCCGCGTCACCGATCCGAGCGTGACCCGCTGAGACCGGCCCGGCGGGGCCTCAGTCGTCGAGGTCGGCGCTCAGCACGGCCGGGTTGCCCTCGGGCTTCACGACCGGCTCCAGGCTGACGCCGAACGTGCCGCCGGCTTCGATCGACGTCGTCGCCCACTCGTCCAGGGTCCCATTCCAGAAGGCGGTGTCGCCGGCGAACCACATCTGGCCGACCGGGGAGCGCTTGCCGTCGCGCTCGATCCAGCATCGGTAGACGCGATCGGGCGGCGGGGGCTCGAGGACCGTCGTGAGGACGACGAGGTCGCGGCTCGACCAGGCGAGGGTCCCCGCCGCCGAGCCGTCGGCGGCGCGGAGATCGACCGTCCGGTGGTCCGGGTCGTTGAGGACCCGATTGAGGCTCGCGGCCACGGCTTCGAGCGAGGCGACCTCGCGGCTGGCCCGATCGAGGCGCGCGGCCTGGTCGACGAGAACCCCGGCACCCACCGCCACGATCGCGAGCGCCGCGACGAGCGGAAGAATCCGGCGGAGGGCGGGCCGCGAGCGGTCGGCGAGCCGGACGACCGTCCCCGAGCCCGCGCCGCGGCCCGGGACCACGGTGGCGCTGCCGACGACCATCGTCGCACCGGCGGCACCCGGCGACCTCCCGGCACCCTGCGATCGGCGAGCCGCCGCGAGCACCGCATCACGCACCTCGGCCGGGGCGGCAATCGGCTCGGCGTCGGCGAGGTCGGCGAGGCCCAGACCATCCTCGGCCGGGCCGCGGGCCTCAAGGAGCCGAGCATGCGTCCGGCGCCAGGCCTCGACATCGCGGCGACAGGTCTCGCAGGCGGCGACGTGGGCGCCGAGCAGGTCCGTGCCCGGCGACCCGAGCCGGTCCAGCGCTCCTGGCTCGAGGGCCAGGTCGGCCAGGCGCTCGTGGGCCTCGGCGTGCTCGAACGGGGGCATCGGTCGCGCTCCGGCGGGCGGGGGACGGCGGTCTCCCGGGACTGGCCGGGCCGGAGGTCGGGAACGTCCGAGAGCCGGGTCCGGAGCCGGGCGAGGGCCCGCCGGGTCCTCGATTTCACCGTCCCGATCGGCATCCCCAGGCGCTCGGCGATCTCGGACTGGCTGAGGGCCTGGTCGTAGGCAAGAACCACGACCTCGCGCTCGTCGGGCGGCATCTCGGCGAGCGTCGTCCGGACCAGCGACCGGGTCCAGCGACGGTCGACCTCGATCACGGGATCGTCCTCCACCGGCCCGTCGCGACGACGTCCCGCCCAGTCGAGGAGGTCGACCGCGTCGCCCGGCTCGGCGTCGCCGGTCCAGGCATGGACGGCCCGCGGGCGGCGCGATTCCGCCCGGAGCCGGTCGATGGCCCGGTTGCGGGCGATCCCGGCCAGCCAGCCGAAGGCCGAGCCGAGGCGCGGGTCGTACTGGTCCGCCCGCTGCCAGATGGAGACGAACACGTCCTGGAGCACCTCCGCCGCGGACTCGCGATCCCGCATGAATCGGACCGTCGTCCCGAAGAGCGCGTCGGCGTGGCGATCGTAGAGGGTCATGAACGCCGCCTCGTCACCGCCGGCCACCCGTCGGAGGAGCAGCCCGTCGTCCGGATCGTGCACGTCCCGGCTCATCGAGGCACGCCCACGCCAGCCATGGGTGAATCCTGCGTCCGGTCGCCGTCGGCTGTCGAGGGCTCAGCAGGTCACGACCGCGGATGATCGGTCGCGGGGCGGGCATGGCGATCTCGGCGTGTCGGCATCGACGGCGTCTCCTGGCATGCGGTAGGCGTCGGATGCAGTACGCGCCGGCGGACAGGCCGGATCTCGCGGCGGGCGCTCAGCCGCGAGCGGCGGCCTCGATCGCCGGCTTGCGGCGGGCCACGAAGGCCGCGATCGCCTCGCCGGCCGCCGGGTCCAGCGGCGGCGGCTCGAACTCGGCGAGGAGCTGCTTCCAGATCCGGTTCGCCCGCTCGGCGGCGGTCCGCGAGCCGTCCTCCTGCCAGGCCTCGAAGTTCCGCCAGTCCGAGAGCATCGGCCGGTAGAAGGCGTGCTCGAAGCGCTGGAGCGTGTGAGCCGCGCCGAAGAAGTGGCCACCGGGCCCGACGGCGGCGATCGCATCGACGCCGATCTCGGCCTCGTCGACGACGAGGGGCTGGAGGACCTCGCCGATCATCTGGAGGATCTCCGCGTCGAGGATCAGCTTCTCGTAGGACGCGGTCAGGCCGCCCTCGAGCCAGCCCGCCCCCTGGTACAGGAGGTTGACGCCGCCCATGACCGCGCCCCACACGGCCATCTCCGATTCATAGGCCGCCTGGGCGTCTACCGTGTTTGAGCCCGTGACGTTCGAGGATCGGAACGGCAGGCCGTAGCGGCGCGCCAGCTGGCCGGTCGCGAAGGCGGCCTTCACGTATTCCGGCGTCCCGAACGCCGGGGATCCGGTTCGCATGTCGACGTTCGAGGTGAAGCCGCCGTAGACGACCGGGGCGCCGGGGCGCGCCAGCTGGGTCAGGACGACCATGAAGAGCGCCTCGGCGTTCTGCTCGGCGAGGGCCCCGGCGATCGTGGCCGGGCTCATCGCCCCGGCCAGGGTGAACGGCGTCGCCACGACGGCCTGGCCGTGGAGGGCCATCTCGATGAGGCCGTCCGACATCGGGCCGTCGAGGCGAAGCGGCGAGTTCGAGTTGATGATCGTCATGAGGCTCGGCGTCGCGACAAGCGCGTCGCGGCCGACGCCCCGGGCGAGGGCCGCGATCTCGATGGCGTCATCGACGGGCACGCGCCCGAAGCCGACGCACTGCCAGGTCTTGTCGAGGGTCGTGGCCAGGAGCTCGTAGAGGTCGAGGTGGCGGGTCAGGACCGGCAGGTCGGTCGCCTCGAGCGGCCCGCCGGCCTCCTGGTGGATGACATCGAGGGCGCCGATCAGGCGGACGTAGTCGCGGAGGTCCGCCGAGTTGCCGGGCCGCCGGCCTCGATCGAGGTCCGCAACGAACGCCGGGCCGCCGACGGAGGTGAAGGCGAGGTGCCGCCCCCCGATCTCGATGGACCGATCCGGGTTCCGGGCGTGAAGGGTGAACGTGGCCGGCGCCGTCCGGATCCGCTCCTCGACCAGGCCCGGTTCGAGCCGGACCCGCCGCTCGGCGCGATCCACGCTCGCCCCGGCCGCGGCGAGGAGATCGATCGCCCGGTCGCCGAGGACCTGGACGCCGATCTCGGCGAGGATCCGGAGCGACGCCCGGTGGATCGCCTCGAGCTGCTCTTCCGAGAGGATCTCGAGCGGGCGGAAGGGGTTGACGAGCCGGCGCCACGGCAGGCGCGGGACGCCCCCGCCGAGCCGGCGTTCCCGGCGGCGGTGCGCGGTCGGCTCAGGGCGCCCGTCCATGGCGCCCGACGATAGCCGCCCGCGGGCGGCCTGTCAGGGTCCGTGCCGGCGACCGGGCCGGGGGCGACCGGGCTCGTCGGGTCCCGGACGGGGCGTCGTCACCCGGCCGGCTCGAAAGCCTCGATCCGGATCGTGAACTCGTCGTCGGCGGCGTTGGGGATCGGGTCGACCGAGACGTCCGTCGGGAAGCCACGCGCCTCGTCCCACGTACCCCTCAGGGCAGCCTCGGGCCCGAGGGCGAGGAGGGCAACGAAGACCGCGTCGATGGTCAGCGGGAACCCGGCCACCGCGTTTCCGGCGACCGGCTGGCCGTCATACGTAACCGCCGTGACCGCGCCCGACTCGACGGTCACCCGGAACGGCCCCGAGGACTCGGGCGGGCAGAAGCAGCCGCGGGTGATGGTGAACGAGTACGAGTCGATGGCGGCCAGCTCCCACCGGGCGGCGTGGGCGGCGACCTCCCGCTGCAGCTCGGTCCGCGGATCCGCGGTCGCCCCCGGCAGGAACGAGCAGGCGGCGGTGACGACGGCAATGGCGATCGTGAGCGCGGCCAGGGAAAGCGCGGCGGGGGCGGGCCCCGCGAGCAGCCGACCGGGATTCTTCATGGCTCCTTGACGCCCGAGGCGGCCCGCGGGTTGCGCCGGCATGGGGAGGCCTCCGCGACGAGGTCCGGAGGCCGCCTCCCGGAAAGGCGGCACCGGCCGCCACCCGGGCCGGCGGGTCGCTCGCCTGGTCCTGGTGCGGCCGGCACCACGGTTCGGTCGGAGCGTGCGTGGACTCGCTCCGACCGGGGAGATTGCTCGGTCAGGCCGGCTCGCGCCGGAAGACGTTGACGATCCAGAAGGCGATCGCCTCGAGGACTGTCCAGCCGACGAGCGCGGCGATGGCCGCAATGTCCAGGATCGACCCACCCGAGGTGAGCGCGTTCGTCCTGAAGATGCCCTCGAAGGGGGCCACGAACAGCTGGCTCATGTCCAGGATGAACGCCACGAGGGCATTCGCCTCGCGGGCGTCGAGCAGCAGGAGCACGATCCGGAGCCCGATCAGCGCCTGGATGATCCCGAAGATCAGGGCCAGCACGCGGCGGGCAAGCTCGCCGCCGCTCGGGCTCATCGTGGTCTCCCGATCGACGATGACGCTGTGGGTCGGTGGAGCGGCCCGTTCTGTCGTTCTCTGCCTGAGGTGCTCAATGCTCATGACCTGATCCTCCGCGCGGGGTCCTTCGACCCGCCCTGGGCGAGTCGCGCGGATCCACCCTCAGGATCGGTCGAATCGGGCTGCAGACCGTCACCCTCGCCCGCAGACGAGCCTTGCAGGGGTGCGGCAGGTGGGGAGCCGTCGCTGGCCAGCCTCCGGACGGCTCGTGCGATCGCGGCGGCATCGATGCCGGCCGCCGCGCGGCGCTCGGACGGGCGTCCCGTGCCGGAGCGGCCGGCCGGGCCGCGCACCGCGAGGTGGGCCAGCCGCAGCGGCCGGCCGCGCTGCGTCATGGCCTCCATGACCGCGCTGCCGAGCCCCCCTTCCGGGCGGTGGTCTTCGACGACCACGATCCGTCCCTCAACGGCGATCGCAGCCGCCTCGACGGCCGCCGAGTCGAGGGGCTTCACCGAGTACGCATCCAGGATCCGAATGGGCAGGCGGTCGGCCTCGAGGATCTCCGCCGCCCGGACCGCCTCGTCGACGGAGGTCCCCGAGGCAATGATCGCGACCCGATCGTCGGGTGAGCTCGCCACCTCGCGGCTGCCCCCGATCCGGAGGCGCGTCCCAGGCGGCGTCCGGACGGTCGTCGGATCGCCGCCGATCCGGAGGAAGCTGGGGCCCGGCCACTCCAGCATCGCCTGGAGGAGCCCGGCGGCCTGGTTGCCATCGGACGGCTCGAGGACGGCCGACCCGTCGATCGCCCGGAGGACGGCCACGTCTTCGAGGCCCATCCACGACGATCCGTCGCCTTCCGGCCCGGCTCCGGCCGGCGATCCGACGAGGCGCACCGGCGTCCCGCCGGCGGCGGCCATCCGGACGACGTCGGCCGCCCGGAGAAGGGCAGCACCCGCGACGCCGGCGACGGCGGTCCAGCCGCGGACCGCGAAGCCGATCGCCGCCGCCGAGCGCAGTGCCTCGGCCGCGAAGACCGCGAAGTAGCGCTGCGGATCGACATCGCGGAACCGGCCGAGCCGCTTCACTTCACCGTCGTCGGCGTCGAGGACCACGAGGTCCGGCCGTCCAGTCCCGAGGGCGACGAGGGCCTCGCCGACCGCGTCGGGCAGCTCGACCCCGACCCCGACCGGCCAGCTCGGGAGTCGAATCCCCTGGCGGCCGCCCGAGCGGCGATCTCGAGCTCGGGCGCCGAGCGGCGTCGGGGGCGTGACCCGGACGTGGCGGACGCCCCCGAGCTCGGCGATCGCGGCATCTGGATCGATGAGCGGCCGGCCGTGGAGGCCCGCCTGGTCGACCACCCGGCGGACGCCCCGGCCACGGATCGTCCGGGCCAGGATGACCGCCGGCCGGAAGCGGGTCTCGCTCGCGGTCCGGTAGGCGCCGTCGATCGCGCGGACGTCGTGGCCATCGATCTCGAGGACCCGCCAGTCGAGGGCCTCGAACCGGCGGTGGAGCGCCTGGACGTCCCGGCCGTGACGGGTCGGGCCGGCCCCGAGCCGGCTGGCGTCGACGATCACCGTCAGGGCGTCGAGGCGCTCGGATCCGGCAGCCTCGACCGCCTCCCAGACGGAGCCGTCGGCGAGCTCGCTGTCCCCGCCGAGCACCCAGATCCGCGAGGCGCGGGGCTCGAGGCGCTGCATCGCGAGGGCCATGCCCGTCCCGACCGCGAGCCCGAACCCGAGCGATCCGGTCGCCGCATCGACGAGCGGGACATCGGGCATCGGCCGGGCCTGGAGCCTGCTGCCCGGCTGCCGGAAGCCGAGAAGCTCACCCTCCTCGATCGCCCCGATCGCCAGGAGGGCCGCGTAGAGGAGCGGCGCCGCGCGGCCCGCCGAGAGGATCAGGTGGTCGCGGGCCGGATCCTCGAGCGAGCGCGGATCGACCCGCAGGTGGCGGGCGACGAGGACCGCGATCAGCTCGGCCGCGGCCAGCGCGTCCATCGGATGGCCGCCACCGGCCGCAACGCTCGCCCGGATCGAATCGACCCGGAGCTGCTGGGCGAGCTCCCTGAGCGGCCCGATGTCGGGGTCGGGGCGCGACCCCCCGCCCCGCCAGGGCGGCGCGGCATGCTGCACGACGGCCACCTACGTTGCGGGGCTGGACGGCTCGCCGGCGGGTGCGGGGTTCATGCGGACCTCCTCGGCGTCCGCCCAAGCCTGCAACGGGACGGCTTGCCGCCCGGCTTCGGCGTTCCGGGCACGGGTTACACCACCCTTGCGGTGCCATCGCCCGGCGACCGATGCCCGGTTGTCGACCGCGACATGCGGCTGCAAGCCCGGCCGCCCGACGCGTAGTCCCGGATGCGGGGCGCGCTCGACGACGATCGACGTCCGCACGAGGACATCACGATGACTGGATCCATCCTCCGGGCCATCGAGCCCGCCCGGGACGAGTCCCCGCACGGCAGCACCCCTCATCTGGTCGAGACGCTCGCCGGACCTCCCCGCGCGACCCTGGCATCCGTTGAGCGCCTCGGCCGGCGGGCCGAGGCGGAGATCGACCGCCTGCGCGGGCGGCCGCGCCGTCCCGCCCTGGCGTGGCTCGTCGGGGCAGCCCTCATGGTCGGCTTTGCCGTCGTCATCGGGGCGATGGCGATGAGCCGGGTTCGGGCGCGCGGCCTGGCTTCGCAGCCCGATGCCCTCGAGGCCCTCGAGGGCCTCGACCGGATGAGCAAGCCGGGATCGCTCGACGGCCCGGACCTCGGCGCGGCAGCCGACCTGCCCCCGGCCCGGGGGCACTCGACGGGCCTGACCGTGGCCGAGGACTCCCTCCTGAGCTACGACCCCGTAGAGGGTCGCGACGCCTGATGATCGAGTCGACGGGCGTCATCACGGCCCTCGCAATGGCCCTCTTCGGGGTGGCGGCGATGCTTCGCCTGCTGCCGGTCGGCAGCTGCCCCGAGTGCGGCCACTGCCGCCTCGAGCAGCTCCGGAAGGAGGCGGAGCTCGAGGCCCGGGCCGCGAGGTTCTACGGGATCCCCCGATGCGCTTCGTGCGGTCGCTACCACGAGCCCAGCGAGGATCACCGGCCTTGAGCCTGCGCACAAGCCGCCCGGACTCGATGCGGATCCTCGAGGTCGCGGTTGGCGTGCTCGCCGGCGTCGCCGCCGTGCTGCTGGGCCTTGGCCACTGAAGACCGAGTCGGGAGCTAGCGATCCTCGGTCATGACCCGCAGGGCGAACCCGAACTCCGCTCCACCCTGGGGCCGGTTGACGGCCCAGATCCGGCCCCCCATCGCGTCGAGGAGCCGGGCGCAGACGAACAGCCCGATCCCCGAGCCACTCGCCCGGCGGGCCGTCGAGGGCGAGCGGTAGTAGAGCTCGAAGAGGCGATCGGCCTCGCCCTCGGGAAACCCGGGGCCGCCGTCGAGGACCTGGACCCGGACCTCGTCTTCCTCGGCCCGGGCGATGAGCCGGATCCGGGCCTCGCTGCCCCCGTACTTCACTGCGTTCGCGAGGAGGTTCCGGATGACCTGCTCGACGTACGTCGGATCACCCGCCACCGGCGGCAGCCCGGGCTCGAGCTCGACCTCGAAGCGACCCTCCGGCCAGCGGCTCTGCTCCGAGCCGACGACGGCGGGGACGACCCGCTGGAGGAGGACCGGCTCGCTCCCGATGTCGAGGGCGCCCTCCCCGAACCGGGTCAGGGCGACGACGTCCTCGACGAGACGGTGGAGCCGCTCGGCCTCGGCGTGGATGTCCTCGAAGATGCTCCGCCGGTCGGCCTCGTTGAGGCGGCCCTCGCTCCGGGAGAGGACCTTTGCCCCGGCGTAGATCGTCGTGACCGGCGTCCGCAGCTCGTGCGAGAGGATGCCCACGAATGCGTCCCGGACGGCCTCGCGCTCGCGGGCGACGGTGACGTCGCGGAGGATCACGATGTGCTCGCCGTCGGGCAGGGGCTCGTCCTCCACGGCGTAGTTGCTGATCTCGATCCAGGGCTGCG
>Ga0209341_10005463_pt1 | contig 11499 bp, 9 predicted proteins | sample RifCSP13_2_FD_184020 | JGI IMG/M metagenome (GOLD analysis project Ga0209341, IMG submission 184020) | Soil microbial communities from Rifle, Colorado - Rifle CSP2_sed 13_2 (SPAdes) (version 2) | ecosystem: Environmental > Terrestrial > Deep subsurface > Rock core/Sediment | place: Rifle...
ACAAATTCTAAATTGTTCGGACAACGTTTCGGCTTGTGGTGTGTATTTTAATACTTTTTTCTGAAGTTACTCGATAAGTAAAGGGTTTCCTTGCTATCAAATTTGCAAGTTATATACGGTCACCCCAGCCAATGTCCTGGTGCGCCGGGGACGGCGCAGTGAGCACGGTTGCGAGGCCATTTATGATCGGAGAAATTCTCCAACCAATTTTGGGACAAACACCCAAAACAAATTATTCCTTATTGACATTCTAAAAAATTTCGCCATAATTGTTTTAGGGTAAATATAATCTAAATTATCTTAGTTTAGCGTTGTTGACCCTTTCTTCTTGACAATTGATTCGCAATTCTCCATCCACGACTATCTAAGCAAAGCGACGGCCTTATCCAAAAAAGGAGAGAGAAAATGAACTACCGAAAATTGTTAATGCATGTTGTTGGAATCACATTGGTTACTGTTTTTTTGGTTAGGTGCAGTGCCCCCACAACTACCCCCTTAGCACCACCCTCGACCTCGATTTCTCCGACTACTGCGCAAGAGGTCGTAGCAACCTTACCACCAACACCGACCTCAATTCCCCCGACTACTATGCAAGAGGTTGCATCGACTTCGGCACCCACGGTGACACCAGAAGCCGGGCCAGCGGACTTATGGGAAGATGCGACCCAGGCGACTATTGGTACAACCAGGGAATGGACGAACAAAGTCGAATTAGCGGACATTAACGGCGACAGTTTGGTAGATATTCTCTTTGCCAATGGAGGCGACTACGAGACACCTGGACAACCAGCGTTTAGTCGGGTCTTCCTCAATCAAGGCCCAGCCAGATGTTCAAGGAGGTAACCCAGGAGGTTTTTGGCCCAACCAGCATGCTGGCGCGGGTCATTAAGGTGCGGGATGTCAATAATGATCAACAACCCGATATTCTGGTGGGTACAACCTTTCAAACCCAAAGCCGACTTTATCTGGGCGATGGTTCAGGCAACTTCACCGAGGTCACAGCGACCCATCTACCGCAAATCAAGGCCAGTATCGGCGATTTGGAGTTCGGCGATGTGGACGATGATGGGGATTTGGACATAGTTCTGGCTGATTGGGGCCCTGACAGCCCAATGCATAACAAGGGAGGACGCACCATGCTGTGGCTCAACGATGGCGAGGGGCATTTTTCCGATGCCACCGGTGGGCGTATGCCTGACGTCCTGGTGAAGTTCTCCTGGGAATTGGAGTTTGTAGATGTTGACAACGATTACGACCTCGACATCCTGGTTTCATGTAAGGTCTGCAAAGGGAGCTTCTTCTTCGAAAATGATGGCGCCTACAACTTTACCGATGTTACGGAAGATAGACTGCCTCAATTCATTAACAATTATGATTTTGAGGCCATGGATCTCAATGGCGATGGTTATCTCGAGCTTGTCACGATCAACGATGGCGGTTATTATGAGCATGTTTTTCTCAATAATCAACATGGTGGTTTTGTGAACGCCACCGCTGAACTATGGCCCAATCGTGAGAACCCCACCTATGATGATAACATGGACGTATTTCTAGACTTCGACTCCGATGGAGATGCGGATTTTATAATTGGATCCCTGGATGGCCCGGACCGTTTGTTAATCAATGATGGCTCAGGCCATTTGAAGATGGCTTATAAAGTGTTCGCCGGGAAAGACACCCCGGGGACGCTCGGCATCGCCGTGGCTGATCTCAACAACGATAACAAGCTGGATGTCGTCCAGGCCCAGGGAGAAAATCCATCTGCAAGTGATGAAAGAGTTTTTCTCGGCAAGAACATTCAACCCGATACAGCCCCGCCTGTGATTACTTTGGTTGAGAAAGTAAGCACACCTACGCCGGGTCAGCCACTTCAGATACGCGCTCGCGTTCACGATAACAAGAGTCCAACCATGCCTCACGACTGGCGCTCAGTAGTGTTGCGATGGACAGTAGATGGACAAGAACATGAGACCCCGATGCAGTGGTACGGTGAGTACCTTTGGCGCGGTGTGATTGATGGGCCATCTGGCGACCTCATTTATCAGGTGTGCGCTACGGACGCAGCCGGTAATGAAGCGTGCTCTTCATTGTAGGGCATGATCTTTATCTGAGTTTTCCGTGTTTATCCCGGATCAATATTATTATCCTAAGCGCAGTCTGATTCACTCTGGCCCGACGGGCCATTCGGGGACGCCTCACTCGGGACACTGGATGCTGATGAAGCGCAGCCAGGCGAGCAGCTCGTCCTGGGCGGAAGGCTCCGGTTGCGGCCCGACCAGGCAAGCATATGGAGAGCTGTAGTTGTCGAGGGCGAAGAGCATGACATCGTTTTCGCCCACCAGGTGCGGAGCCATCAGGCGGGCATATTCCTGGCGCACGCTCCCGTTGGGGTCGGCCAGAAAGAGGATCGGGATGCCTACAAGGCTGGAAGGTAAGGCGAGCGTTTCGACTGGCTGGGGGAGAATGATGACTAACCTGGCATCCGCCTGGAGATAATCGGACCAGCGGGTAGCGAGCGCGTTCAGAAATTCCTGGCAGGTGGGACAGGCCTGAGCGTGGAGAAAGAGCAGAAGCAGGTTGCTCTGTTCGTGGAAATCGCGGGATGAGACCCAACCTCCCTGCGCAGAAGGGAGGCGGAAGTAGGGCGCAGGGGTGCTGCGGTCCTGGTCGTCGAAGCGGATAGTGAGGAGAGTCATTTTATTTTGGTCTATCTGCAGGTTTCGCTGATGAACACGAGTTGGTCTTTAGAAACTAGCCAGGTATGGCATTGTAATCCAGGACAATTCATGTCGCAATAGTTGCGTGAGGGTATAATTAGGCTTTCCCAGCTTTCCCGGGGCGTGCCGCGCCGATCAAGAGCCCCAATATGAGCAAGTTTAGATCATTCGAGGCCTTGACTCAATTCCAGGACAAAACGGATCTTTGCACCAGGGACGGCCGTGAGAGCAATATTTTTGGGACGGATCTCCTGAGAAGTCGAAAACAATAAACGGTGAGGTGAGGAGTTGGCAAAACGATCTTTCTTAAAAGAGATGCGTGTGTTTGGAGTGATCTGGTCCGGCCAGCTGGTCTCGACGATCGGCTCGGGGCTGACTGGCTTCGCCCTGGGGGTATGGATCTATCAAAAGACCGGCTCGACGACCCTGTTCGCGCTTAATATGCTGGCCTACGCATTGCCAAATCTGTTGGTGTCACCGCTTGCCGGGGCGCTGGTCGACCGCTGGGACCGGCGCTGGGCGATGATCTTCAGCGACACCGGAGCTGGTCTCTCCACCCTGGTGATCGCCCTGCTGTTCGTCTCGCAGCGGCTGGAGGTGTGGCAAGTAATGCTGGTGACAGCGGCGATCTCGGCGTTCAGCACCTTCCAATGGCCGGCCTATTCGGCGGCGACGACCATGCTGGTGCCGAAGGCGCAGCTCGGTCGCGCCAGTGGGATGGTGCAGATCGGCGAAGCCATCTCGCAGCTGATCTCGCCTGCCCTGGCGGGGGCGCTATTCGTCACTGCCGGCCTGAGAGTCGTGGTGCTGGTCGATTTTGCCACGTATCTCTTCGCGGTAGGTACGTTATTGGCTGTACGCATCCCGCGGCCGGCGACCACCGCGGAGGGCAAGGCCGGGCAAGGTTCGCTGTGGCAAGAAGCGACTTACGGGTGGAGGTACATCGTTGCTCGCTCTGGCCTGCTGGGCTTGTTGCTGGTCTTCGCGGCTTTTAATTTCCTGAGCGGCTTGATCGGTCCCTTGATCGGCCCGCTGATCCTGGACATGGCTTCCCCAGCCGTGTTCGGCTACCTGGGTTCGATTGTCGGTCTGGGGATGCTGGCCGGGACGCTGGTGATGAGCGCCTGGGGCGGCCCGAAACGGCGCATCCACGGTGTGTTAGGCTTCCTGATGATCTGCGGGCTGTTCATGGCATTGCTCGGGTTACGCCCCTCGATCCCACTGATGGCGGTGGCCGGGTTTGGGTTAATGTTCACCATGCCGATCATCAACGGCTCCAGCCAGGCGATCTGGCAGAGCAAGGTCGCCCCGGACGTGCAGGGGCGGGTCTTCTCCGTGCGACGGATGATCGCCTGGTCGACGATGCCGCTGGCCTATTTACTGGCCGGGCCGCTGGTTGACAAGGTGTTCAAGCCGCTGCTGGTCGAGGGCGGCGCACTGGCGGGGAGCGTGGGGCAGGTGATCGGGGTCGGCGCGGGGCGCGGCACGGGCTTCCTGTTCATTGTGATCGGGTTCTTGAGCGTACTGGTGGCGGCCAGCGGGTATCTCAACCCGCGGGTGAGGATGGTGGAGGACGAGCTGCCGGACACGGTCGGTGAAGCACCGGGAGGAGAGGAGGAAGCGCCCGTTAGCGTTGGAGAAGCAGGCGCCTCGCCCCAACAGTCCCAAATTCCGGCTGATTAAATGTAAAACTTCCGAAGATCGCTCGTCTTCGGAAGTTTTTTCTCTGGTAAGTGATCATATAACACAAAATTGTTCGTCAACCATTAATCGTTTTGTAATAATCTCCTGTTACGATCTCTAAAACCTCTAAAGACTATCTTTAATATGACTTTACCGCAAGGCTTAGGAGGTAAATGTACATGAAACGATTTAACTTGATGTTTCTCGCAGTTTTTTTGGTAAGTTGTACGGGCGCAGCCACTCCGCCACGGCAGCTACCTGGAGATCCACTTGCAAAGCCTACAGATTTCACAGACCCACAACCGGTGGTGACCTTACAGGAGGTCAACCTGGAGAACTACGGCCCAGCGCCTGAACTCAACAACGAAGTCTGGCTCAACACCGACCAGCCCCTCCGGCTGTCAGAGCTGCGCGGCAAGGTGGTGTTGATCGATATGTGGACGTTCGGCTGAATTAACTGCCAGCACGTGATCCCCTCGTTGAGGGGCTGGCATGAGCAATATGCTTCGCAAGGGCTGGTAGTGATCGGCAACCATTACCCGGAATTCGAATACGAGGCTGATCTAGGAAACCTCAAAGAGGCGATCGAGCGCTTAGAGATGCCGTATCCGGTCGCCCAGGATAATGACGGGGCGACCTGGCAGGCGTACCACAACCACTACTGGCCAGCGTTGTACCTGATCGACAAACAAGGGGACATCCTCTATAAGCACATCGGTGAGGGCGGCTACGAGGAGACCGAAGTAGCCATCCAGGCGTTGCTTGACGAGCCATACCCCTAGGAGACTCAGGTACGACGCACTTCCTAAAGTGCGTCGTACCTGCATGTTATAATATCTACATGACAGACGAAATTCCTTATTTGCCAATTCAGGAAGTGCAGGCGGAGCCAGCCGAGATCACGATCACCCTGCGGCGGATTCACCTGTACGCAGTGCTGTTGCCTTTAACCTTCGTCTTGGGGATAGGATTAGGCTACCTGGTGTGGGGCCGGGCGCCAATTGCCTCGGCTTCTAAAGCGGCGGCGAATGATGTCCCCCAGGCTACCACTGCATCGTCAAATCCTCAGGCACAGAGCGCGGCGCAAGACACGGCGCAAGATGCGTCGACAAAGGTTACCCGCTATGAGGTGCCTGTGGACGATGACCCATCCCTGGGGCCGGAGGAGGCGGCGATCACCTTCATCGAATTCAGCGACTACGAATGCCCTTACTGCCGCAAATGGTATACAGAAGTCTTCTCGCGGCTGATGGCGACCTATCCAGATCAGGTGCGGTTCGTGTTCCGCGATTTCCCCCTGACCAGCATCCATGCCAACGCTGCCCCGGCGGCCAATGCCGCTAACTGTGCGGGCGAGCAGGGGAACTATTGGGACTTCCACAACAAATTGTTCGGCATGGAACTGGGGTTGAGCAAGGACGCCTATCTGCAATACGCCAGTCAATTGGGCCTGGATGTAAAAGCGTTCGAAGAATGTGTGGAGAGCGAGCGCTACAAGGAAGAAGTGCAGGCCGATTTCGATTACGCCGCCAATTTGGGCGTGCGTTCTACGCCGACTTTTTTTATCAACGGGATCGCCGTGGTCGGCGCGCAGCCATTTGAAGTATTCCAGCAGGTGATCGATAAGGAACTGGCGGGGGAGATACCCTAGACGGGAGACGGACGACGAAGGTCGAAAGACGACCGAAGTGCGTCCAGCTTATGTCACAACCTCTTGACTTTCAATCCATCAGCCTGGCTTTGCAACACTTCTGGGCAGAGCGGGGTTGCCTGATCTGGCAGCCGTACTACGCTCAAGTGGGGGCGGGTACGATGAACCCAGCCACCTTCCTGCGCGTCCTGGGTCCAGAGCCGTGGAATGTGGCCTATGTCGAGCCAAGCATCCGCCCCGACGATGGGCGCTATGGCGAAAACCCCAATCGCATGCAGCAGCACTACCAGTTCCAGGTAATCCTCAAGCCTGATCCGGGCAACCCGCAGGAGCTGTATATCAAATCTCTGGAAGCAGTGGGCATCGACCCGCGCCAGCACGACATCCGTTTTGTGGAGGATAACTGGCAGCAACCAGCCCTGGGGGCATGGGGTCTGGGCTGGGAAGTGTGGCTGGATGGTCAGGAGATCACCCAATATACTTATTTCCAGCAAGCGGGTGGGATTGTCCTGGACCCCGTTTCGGTTGAGATCACGTATGGCCTGGACCGGATCGCGATCGCGGTGCAGCGAGTAAAGGGGTTCCAGGAGATCCAGTGGAACTCGCCAGCCAGGGAAAGCACGACAGGGGGGCGGGTTTTCACAGCTGGTGACGTCAACCTGCAAGCGGAGCAAGAACAAAGCAGGTATTACTTTGAAGTCGCCGATGTCGAACGGGCGCGTAAAATGTACGATCTGTTCGAAGCTGAGGCGAACGGCGCTCTGGCGCAGGGTCTGGTTTTGCCGGCCTACGATTACCTGCTCAAGTGTTCACACACCTTCAATATCCTGGATACGCGCGGCGCGATCGGTGTTACTGAGCGCCAGGCGTTCTTTGGCCGGATGCGCGAGATCGCCAGGCGGGTATCGGAGGCTTACCTGGAAGGACGCCAGAGGTTGGAGTATCCCTGGCTGGAAGAAGCGGTGGAGCAGGCGATCAGGGATAAGGGATCAGGGGAGAGGGGGATAAAGCAAAAGACTGGCACGACCCAATCCCATGTTTTAAATTCACCTGCGCAATTCTTACTCGAGATTGGGACGGAGGAACTGCCGGTTGGGGACCTGGCGGCAGCTTTCGAGCAGTTGCGCGCCCGGGTGCCGGCTTTGCTTGACGAGCTGCGATTGAAACACGGCAAAGTGCGCATCCTGGGCACACCACGTCGCCTGGTGGTGTCTGTGGAGGACTTAGCTCCGCGCCAGTCCGACCTGGAGCAGATCGTCAAGGGGCCACCGGCCAGCCGGGCGTATGACGTGCTCGGCCAGCCTACGCAGGCTGCAGAAGGCTTCGCCCGTAGCAAAGGAGTGGCCGTTAGCGACCTGCAGGTGCGGGAGATGGACGGCGGGCAGTACACAGTCGCCCTGGTGCGCCAGGCTGGCCAGCCAACTCTAACCGTCCTGGCCGAAACCCTGCCCGGACTGATCGCTGCGCTGCGTTTTGATAAGTCCATGCGCTGGAACAGCAGCAACGTGTCCTTTTCGCGGCCGGTTCGCTGGCTGCTGGCATTGTTTGGCGAGCAGGTCGTGCCTTTTGAGTATGCCGGGCTGCGCTCGGGGGATCTCACCCGTGGCCTGCGCTTCCAGGAACCCGGAGAACTGCGCGTACAGGCGCCCAGCGAATACTTCGCCAGCCTCGCCGCCCAGGGGATTCTGCTCGACGAGGACGATCGCAAGAGCCTGATCCAGGCACAGGTGAGCAAGCTGGCAGCTGAAGTGAATGGAACCGTGGCGGAAGACCCGGACTTGCTGGCAGAGGTCGCCAACCTGGTGGAAGCGCCGGCCGGGCTGCGGGGATCGTTCGAGGCCTCTCACCTGGAGCTGCCGCGCGAGGTGCTGATCTCGGTGATGAAGAAACACCAGCGCTACTTCCCCGTGGAGCGGGATGGAAGACTGTTGCCCTATTTCATAACCATCAGCAACCGGGGGAAGGACGGCAAGGAACAGGAGCTGGTCATTGAAGGCAACCAGCATGTGATCCGCGCCCGCTTCGCCGACGCCGACTTTTTCATCCGTGAGGACTTGAAAAAACCGCTGGATGGATACTTGCCTCAGCTGGGGACATTGACCTTTCAGCTGCGTCTGGGTTCCATGTTGGACAAGACGCGGCGCATTCGCGCACTGGTCGATGACCTGGCCCCACAGTTCGGACTCGACCCCGACCAGGCAATTGCGGCCTGCCGTGCCGCCGAGCTGTGCAAAGCCGACCTGGTGACCAAGATAGTGGTCGAGATGACCTCATTACAAGGCAGCATGGGACGTTATTATGCGCGCCATTCCGGCGAGACGGAAGCAGTGGCAACGGCGATCTTCGAGCACTACCTGCCGCGCTTCGCGGGCGACGCTGCGCCGATCACCCTGCCTGGACTGGCGGTTGGCCTGGCGGACCGTCTGGATACGCTGGCCGGGTTGTTCGCTGCCGGGCTGATCCCGACGGGGGGAAAAGATCCCTTTGCCTTACGCCGCGCTGCACTGGGTTTGGTCGGGAACCTGATCGCCTGGGAGTTGGATTTTGATCTGCGCAACGCACTATCGGCCGTAGCGGTGCGCCTGCCGATCCCCATGACCGCCGAGAGCCAAACGGCCTGCCTGGCGTTTATCGTCGAACGCCTGCGCAATCTGCTGCTCGAAGGGGGTCATCGCTATGACGTGGTGGAGGCGGTGGTGGCGGCCCAGGGGGAGAACCCGGCGCGTGTGGCGCGCGCGGTGAAAGCGCTGGGTGTTTGGGTCGCGCGAGCGGATTGGGGGAGCATCCTGCCAGCATACGCCCGCTGCGTGCGCATTACTCGAGATATAGCAGAGCGCTATACTGTGGATCCAGCCGCCTTCAGCGAGCCGGCCGAGGGCGAACTTTACGCTTGCCTGGGGATTGCCGAGGTTGCCCGGCGTGCGCCAGGTGCAGTGGATGACTTCTTGAACGCATTCCTGCCTATGATCCCGGCCATCAACCGTTTCTTCGACGATGTGCTGGTCATGACGGACGATAAAGCCAGCCGTGAGAATCGTCTTGGTCTGCTGCAGCGCATCGCCGCCCTGGCGGATGGGGTGGCGGACATGTCAAGGTTGGAGGGGTTCTAAGAGACGGAAGACGAACGACGGAGGACGAAAGACGGACGAAAGACGAAGGACGATAGACGAACGATTCAGGATAAATGAGGAAAAGGTGCCCTTCAAATTCGAGAAGCTGGATGTGTGGCGGTTAGCATTGGAGTATATCGACTTGATCTACGAGGTCGGGAATGAACTACCACGCAGCGAAGAGTACAATCTAAAGTCACAAATGATCAGAGCGGCCACCTCTGTAGCGCTCAACATCGCTGAAGGATCAATCGGTCAGACTGATGCCGAACAAACTCGCTTTATCGGAATGGCAATCCGCTCCCTGGTAGAAACTGTGGCGTGTCAGCACCTGATCCGCAATCGCGGGCTGGTTTCGAGGGTGGATTTGATGAACCAGGCCTATGAAAAGGCTGAAATTCTAGTGGCAAAACTGCATGCACTACGTAAGGCCATCTCACCCAACCAAACTTGGCTACGTGAGGAAACTGCGGCTTACTCAATTGACGAACAAGGAACAATAAACGATAAGTGACAGTAAATATAGAAAAGCTTTCGTCCTTCATCCTTCGTCTTTGGTCTATTTAAGCTCTCTTTATATCCTCCATATACGCCTTAATCTCCGGCACTGCGGTTAACCTCTCGTAGAAGAAGTTATTGACGATGTTAATCACCTCGGCGCGGGCGGCTTCGGCTTCCGCGGTGAGTTGATTCCCGGCCTCCTGGCGAGTCAGGCTGTCGCGCAAACGCAGCAGGAGGCGCACCACCTCGGCCTCCTGGTCGCCCTCCAGGGCGCGGATAACGGCCAGGATCAGGTTATCGGCCTGCTTGAGCAGCTCCTCGATTGAGATATTCCCACCCGGCTTGCAACAGTCGTCGATGGTGCGGATCAAAGACCAGACCTGGTAAAGCAGGGTGGTTGGCTCGTCGAACAATTCGCGTAAGAAGGCCGCTTCTTCGTACCGACCTGTCAGGCGAAAGACGTTGTACATGCGCTTGGCGGCCTTGCCGTAATTGACATCCTTGGTCAGGTACTTGTTGACTTCCTTCTCGAGCTGGGTGACGTAATCTTCAAGGGCATTGGCAGAAACGTGGCGGGCCAGTTTCGAGAAGATGGGCACCGACTCAGCCTCCAGATATATCTCCTGAAAGTAAGGGTCCAGGTACCCATCGAGCGGGGTGATGCTTCCATCCGGCGCCTCCCAGGTCACGTCGAGCATATTGCTGGCGTTGGCCAGCTGGCCACGCACTGGATCGGCGATCACCCAATCCAGCTTGCACCAGCCTGGTTCGGAGGCGACCTCCTCCCAGCGCACCAGGGTGGGGGTTTTATCGGGGTAGGAAGCTTCGATCTGGCCGGCCTGCACTTCCTGGGAAGTCCAGGAAACCGGCGATCCGGCCTTCAGCGCCCGGTCTGCCTTGACCACATCATAAGGGAATGAGCCAAATTTGACCTCGATCAACTGGTAAGTCGGCCCTTTGAGCGTATCAAGAGCCTTCTGGCGCATGATCTCCGCCAGGATCTGGCAGGCTTCAGCGCGGGTCGCTGCCTTGATGTTGACGCGTTCGAAGTAGTCGCAATCACCCGGATAAGACTGGATCTTGGACTGGGCAGCAGAGCCGGAGAGCGCCAGGGCGGTTTCGACGCGGCCCGGCTGATCTTTAAACTCTACCAGGCGGCCGATCTCTCGGAAGTGGGCCAGATCGGCCGGGCTAAAGTCAAGCATGGCCACCTTATGGCCGAAAACGCCTGTGCGCACATCCATGGAGATATCCTCTCCTGAGGCGGCGGCCATGGACGCCAGCCATTGTAAAGCTTCGGCTTCGTCCATTTCGACGCCCAGGCGGCGGGCGGACTCGATGATGCGGGTTAGGTCTTCTGAGGCGGTGGGGGGTTGCTTGGCGGTCATGGCGATATACTCCTTACTTACCGAATTGTTGGGGAAGAATCAATGCATAGGCGCAAAGAGCGTCAAGGTCAAAAATTTAAACGATCTAATAGAGCAGGTGTTACAGAATTAGCTGACTACTCGCCGGCAGATCCGGCGAGGATCTTGCGGAAGATCTCGGCCTGGTCGATGGCATCCTGCAAGGCGTTATGGGTGAGCGGACGATTACCCAGGTATCGCCGGGCAATATAGGTCATGGAGGTCTCTACCCAGGTAGAACCGGTCAGGCCCATGTAATAGGCTTTCATATCCAGGGCGGTATGGCCGAAGGGATTGCGCCCCAGGAAGCGGTGAAAATAATCGCAGAGGAACATCCAATCGAAAGGGGCATTGAAAGCCACGCAGACCGCTTTCGCTCCCGGGAGGACCACCTCCTCTAACCAGGCCTCGAAACTTGCCATGGCCTCAGC